>FTIH01353211.1_pt1 | contig 84824 bp, 64 predicted proteins | sample 1658451 | NCBI WGS metagenome assembly FTIH01 (sample SAMEA3914826, study PRJEB12502) | metagenome | biome: forest; material: soil | place: Canada | collected 2011-07-03 | depth 0.3 m
GCGGCGGAATTGGCATAGGCCCCGCCGCTCCACACAACGTTGTCATCCCGGACGGCCGCCAGGCCGAGCCGGGATCCCGGCTCTCCGCGCTGCGCGCTACGGCCGGGATGACTTCGAATTTGTAGCGCTAGACTGGCCACTGGAAGGGGAGTCTTGTCTCCCCGGCCGGGGCGCCGCCCGGCCCGAAGCGGCGCTCCACCACTATCCCTTGTCCCGAGGCGTCGATGCGGATCACCGTGCTGCAGCGGGTGCCATAGACCTCGCCGCGCAGGAAGCAGGGCGAGAGCTGTCGCTCGCGCTCCAGGCCGACGCCAGTGTCCGGCAGGTCTTTGTCCGGCGCTGGCGTCTCGTCGGCCAGGACGCGGAACAGGGGCTCGGGGTCGTCCCCCTCCCCGGCAAGCCAATCCGACAACGCCGCCTCCGCGCGCCGGACTTTGGGCCAGGGCGCGTCGGGCGCGCCATTGGACAGGCCGTGGAGGCCAGGTTCCAGCGACCGCCGCAGCGGCGGCTGGTTGCTGAGGACCAGGGCGTCCCAGCCCTCGATGGCGATCAGGTTGAAGGGCCGGAAGGCGTCGGGCTCCAGCGCCTGGAGCCCCGCCAGGTCGATCTCCCCCGCCAGGAACCGGGCCGTCAGCAGCCCGCGCGAGGCGCGATCTTCGTCCGGGGGCTGGAGAACCCGCACGTTGGTCACGGCCGCCAGCCGTCCCGCCTCCGAGACCCCGAGCCAAGTCCCCCCGTACTCCAGGTCCCGCCCGCCCAGCACCTGGGGCGCCTCGTCCCAGCGCGCCGCGGCCGACGACGGCCGCTCATACCGCTCGTCCCGATTACCGATCAGGACCAGCGGCGACCGCGGATCACAACGCCAGGCGAGGGCGAGCAGGCACATGGAGCGGTGATCGCATGGTTGGCCTGCACGACGCCACAGGCCGGCCCATTCAAGCCCATATTGTTCCCTCTTTGTTCTTTACTTTCTTCCGCGTGTATGTTAGCGTCTCACACGTTCAAGACAACTGAGTGGAAAGGCGCTTGATGGCAAGAGTGCTCAAGGCTGACGCCCGTTCTGCACCTGACCCGTACGGCGACGCGTACGACGATATGCTTCGCCGGTGGCTGGCCCCTTCTGGGGACGATCCAGCGGCCTCCGGCCTGGAGTCGTTCAAAGCGTTCGAACCGGGATTCGGCCCACCAGACAGCAGCGCCTCCAGTCCTGATGGCGGCGCTCCCGCACTGCCGCCCGCCCCCCCGACCCGATCGCGGCAAATCGGTGGGCTTTTGACGGTTCAACCACCGCCGAAGGCCTCCCTGCTGACTGTTGCGACGCCAACCGGGCAAGCCAAGCCCGGACGTGGCAGGCACACGCCGATTGGGCATCCTGGCGTTGCTGACGCCCTTATCGCAACCATCGCGCCGCCTTGGCCGCTTGAGCGGGAGGTCATCAATGACATTCAGGAGTCTCCTCCCGTCGGGCGACCTGGGAAGGCCGAGTCGTTCATTCCCATCTGGGGATCCGGCCGGGAAGCAGTGGCTGATCTGCAGGACGACGACTATCTGGGCGCAGCTTTCAATGGCGGCCTAGCGATGTCGGACGTCGGACTCGTCGGTGCGATCGGCAAAGGCGTTGCAAAGGGTGCGGTCAAGGTGGGTGGACCCTACGTCTGGCGAACCACCCTCCCAGAAGTCAGGGAAGGCATTCTGGGCGCTCGGCAATGGATGGGGGCCAAGGGGATCGTCGGCAAAGGCGTTCAAGCCCATCACGGCGTCATTCCCAACAACGGCTGGGGAAAAGCAATTCCGGACTGGATCAAGAACCAGCCCTGGAACATCACGTCAATCCCCAGCGCCGAGGTCCACGGCCGAATTCACCATAGCTACAGGGGATTGCCCCGATTCAATCTCGCCCAAAGGTACTATTACGGCACGCCCCCTTGGGCCAAGGCGGCGACCACATCCGCGGCAGGTCACGGCCTCCTGGCCGCCCAACGCAGCAATGAAAACAATCCATGAGGACCCTGCCCTTCCAATTTCCCCTATTCAGCCTCTATCCCGGCCTCGCGTTCGGCCAACCCACCGAGCGCTTCGGCGCATGCCGAGACCCAAGAAGTCTCACCGTCGTGAGTGGCCAGTCGCTCAAACCTCCGGGATGGACCGGCACGATCCTGATCGACGCCACCGGGCGGACCTGGGAAATTCAGGGAGTCAGCATTTTGGGGACGGTTGGTTCTCCCCTCCAGCGCCTGTGGCGCACCATCATCAGCAACCAGCAATATGAAGTGGCCTTTGATTTCGTGGAGAGGGCCCCGATGCCGCTCGAAGAGGTGAAGGCTCGCGTCTGCGCATCGATTGACGACAATCGCGACGACTGGCGTGACGACGAGGCGATCGCCGGGGAGGCCGGCCCGCCCCGGGACGAAGAAGAGATGCTCGAGGAACTGAAGACCGCGGTCCGCAACGCCGGGACGGCCCACGAGATCCTCGAGAACTTCGAGGCGGCGATTATCGCGCAGGGCTAACCCAGCGCGGGGTTCAGCCCCCGGCCTTCACCTCGGCGCGGAAGCGGTGCAGCAGGGGTTCGGTGTAGCCGTTGGGCTGGCTGAGGCCCTCGAACACCAGGGCGCGGGCGGCCTGGAAGGCCAGGCTCCCGGCTTCGCGGCCGGACATCGGGCGGTAGGCCGGATCGCCGGCGTTCTGGGCGTCGACCTTGGCCGCCATCCGGCGTAGCGCGGCGTCGACATCGTCCGGCGAACAGACGCCGTGCAACAGCCAGTTGGCCATGTGCTGGGACGAGATGCGCAGGGTGGCGCGGTCCTCCATCAGGCCGACGTCATGGATGTCCGGCACCTTCGAGCAGCCGACGCCCTGGTCGACCCAGCGCACAACGTAGCCGAGGATGCCCTGGGCGTTGTTGTCGAGCTCTTCGCGGATCTCGGCGTCCGACCAGTTGCGCTGGCGCGCCAGGGGGATTTCAAGCAGCGCGTCCAGGCTGGGGACCGCCTCTGCGGCGATGTCCTTCTGGCGGGCGAAGACATCGACCTGGTGGTAATGGAGCGCGTGCAGGACGGCGGCGGTGGGGCTGGGCACCCAGGCGGTGTTGGCGCCTGCGCGCGGGTGGCCGATCTTCTGCTCCAGCATGTCGGCCATGCGGTCCGGCGCCGCCCACATGCCCTTGCCGATCTGGGCCTTTCCCGCCAGGCCGCAGGCCAGGCCGACCCGCACGTTGCGATCCTCATAGGCCTTGATCCACCCTTCGGTCCGCATCCCGGCCTTGCGCACCATGGGACCGGCCCGCATCGAGGTGTGGATCTCGTCACCCGTCCGGTCGAGGAACCCGGTATTGATGAAGACCAGCCGCCCTTTCACCGCCGCGATGCAGGCCGCGAGGTTGGCGGAGGTCCGCCGCTCCTCGTCCATGACCCCGACCTTGAGCCGGTTGCGCTCCAGGCCCAGCAGGTCCTCCACCGCGTCGAAAAGGCGCCCCGTGAAGGCGGCCTCCTCCGGCCCGTGCATCTTCGGCTTGACGATGTAGATCGAACCGGAGCGGCTGTTGCGATAGCGGCCAAGTCCCTTCAGATCGTGGACACCGCAAAGGCCGGTGACAATCGCATCCAGGACTCCTTCGGGCGCCTCTGAACCGTCGCTCAGGCGCACGGCCGGGGTGGTCATCAGGTGGCCGACGTTGCGCACGAACAGCAGGGCGCGGCCCGGCAGGGTCAGGACGCTGCCGCCGGGCGCGACATAGGTCCGATCGGGATTGAGGCGGCGGGCCATCGCGCGCCCGCCCTTGTCGAAGCTGGCTTCCAGGTCGCCCTTCATCAGGCCCAGCCAGTTGGCGTAGGCGGCGACCTTGTCCTCCGCGTCCACGGCGGCGATGGAATCCTCCAGGTCGACGATGGTCGAGAGCGCGGCCTCAAGCAGGATGTCCGACAGGCCCGCGGGATCGGCGGCCCCGATCGGACTCGCGCGGTCGAACACCAGCTCGATGTGAAGGCCATTGTGCCGGAGCAGGATGGAGGCCGGGTCAGCCTCTTCGCCGGTGTAGCCGGCCAGCGCCTGGGGGGCGGCCAGGGCGGGTTCCAGGGCGCCGGCCACGATGCGGTAGCCTGTCGCATCCGCGTGACGGCCCGTGGCCAGCGGCGCGGCCTCGTCCAGGAAGGCCTTTGCGCGCGTAATGACCTCGGCGCCTCGCACCGCGTCGTAGCCGCCCGATGCGGGGGCGCCGGCGACGGCGTCCGTGCCGTAGAGGGCGTCATAGAGGCTGCCCCACCGGGCGTTGGCGGCGTTCAGCAGGAAGCGGGCGTTCAGCACCGGAACCACCAGCTGCGGGCCGGCGAGGCGCGCCAGCTCGTCGTCGACATTGGCCGAGGTGATCGCGAACGGCGCCGGCTCGTCCACCAGATAGCCGATCGACCGCAGGAAGGCCTGGTGCTCGCGTGGATCCAGGTCCCTGCCCCGCCGGGCCTCATGCCAGGCGTCGATGGCCGACTGCATCGCGTCGCGCGTGGCGAGCAGCGCGCGGTTCTGAGGCGCAAGGGTCTCGAAAATCGCGGCGACGCCGCCCCAGAACGCCACAGGATCGATGCCGGTCCCGGGCAGCGCGCGCGCCTCGATGAATTGGACGAGCGGTTCAGCGACGCTCAGCCCGGCCTTTTCGATCATCGGAGTCATGGCCGAGTCATACCCCTAACGCGAGGCGCGATCACGCCGCCGGTTGAATGGCTCGAAACAGGCCACCCGATCTCCGTCCAGTCGGCCCCCGTTACAGCGGCGGCCCGAACGGAAGGCGCACCTCGACCTCAAGGCCGCCCTCGGCCCGGTTCCTGGCTTTGACGGTTCCGCCGTGGGCGAGGATGGTCCGGTGGGCGATCGCCAGTCCCAGGCCATAGCCTTGCCCCGCCCCGGCCCCGTGCAGGCGCACGAAGGGCTCGAACATCATGGCGAGGCTCTCCGGCGGGACGCCGGGGCCGGTATCGGACACCGTCAGGACGAAGTCGCCCGCGGCCTCGTCCGCCGCCACGTCGACCTCGACGCTCTGGCCGCTGGCGGAGAACCGCAGGGCGTTGCGGACGATATTCTCGATCGCCCGGCGCATGAGCTCCGCATCCCCCTTCACGGTCGGCCGCGGGTGATCGACCTCGATGTCCTCCACATTGGTGCGCACCTGGACGCCGGACGCGTCGGCTTCGAAGCGGGCGTCGCCCACCACGGTGCGGACCAGGCCCTCGATCTCGAAATAGCCGTCCAGGCGCGGATCGCCGCTTTCCACCCGCGACAGGGTCAGCAGCTCGCCCACCAGCACATCCAGCCGCGCCGTCTCGTGCTCGATGCGGTCCAGGGCGCCGTCGATCCGCGTGGGCGCCTGCCGCGCCAGGCCGACGGCCATGTTGAGCCGGGCCAGAGGCGAGCGCAGTTCGTGTGAGACGTCGTGCAGCAGCCGGTCGCGCGCGCCCACCAGCTGCTGCAGCCGCTCGGCCATGGTGTCGAAGTGTCCGGCCAGATCGGCGATCTCGTCGCGCCGGCGGCCCATCACCGGCTTCAGGCGAACCGACAGGTCACCGTGGGCGAGCCGGTCGAATCCGCCCCGAAGGCGGGTCAGGGGCTGCGTCAGGTACCAGGCGAGCAAGGCGCTGAACACCAGGCCTCCCGCCGTCCACAGCGCCAGGACCCCAAGCGGGACCAGCAGTCCAGGATAGAGCAGCGACCTTCGCGCCGGCGAGGACGGCCTATAGGTCAGGCGATAGGGGATCCCTCCCGGCCCCTGGGAGACCGCGACGATCTCGCCCGGAGAGGCCGGGATCGGCGCCGGGGCCGTCATCCTTGCCACGGAGAGTTCCTGGCGCATCGAAGCGGGCCAACGCGTCTTCAACCTCTCAACCCCGGCAGGGCCGTCCGCGCGCACGGCCACCACCGCCGAGGCGATCTGGATGGCCCCGGGCAGCTGCGCGCGTTCCTGTGGAGAGGAGTTGGTGCTGTAGAGCGTCACGCCGCCCCACACCGCCAGGGTGACGGCCACGAAGGTCAACCAGAACCCCAGCAGGATCTTCCAGAACAGGCCGCGCTTCATGGGACGAGCTTCAGGCGGTAGCCGATGCCCCGGACGGTCTCGATCTCCATGCCGGCTCCGTCGCCAAGCTTCTGGCGCAGGTTGCTGACGTGCACGTCGACGCTGCGGTCGTAGGCTTCGTGCTGGCGGCCGAGCGCCTGCTGCGACAGCTGTTCCTTGGAGACGACCTCGCCGCCCGCGCGCATCAGGGTTTCCAGGACGTTGAACTCCGAAGCCGTCAGTTCCAGCGCCTCGCCCGCCTGCTCGACACGGCGCTGCAGGGGCCACAGGGTCAGACGTCCAGCGGTGAACTGGTCAGGCGCCTTCTGATCGTCCAGCGCCGGGGCGCGGCGAAGAATGGCCCGCAGTCTGGCGAGCAGTTCGCGCGGGTAGCAGGGCTTGGGCAGATAGTCGTCCGCGCCCATTTCCAGCCCGATCACCCGATCGATGTTGTCGCCCTTGGCGGTGAGCATGATCACGGGGATCGAACTCGACTGCCGCACCCGCCGCAGCACCTCGATCCCTGACATCCGCGGCATCATGATATCCAGGATCACGGCGCTGTAGTCACCCGAGAGGGCCGCGGTTACGCCGTCCTCGCCGTTGTGGATGACCGACGTCTCAAATCCCTCGGCCGCGAGGTATTCAGCCACCATCGCCCCCAGGTCGGCGTCGTCATCGATCAGAAGAACGCGCAAGCTCGGTCCCTGGCTGACGGATAGTCCCGCCCCTTACGCTGGGCGCGACGCGCGCGCTTGTCAGCCCGGATTTTCGATATCCTTACAATCGCCTTTCAATCGCTTAACTGCGCCAAGCGGCGCTATGGGGCACAATGGGATTCGTCCCCGCCACGCAAGGTTGCGGGGCCGGCGGATATTCCAAGGCGGTCATGGCCAAGACGAAAAGACCCATCGGGCGTTATGCGGCGATCGGCGCGGGCGCGCTGGCAGCGCTCTTTGTGATCAAGTCCTGCGCGTTCCCCAACAAGCCGCCGCCGCGCTACCTGACCGCGCCCGCCGCCGTCGGCGACGTCGAGCAGACGGTGCTGGCGAGCGGGACCCTGCAGCCGCTCACGCTGATCGACGTCGGCGCCCAGGTGTCGGGCCAGGTCAAGACGCTGAACGTGGCGCTTGGAGACCATGTCAAACAGGGCGAGTTGATCGCAACCATCGACGCCGCGCCCCAGCGCAACGCCCTGCGCAACGCCCAGGCGACGCTGGAGCAGCAGCAGGCCCAGCGCCTGGCGCAGGAAGCGGTGGTGCAGCAGGACAAGCTGGCGCTGCAGCGCCAGACCATCACCCTGGCGGCCCAGGCCAGCTCGCGCCAGGACTATGAGGCGGCGGACGCCAACCTGAAGAGCGCCGAGGCCAATCTCGCGGCCACCAACGCCCAAATCCGCCAGGCGACCGTCTCGGTGGACACCGCCAACATCAACCTCGGCTACACCCAGGTCGTGGCCCCGATCGACGGGGTGGTCGTGGCGACCCCGACCAAGCAGGGCCAGACGGTGAACGCGGTGCAATCGGCGCCCACCATCGTCGAACTGGCCAACCTGGCCACCATGACGGTGAAGGCCCAGATCTCCGAAGCCGACGTGATCCGCGTGCATCCCGGCCAGACGGTCTACTTCACCATCCTGGGCGACCCGGACCGCCGCTACTACGCACGCCTGCGCGCCATCGAACCGGCGCCGAACTCGGTCACGAGCTCGACCTCCAGTTCATCGTCGAGCACCTCCACGAGCGCGGCGGTCTACTACAACGGCCTGTTCGACATTCCCAATCCTGACGGCCTGCTCCGGACCCAGATGACGGCGCAGGTCTACATTATCCTGGCGTCCGCCAAGGGCGTCCTGACCGTTCCTTCCGCCGCCCTGACCCCGGCCGGCGGGCCGGGCCGCTACACCGTGCGCGTGATGGACGCGCACCGAAAGCCCTCGGTGCGCGAGGTCCGCGTCGGCATCAACAACAACGTCCTCGCCCAGGTGCAGAGCGGCCTTCGGGCCGGCGAGGAGGTGGTCATCGGTGAAGGCCCCGCCACCCCCCCCGCGCCGCAGCAACTGCAGCCGGGTCAAGGCCCCGGCGGCCCGGGCCCCGGCGGCCCTGGGCAAGGCCAACGCGGTCCTCGGATCCGCGTGGGCGGCGGCTGACCATGTCCGAACCCCTGCTGAAGCTCACCGGCCTGCGCCGCGAATATCCGGCAGGCGACCAGGTGATCGTCGCCCTCAAGGACGTGAACCTGACCATCGAGGCCGGGGAGATGGTGGCCATCGTCGGCGCGTCCGGATCGGGCAAGTCGACCCTGATGAACATCCTGGGCTGCCTGGACCGGCCGACCTCAGGATCGTACCGCGTCGCCGGACGCGACACCGCGGCGATGGACCCCGACGAACTCGCCGAGCTCCGGCGCGAGCACTTCGGCTTCATCTTCCAGCGCTATCATCTGATGGCCGACCAGAGCGCCCTGGCCAATGTCGAGACCCCGGCGATCTACGCGGGCCGCCCCCGCGGGGCGCGCCAGGCCCGGGCGCGCGAGCTCTTGACCCGGCTTGGCCTCAGCGACCGGCTCGACCACCGGCCATCCCAGCTCTCGGGCGGCCAGCAGCAGCGGGTCTCGATCGCCCGGGCCCTGATGAACGGCGGCCAGCTGATCCTGGCGGACGAGCCCACCGGCGCGCTGGACAGCAAGAGCGGCGCGGAATTGCTGCGTCTGCTCGAGGAGCTGAACGCCGAAGGCCATACCGTCATCATCGTCACCCACGACATGAAGGTGGCCGAACACGCCCGGCGGATCATAGAGATCAGCGACGGCGAGATCATCGCCGACCGTCAGACCGAGCGGGCCGGGAGCGATGCGCTCGCCCCCCGCCGAACGCTTCCGCCCATCGCCCACAACACAAGCGCCTTCGCCTGGCTGGATCGCCTCACCGAGGCCTTCAACATGGCGCTGACCGCCATGAACGCCCACCGCACCCGGGCGGTCCTGACCATGCTCGGAATCATCATCGGCATCGCCTCGGTGGTGTCAGTGGTCGGCCTCGGCCAGGGCTCCCAGCAGCTGATCCTGAAGCAGATCTCATCGATCGGGACCAATACGATCGACATCTATCCCGGCAAGGACTTCGGCGACGAGAAGGCCTCGAGCATTCATACCCTGACGTCGGACGACGCCGACGCCCTGGCCGGGCAGAGCTTCGTGGACAGCGTCACGCCCACGGCCAACACCTCCGCCACCCTTCGCTACCGTGACGTCTCGGCGGCCGGCACGGTGAACGGCGTGGGCGAGCAGTATTTCCGGGTGCGCGACATGCCGATGGCCGAAGGTGCGGTGTTCGACCGCGCCGCGGTGCGACGGCTGAGCCAGGACGTGGTGATCGACGACAATACCCGGCGCAAGCTGTTCGGAGAGACCGGCAAAGCCCTCGGCGAAGTGATCCTGCTGGACAAGGTGCCCTGCCGGGTGATCGGCGTGGCGGCGCATAAGGACTCGGCCTTCGGCAACGGCAACAACCTGAACGTCTATGTCCCCTACACCACCGTGCTCGGCCGCATGCTGGGCCAGTCCTACCTGCGCAACATCACCGTGCGGATGAGCGACACGGCGCCGGCGGACGTAGCGACGGACACGATCGTCAAGCTGCTGACCCTGAGCCATGGGCTGAAGGACTTCTACACCTTCTCCACCGACACCATCCGCAACACCATCCAGCGCACCACCCAGACACTGACCACCCTGATCGCCATGATCGCCCTGATCTCGCTGATCGTGGGGGGCATCGGGGTGATGAACATCATGCTGGTGTCGGTCACTGAGCGGACCATGGAGATCGGCGTGCGCAGCGCCGTGGGCGCCCGCCGCAGCGACATCATGAGTCAGTTCCTGATCGAGGCCTCGCTGCTCTGCCTTGTCGGAGGCGGCATCGGCGTCGGCCTCGCGCTGCTGATCGCCGCCGTCATCAACAAGCTCGCCAACGGCGGCTTCAACATGATCGTCTCGCCCGTCTCGATCATCGTCGCCTTTGTGTTCTCGACGCTGATCGGCGTGGTGTTCGGCTTCATGCCGGCGCGCAAGGCCGCTCGCCTTGATCCTGTGGAGGCCTTGGCCCGCGAATGACCAGGCTCTTGCTCATCCGCACCGCCGCTGTCGGCGCCTTCGCCCTCCTCTCGGGTTGCAACACCCTGCGGACGCCGTACGTGCGCCCGGACGCGACGATCCAGACCCAGTGGGCCAATGCGAGCGGCGCCGGGCAGGCGGCGAGCGACCGCTGGTGGAAGCGCTTTGGCGACTCGCAGCTGGATCAGCTGGTGGATCGCGTGTTGGCCCGCGACAATGACCTCGCGGTCGCCGCCATCACCCTGCAGCGCGCCCGGCTGCAGGCCCGCTTCGCGGTGATCAATCCCAAGCTCAGCGCCAGCGGCAGCTACAACGACAACATCCCCCTCAAGGGTGGCCGGGCGAACAGCCAGAGCCAGTCCGCGTCGGTCATGGCGAGCTATGAGGTCGACCTCTTCGGCGCCCTGGCGGCCCAGAAGGACGCCGCCCGCTGGGAGGCCAGGGCCACGGCGGAAGACCTGGAGAGCACCCGTCTGTCGCTCATCGGGACAACGGTCGACGACCATTTCCAGATCGGCTTCCTCAACGAACGTATCGCCCTGGCCACCCAGAGCGTGACGTACGCCAGAAAGACCCTCGACCTCGTCAAGGTCCAGGCCGACGCGGGCGCCGCCTCCTCGCTCGAGGTCGCCGAGGCGGCCCAGAGCGTGGAAAGCCAGGAAGCGAGCCTCGAGGACCTGACCCGGCAACGGGTCGAGGCGCGCAGCGCCCTGAACCTCCTGTTGAACGGAGAGACCGCCGCCGAAGCGGATGAGTTGCAGGCCCTGCCGCAGGGTGATCCGCCGCCGGTCGACGCCGGGCTGCCGGCGACGCTATTGGCGCGCCGTCCTGACCTGCGCGCGGCCGAAATGCGGCTGCGCTGGAAACTGGCCCAGCTCGACCAGTCACGGCTGAGCTTCTATCCCACCCTGTCGCTCACCGGCCAGGTGGGGAGTTCCAGCACGACCCTGTCCCAGCTGCTGCAGAATCCAGCCGGCGCGCTCGGCGCGGATCTCGCCCTGCCGTTCCTGCAGTACGACCAGCTCAAGCTGAATGTCGGCATTTCCCGCACCGACTACGACACCGCGACAGTGCAGTTTCGACAGACCCTCTATCAGGCGCTCGCGGATGTGGAGAACGCACTTTCGGCGGTCAGCCGTTACGGCGCCGAGGGCGTCGCCCTGGAGGCCTCCCTGAAGAACGCCCGGACGGTCGAGCGGCTTGACGAGGTGCGCTACCGCGCCGGCGCGATCCCGCTGAAGACCTGGCTCGACGCCCAGGAGAGCCGTCGCCAGGCCGAGGCTTCGATGGCCCAGAATCGCCTGAACCGGCTGCAGAGCTACGTCACCCTGTGCAAGGCGTTGGGCGGAGATCCTGCGCTGGGAGGATAGGCCGCTACGCGACCGCCGGTCAGGCGGTGTGGCGTTTCAGAACGCGCGGCGCGTTCGCCCGGTTTTCCTCCTCGACGTGAAGGCTCATCAGGGACTCCATCAGGCCCTCTTCCGCCGCGGAGTTGACGGCCACCACGGTCGCCTCGTCGCAACCTTCCGCCGCCACGTAGGCATGTCCCATGCTGGAATCGAGGTAGATTGACTCCCCCGCGCCGAGGATGACCGGATCGTAGAACTCGGTGTGCACCTCGATGCGACCGCTCAGCACAAAGACGAATTCTTCGCCGGGATGGCGCACCAGCTCACCGAATTCCTCGAGGCTCCGGGCGCGGATGCGGGCCATCACCGGGATCATGCGCTTCCGACGCAGCTCGGGGCAAAGGTAGTGGTATTCGTAGTTGGGCGTGCTGACTTCGACCGCTCCCTCGAGGCTGCCGATGCTGCGGCGGGCCGTGACGGCCGCCGGCTCGTGGGCGGCGTCATCCTCCGCGAACAGCTCGGACATGCGCATGCTGAGCCGCTGGCTGAGCTGAAGCAGCTTGTCGTAAGTCAGGGTCAGCCGGTCGTGCTCAACCTTGGACAGGGTGGAGACCGGAATGCCGGTCCGGTCGCTCATCTGCTTGAGCGTCCAGCCGCGACGGGCGCGCAGGGCGCGGAGCAGACCGCCAAGCGAGGGCGCGGGGGTCTTGGCCATCAGCCGGGGAGCCTAAGTCGCCGCCGCGCGATCCACATCACTCATTCGCCTCCGTCCTTCGTCGCCGGCGACGCCGACGCGGGTCAACTCTAGCTGATTTCCGGCCGGGAGCCAGCCGAGGCCAGCGCCGGTCGATTTGTCGCAATCATCGCACATTTGACCGGAATAGGTTGACTTTCTCTGTTCAGGACGAAACATCCTGCAATGGCAAGCCCGCAGCCAGCCGGCGGCGGGCGCTCTGCCCAGGGGAGGTGTGCGATGGGCCGTGGTCGTTTTTGGCTCTCGCTGTTCATCGGGCTTCTGGCGCCAGCCGCCGTGGCCCAGCCTCTCGTTACGCCGGTCAAGCCGCCGCCCGGGCCGCCTCCGGCGGCGGCGTCCCCCTCACACAGGCTGGACGGGACTGACGTCGAAGCCTGGCTGGATGGCTTCATGCCCTACGCCCTGGGCCGCGGCGACATCCCGGGCGCGGTCGTGGCTGTAGTCAAGGACGGTCAGACGGTCCTGGTGAAGGGCTATGGCTATTCGGATCGCCAGGGCAAAACGCCCGTCACGCCCGACACCCTGTTCCGGCCGGGCTCGACCAGCAAGCTGTTCACCTGGACCGCGGTGATGCAGCTGGTCGGCGAAGGCAAGCTCGACCTCGACAAGGACGTCAACGCCTACCTCGACTTCAAGATTCCCGAGCGCCCCGACGGTCCGATCACCCTCCGCCGGCTGATGACCCACACCGCCGGCTTCGAAGAGACGGTGCAGAACCTGATCAGCGCCGACCCCCAGCGCATGCGGTCGCTGCAAGCGGCGATGAAGCAGTGGGTCCCCGAGCGGATGTACAAGGCCGGCACGACCCCCGCCTATTCCAACTATGGCGCGTCGCTGGCCGGCTACATCGTCGAGCGCGTTTCGGGCGAGCCGTTCGAAGTCTATGTGGAGCGCCACATCTTCCAGCCCCTGGGCATGACCCATTCCACCATGCGCCAGCCGCTGCCGGCGGGCCTGCAGCCCTTGATGTCCAAGGGCTACCAGAGTGGATCGGACAAGGCTCAGCCCTTTGAGCTGATCGACATGCGGCCCGCCGGCGCCCTGTCCATGAGCGGCGTGGACGCGACCAAGTTCATGATCGCCCACCTCGGCGCCGAGCACGGGCCCAACCCGCTCCTGCCGCCGCAGATCGCACGCGAAATGCATCGCACCGCTGCGCCGGGAATCGGGCCGCTGAACACCATGGCGCTCGGCTTCTACCAGTCCAACATGAATGGCCACGCCATCATCTCGCATGGCGGCGACACCCAGTGGTTCCACTCGGACCTGAACCTGTTCATCGACGACGGCGTCGGAATCTTCGTCAGCGTCAACAGCCCCGGTCGCGAGGCCGCGGCGCACGTGCTGCGCGCGGCCCTGCTGCGCGAGTTCGCGGACCGCTACTTCCCCGGCCCTGAGCCCAGCGGCCAGGTCGCCCCCGAGGTCGCCAAGGCGCACGCGCGGATGATGGCGGGCGTCTATCTGAACTCGCGCGGCTCGCACTCGAACTGGGCCTCGGTCGTCGACTTCGTGGGCGAGACCACGGTTGCGGCCCTGCCGGACGGCGAGGTGGTGGTCTCAAGCTTCACCGGGCTGGGGGGTCAGCCGATCAAGTGGCGGGAGATCGCACCTTTCGTCTGGAAAGACGTCGACAGCCCCCAACGCCTGGCGGCGGTGGTCGAGAACGGCAAGGTCGTGCGCTTCGGCAACGACGACTACGCCCCGTTCATGGTCTTCGACCGCGCGCCGGCGGCGACCTCGGTCGCCTGGCTGATGCCGGGTCTCATGGCGGCGATCGCGATCCTGCTCCTGACAGCTGTCCTCTGGCCGGTCACAGCGCTGGTTCGCCACAAGTACCACGCCCCCTTCCCCCTTAGGGGAGCAGAGGCCCACAGCTACCGCGCCGCCCGTGCGGGGGCGGTCGCGACCCTGGCGATCGGCGCGGGCTGGACGTCGATCGTGGTCTTCGGCCTCGCGGAACTCGACTTCTTCGGTCCGCCTGCGGCGCCGTGGTTGCTGGTCCTGGGCCTGCTCGGCCCCCTGCTGCTGCTGGCGGCGCTGGCGGGGACCGCCTGGGACGCCTGGCTGATCTGGACCCGTCGGCGGGGTTGGCGCTCGTGGCTGGCCAGGCTGTGGTCGCTCGCGCTGACGCTGAGCGTTCTGGTCTGCGGGTGGATGGTCGTCGCCTACCACCTGTATGGCCTGAACACCCATTACTGAGCCCCGCCCCAAAGCTTCCGCCCCGCGGCGCGCCATGAGTTCCCCCAAGCGACTGTCCCTGACGGTGAAGGCGGAGACCATCCCGCTGAAGGAGCCGTTCCACATCTCCGGCCACACCTTCGAGGCGGTGAACCTGGCCATCGTCGAGGTGCGGCAAGGCCCCTGGCTCGGGCGGGGCGAGGCTTCAGGCGTCTATTACTTCAAGGAGGACGCCGACAGCATGGGGGCGGCGATCGAGGCGGTGCGCCCCGAGATCGAGGCGGGGATCACGCGCGAAGCGCTGGCGACGCTGTTGCCGCCCGGCGGCGCGCGCAACGCCGTCGACTGCGCTCTGTGGGAACTGGAGGCCCGGCGCGCGGGCTGGCCGGTCTGGATGCTGGCCGGCGTGGGCGAGCCCGCGCCCAAGGCGACGACCTTCACCCTGAGCGCCGAAATCCCGGAGCGGATGGCGCTGGCGGCCCGGGGCTTCCGCCAGGCGCGCGCCCTGAAGCTGAAGCTCACCGGCGAGGATCCGGACCTGGACGCCGAACGGGTGCGCGCGGTCCGAACCGTCCGCCCGGACGTTTGGCTTGGCGTCGACGGCAACCAGGGCTTCACTCCCGACCGTCTGGAGGCGCTGACGCCCGCGCTGGTCGACGCCCGGGTCGAGCTCGTCGAGCAACCCTTCCCGCGCGGCCGCGAGGCGTGGATGGCCGGTCTCGACTATCCGATCGCCACCGCGGCCGACGAGAGTGTCCAAGGCCTGGAAGACTTGCGGGCGCTCAGCGACTTCGATGTCGTGAACATCAAGCTCGACAAGTGCGGCGGCCTGACCGAGGCGCTCGAGATGGCGCGGTTGGCCCGGCGCATGGGCCTCGGCGTCATGGTGGGCAATATGGTGGGCACCAGCTGGGCGATGGCGCCAGCCTTCGTCGTCGGCCAGCTCTGCGACATCGTGGACTTGGACGGCCCTGTGGTTCTGAGGCGGGACCGTCTGACGCACATCGTTTATCGCGACGGCCGAATCTGTTGCGACGATGCCGTCTGGGGCGCTCCGGAGGCGCCGAAGCCACGCCGACCCAGGCCCTTCGCCTCCAGATGGAGCAGTGATGCGCCTGATCAGAGAATTTGATTGCAGATTTTTAATATCGAGATCAGGTTGGCCCCATTAGGATTGGGGGGCCGGGTCCGATGACCACCAAGAGCAGACTACGTATCGTATTGGCTTTCTCGGCGGCCGCGCCCGTCATGATGGCCGCCAGCTTCGCCGCCGCGGCCGCGCCGCCGCAGTCTGACGCCACCCGCGTGGGTGAATTGGTGGTCACCGCCGAAAAGCGGACCGAGACCCTGCGCCAGGTGCCGCAGTCGGTCAGTGTGATCAGCGGCCAGACCCTCGCCAACCAGCAGGCCTTCAGCCTGCAGGACGTGATCGCGCAGGTCCCCAACCTGAGCATCGCCCAGTCCGCGCCCGGCCAGGCGCGGGTGGTGCTGCGCGGGGTGAACACCAACGGCGTCGCCTCGACGGTGGCCATGTATGTGGACGACACCCCCTTTGGTTCCTCCAGCGGTCTGGCCAACGGCGCCGTGCTGGCCGGCGACTTCGACACCTTCGACGTGGCCCGGGTGGAGGTGCTGCGAGGACCGCAGGGCACGCTCTATGGCGCCAGCTCCCTGGGCGGGGTGCTGAAGTACGTCACCAACGCTCCCCAACTCGACCGCTTTAGCCTGAGCGGCCAGGCCGCAATCGCGGGCGTGGACGGCGGTCAGGAGGACTGGCGCGCCGACGCCGTGGTCAATGCGCCCCTCGGCGGCCAAGCCGCCCTCCGGGTCGACGGCTACTACCGCCGCGACGGCGGCTACATCGACCAGATCGGTACGCTTGGAACCCGTACGACGACCAACGCCAATGGCGACAGCGTCTATGGCGGGCGCGCCTCGCTGCTGTTCAACCCGACCGAAAAGGTGTCGCTGCGGCTGACCGCCCATCTGCAGAACATCCGCGTCGGCGCGCCAAGCCTGGTGGACGCAGACCCCGCCACGGGCAAGCCCCTGAACGCGGGTCTCACCCACACGGGCGACTATGCGCAGACCTCGAACATCGACTACCGCGTCTACAACGGCGAGCTGAACTGGGACCTGGGGCCGGCGACCTTGGTTTCGTCCACCAGCTACGCCACCCTCGACCAGTCCGAGCTGACCGACGTCAGCTCGGTCGCCCTGGCCCCCGGCTTGGGTATCGGCGCCCTGGTGACCTCGGTGCTCAGCACCCCCGCAAGTCCGCTCGGCGTGATCGAGCCCCAGACCATGCGTCAGGGGAAGTGGACGCAGGAGATTCGCCTGGCCTCACCATCGGGCCAGCGCATTGAATGGATGCTGGGCGGCTTCTACACCCACGAGACGGGAGACCTGGCCCAGACCCTTAGCGCCTTCGACATGGGCACGCTGGCCGCGCCTCCGGGGATTCCGGCGCTCGAGGTCGTCAGTCTGAAGTCGACCTATCAGGAGCTCGCCGGCTTCGCGAACGCCACGGTGCACCTGACCCATAACGTCTCCGTCCAGCTGGGTGGTCGCTACAGCCACGACAAGCAGAACGCCACGGAATCCATCGACGGTCTGCTGGTGGGCGGCCTGAGCACCTTCACGCCCGGCAATTCTTCCGAGGACGTGTTCACCTACTCGGTGGCTCCCAAGCTGGAGATCAGCCAGCATGCCGCGGTCTTCTTCCGCGTGGCCAAGGGCTTCCGGCCAGGCGGTCCCAACGCCCTGCCGCCAGGCGCGCCTACCACGGTGCCGACCAGCTACAAGGCCGACTCCCTGATCAGCTACGAGGCCGGGATCAAGTCCGACTTCTTTGACCGGCGGCTGACGTTTGACGCCTCGGTCTTCTACCTCGACTGGAGCCAGGTCCAGCTCCTGGCCAATGTCGGCGGCTTCGGAGTCAACACCAACGGCGGCAAGGCGGCGAGCAAGGGCGTCGAGTTCTCCCTGGTCGCCCGCCCGGTCGAGGGGCTGACCCTAGAGGCCAGCGGTTCGCGCACCAGCGCCCGGCTCAGCGAGGACACCCCCGCGGTCACCGGCGGGCTCAAGGGCGACCGCCTGCCGTTCGCGCCGAATTACACCCTGACCCTCGGCGGCGACTACGAGCGGCCCCTCTCAGGAAACTATTCGGGATTCATCGGCGCGACCTGGGCCATTGTCGGATCGCAGCAGCCCGGTTTCGACCCGACCTACAAGGCCGTCTTCGGTCATCGGTTCCAGATCGCCAGCTACAGCCGCCTGGACCTTCGCGCCGGCGTGCGTGCGGGCCGCTGGACGCTGGAGGCCTTCGCCAAGAACCTCAACAACGCCAAGGGGGTGATCGACGTCAACGGCTATGGCGCCCTGCCGAACGGGTCCCTGGAAGTTTCCACGTTGCGCCCCCGCACCGTGGGCGCCAGCCTGACCGCAAACTTCTGATCGTCCCCGCGTCGAAAGTCCCGTCCATGGTCGCCGTCCAGCTGAGGCCCGAGCCGCCTGCCCTGCTCGAGCTGCCGCACCCGTACCTGTTGTTCCTCGGCGACGTGCGCGAACCCAGCTACGCCAAGACCGCCTTCGGCCTGAAGGACTGGGCGCCTGAAAAGTGCGTCGGCGAGATCGCCCTGCCGTCCGGGACTGTCAGCGTGGGCCTGCCGCGGCTGACCGCGGCCGAAGCGCGAGCCCGCGGCGCCCGGGCCCTGGTGATCGGCGTGGCCAATCCAGGTGGTGTGATCGGACGCGATTGGGTCCAGCTGTTGCTGGAGGCGCTGGAGGCCGGGCTCGACCTCATCGGCGGCCTGCACGCGCGGCTCCGGGACATCCCTGAGCTCGCCGCCGCCGCCCAGCGACTGGGTCGCCGCCTGTACGACGTGCGCGATCCGCCGCCGAACATTCCCCTGGCCACCGGCGACCGGCGCAGCGGCAAGCGGCTGCTCACGGTCGGCACCGACTGTGCGCTTGGCAAGAAATACACCGCCCTGGCGTTGGCGCGGGCTTACCTGGCGCGGGGGCTGGACGCCGACTTCCGGGCCACCGGCCAGACCGGCATTCTGATCGCTGGAGGCGGCATGCCCATGGACGCCGTGGTCGCCGACTTTGAGGCGGGCGCGGCCGAAATGCTCTCGCCAGCCGCCGCGGCCGACCACTGGGACGTGATCGAGGGCCAGGGCTCGCTGCTGCACCCGGCCTACGCGGCCGTCTCGCTGGGCTTGCTGCACGGCAGCCAGCCGGACGTCTTCGTGGTCTGTCACCAGCCGGGCCGGCGGCGCATGATGGGCCATGAGGCCTTCGCCTTGCCGAGCGTGGACGAGGTGATCGACGTGACCATCCTGCTAGGTCGGCGCACCAACCCCTCCATCCGTTGCGCGGGCGCGAGCTTCAATACGGCCGCCTTCGCGCCGGGCGAGGCCGAGGCCCTGATGGCGGCGGAATCGAACCGGCTGGGCCTGCCGGTTGCAGATCCTGTCCGAGGCGGCGCGCGGCTCGAGGCCTTGGTGGACGCCTGCCTTGCCTGAACCTGCCGCGCCTGCAGCCGACCGGAGCGACCTGTTCGGCCATCCGCGCGGCCTGACGGTCCTGTTCCTGACCGAGACCTGGGCCCAATTCTCATACTTCGGCATGCAGGCGATGCTGGTCTACTACATGATCAAGCAGCTGCACTTCAGCCAGCCGGCCGCCTCGGCCCTCTACGGCGGCTATGCGGCCTTCGCCTATCTGACCCCGCTGTTGGGCGGAGTCATCGCCGATTCCTGGCTCGGCCAGGGCCGGTCGGTGATCCTGGGCAGTCTGTTGATGGCCGCCGGCCATTTCGCCCTGGCCTTCCAGTCCGCCTTCTTCCCGGGCCTGTTCCTGGTGGGCCTCGGCAACGGCTTCTTCCTGCCGTCGACCACAACCCAGATCGGCCACCTCTACGCCGAGGGCGACTCCCGGCGGGACCGGGCGTACAGCATCTACTACATGGGCGTGAACATCGGCGGCTTCCTGGCCCCCCTGGTCTGCGGCACCATCGGCGAGCTCTATGGCTGGCATTACGGCTTCGCCATCGCCGGCGTCGGCATGCTGATCGGCCTGGCCATCTATCTCGCCAACCAGAAGAGCCTGCCGCCCGAGGCCCAGGCGATGAAGGCCAGGGGCGCGGTCCGCGCGCCGCTGGGCCCGGAGGGCCGGCGCGCGGTGCGCAACCTCTTGATCATCGCCGCCATCGTGATGCTGTTCCGCATCGCCTACGAGCAGAGCGGCAACACCATCGCCCTTTGGGCCGATGCGCGCACTGACCGGATGCTTCACCTCGGCCCGGGGCGTTTTCTGATCCCCGCGACCTGGTTCCAGTCGATCAATCCGCTGCTGATCTTCACCTTCACGCCGCTGATCACCTGGTGGTGGTCCATCCAGGCCAGGCGTGGCCGCGAGCCCGAGCCGCTGGCGAAGATGGCCTTGGGCGCGGCCCTGGGCGGACTGGCTTTCCTGGTGATGATCGGCGCGGCCCTCGACGCCGGGCCAAGCGGGGCGGCGAGCTGGCTCTGGCTGGTGGGCTTCTTCGCGCTGCTGACCGCCGGCGAGCTCTACATCCTGCCCGTGGGCCTGTCCGTGTTCAGCACCCTCGCCCCCGCGCGCATCGCCTCGGCCATGATCGGGATCTGGTACGTCGCCAAGTTCGCTGGCGGCCTGTTCTCCGGCTGGCTCGGCGCCTATTGGCAGGTGCTGCCGTCGGCCCAGTTCTTCCTGATCGGAGCGGGCTTCGCGCTCTTGGCGGCCGGGGCCCTCGTCCTGGCCCAGCGCGGCAGGATCCTGCCGACCCGCGCGGTCCTGGCCGCCGTCGCGCCGGCTCCCGGAGCCTGAACGTGCGGGCGCGCGCGCAGATGGAAGACGGCGTGGTCTGGGACAATCACGCCTGTGTACCCCTGAGAGGAGACGACGACACTTGGCTGCCGGCCATCGATCGCCACCGGGCGAGCGGAGTCGACGTGGTCAGCCTCAATGTCGGCTACGGCCAGCGGGGACCGGCCGAGCATCTGGCGGTGATCTCGCGGTTTCGCGCCTGGTACGGCGCCCATTCCGACCGCTACGTCCTGGCGCGTTCAGCCGCCGACATTCGGTCGGCCAAGGCGCAGGGCAAGCTCGCCGTCATCTTCGATATCGAGGGCATGAACGCCCTCGGCGGCGAACCCGAGCGGGTCTCGGACTACTATGAGCTCGGCGTGCGCTGGATGCTGATCGCCTACAACCACGCCAATCCCGCCGGCGGCGGATGCCTGGACGAGGACGAGGGCCTGACGGAGTTCGGCCGCGCGGCGATCGCCGAGATGGAGCGGGTCGGCATGCTGCTGTGCTGCTCGCACACAGGCTGGCGCACGGCCATTGAGGCGATCCAAGTGTCGCGCGCGCCGGTGATCCTCTCACATTCCAACGTGCACGCCCTGTGGCCGCATCCGCGCAATGCGCCCGACGAGCTGATGATCGCCTGCGCCCGGACCGGCGGGATGGTCGGGATCAACGGGATTGGACCTTTCCTTGGCGACGGACCAGCCAGCGCGCTGGGCATGATCCGGCACATCGAATACGCACTGTCAGTGGTCGGCGAGGACCACGTTTCCATTGGCCTCGACTACAGCTTCGACCAGGCCTCGACCCAGGCCTATCTGGCGCGGATGAGCGAGGACGCCCGGCACAAGCTCAAGCTGGACGGCGAAGTGACGATGGCGCCGCCGGAAACATTCCCGCAGATCAACCAGCTCATGATCGAGAGGGGCCATGCGCCTGGCGTCGTGAGAAAGGTGCTGGGCGAGAACCTGATGCGGCTCGCCGAGCAATCCTGGCGTTGACGGATCTGGAAATGCAGAAAGTCGACATCGTCCCTACGACGTCCGTTTCTTCCACAGCGACTACGGCGAAGTGACGCGCGATTGCGAGGAAACCTGCCGTCTCCCGGCACGACGCGGGGTCGCCGAAGGCTCTTCGATAATGGACCTGATCCGCGACGCGAGCTTCTCCATAGGGAACGGTTTGCTCATGACGTGCATCCCAGGTTCCAGGCGGCCGTTGGTGATCGCCGCGTTATCGGCGTAACCGGTGATGAACAAGACCGTGAGTTCAGGACGGTTGGCCCGGGCCAGATCCACCATCTGCTTGCCGTTCATCCCGCCCGGCAGTCCCACGTCGGTAATGAGCAGATCGATCTCAGCGTCGGACTCAAGAACCTTCAGGCCGGAAGCGGCGTCGCCAGCCTCGATCGCCTGGTAGCCGAGCTCCGCAAGGGTGTCGGCGATCAGCATGCGGACCGTGGGTTCGTCATCGACGACGAGGACCGTCTCGCCGGTGCTGGAGCGGGGAAGCGGTTTGCACAAGACGGTGTCGAACTCCTGCTCTGCCGCCCCATGATGCCTTGGAATATAGATCTTGGCGGTCGTCCCCTGCCCGACCTCCGAGTAGAGGCGCACCTGTCCGCCCGACTGCTTCGCGAATCCGTAGATCATCGACAGGCCAAGTCCCGTCCCCTTGCCGCTCGGCTTGGTGGTGTAGAAAGGATCGAACGCTCGCGTGAGGACCTCCGGAGGCATTCCGCATCCGTTGTCGGAAACGCAGACAGCGACATACTGACCGGCGGGCATGTCCCGCTCGCGCCCGATGATTTCGTCAACCCACGTGTTCGCCGTCTCCACCGTGATGAGGCCGCCATCCGGCATTGCATCCCGCGCGTTGATGCAGAGGTTCAGGATCGCGCTCTCAAGCTGATTGGGATCGCACAGACACGGCCATAGGCCCGCAGCCAGGATCGTCTGGATCTCCATGGACGGGCCGACGGTGCGCCGGACCAGGTCATCCATTCCCGTGACGAGCCTGTTGGCGTCGACGGCTTTCGGCTCAAGCGTCTGCTGACGGGAGAAGGCAAGCAGGCGGTGCGTTAGGGACGCTGCTCGATGAGCGGCGCCTTGGGCCGCGCTGATGTACCGCTCAAGCTCGTTGATGCGGCCCTGAGCCAGGCGAGCGCTCATCAGATCGAGACTGCCCGTGATGCCGGTGAGGAGATTGTTGAAGTCGTGGGCCAGGCCGCCTGTCAGCTGACCAACGGCCTCCATCTTCTGGGCCTGGAAGAGCGCCTGCTGTGATCGTTCGAGTTCCAGCTGGGCTTCGCGCCGCTCGGTCAGGTCGCGAGTCACCTTGGCGAAACCGATCAGGTCCCCCTCTTCGTCGCGGATCGGGTCTATCACCACACTGGCCCAGAAGCGGCTCCCGTCCTTGCGCTGACGCCACCCTTCGGCGGTGAAGCGCCCTTGCGAGACGGCGGTTTCGAGAGCCTTCCAGGGAACGCGGGCCGCCACATCCTCAGACGTGTAGAACCGGGAAAAGTGCTGCCCCACGATCTCTTCGGCCGAATAGCCCTTGATCAGCTGGGCGCCCGGATTCCAATTCGATACGACGCCGTCGGGGTCCAGCATGAAGATCGCGTAGTCCGTCACCCCCTGAACGAGCATCCGGAACCGTCGCTCGACCTCGAGCGAGGCCAGCATGGCCTCGCGTTGGGCGGTCATGTCGCGTGTAATCTTCGCGAACCCGATGATCTCGCCTTCAACCTGGATCGGGTCGATGACCACCATGGCCCAGAAACGACTACCGTCCTTGCGGACCCGCCAGCCTTCGGCGGCGAAGCGGCCCTCTTCAGTAGCGGTCTTCAAAGCCTGCTGAGGGACTCCAGCCTCCTGATCTTCAGGCGTGTAGAAGCGGGAAAAGTGTTCGCCAATGATTTCGCCAGGGGCGTAGCCCTTGATCCGCTCGGCGCCGGCGTTCCAACTCGACACACGCCCTACGAGGTCGATCATGTAGATCGCATAGTCGACGACGGAACGGACAAGGTGTTCGTACGCGCTCGGATCAAGCTCGCCATAGGGATCGATCTTCTTCGGCAAGCTGGTTCCGATCTTCCGCTGAACAGTCCGCCGGGTCCGCGCGGCGAGCAATCGCTGACACTTGGTTCCGAAACGCTCGGCCTTCGCCCGAGTTGCTTCGCCCAGGTCAGATCACGGCCATCAACAGGTCGTAGAGCGGCCGTGCGAAGGCGGCGACTCCACCGCCGCCGATGCAAGCGGCCGAAAACAGGCAAGCATGGCGTAGCTGCTGAAGGCCAACACCGCCCCCCACCGGAAACCCACCTAACCCCTTGGGAACATCCACTCTTTCATGCCGGCCTGAGGCCGAAAAGAAAAAGGGCCCGTCTTTCAACGGGCCCGGGCAGATCCTCGATGGACGCCGAGTCGGCGACCTTTGGGGGCACGGTTCAGAAGTGCGCACCCACGCGCACGCCGAACGTCCTGGGCGGCTTCAGGGTGACGGGCAGCAGCGGGATCGTCGGAAAGTTCAGACCTGTGCCGATGCCCTCAGGCTCAGCCTTGTTCTCGATGTTGTTGATGTAGCCCGTGATGCTGAGGCGTCGGTCCGGCGTGTTGTAGGTCAAGGTCGCATTGGTCCGCCAATAGCTGGGCGCCACCGTGAAGGGTGCGTAGCTTAGGTTGGTGTAGCGCGCCGTCTCGTGGCGCGTGTTGACGCCAAGCACCAAATCCCCGCCGCCGGGCAGCGGAAATGTCTGCTCGGCGGCCAGGTTGATGGTCCACTTCGGCGTCATCAACTCGGGCCTTCCGCTGCAGTCGATGCTGAAGACCGGGCCGTTCGGCGGCGGCACGAAGGCGGACGGACAGACCGGAGCCGGCACACCGCTCTGGTAGACGAGGGTCTTGTACTTGGCGTCGATGTACTGGACGTCGGCGCTGAGCAGGGTGTTCGGAGTCGCCAGGAACTGCGCCTCCGCCTCGCCCCCCCGGATCCGCGCCTTGCCCGCATTCTGGTTGGGGAAATAGGGGATCAGCGCCGGGCCGAGCTGGGCGAAGAGCAGGGTGGCGATCTGTTGGCCGCTGTACTCCATGTCGAAAGCTTCCAGATTGAGCTGGGCGCGATCGTCCAGAAAGCGGTTCTTCAGCCCGACCGTATAGGCGGTGACCTTCTCGGGATCATAGGTGTTGCCGGCGCCCGGGATCGGATTGAAAAAGAAGCCGCCTGCCTTGAAACCGGTTGAGACGTTTGCATAGAGCAGCGATTTCGAGGCCAGGTCGAACTCGAAGCCCGCCTTCCAGTTGGTCTGGTCCCAGGCCTTGGAGCCCACGGTGGGAAAGCCGAAAACCTGGAATGCCGTCGTCGGGACAAGCGGGGCCGCCTGGGGGGTGAAGTAGGTGTAGATGGCGTTCTGCGAGTTCGTCTTCTTGCGCTCGTAGGTGTAGCGGAGGCCACCAACCAGTCGCAGACTTGATGTCACCGACCACGTCGCCTGGCCGAAGACCGCGTAGGTGAAATCCGACACGTCCAGCGCCTGAACCGGGTTCACCCCGGCGGTCTGGGCGTCATAGACGGCGTTGCCGCTGGTGGCCCCATTGAACAGATAGCCGCCCAGAATGTAGCGCAGCGGCTGGTCGGTGTTGGAAGCGAAACGCAACTCCGCCGAGGTCTGGTGCGAATGCTCGGTCTCGCGGATCATTCCGCCGGCGACCGGGCTCAGATAGTCGACGTCGTCCGAGCGGAATGCAGGGATGAAGGTCAGCGTCCCCCCGATCACCTTCCAGTCGGTCTCCTGCGAGACGCCCCAGTGATCGCCCTTGTTGAAGGCGGTGTTGGGCAGGGGGACGAGGCCCGGCGGCGTCACGGCGGGCGACTGGGTGACGATACTGGTCCAGGGACTGGGGCCGTAGAAACCGCCCGTGACCGGGCAGAGCGCGCCTGCGGAATTCACCGGGGCCGGCGAGGCGGCGCTGCAATAGGCCGTCGCTCCCTGCCCCCGGTCGTTCTCGCGCGCATAGTCGGCCCTGAGCAGCAGCTTCAGGGACTCGGTCGGATCCGCGCGCAGCGACACCCGAACGGCCTGCTGGTCCTCATCCCCCGTGCCGTCCGAGAAGTAGCCGTCGTGCCGGACTGTCTGGAATGCGATCCGCGCGGCCAGGTCCTTGGCGAGTGGGACGTTCAGGTCCCCGGAGGTGACCAATTGGTTGTAGCTGCCGTACTCGGCCATCAGATCGCCGCCCAGGCTGTAGGCCGGCTGGCGGCTGACCAGGTTGACCGCTCCGCCGGTGGCGTTGCGGCCATAGAGCGTGCCCTGCGGCCCCTTCAGCACCTCGACGCGGTCGAGATCGTAGAACAGCCCGTGCAGCGAGGTCGGTCGCGCCAGATAGACGCCGTCCATGTTCACCGCCACCGAGGGATCGCCGAATACGTTGACCACCGCAGTGGTGATCCCCCGCACGATGACGCTGGTGTAGGGCCCCGTCCCTTGCTGGGCCTGCAGCGCCGGCACAGCCTGGCTCAGCTGGTCCATGTTGACGATGTCGCGCTGGGCGAGCTGCTGTCCGGTGACGGCCGTGACCGCGACGGCTGTGCGCTGCAGGTTCTGCTCGCGCCGCTCAGCGGTGACGACGACCTCGGCCAGGGCCGGAGGGCCGCCCCGCACGGCCGGCGGCGTCTGCGCCGAGGCCACATGAGGCCAGGCGGCCGACCCGACCAGCAGCGCAGCGACCGACGCAAAACCAAGATATTTGTTGCGCACTACAATCCCCCCTGTCGTGCAATCTCAAGGGTGCACGAATCCATGCCCGCGGATTCAGTGCTCGCGGGAATTTCAATTTGGAATTGCTAGGCGTTTGCAAGAACTCCGGGAAATCTGAATTCGGGATACCAGATATATGCCCGTCTAATTCATCCGGAGGGGCGGATCGTCCATAGACGCCTTTACGTGTGGGTCGGACTCAGTCGCACGTCCCCGACTGTCAGCGGCAAAGCGGCGATCAGGATGAATGCGATGCGGCACGGCCTGTCGCTCGTGTTGCACCACGCATGAATGGAGCCTCGCTGGACAACCACGTCCCCCGCACGGACGGTCCTCACCGCGCCGTCGTCGAGCTCCAGATCGATGGCGCCTTCGATCACCACGCCGAAGTCGAGGGTCTGGGTCCGGTGCATGGGCGAGCGATGGCCGGGTTCTATGGTCATCACCCGGACGACCGAGCCGCCGCTGGCGAGGCCCTCCGGGGCGCCGGCGCTCACCGCAGGGCCGTTGTTGTCGGCAGGAAGTTCGTTGGTCGACCAGACCACCGCCCCCATCGCCCCCTCCTCGACCGTCTCGTCGATGGCGAAAATCGCACGGCCGTGTGCGTTGTGCCCCGTAACGATGCGTCTGACCTTCGAGCCCATGACTCCGCCTCCGCTTACCGGCCGTAACTATGGCGGGGCTTGGTGGCGCTGGTCCAGCCGCAACGGCTGTCGGCATCCGGTCGGCCGATACGACCGATCCGAACAACGGATTTCCTAGGCGACAGCCAATGTGATCACTCGCAAGATGACGGACACAGGGTCAAGGCGGGAATCCAGCGATGAATGTCTCCGCGGTCGCGCGGCAGAAATCCGGCATGACACGGGAAGAGGCGGTGGCCAGGGCGCGCGAACTCGCGGCGACCCTCCGCGAATACGTGGACGAGGCCGAAGCCAGTCGCCGGCTGCCCAAGGCCGCCGTCGAGGCGATGCAGGCGTCGGGCCTCCTGCCCATGGTCCGCCCCGGCCGCTGGGGCGGGTTCGAGATGGACTGGATGACGCTCCTGGATTGCGTCGCCGAGGTCGGCAAGGTCTCCGGGTCCCTGGGCTGGTGCTTCTGCTTCCTGATGCAGCACCAGTGGGTCCTGAGCTATTTCCCCGAAGCCGCCCAAGAGGCGGTCTACGGCCGCGACCCGCAACCGCGCATCGTCACGTCCTTTGGCGCATTCGGAAAGGCCGAGCCCGAGCCCGGCGGTTACAAGGTCAGTGGAGACTGGGCCTTCGGCTCGGGCGGCGACCACTGCAACTGGGCGATCGTCGGCGCGCCGGTGATGGGCTCCCAGCCGGGCATGCGCTGGTTCCTGCTCCAGCCCGGCCAGTTCTCCATCCGCGACACCTGGAACAGCGTCGGGCTCAAGGGCTCGGGCAGCAACAACATCGTGGTCGAAGGGGCGAGCGTGCCTGGGGACTTCAGCCTCGACCTCGCCGCGGCCTACGGGGGCCATGCCCCCGGGTCCAAGTTCCTCGACGGCCCGCTCTACCAGGCGCCGCTGAGTTCGCAGTTCCAGTTTGGCCTGCTCAGCCCGATGATGGGCGTGGCGCGCGGGGCGCTGGAGACGTTCCTGGAGTTCAGCCAGGGCCGGGTCGGAACCATGACCGGCTCGAAGGTCGCCGATAGTCCGCTGCTTCAGGCGCGCATTGGCGAGTCGGCCGCCGAGATCGACGCGGCCTACGCCATCCTCGACCGCATCAGCCGAGGCGTGATGTCCGGCGAGCTGGCGACTCCCGCTGTTGGCGCCCAGGTCGGGCGCGACTTCGGTCTGTGCGCCAAGCTGATGGTCCAGGCGGTGGATCGCCTGTTCGCCGTCGCCGGCGCGCGGGGGTTGAACGAGGGCGGCCCGCTCGGCCGCCACTGGCGCGACGTCCATGCGATCTCGAACCACGTCGCGCTGAACTCGGAGAGCCTGTTCCAGGCCTTCGGCCGCCAGGCCCTCGGCCTGCCGCCGCCCGGGAGGTGAGCAGATGGCCAACCGTCCCTTCACCCACGGCCTGCACGATCTCGGAAACGGCGGCTGGGCCTATCTGCAGCCCGACGGCACCTGGGGCTGGAGCAACGCCGGCCTGATCGAGAGCCGCGGCGAGACCCTGCTGGTCGACACCCTGATGGGCGTGAAGATCACCGCCGACATGCTCGAAGAGATGCGCAAATCCATTCCCGCCGCCGAGCGCATTGGACGGCTCGTCAACACGCACTCCAACCCCGATCACGTGCTGGGGAACCAGCTCGTCGCGGAGGCCGAAATCATCTCGGCCAAGGCCACGGCCGAGGCCATCGCCGCCATGAATCCCGAGAGTTTCGTCAACATGACCCTGAATTGGCAGGCCATGGGCGAGGGCGGCGAGTTCATGTACGAGACCATGGGGCGCAAGTTCGATTTCACCGGCGTCACGGTGACACCGCCCACCCGCACCTTCGTCGGCGAGATGAGCGTGAAGGTCGGTGACAAGACCGTGCACCTCGTCGATCTCGGGCCCGCGCACACGGAGGCGGACACCATCGTCTACGTCCCCGAGGACAAGGTGGTGTTCACCGGGGATCTCCTGTTCAACGAGGGTCACCCCATCGTCTGGGCCGGGCCGGTGCAGAACTGGATCGACGCCTGCGATTACATGCTCGGGCTGGACGTCGAGACCGTGGTGCCCGGTCATGGACCGATCACCGACAAGTCGGCGGTCCGCAACTTCAGGACCTATCTCGAATACATCCGCGCCGAGGCGCGCGCCCGCTACGACGCCGGAATTCCCTGGGAGGAGGCGGGGCAGGACATCGCGCTCGACGCCTTCAGGGGCTGGACCGACGAGGAGCGGATCGTCGCAAACGTCTTCGCCCTCTATCGCGAGTTCGGGGCCAGCTTCGGGCCAAACGATGGGCGCGACCTGTTCGGCGCCATGGGGCGCTATCGCAAGCTGAAGCACCCGCACAGCGATCACGACCACGGCGGGGAGGCCGGATGAAGCGCTTCCTGAAAGCGCATGTCGTCGGCTCCATGCTGCGGCCAGCCGGCCTGGCCGAACAACTAAGCGCCTACCGTGCCGGCGAGATCGACGCGGCGGAGTTCAAGACGGCGGAGGACGCTGCGGTCGACCTCGCCCTGCGGATCCAGGAGGCGGCGGGTATCGAGACCATCACCGACGGCGAGCAGAGGCGGCTCGCGTTCGGCGACGTGCTGTCCCGATCGGTCGATGGCATCGAGCCTCAGGAGCCGACTCCGATCGGCCACGGCGGCATGTGGCACGGCGAGACGGACGCGACCGCGACGCTGGAGATCTGCTCTCCCACGGGCGGGGTGATCACCCGCAGGCTGAGCCGTCGCGATTCCCAGGCCCTGGAAGAGTTCGTCTATGCGCGTGCGAAGAGCACGAAGCCCGTCAAGATGACGCTTCCGAGTCCGACCATGTTCATGGCCTCCTGGTCTCCCAGCCGCTCGGCTGCCGCTTATCCAAGGCTGGGCGACGCCCTGGACGCCGTCGTGGATATCCTTCGCCAGGAAGTCCGCGCCCTGGCCTTGGCCGGCTGCCGGCACGTCCAGTTCGACGCGCCGGAGGCCACTTTCGCCATCGACCCGGACAGCTCGCCCGCCCTTCGTGCGAGCGGGATGACCCGCGAGCGGTTCTGCGACGAGATCGTCACGCGCCTAGACGAAGTCGCCGCCGAGCCGGGCGTCACCTTCTCCGTCCACTTCTGTCGTGGCAATGCGCGAGGCCACTGGCACTCGGCCGGCGGCTACGATCCCATCGCGCCCTTGGTGTTCCCCCGCTTGGAACGGTTCACCTACGTGCTGCTGGAGTACGACACCGAGCGCGCCGGCGGCTTCGAGGCGCTGCGCCACCTGCCCGAAACGACCTGCGCCGTCCTCGGCCTGATCAGCACCAAGACAGGCGCGCTCGAAGATCCCGGCAGCGTGGAACGACGCATCTTTGAGGCCGCCAAATATTTCCCGCGCGATCAGCTGGGCATCTCGCCTCAGTGCGGTTTCGCCTCCGACGCGGGCGGCAATCCGCTCAGTTTCGAGCAGCAGGAGGCCAAACTCCGGCTCGTCGGCCGGATCGCCCGCGAGGTGCTGAACGCATGACCGTACAGATCAATGAGACTCACGACCCCGACCGCCGCAGCTGGGTGACTTCGGCCAATGATCCGGACGGGGATTTTCCGATCCAGAACCTGCCCTTCGGCATCTTTCGCCGGCCGGGCGGCGAGCCCCAGGGCTGCGTCGCCATCGGCGACCAGATCTTTGATCTTGCCGCAGGCGTGCGGGAGGGGCTGTTCGAGGGGGATGCGCTGGTCGCCGCGCGCGCCGCCGCGGGCGAAACGCTCAATGGCCTGATGTTCATGGAGTCCCGCTTCGCCTCGGCGCTCCGGCGACGGCTGTCGGAGCTTCTGTCGCTGGACGGCCCGGGTGAGGCGGCCAGGGCGCGCGCCGAGAAGCTGCTCTCGCCCATGGCCGAGTGCGTTCTGGAGCTGCCCGCCACGATCGGCGACTACACCGACTTCTCCTGTTCCACCCATCACATGCTGCGCATGGGCGGCGGAACTGTGCGACCCGTCTTCCTGCACTTGCCCGTGGGCTACCATGGCCGCGCCAGCTCCCTGCGTGTCTCAGGCGCCGAGGTGCGACGGCCGCACGGGCAGGTGGCGGGCAAGGATGGCGAGGTGGTGTTCGGGCCGGAGCCGCAACTCGACTTCGAGCTGGAGTTCGCCGCCTTCGTGGGCCGCGGCAATGCGCTTGGCCAGCCGATCCCCATCGCCGAGGCCGACGAGCACATCTTCGGCTACTGCCTGCTGAACGACTGGTCCGCCCGGGCGATCCAGTTCTTCGAAATGGCGCTGGGGCCATTCCTGGGAAAGAGTTTCCAGACCACCATTTCGCCCTGGGTGGTGACGCGCGAGGCGATGGCGCCGTTCCGCACCGCCGCCTTCGCCAGGCCCGAGCCGGACCCGCCGATCCCCGCCTATCTGCTGGACGCGGCCGACCGCCGCGAAGGCGGGTTGGACGTGCGGCTCGAAGTGTTCCTCTCGACCGAGGCCATGCGCCTGAGGCGCGATCCTCCTCAACGCATCGTCACCTCGAATTTCCGCAACATCTATTGGACCCTCGCCCAGATGCTGGCCCACCACGCCTCGAACGGTTGCGACCTTCGCCCCGGAGACCTCTTCGCCAGCGGCACCGTCTCCGGCCCTGAGGACGAGGCCAAGGCCTGCCTCATGGAAGCCAACGAACGCGGCTCCCGTCCCCTGCCCTTGCCGGAGGGAGAGACGCGGCTCTGGCTGGAAGATGGCGACGAGGTTCACATCCGCGGGCGAGCCGTCCGTGAGGGCTTCGTCCCCATCGGCTTTGGCCCATGCGATGGAAGGGTGATCCCGGCATGAGCGACGGGGTGATCCACAGCTGCGGTCTTGCGGGCCCCGGCGCTTCGCGGGGCACGATGGCGCGGTCCAATGGACGGCATGTGGTCATCGACATCCACTGCCATCTGGCGATACCGGCGGCCGACGCCATGATGCGGCCCCACCAGAACCCGGGGGCCATCTCGATCAGCAGCTTCACCTCGCCCGCTTCGGACGAGGTGAACCGCAAGCAGTTCGCCCAGATCGGCAGGAAGCTGGCGTCCATCGACGACCACATCGCCGACATGGACGCGATGGGCGTCGACATCCAGGCGATCTCGCCCTCCCCTGGCCAATACTACTACTGGGCCGATGCCGAGCTGGGCCTTCAGGCTGCCCGAATGGTCAACGACGGGATGGCCGAGGCGGTCGCCCGGCATCCGGACCGGCTGGTGGGCATGGGAACGATCCCGCTGCAGGCGCCCGAACTGGCGGTGCGCGAGCTGAAACGCCTGACCGGGGAGCTGGGCCTCAGGGGCGTCGAGATCTCGTCCAACGTCGACGGGCGCGAACTGGCCGATCCCACGTTCCGGCCCTTCTTCGCCGCGGCGGAAGAGCTTGGGGTGCTGATCTTCATGCACCCGCTCGGCTTCACCCACGGCCAGCGGCTGTCGGAGCACTATTTCAACAACCTGATCGGTAACCCGCTGGAGTCGACCATCGCCATCGGCCACCTGATCTTCGGCGGCGTACTGGACGACCATCCCGGGCTGAAGCTCTGTGTCGCCCACGGGGGTGGCTATCTGCCCGGCTATATCGGCCGGATGGACCACGCCTTCCGGGCCCGCGAGGACTGCCGCCAGCACATCCACCGCGAACCCTCGACCTATCTGCGCCAGCTCTATTTCGACACCCTGGTCTTCGACCGGCGGGAGCTGAAGTATCTGGTCGAGACCTATGGCGCCGACCATCTGATGATGGGCACCGACTACCCCTTCGACATGTCGGAGTCCGATCCGGTCGGCTTCCATTCCGAGCTGTCGGAAGGGGATCGCCGGAACATCCTCGGCGGGACGGCCGCGCGGTTGCTTGGGCTGCACGCCGACGTCGACGGCAAGGCCGATTGAGGTCAGATCGGCTCGGCCAGGGCGGCGAACACCTCCCCGGCGATGCGCCCGGGGTCGACCCCTTCTATCTTCCCCTGCTCCACCTCGCCCAGCAGGTGGGAATTGCGCGCCACGAGCATGCAGCGATTATAGCGGCGCAGAAGGAAGGCGCGGAGCATCTCGTCCGGATCCATGCGCGCGGCGAGCAGCTCGCCGAGCACCACCGCGTCCTCGATGGCCATGCCGCCCCCAGCGCCCAGATGGGCGGTGGAGGCGTGCGCCGCATCCCCGATCAGCAGCACCCGGCCGCGGCGCCAGGGGGCGGGCGCGATCACCCATTCGAACGGTCGGTAGACCACGTCGCTACCGGGCGCCAAGCGCGCGGCGATCTCGCCGATCGGGCCTCGGAAACCCTCCAGGAGGCGCGCGAGCGTCGGGGCCAGGTCCCCGGGCGCGATCCTCCGATCCGCGGCGACGCCATTCTCGACCAGGAAGAGATACATGGTCTCGTTGGTGAGGGGGATGAGCCCGGCGCTGTGAGGACCCCTGCAGAGCCACGCCCGCTCCACCTCCGCCGGCCGCGGCGTCGTGAAGCGCCAGACGCCCTGGCCGGTGAACTCCGGCGCCAGGGCGAAATCGAAGACCATCCGGCGAACGCTCGAATAGATTCCATCCGCGCCGACCACCAGGTCGTAGCTTTCGCGCCGACCGTCGGCAAAACGGGCGTCGACCCGATCGGCGCCCAGGGTGAGCCCCTGGACTGTCATGCCGGCCTGGACGCATGCGCCCAGCGCCGCCGACCTCGCCTTGAGGATCGAGGCCAGGGCCGGCCTCGGAACCCCGGCCGCGCTGGGATAGTCGGGTCCCGCAAGCCGCGGGCCGTCGGCGGTCTCAGACAGAATCTTCCCGTCCGCATCGACCACCCGCGTGCCGCCATAGCCGAACCCTTGCGCCAGCACCTCGTCCAGGACGCCGAGGCGCTTGATACCCCTCAAGGCGTTCGGCTGGAGGGTCAGGCCGACCCCGACCGCGGCCCACGACGGATCGGCCTCGACCAGGTCGACGTCCACCCCGGCCTGCCGGGCGGCGATCGCGGCGCTGAGGCCGGCCACACCCCCGCCCACGATGAGCAGTCTCCGTACCGGACCCATCTGCGTCCCCCTTGGCCACCCTTGTTCGGGATCGCTAGCGGAACCAAGCGCCCCGCGGAAATCGGCATTTTCGATCGGGCCTATCTGGCGCGTCGATGTCCCAACGAGGGGGCGATCGGTTTGAGACGGCCCGGTGGTGCGCCCACCATCTTGCGAAACGCATGGCTGAACGCCTTCTCCGAGGCATAGCCCTGTTCGTGGGCCGCGGCCTTCACAGAGCGCTCGCCCGACGCGATCTTCGCTGCCGCGAGGTTCATCCTGAGGTGTGTAAGATAGGCAAAGGGTGTCTGGCCAACCACTTTGCAGAACGTTCCAGCGAAGGAGGATCTGGACATCCCGGCGACGCGGGCCAGTTCCGCGATCGTCCAGCGCTTGCCGGGAGCCCGGTGCAGCTCGGCGAGCGCCCTCGCCAGGCGCGGATGCGACATCGCCCTCAGCCAGCCGCCGGCGGCATCGGGCCGTAGGATCACGTAGCTCCGGATCGTGTCGACGAAGACCAGCTCCGCGAGCTTGGTGGTCAGGGCGACATAACCTAGCCGACCCTGGGCCAGCCCGCCCACTATTGATTCCACCGCCGGCTGCAGCCATGGCGTCACGCCGTTCTCGGCGGCGCTGAGGTGGATGATCTCCGGCAGGTTCAGTATCAAGGCGTTCGGCGCCGCCTCCTGGAAGTCAAGAAGCACCACCAGGAATCGGCATGCCCGGTCCGTCCCTCCTAGATCGACGAGGATTGGCGCTTCGGCCCGGTCAGTGGGGCGCCAGGGACGCTGGCCCTGTTCTTCAAGGAATTCGAGGACGTGTCGGACAGGCGCCTCTGCGCCGGATCTCACCACGTGGGAGGCGCCGCGCGGCAGCAGCACGACGTCGCCGGCGACGGCCATGCAAGGCGGCTCGCCGCGCACTATGATTTCGATCCAACCCTCGATCACGGCATAGAGCAGGGCCGGCCCGAAGTGCGGGACATCCAGACCCCAGGGTGGCGCAAGCCGAAAGCTCGCTAGCGCGCTCGTGCGCAGTGCATGGCCGGCGAAAACATCGCTCAGCAGGTCGGGCACAGATGGCAAGGAGGAGGCGATCATATTCCGCTCCTCGCCAGACTAGCGCGTTTTGGACGATCTCGAACTTCAATTCGCGTTCCAGGGGTCCAAAGCGCCAGTGTTGTGCGCGAACCTCAGCCAGAACAGGAGGCTACCATGGCCAAGTCGAGGCATGTCCATCTAGTCGGCAGCATTGGTCTAGACACGGTGGACGATGTTTTCCACACGTGCGGGCGGCTCCTCGGCGATCGACTCCAGCGGATTCCAGACGGAGAACCGGGCGGACGGCGGCTCTGGTGCAGCTGGCAAATCCCCTTGCTGCGCGCCAACCCGTTTTTCAAGCTGGCCCCGGACGGCCGCACCGGGCCGGTATTCGGGACCTTGGCGCTGGCGGACGGGGTGCGTCCGCAGGATGTCCGATTCGGCGAGCTGGGCTATGCGCGCGAAGCCCGCGCGTCCTACCTAGACTTCAAAGCGGCCAAGACCCGCGGCGACCTGCATGAGAGCGTCCGCTTCCAGGTGTCCCTGCCGACGCCGTTCGCCGTGATCTTCGGTCAGTTCACCCCGGATGCATCGCCGATCGCCGAAAGCGCCTACGCCGCAGCAATGGCTCGCGAGGTGCAGCGGATCTGCGACGCTATCCCCCACCAGGACCTATGCATCCAGTGGGACGTCTGCTTCGAGATGGTGATCTGGGACGGCTCCAGCCCGTTCTGGCGTTGGCCGTTGGCAGGCGAAGCCAAGCCCGAAATCCTGAAGCGGCTCGCGGCCCTGTCCGCCGCCGTTCCCAATGACGTCGAGCTGGGATTCCATCTCTGCTACGGCGACCTGGACGCCCAACACTTCTTCAATCCGGCCGACGCCGGCGCCATGGCAGAGCTGGCGAACGCCATCTCCGGCGAGGTGAAGCGCCCGATCGCCTACATCCACATGCCGGTCCCGATCGACCGTTCGGATGACGAGTTCTTCCGCCCCTTCGACAGCCTGACGCTTCATCCCGAGACAGAGGTCTTCCTGGGGATCGTCCACGCTGAAGACGGAGTCGTGGGCGTCGAGCAGCGCCGGGCCGCCGCATCACGGCACCTGGGCTGCTTCGGCATAGCCACGGAATGCGGCATGGCGCGCGCCCGCACGCCGGACCTCGTCGAGCACATCCTGCATATCCACGCGGACGCAGGCTGACTGGGCGGATCATCCGATCTCCCGGACCGCGGCCATCACCTGCTCACGCATCCAGACGTGCGGCGGATCGGTTGTGCGGCGCGGGTTCCAGAGCAGGATCTCCTGGATGTCCGGCAGGTCGTAAGGCGGCGCGATGATGCGCGCTTCAGCCGCCTTCTCGAGAGCGCGGGCGACCCGCTCGTGCACCAGTGTGACCATCTCGGTCCCGCGCACCAGGAAGGGCGAGAGGATGAAGCTCTCCGTCCAGGCGGCGATGCGGCGTTGGACTCCCAGCTGGCTCAAGTGCACGTCGGCCGCCGAGCCCGCGCCTTCGTTCGGCATGCTGAAGGCCAGGTGCGGCAACTCGAGGTACTGCGCCTCGTTCAGGGTCTTCCCGACCCGCGGATTGCCGCTCCAGACCACGCAGACCCAGCGTTCGGAGAACAGATCGACCGACGGGAAGTGCGTCTGCAGGTAGGAGGGCATGATCACGAAGTCGACCTGATCCTCGCCCAGCCGATCGATCGAGGCGGAGTCCAGGCGGACGAACCGCAGCTTGATGCCGGGCGCCTGCTCGGCCATCCGCGCGACGAGGGGCTTGAGCAGCAGGAAGACGACGTAGTCGCTGGCCGCGATGCTGAAGGTGCGCTGCTCGCTCGCGGGAATGAAACTGCGGCGGGCGCTCAACAGGTCCTGCACGCCCTGCAGCTGCAGGCGAAGCTGCGGCGCCAGCTCCTGCGCCAGCGGGGTGAGCTCGAGCTGGCGCCCGACGCGGACCAGGAGCTCGTCCTTGAACAGGTCCCGCAGCCTGGAAAGCGTGCCGCTCATGGCCGGCTGGCTGAGCCCGACCCGCTGGCCCGCACGGGTGACGTTGCGCTCGATGAGGAGGGCGTCGAGCGAGACCAGGAGGTTCAGATCGAACTGGGAAAGGTTCATCTTGCCTCGCCGCGATAGCAGACCCGGATAACAGGTATTTCGAATTGCGATTTTTCGGGCGTTCCGCCCGGCCTATTTATAGCAGGGACCGGCGTTGCCGGGGGGAATGCGGGAGAAAACGAATGGCTTCCAGCGGCGTTGTCGCCCTGCGTCACCTTGCGCTTGCGGTTCCCGACTTCCAGGCGGAGCGCCAGTTCATGGGCGGCGCCTGGGGTCTGAAAGAGATCGATGCAGGTGCGGACATCGCCCACTTCGCCGCCGAAGGCTCGAGCGATCCCTTCGTCCTGCGCCTGCGCAAGGCCGACGAGCGTCGTCTCGACGTCATCGCCTTCGCGGCGACCGACGAGGCCAGCGTCGACGCCATGGCCCAGCGGCTGGCGTCCGGCGGCCTCAAGCTGATCAGCGAGCCCGGGCGCTTGGACGGGCCGGGCGGCGGCTACGGCTTCCGTTTCTTCGACCTGGACGGGCGCCCGATCGAGGTGTCGGCCAATGTCGTGGAGCGCGCGGCCCGGCAGCTGGATCGGGGCGAATCCATTCCCGCCTCCCTGTCGCACGTGGTGCTGCACACCCCCGATGTGAAGAAGGCCGTGGACTTCTATGTCCAGCACCTGGGCTTCCGGGTGAGCGACTGGCTGGGCGATTTCATGTGTTTCCTGAGGTGCAACTCCGTGCACCATTGCCTGGCCTTCCTGCCCGGCCCGCCGACCCTCAATCATGCCGCCTTCGAAATGCGCGATGTGGACGAGATGATGCGCGGCGTCGGACGGCTGCTGCGCCAGGACGTGGTGCTGGGTTGGGGCCCCGGCCGCCACGTGGCCGGCAATAACGCCTTCTCCTATTTCCTCAGTCCTTCGGGGAGCGTGGTCGAGTACACGGCAGAGGTCGAGCGGGTGGACGACGCGACCTGGACGCCCACGACCTACACGCCCAGCCCGGACATCACCGATCAATGGGGCACGGGGTCCATCGACGGCCGCGGACCCCAGAAGCTCGGCCATCCCAGCGTCGACCCCGGCCTCTGGCAGGCCCCGCCGGTCTAAACCTGCGGCTCGGCGACGCATCGATTGCGCTGGACGCCTAGGCCGGCGATCGCGCCCTCCAGCACGTCTCCGTCCCGGATGAAGCGATTGAAGTGGGTCCCGTTGCCGGAGGGCGAACCGGTCAGGACCACATCGCCCGGCAACAGCCGCACGTGCCGGGAGATGAACTCGATGATCTTGGCCACGCCGAAGATCATGTCGGCGGTGGACTCGTCCTGCATCACCTGGCCGTTCAGCTTCAGGGTGATCTGAAGCGACTGGGGGTCGCCCACGAAGGCCGCCGGCGTGATGAAAGGTCCGAGGGGCAGGAAGCCGGGCGAGCATTTCGCCGCAATCCAGTCCATGCCCATCTGCGGCACGTCCGGCCGGTTCACCAGCTCGCGCGCGGTGATGTCGTTGGCGATGGTGTAGCCGGCCACGTATTCGAGCGCCTGGCTCGCCGAAACCCGCCGCGCCGGCCTGCCGATCACCGCCGCCAACTCCAGCTCCCAGTCCGGCTCGCGGACATCGTAGGGAACTTCGAAGTCGTCGTAGGGGCCGATGATGGACGACGGCGCGCCCATGAAGACGAAGGGCATGCCCGTCTGGGCCCGCTGCTGCATCATCGCCTCGGCGCGGGCGCGCACGGCCTCGCGGTCGGCGTTGGCGTCACGCGCCATGGTCCCGTCGACGATCAGATCGACCACATGCTTGTGGTAGTTGGCCCCGGCGCAAAAGATCTGCCGAGGCGACACCGGCGCGTGAACCCCTAGCGACGCCAGAGGCGCGCCGGCCCGCAGCCCCGGGGCCACTTCCTGCAACAACGGATAATCGTGCTCCCAGTTATCGAAGAGAGCGAGGGTGGAGACCACGCCCCTGAGCGCGCGTCCCTCCCGCCGCAGCCGGCGATCGATCTCGGCGAGGCCGAAGACCTGCTCACCGACCACCAGGCCGGGGAACTCCGGGCCGCCCGCGGCCGAGAAGGTCCCTACGCCGAAACCGCGCTGCGCAGACATGCTGTCCCCTCCGACTTTGCGCCCGGACCCTAAGCGAGGCGGCCCCGGCTAGGGAATGGGATGTTCGGATGGCTGCTATCGGCGTGCGCGATCCGCCATGCCGATAGTTTCCATGCGCAAATCCGATTTCCCGCCCGGGAGTGGCGTCTTCAACCTGCCGTCCAGGGGGAGGCGTCCATGACGACCGAGGCGGACAAAGGCGCGGTTCCAGCAAGCGGGTCGCCGGATTATGGGGCGCACCCGGCCAGTCAATGGCGTCTGGTCGCGATCCTGACGGTCATCGTCATGCTTTCGGCGATCGACCGGCAAGCCCTGGCGCTGCTGGTCGAGCCGATCAAGGCCGACCTCAAGCTGACGGACGGCCAGATGGGCCTCCTGATCGGGGCGGCCATGGCCGTTACGGGTTTGCTGGTGGGGCCGCCGGCCGGCTTCCTCGCAGACCGGCTCTGCCGCCGTTGCATGGTCGGGGCCTCCGCCCTGCTCTGGTCGGTGCTCACGGCCGCGTGCGGGCTCTGCTCCAGCTTCGGCCAGCTCCTCGCGGCGCGGGCGGGCATGGGTCTGTTCGAAGGGGTCGCCGCTCCCGCGACGGCGTCGATGCTGCGGGACGCCCTCTCGCCGGAACGCCGCGGACGCGGCTTCGCCCTGTTCGCCATGGCGCCCATGATCGGCACGGGTCTGGCCATGCTGGCGGGGGGCGCCCTGATCGCCGCCATCGACGCCCTGAACCTCAAGAGCCTGCCGCTCATTGGCGCGCTGAAACCCTGGCAGATGGTCTTTGTCTTGTTCGGCCTGGTCGGCCTGCCGGCCGCGGCCCTCATCCTGCCGATGGCCGAGCCGCGAAGGACCCAGCACGAGGCGACGGTCGGGAGCGCGGACCTCAAGGAGGCTTGGGCGCACCTGGTCGCTCACGGGCGCATCTACTGGCCGCTGATGGCCTTCGGGACCCTGCACGGGATGCTCAGCCTGTCATTCGCCGCCTGGGCGCCGGCGCTACTCGGCCGCACCTGGGGCCTGGATCCGGCCCGCATAGGCCTGACGTTCGGGATCATGATGCTCGTGCTCGCGCCCATCGGCCTGGTGATCGCCGGCGCGGCCATCGATCGGCTGACACGCCTCGGCCGTCCTGATCCGGCGGGCATCGGCATCGTCGCGACCCTGATCATCTGGGCCGCCGCCACCACCATGCCCATCGCGCCCTCCCCCACCCTTTTCTGGACCCTGCTTGGGGTGCTGTTGCTGGCCAGCGGCACGGCGCTGCCGGTCGCATCGACGATCATGGCAGGGATCACGCCCTCCCGCGCCATGGGCAAGTTCACCGCCCTGCAGGGACTGATCTCGGGTTTCCTGGCAGCCACCGTGGCCCCATCCTTGCCGCCCGTGCTCGCAGGCAGTCTCTTCCATGGATCAAGGCGCGCCCTCGGCGACGCGCTGAGCCTGGCCGTGTTCGCCTATGGCGCCCTGGCGCTGGTGGCGATCCTCGCGGTCAGGTCAGGTCTGCGCCGCCCGTCTGGCCCGCCTCAACAACACTAGTTCCCGCCCTTCTGCGGCTCGGCTATCCGGAAGCCGGGGCGGCCCTCGGCGTCGACGGAGTCGTGGTTGTTCTGCTCGCAGACGTATTCCTGGATCGTCCAGTCGCGGTGGCGGACGAAATGGCTGGTCGTGGTCCATGGCGCGGACAGCACCTTCGGGTCTTCGATGGTCGTGGCGATCTCCAGCGTGTCGGGGCCGATCTTCCGGATCCGCTCGACGATCCGTGCCTGATCGGAGTGGCCGACGCTTGGCGCAATCTCGGTCGTGGGGTCGAGGGCCACGGTTTCGATGACAAGGGTGTCGCCTTCCCAATGGCCGATGGAGTCCCCGTTGAATGTCGGGTCGGGGTCGCCTGGGTGGCCGCGTCCGTCCGTATAGATGCGGCGGACCTGGCTGTCGGACTCGATCGCGATCGTCACTCGACCGGGCGAATAGTGAAACTCAATCGGATAGGGCCAGCCCATGATCTCCGGCATTCCGGGCGGGATGCAGTTGGCGTTCCGGTTCTGAAGTCCCGCGCGCCCGGCCGCATCAGCCATCGCCTGCGCCTCGGGGGTCAACTGAGGCTTCGGCTCGCCAGCACGGGCCCGCCAGTCGATCTGCCACACGCCCTCGTCGAGGTCCGGCAGGGCGGCGATGGCTGCATAGGCCGCGCGGCGATCGTGCGGTGGGTCCGCGGCCCAGGCCAATAGCGGCGCGGCAGCCGCCATCGCGAACGCCGCCGCCAGGCCTACGCGTGTGAAGCCCGAACCCATGCGCGTCCTCCCCTGCACACTTCGATCCGCTCCGCCGCCAGGCATAGTAATCGTCCAGCACCTTCAGGCGAGCTTGGATGGGGTCGGGCGCAGGCCCAGGATCCCCGCAGCAGGACGACTGTTCAAGCGCCCAGTTGGACTGGCCCCGCCCAGCCGTCACTGCCCGGGGCCGAGCACGCAATCAAAACGATCTGGAGACGCGGACGCCGAACTGCCGCGGCGAGCCATAGAATTGGTCATTGCCGAACTGGCCGCTCACATAGGTCTTGCCGCCCAGGTTCATGCCGTAGCCCTGGACCTGCCATTCTCCATTCCGATACGTCAGGGTGGCGTTCCACAGGCCGTATGACGCAAGCCGGTCCGTCGCTGGGGCCTGGATCAGCGTCGTCCATTGCGACCCGACATAGGCGTAGTTCAAGCGCGGGGTCAGGGTCGCGCCCCCGGCCAGATCGAACGCGTACTCGATGCCCGCATTGAAGGTCCACTCCGGCGAATAGGGGTTGGCCCGACCGTTCACGCTGACCACAAACGGGGAATAGTCGAAACATCCCGGCGGCGCGGGGACGCCCGGCCCGCATTGAGGTCCGAGATTGATCGCCCCGCCGCCGGGGATCAGGCGGGTGTTGACCAGGCTGATGGCGCCGAGCCTGGATTTGACATAGGCGCCGCCCGCGTCGATGCGGAGCCCGCCGAACTGTCCCTCGATCTGCGCCTCGACGCCCTTGATCGTCGACTTGCCGATGTTGTCGAGCGAGATCATCCCCGATGGGGGATGCAGCACCGACACCTGCAGATCCTGGTAATTGTTCCAGAAGGCGCCGATCTGGGTGCGGATGTGCCGGCCCAGGAAGTAGGATTTCCAGCCAAGCTCATAGTCCCAGACGACTTCCGGTTTGAATTGGACCGGAACGAAGCCGGTGTCGAAGCCGCCCGCCTTGTAGCCCTTCGCCGCGAACGCATAGAGGAAGTTGTCGTCATTCGCCGACCAGTTCAGGGCGGCCTTGCCGGTCCAGACGCCGTCGGTGTGGCTCCCCGTGCCCGGGATGAACACCACGCCAGGGCCGACGTTGACGCCGTTGCCAGCCGGGTTGTCCAGGGAATCGTGGGTGTAACGTCCGCCGATCTGCAGCTCCAGGCGCGGGAAGATCTTGTAGCTGATCTGGCCGAAGACCGCCTCGTCCTGGATGGTGGTGAACAGATCGACGAATACGTGCGGCGGGAACGCCTGGTTGCGGATATCCAGCCCGACCTGCCGTGTATCATGCAGGTAGTACCCGCCCACGATCCAGGTCAGTGGACCGGTGTCCGGCGAGAGGATGTTGATCTCCTCCGAGATCGGCCGCTCGATGACGTTCTGGAACTCCGATTGCGCCGGCGGACCGCCAGGCAAGCTCGCGGATGTCGCATCGATATCGTAGATGTTCCGGATGCTCATGTACTGGTAGCCGGTCAGCGACCGGAAGGTGACGCCGCCTGGCGAGGGCTGCCACTTGACCTCAAGGCTGTTGCGCGCCGTCAGCTCGTCGTTCCTGGTATATTGGTCGTAGTGGAGGGTGAATGGATCGGCCGGCGCGAATGGCGCATATGTCGTCGTCGCGATCGGCTGCATCGCATAGCCGCCGGTGCTGCGATCGCTGATCTCGCTCTTCAGGAGCACCTGCAGGCTCTCGCTCGGCTTCCAGAGCAGGCCCAGGCGCAGGTCCTTCTCGTCTAGGGCGCCCGGCGTGTTGAAGGTGGCCCCATCGGGGGTCACCTTGGAGCCGATATCATTGTAGAAGCTGTTCCGCCGCTCGACATCGAATGCGATGCGGGCCGCCCACTTGTCGTCGATCGGCAGGTTGACCGCGCCGTTGGCGCCCACGTCCGCATAGTTGGCGGCCATAGCCTCGACCTGACCATGCACCCCGCCGAAATCCGGACTGCGGCTGTTGATGAAGATCGCCCCGCCCGTCGAGTTGGAACCGACGAAGGTGCCCTGCGGACCGCGCAGGACTTCGACCGCCGCGATGTCGTAGAAGGCCGCCCCAGTCGTCACGGGCGGCTGCCACAGGCCTTCGCGGTAGGTCGCCACCCCGGGCACGACCTGCGGAGACCCACTGTCCAGACCGATGCCGCGAATGTTCACATTGGCCACGAGGCCGGTGTTGGTGATCGACAGCGCCGGCGTGGCGGTCTGCAGGTCCGCCAGGCTCAACACGCTCTTCTTCGCCAGCGCCGAGGCGTCAAGGACCGATGCGGCGATCGGCGTGGTCTGTAGATTCTCGGTCCGGCGCTCGGCCGTGACAACGACTTCCTTGAGTTGCGCTCCGTTGCCGTCGTTCGGCTTTGCGGGCCCCGTGGCCTGAGCGTCGGCGGCGCCTGCGACACTGAACGCCAGCACAATCAAAGACGTTGACGCGAGCCAGCGGCCCGCATGCATGCTCTTCATGGTCCCCTCCTGTTTCCCCAGTATTTTCGGGAGCTTGGCGAGGGACAGCGGGCGAAAATAGTGACCGCGATTAGCAGCGGCGTATCGCTGCAGGTCGGGCCGGGAGGTCCGAAGTCGTTACAAATCTAAATTGTTATGATTTAATACGATCTGGGGAGGCGCCGAAGTGGCCACTGCTGAGCGTATTTACGATGCGGTCGCCCGTGATGGCGCAAGCGCCGCGCTGAGGGGCGAGACGCTGGCCCGGCGCATGGAGGAGGAGATCGCGGCCGGTCGGCTCGGGGCGGGCGACAGCCTGGGCTCTGTCCGTGTGCTCGCCGCGCGCTACGGCGTCGGCCGCTCGGCCGTCTGCGAAGCCGTCCGGATCCTCGAACGGCGGGGCCTGGGCAGGATGCGCCCTGGCCGCAGCGGCGGACTGATCCTTGCCAAGCCCGACCTGACGATGATGGCGGAAGAGTTGGCCGACTTTTTCCGCCTGACCGGCCTCAGTCTTCGCCAGCTGATGGACGCGCGCGAAGCGGTCGACGGAGCAACCGCTCGGCTCGCCGCCGAGAAGCTCCGAAGCGGCGCCGAACTCGCTGGCCTGCGCGACCTCGGCGCTCCCGGGGAAGCTTCGGTCGTCCGGGACCTGGCGTTCCGGGCGGGCGTGGCGGAGCTGGCCGGCGATCCGGCCCTGCGCCTTTTTGTCCAATGCCTTAACAGCCTGACCCTGGATTTCGCATCTCTGGATTCGGCTGAGCGCGACAGGCGGGGCGCCTGCCTGGCCGCAGGGGCGCGCGAAGACCTGATTTCCGCTCTGGGCCGCGGGGACTGCGACGGTGCGGCCGATGCGACAAGCGCCGGCCTCTGCGTGCTCCGGCGCTGGCTCGATGCGAAGGTGACGCCGGGCCATGAGCGGCCGCTCGACGACGCTGTCTGCGATGGCCACACCAACCGTTCGAGCGAGATCGCCCGTACTCTTGCCGCAGAGCTGAAGCAGCATCCAGACGCGGGTTCACGCCTCGGTTCGGAATGGGAGCTGTGCGAACGCCTGGGCGTAGGCCGCCTGATCCTGCGGCAGGCCATCCGCATGCTGGAAGATCGCGGCCTCGTCGCCAGCCAGCGCGGCCGCGGGCACGGACTTGTCGCCTGCCGGCCGCAGCCCTTCGGCGGCATTCGCCAGGCGGTCGCCTGGCTGATGACCGAGCGGTTCGATCCGATGGATGTTGGCAAGCTCCTTTGCCTGCTGAATCTCGTGGCGCCCCTGCTGGCCGTCACCCGGGCCCGCGCTCCTGGGCGCCGGAGGCTCGAGGCGGTGCTGGCGGCGGTGGAAGCCTGCGACCCCGTCGACCGAAGCGACGTTCTGGAGATGGTGCGCTGTGTGGCGGAACTCGCCGACGTCCCCTTGGTGGACGTCTTCTGTCGTTGCCTGGTCGCCTACGAGGCCCGCTTTCGCGAGCATTTCCGTGAGAGCTTCAGCCAGGCGGGACAGCGCCAGTATGTTGACCATCTGCGCCGGCTGCTGAAGGTACGGAACTGGACTCCCGATTCCGTACGCTTGGCCAAGGCGGAGACCGTCGCCCTGATGCTGGCCTATAGCCGGCGCGGGTCGCCATCCTGAGCCCTTCGCCCTTTGAATCACGAGGACCTGAATTGATGAAGGCCATCTGGATACCCCTTGCGCTCGTGGCGGCCTGCACCGGCGCTGACGCTGCCGAAACCGCACGGCCAGCCGCGCCGACCACGTTCGCGTTCGAGGAGATCGCCACCCTCGCGCCGGCCCAAATCCTGGGCGAGACGCCATTGGGCCGGCGACAGAGCATCCCGATCACCGGAGGGACGGTGTCCGGGCCCGGGATCTCCGGCCAAATCCTGCCAGGCGGAGCGGATTACCAGCTCGTCCGCTCGGACGGGGCGGTGATGATCGACGCCGACTACATGATCGAGACGGACGACCATGTGAGGATCCACGTGCGGAATGTTGGCATCATCGTGCCGCCCGGCAAGGACGGCCAGGCCTACGCCTGGGCCGCGCCCAGATTCGATGCGCCCACCGGACGCTACGGCTGGCTGAACGACGCCATTTTCGTCAGTCATATCGGAGGGGCCGGCGACAAGGACCATCCGGCCGTCCGGATCACCATCTGGAAGATCGGCTGAGCGGCGCCCGGCGACGGTGGTTCGGCCCGTGGTTTCGAAAATGCGTGACCTTTGGAGGCGGAGGATTTGAGGATCATGCAGGCAAAGCGCGCCTCCGAAATCGAGGCCGACGCCCAGGGCGACGAGCTGTCGCTCGGCGGCCTGGAGGACCTGCTCGGCTTCCATCTCCGGCTCGCCCAGGCGGCCCTATATCGGCACTTCGTCGTGGCGCTCGCGAAGCTCGACCTCACCCAAAGGCAGTTTGCGGTCCTGGAACTCCTGAACGCCAATCCGGGCGCGTCCCAGGTCGACCTTGCCGGCGTCCTGGCGCTCGACAGGCCGGCCATGATGACCGTCATCGATCGGCTCGAGGAGCGTCAACTCGTGATCCGCCAAAGATCCAGGAGCGACCGCCGACGCCAGGAGATCCGGCTGACCGAGACCGGTAGCGGGCTGTTGTCGAACGCCCGCAAACTGGTGCGCCGCCACGACGCGCGGTTCATGTCCCGGTTCAGCAAGCCGGAAGCGCAGGCCCTGATCGGCGCCCTGAAACGCGTGTACGGCGAAGCCGCGGACGGGACCTGAGGCTGAGCGCGCCGAAAAGCGATTCCCGCCAAGATTGCCGTCGCGCCTGCGGTTGACCTCCCAGCGCACCGCGACGACTGTTCGCCTGTCTTGATGACCGACGGATTCGGAGGGGCGGGCCTTGGCTGATGACGGCCGCGACGACGCCATGCTTGCGGCGTTCCTTCGAGACTGGCGCGCCATGCGGCCGGATCTGGAGCCGGTGGGCTTCTCGATCGTGATGCACATCCGCCGCCTTAATCTTCTGATTGGACGGATCCTGGATGAGCTCGCTTCCGAATTCGACCTGAGCGACTCCGACGTCCGGCTGATGATGGCGATCAAGCGCGACCGGGGCGGCAAACCCGTGCGGCCGTCGGAGCTCGGGGAGCGTCTCGCCCTGACCCGCTCGACCATCACCTACCGGGTGGATCGGCTCCTGGAGGTCGGGCTGGCCGAACGCGTCGCCGACCCGAGCGATCGTCGCGCCCTCTTCGTGCAGCTTACGCAAAAAGGCGAGGAGGTCCTGACCCAGGTGATGACGGGTTTCGCAGCCGGGACCAACGAAAAACTCGCCGCCGTCGACAGCTTGCCAGGCGGACGCCAGGTGCTCGAGGATCGTCTGAAGGCGATGTTGGCCGAGTTCGAAAAGTGGGGGGGCGCGCAGGGCTGAACGCATCGTCTTCATCGACGACCGGTTGGGGCAGATCGTCCTCTGCCCACGGGAGACGAAAAGTGGTCAGACCGGCTTCTCACCAATCACGGTCGTGCGCACAAGGTGGCGGCGCTCGCCTTCATAGTCGTGGACGCCGCAGTGCTGCAGAAAGCGGTTATCCCAGACGATGAAGGTCCCGGGTTTCCAGCGGATGCGGCACTGCAGCTGGAGCCGGTGGGGCATGGTCTGCAGATAGTCCAGCAGGCCGCGGCTGTCCTCCTCGCTCCATCCCAGGAACCGCTTGAAATAGGCCTGGGTGACGTAAAGCGCCTTTCGTCCGGTGACGGGATGGCGGCGGACCGCCGGATGGATGCTCTCCAGCTGGTCGTCGGTGAAGTTGTGACCGTCACGCAGCCGTAGCTGCTGATCCTGGTCCTTCTTGGCGTTGTCCTTCCAGATGTTCTTGCCTGAATAGACGACCTGCAGCCGGTCGAGCGTCTCGCGCAGGCCTTCGGAAAGTGTTTCGTAGGCCAGGAACATGTTCGAGAACGCAGTGTCGCCGCCGTACCTCGGCACGTCATGAGCCTGCATGCAGATGCAAAGGGGCGGGCGCGGCAAGAAGGGGCTGTCGGTATGGAAGCGGGTGAAAGGCACCACCGAGACCGGCTCGTGGGCCTCGCGCCGGACCTCCTGCATGTCAGGATGACCCGGGAAGATCGGCGCCTGGGGAAGTTCGGTCAGTTCCCCGAAATACCGGGAAAAGGCCTTGTGCTGCTCGGGGGTCAGAGTCTGGTCCCGGAACATGATCACCAGGAAGTGCTCGAAGGCGCAGATCACCTCGGCCAGCACCTCCGGCTCCAGCGGTCTCGATATATCCACGCCGGTGATTTCGCAGCCGCAAGCCCCGGTGATCGGCTCCACACCGATATGCCTGAACTCCGGCATCGGTCGGCCCGCGACCATCACGCCCGCCGCCTGTTCGGATGTCTTCAATGCTGGAGTCACGGGCCTCTCCTTCTATTCGGGTCAGGCATCTGGCGTCCGCCCATCTGATGCAAGGTACTGATCGATCAAATCCCGGCGATCACCAACGAGGCGTGGGGCGGCCGCCCGCCTCCTGTTCCCCCAGCGCAGCCTGACCGGCCTGCGTCGCGGCGGGTGCGCCATGACCCCGCCCTCACCTCTCCGCTCCCCGCGGATCCCTGGGCCATTCCTGGTCGAAGCGCGTCGCCATGGCGATCAGCAACTCCTCGAGCGCCCCGCGCCCGCCGGCGAATTGTTCGACGTCGAGGAGCTTTTCCTCGGCGGCGGCGGCATAGCCAGTCATGATCTCCGCCAGCACGTCCTCGCCCTTGGTCGTGAGCTGGACAAACAGTGAGCGACGGTCGCTCGGATCGGCGACGCGTTCGGCGAGGCCGAGCTCCAGCAGCCGGTCCACCCTGTAGGTGATGGTGGCTCGTGTCAGGGCGAGACGCTCCCCGAGCTCCGTCGGACGCACGGGCCTGCCGCCCCGGTCGCGCTTGATCGCCATCAGGAGCCGCACGTCGGACTGGCCGATGCCGAATGGTCCGGCGATCCGCTCCAGCACCCGCCCGAACGCGATGCTCAGGTGACCGATGTGCATGACGATGGAGAACGCCACCGGATCCAGGTCCGGGCGTAGCGCGCGCCAGCTGCGCACCAGCCGCGCCAATGGCCCCGCCAGTTCCGCCGCGTCGTCAGCCATCTGCGGCGTTTCTCCCATGTCCGCGCCCCCCTGGCGCCCACCGCCGATCCGACAGGTCGTGATACATCTATTTTGATAGCTTGAATATCGAACTATTTTAGTATCAAATTTAATAGGACATCGCCGTCGAGTGTCGCCACGGCGGCGCGGCGGCGGTGCCAAGCCGCCTGCAGGGCTTCGGGCGAACAAGGGGGGAGACATGACGCATTCAAACCAGCGCGCCCGGTTCATGGGCGCGGTATCGGCGGCGGTGTTGTCCGCAGCCATGACCGGCGGAGCGGCCCAGGCGGCGGAAGCAAATGCGTCAGCCGCGGACCAGCACGGGACCATCGCCGAGGTGGTGGTGACCGGCGAACGGCGGGAGGTGAAGCTGCAGAAGTTTCCCAGCGCCGTCGCTGCGATGACGTCCCAGAAGCTCGAGAGCACCGGCGCGCAGAACTTCTACGACCTTCAGGCCCAGACGCCTTCGCTGAACATCGTCGAAACGGGCACGGCGAACCGCTTCATCAACATTCGAGGCGTGGGCGTCAGTGTCTCGACGCCCTTCCAGTACGCTGGCGTGCCCCTGCACGTGGACGGGATGTACATCCCGAACTCTGCGGCGTTCATCCGCGACACATATTTCGACGTCGACCGGGTTGAGATCTATCGCGGCCCCCAGGGCACGTTCGCGGGGCAGAACTCCACTGGCGGGGCGGTGTTCGTGGTGACCAAGTCACCGCAGTTCGACAAGTTCGGCGCCCAGATCCAACAGCTGGTCGGAAACTACGACTGGTTCCAGACCCAGGGCTACGTGAACCTGCCGATCAACCAGACGATGGCGGCGCGCATCGGCTTCAACAGCGAGAGGCGGTCAAGCTTCTACAAGAACTATGGCGGCGCCGATCCCTACGGGTCACATCAGGCCGTCAGCAACACCCCCGGCAACGTGGACGTCATGACCCTGCGCCCGCAGTTGCGGTGGCGTCCCAACGACCGCCTCGATGTGCGCCTCGAGTACCTCTACAACCTCGAGAACGACGACGGGCCGGCGCAGGTGCGCGGCAAGCCCAACACCTTCAACGATCCCAAGCAGCTGATCGACCCGTGGTCACTGCATTACGATGTGCCGCAGGTTTACAAGAGCACGATCCATCGCGGCATTCTCAACGTGCAGTATCAGCTCACCGATGAGGTGCAGCTAAAGACGGTTACGGGCGGTCAATATCAGAAGACGCACTTCGTCCTGGACGCGGACTCCTCCACGCCCTTCCTGCCGGATGCATACGCGGCGACGACATCGTACGTCGCCCAGTCGTTCAACGACTTCAAGGACGTCTACAACTACTGGTTCCAGGAAGTCGACCTGGTCGGCAACCAAGGTCCGCTGAAGTGGACCTTGGGTGGGATCGCCTTCAATGAGATCGACTGGCTGTACAACCACACCCCGACCTACAACCGCAACAATTGCGCGACTCCGGCCCAGCCGTTGTGCACGACCCATGACGTCGTCAACGGCGGCTCGGACCTCGACTATCACCAGTCGTTCCGCAGCTATGCGGCCTTCGCCGACGCCAGCTATCAACTCCTGCCTCAACTGCAGCTGACCGCCGGCCTGCGCTACACCACCTACAAGGTGGACCTCGTGCCCGGCAGCACGGTGCGAAGCTCGGTCCCGCCGAACGCCCTGTCGGCCTGCGGAACCGCCAGCCCGACCGACAAGACGGTCAATCCCTGCAACGTCTTCGGTGAGGGCAAGTTCTCGCGCTTCACAGGCCGGGTCGCCGTGGACTGGACGCCGACCAAGGACATCAATCTGTATGCGACCTTCAGCCAGGGCATGAAGCCGGGCGCGTTCTTCAGCCAGTTCACTCTGCAGGAGAGCCACGAAACCCAGATCGCCAACGGCGAAACCCAATACAAATCGGAGACGGTGCGGAACTACGAAGCCGGCATCAAGGCGGTGTGGTTCGATCGGCGCCTGCGCACCAACGTCTCCGGATTTTACGAGGACTACCGCGACTACCAGGCGAATTTCGTAATCCCGGGCACCATCATCCCGCGCGCGTTCAACATTCCAAAGTCCCGGATTGCCGGGGCCGAGGCCGAGGTCGAGGGCGTGTTCGGCGACCTGCGCGCGACGGTCACCGGCGCCTATGTCAACTCAAGGATTCTCAGCGACTCGAAGGTGAACGTCACTGGCAACTACCTGGCGCCGGGTTGCCCATCGGGCCCACCGCCGCTGTCGGCGAACTGTCTCGCCACCGCCGCAGCCAGCAACTTGACACTGACCTACGGGGGCGTCGGTCCGACCGGGCCGTTCTACACCTTCGACCCGAAAGGGCGCCCGCTGAACTACGCGCCCAACTGGACTTTGAACGCCTCGCTGGAATACGACATCCACCTGCCGAACGGAGTCCTGACGCCGCGGCTGCAGTACGCCTATATTTCACAGCAGTGGGTGTCGCTCTTCCACGCCTCGCAAGACTCCATGCCCGAACACCACACGTTCGACTTCCGCCTTGCCTATAAGGGGCCCGAGCATTGGCGGGTGGAGGGCTTCGTCACCAACCTGACCAACGCGCTCTACGTCGCCGGCGTGGTGCCCGCCGCCAATGCGGCCAACGCTTCGGGGGGCGCGGTGAACCTCGGGGCGCCACGACAGTTCGGCATGCGGGTCCAGTACACCTATTGAACCCGGTCTCCGGACGAGATGCGGCGGCTTTCCTCCGCATCCGGCCGCTCCGCGCGGTCTCCCGAGCGCGCGGAGCGGTTTGGACCCATGAGGCCGCCGGATCGGCGCCAGCCCGGCGCCCGCCGTCTGGTTCACGCGGTGAATAGGGATAGTCTCATCCCTAGGGGCGCCTCATGGCGCCGCATCAACCAGGTTGCGCAGGCCCGTTCCGCCTTCGATCTGGCGATCTGACTGGGATGGGCGATGCGTAAGACGGATGTCCTGTCTTCGATGGGCGCGGCCTCGAAAGCCGGTCCCGCAGAGGCCGCCGGCGGCAAGGCCCGCCTCGAACAGATCGGGGTCGCCTATCGCACCGCCTATTTGGCGCACGATCCCAAGCTCGCGCCGTTCGACCCGAAGGTGCGCTTCACCGAGAACCACGTCGAGATGCGCCTGCCGGACGGCACCTGGGACACCGTCACGCGCGAGGTCGGGCCGGCGCTGACGATTTCCGATCCTGTCACGGGCCACGTCGGGATCTACACAAGCGTCATGCAGAAGGACACGCCAGGTTTCCTGGCCGTCCGCCTGAAGGTCGCGGACGGCGCGATCACCGAGGTCGAGCAGATCATCTCGACCAGGCGCAACCTCTCCGCCCCCCCGACCCCCATCGGTCCAGTCGAGGGTTTCGAGCACGATCCTGATCTCGCCCGCCCCGTCGGTCCATCGGATCGGATGAGCCGCGCCGATCTGGTCCGCATGGCCGACGCCTATTTCGAGACGCTTGAGAACAACACCGGCGAGTTGCGCGGGGGCGCGCAGTTCTCGGCGGCCGCCACACGCTCCGAGAACGGCATGGCGTTCCCCGAGATCGAAAAGGGCTTTCGTTCGGGCCGTTATCGCTTCAACGAGCGGGTGCGCGACCGCGACTTCTTCCTGGTGGACGAGGCGCGGGGAATCGTCATGGCGCGCGGCTTCATCGACCACAAGGGCGTGCTGGACGACTACACGCTGACGGATGGGGCGCCACATAGGTCTGTGTTCCGGGAGCCGCAGAGCTGGGGCCTGCTCGAGATGTTCAAGATCAAGCGCGGCGAGATCACCGGCGTGGAGGCGGTGTTCATCCAGACGCCCTATTACATGCGCTCGCCGTGGACCAAGGTCCCGGACATGCGTCCCGGCGGCCTGACCCCGCCCGCTCCGAAGGCCCCGCCATCGCCGCCCGCGCCGACCAACCCGCCGCCGGATGAGTGAAGGCGCACCTGACTGTTCACTCGGATGGTGTTCAGCGAGTTCGCCAACGCGCGTACTGAACTGCGCGCGTCAGGCAAGCCTTATGGCTCCGCGCCTTCGGCGGTTCGCGCACGGCGCCAGATTCGCTTGTAGACCGCCGAGCGAATGCGGGCGTATCGGCCATCGCGGATCTCGTAAAAGACGAAGCTGTTGATGTAGAGGCGATCCCCCTTGCTCATCGGGCCGGAGGTGAAATCGGGGACATCCTGCAGGGCCAGGAACTCGGACTCGAGCTCGGCGGCGACGGTCCTGCCGTTCGAAACGGCCTGGAGTATCGAGATGGTGCGTTGGGTCTTCGACTTCACGTCGCGATAGAAGTCGATGATCGCCTGCGCGCCGACCAGTTCCTTGCCGCTGCCGATGACCAGGTGCACGTCAGGGCAGTAGAAGCCCCGAAGGGCGTCGTAATCGCTGCGATTGAACGCCTCCATATAGGCGGCGAGCCGCTCCTCTTCGTTCACGGGCGGCCCTCCTCACGCCAGCGGCAGGTCGTTGGGCCCGAACCAGGCGCCGTGCACCTGGGTCGCATTGCGGAACGGCAGGATCACCCGCGCGACCTCCTCCATTGTGGTCGCGTCCACGATCATCAGCTCCGAGCGCATCTCGCAGGGGTTATGAGCGGTCCCGATCAGCCAGCCGTCGCCCTCGTCCGTCGACCCGGGGCGCGGGACAAAGCTCGGCTCCTGCAGCATGTGGGTTTCGCCGCCGAAACACGACCTGATTTCGCCGGTCTGGATGTCGAAGCGGCCGAAGCTGTTCGCCGCATAGCGCATCTGTGGGTGGGTGCCCGCGCGCGCCGGCTGGTCCGGATCGAAATACTGCACGTAGATGTAGCGATAGGACAGGCCGAGACGGCGGTCATCGACGCGGGTGAAGCTGGTCACTGGCCGCGCGAACAGAGTCTCCTCCGTGCACCTGTCGTCCTTGGAGTTCAGGTCGAACGTGATGCGCCGGATGGTGTTCTTGGGCGCGGAGAACTGACCGCCCGCCAGGTCCTCGAACCATGGCCAGGTGTTCCCATCGGCCATGGGCGCCTCCATGACCACCTTGGAACCCTCGGTGCGGGCGTTGGCGGTGTGGACGATCGAACGCTCCGGCCCCAGGAACCAGCGGATATCCTTGGCGTCGCCATCCCGTGGGATGATCCCGTAATAGGACGGCTTGGAGGAATCCCAGGCCCAGTGGATCTTGCCTTCGTGCAGCCGCTCCAAGCTGGTGACGCTACCGCCTCCCGGGATGATGACGTGCTCGCGGGTCAGGCACATGTCGTGCAGCATGCTGGTGTAGGGGACCTCGAAGCGCCAATCGCGGGTTATGCTCCCGGCCTTGTCGAAGATCGCCAGGAACACATCCCTGGAGCACAGGCCCGAAGCCTCGTAGCCAAATGCGGCCATCTCGCCGGTGACGGGATCGACCTTGGGATGCGCGGTGAAGGCCTGGCTCTTCCAGGCGCCGCCGAAGTCCGTGGGCCCGAGGGTCTCCAGGGTGTTCGGGTCCATCCTGTGCGGCAGGCCGTCTTCCTTGGTGGCGTAGAGGGCGCCGGCCAGGACCACGGGGGTGGTGTTGGCGGTCGTACGGCGCTGCGGATGGTCCGGGTCGCGCACGCTCGGATCGTCGGTGAAGGGATTGCGGTAATAGCCATAGAGCTGCCGGCGCGCGGCGCGTTGGTTCTCGAAGCGCTCGGTGCGGACGTAGCGGCCCTTGTAATCGACGACGCCGTTCCTGAAGCGGAACATCGACATGTAGCCGTCCGGCGAGAGGGCGATGTCGTCGGGCGGATTGGGCGGATAGAGCCAGTCCGGATGCAGCCGGTAGAACGCTCCGTCGAGCTCGGTCGGGATCTGTCCGGTCACCTCGCAGTCGTAGATGTCCGCCTCGAAACGGGCCGGTGCGAAGTAGCCGTGCATCCCCGGCTGGCTGGAAAAATCGGCCATGGCGTTTCCTCTCGTTGCGGCAAGTTTCTGCCAGCAGGCCACGATGTCCAGAGGCGGATCAGCCGACCTCGACGAGACGGACCGGAGCAACGCCGTGACGGCTTTCGCCCCGCAACCGAAGCCTACTCCTTCTGCAGCCTGCCACCCGGGGCGGCGACCAGGAGCTGGATCAACTTCTCCGTGACGTTGGGCTCCAGGCCTTCGGTGTGACCCTTGTCCATCCGCATCACGTCGGCCACCAGCCGGCCGCCCTTGCAGTCCGGATAGACGAACACCTCGGCCGTTCCTGGCCGCGCGGTCGTTCCCTGGGCAAGGTTGGGCGGCCCTTGTTTCGGGCCAGCGTCGACCAGGCCAGGCCTGTCGTCGACCACGTCGCCTTCGCGGCGCCGGGGTCCGCAGGCGTACCTGTCGGCCCAGGGCGAGGTCTGAGGCAGGTTCAGGATCTCGTGCTCGCCCGTGGCGAAGATGAAGTTCATATCGCAAGCGGGCGTGACGGCGACGCCGGGCGCGCCGCCCGGAGGCCCCGCGCCTGGCGGAAAGCCTTTGAGGTTCAATCCTTTGAAGAATTCCGGATTCAGCGGGGCCGAGCCGATCCGGCCCCCCGAAAGACTGAGCCAGCCGTCGACCTTGCTCTTGAAATAGTCGCTGCAGACGATGCGGTTGACCGTCAGGCCGCCCTGGGAATGGCCGGCGAGCCAGAACGCCTTGATGTTCCGCTGTCCGATCGCCTCGATCACCATGTCGCTGATGTCGTGAAGGTAGGCGTCGTCGGCGTCTGCGAGCCACATGCGCACGGGCGTAGGACCGCCGCCGGCTGCGGTGGGGGTGGCCACGACCAGGCGATACTTCTCCTTGTAGTCCGTGGCCGGGAAGTAGCTGTGCACCCACTCCCCAGTCGAGCCCGCCCCGTGCAGGAGCAGGATGAACACCACCTTCTCGCCCGGCTTCATGTCGCAGGGGTAGTCGAGGAGGAACTTGCGTCCGGTCTTGGGCTCGGTCGCATCGACAGGGTTCGCGGGTTGGGCCGGGGTGCAGCTGTCTCCCGTGCAACTGAGCTGCGCGGACGGCCGACAGGCGACGCCGAGCAAGGGCCTGCCCGCCGCCGATGCGCTGCCGGCCACCGCGGTCCACACCACCCCCAAGACGAGGATCCTGTTCAACAGATGCACTTGCGCCTCCCCTGTGACGTTCAGTCCTGCCGCAGGCCAGACCGGCGGCGCTTCGCCTGCGCCTCGATCGGCCCGCCTACTACTCGCGGCAGATGTAGCTCGCCGCCCGGCTCGGATCACCCGTGCCGGCGTACTGGGCGTGGGCCGGCCAGGCGCACAGCGGGCGGCTCTGGCCGGGCAGGCTCGAGCCGGTGGCCACCACCTGGTCGGGCGCCTTGCCCTGCTCGGTCCAGTCGACCACCGCGCTCAGCATGTCGAACCGGTCCAGGGTCACCGGGCCGCCCTGGCAGTGGGCCATGCCCGGGACCAGGAAGATCCGGCTGGAGGCCCGCACCGCATCTGCGCCGCCGTTGGCCGCGGTCAGGCTCTGGTAGTAGCCCAGCGTCTCGAGCGGGGAGAACCAGGGATCGCTGAGCCCGTGGTAGAACACGATCTTGCCGCCGTGGCCGAAGAAGGCGGACAGGTTGGTCCAATTGGCCGTGTCGATCAGGTTCTGGACCCCGTCCGCACGGTCCGCCGCCACGGCGGCGTCGACATCCATGGCCTTCGCCGTGTTCGGACCCCCGACGGGGATCACCGGACCGCTCAGCAGGCCAGGGATGCCGGCGCCCTCCGCGCCAATCCCGCCGTCGTACGGGAACGCGGGATAAACCTGGACGCCTCCTTTGCTGCGGGGCCCCGCGAAGGCCGTCCGCACAGCGCCCACCTGGGCCGGGCTGAGGCAGGCGTCGGTCTTCGGTCCATGACATGTCAGCTCCGCCGGATCGAAGCGGCAGGCGCCGAAGTCGAAGATCAGCCCGTCTTTGCGGCCGTCCAGCCCGTCGCAATCGGAGAGCAGGCGCGAGACCAGCAGATGCTTGTCCGAGGTCGACAGCAGCTGCGCCGGCAGCAGCTTGCCGGTGGCGTCCGTGGGCGCGGCGCGGTTGAAGGCCGCCGCCGCCCACCTCAGCGCGATGTTGGAATATCCCGTCTCCATCGCCGGATCGCCCGCGACGACGCCGTCGAACTGGTCAGGATAGCGCTCGGCCGCCAACATCGCCTCGCGGCCGCCGGTCGAGCAGCCGTCGAAATAGGAATAGCGCGGCGGACGACCGTAGTAGGCGGCGACGATCTGCTTGGCGACGCCGGTGACCTTGCCCACCGACGCGTGCGCGAAGTTCAGGGCCGCGGTCTGGTCCTGCATGAAGCTGGAATCGAAGCCCGCACCCTTATGGCCGCTGTCGGTCGAGACCACCGCGAACCCGCGCGCCAGCGCCGGGCTATCCCCAGCCGCCTGATAGCCGAAGGGCGGGTTGACCGACCCGTTCAGGCCGCCGCCGCCCTGGAACAGGAACCGCCCGTTCCAGTCATCAGGAAGGGCCAGGGCGAAATCGACTGCGTAGGGCTTGCCGCCCGCGCCCGTCCGACGCTCGAAAGAGCCCTCGATCCGGCAGTAGGACGGCATGGCGGCATTCAGGGGCGGCATGAAGGGCGCCACGCGGACTGTCCCCGCCGCGGCCGGCGGGACTTCCTCGGCCTTGGAGATCTGCATGTCCGAGCCCGGCAAGGTGAACCGCGCCAGATTGGCGCACCGCTCGGCTACGGCGACCGAACTGCTGGCCGTCGGCTGCGCCGACGCCGGTAGCGCGGCAAACACCAGGGATGCAGCCCCAAGCGTCGTGGCGATGATGGATTTCACCGATCCCTCCCTTTCATTGTTTGCAGACGAAGCTCTTCTCGCTCGCCGGATCGCCGCCTTGGTAGCGCGCCACCTTGGGATAGGGGCAGAGCGGGCGGGTCACGTTCGGAAAGGCCTTACCCCGGGCGGTGATGCGGTCCGGCGCCGGGCCTCCTTCAACCCAGGCCTGGATGGCCGCGAGCACGTCGAATTCGTCGGTCGCCCTGCCGCCCGCGCAGTGGGTCATGCCGGGAACAAGATACAGCCGCGCCCAGTCCTGGGTCTCTCCACCGGTCGAGGACGCCAGGCGGTCATACCAGGAGACGGTGTCGAAGGGCGACAGGCCCTGGTCCGAAAGCCCGTGGTAAAGCAGCAACTTGCCGCGCTGAGCGAAGGTCGTGAGGAAGGTTGCGTCGGCGTCGTTGAGTTTCGAGGTCTCGCGCACCCGTCCGGCGTCCTTGTCGAAATCGAATCGCATGGGGTCGAATGACGGATCGGGCGGGGTCATGGCGTAGCCCCGAAGGGAGTCGAAACCCAGGGTGGCGTCGGCGGCGTTGGGCGCGCCCGTTGACGACGTTCCAAAATGCATCTGCCGGAAGGCCGGTCCGGCGATGCCGGAGTCATAGGGAAACGCCGCATAGAGCGCATGACCCTGGCTATCGTGCGGCCCGCCCATCAGGGCCTTCAGCGTCCGGACCTGGATCGCGCTGAGGCATGAGTCTGTCTTTGCCCCCTTGCAGATCAGCACTGCAGGATCGAAGCGGCACGCGCGGAAATCGTTTATCATTCCGTCCTTGAGGCCGTCCTTGCCGTCGCATTCGCGCAGCACTTCGTCGCCGACCAGCTTCAGGTCGGCGTCAGACAGCGCCCGGCTGATGATCGCCTTTCCGTCCGGCCCCTTGGGCGCGCCGCGAGCCAGGACGACCTCGTTCCAGACCTGATCGACGTTGGTCCAGGCGAGGCGGAAGGTGGGATCGCCCGCGACAATCCCGTCGAATTCCAGCGGCAGGCGTTCGGCGGCGATCAGGGCCTGGCGGCCGCCGTTGCTGCAGCCCAGGAAATAGGAGCGGTCTGGCTCCCGGCCATAAATGGCCTGGATCACGGCCTTGGCCGCCCAGGTGGTCTTCTCGATGGCGCCATAGGCGTAATCGATGCGCGCCTGTTGATCGACGGCGAAGCGGGCGTCCATCATGGACGCCCCTCGGTGTCCCCCGTCGGTCGTGACGACCGCAAATCCCTGCGCAAGGGCGGACGGCCGGACGCGCCCGGACATCGCGCCCAGGGCCAGGTTCAGGACACCGTCGAGACCGCCGCCGCCTTCGAACACGAACCTTCCGTTCCAGTCGGTGGGAAGGCGCAGTTCGAAACCGACCCCCAGCCGTTGGCCCGCTTGCGAGGTTCGGGGCGAGATCACGGCCCGGAACAGGCAGTGTTCGGGGAGCCGCACACCCGTCGGCGCCGGCGCGCCCCCCGATGGGATCGTGGGACCTGCCGCGACAAGCTGCGCCTCCTCCACCTGCAGGTGGGGCCAGGCGAACGCCTTCAGCGCGGCGCATCGGTCCGCGGTTTCGCTGGCCTGGGCGGCGCCCGCTGCTCCAAGCGGCAGCAATGCCAGGGCAAGGACGATCAGCAGCCTCATGGCGCCCTCCGGCTTCGAAACAACTTAGAAGCCCTTGCGGGAGACCGTCCACTTCGGATCTCGGCAAAGGCCGCAATCCGCCCCGACGAAAGCCTTTGCGGCCTCCCCATCGGCCTGCAGCTGCCAATCCAGCCATTCGCGCGTGACCTGGGCCTCCTCGCCGCCGTTGGGCTGTGTGAACGTGCCGCCGTGTCCAACGTCGTGGCTGGCCAGGAGGGCGGGAACACTGTCGATCCGGGCGAAGTCGTCGGTCCCGTTCGGCCAGGCGATGTCGGACTTGCCGCCCAGCAGATAGAGCACGGGCGTGTGCAGGGTCTTCAGCACCGCCTTGTCGACCTGAAGTCCCTGGATCGGACTCCCATTGTTGAAGACGCCGCTGTGCAGGATCAGCACCGCCTTCACGCGGGAATCGCCGGCGATGGCCAAGGCCTGAAGGCCGCCGCAGCTGTAGCCCGCGACGGCGACCCGGCTCTCGTCGAGGCGATCATGCCAGACCCCCGCCGCGCGGTTGGCTGCCAGCGCCTGTTCCAGGCCCTGCTCGACCTGGACCGTGGCGGTGCGGACGGTGAGCTTCGAGGACGGCGTCGGGGGAGGCTGGAGCGGTGTCGGAGGCGCCGGCAGGGCGCCCGGGCCGGACAGAATGGCGCCAGGGGCCAGCACCAGGTACCCGTGCGAGGCGACCTCCTCCAGGAACAGCCGCTCGGCGGCCCCGTCGTCGGTACAGCCGCCGTTGCCCCAGAGCACGATCGGCAGCTTCCGCCCGCCGAGCTTGCCGACGTCCGCCGGGCGGTAGACGACGTGACCCGGGAACGCAGGATCCGTCGATTTCGCAGCGGGGAACGGACCCGTGCCGGCCGTGTCCGGCAGCTTGTGGTACGCCTCCATCGCCTTCTGGAAATCCTGTGAAGGAGGCCCCTGGGCCGAGCTCGCCCCGCAGATCAGAATTGGGGCCAACAGGCAGGCCATCGCCGCCGCTCCACGCATTGCGTGCCGCATCATTTTCGCCTCCCCAGGCTCCGGGCCCAGGCGGTGCGCGCCCATGGACCTCAGCACGTCTTTCATGCAATCGTTTGCCAACCAAGACCAGTGACTTTGGGGGAAACCGTCGTGAAATTGCTCGCAGCCGCCGCCGTGGCGGCGTTCTCATCGTTCGCGGCCGCTCCGATGGCTCACGCCCAGGATAACGCTGCGGACGCTTGCCGGGCGCTGACAAGCCTGGCCTCCCCGACCCTGCATATCGAGACGGCGGATCTCGCTCCAGCGGGCCAAATGAAGGCGGCGTTCGGTCCGCCGGGCGCGCCGGCCTTGGTGCTCCCGGAACATTGCATCGTCCGCGGCATGCTCAATCCCCGGACCGGTGTCGGCGGCAAGAGTTACGGCATCGGCTTCGAGGTGCGGCTGCCCACGACCTGGAACGGGCGCTTCCTGTTCCAGGGCGGCGGCGGTCTCGACGGCGCCGTCCAGCCAGCTCTGGGCATGACCGGCATCGGCCAACCGACAGCGCTTGCGCGAGGCTTCGCCGTGGTCTCGACCGACGCGGGCCATGAAGGTCCGGACGCCAGCTTCGGCTCCGATCAACAGGCGCGTCTGGATTATGCCTACCAGGCTCTCGGCAAGGTCACCGCCGAGGCCAAGACGATCATCGCCAACTTCTACGGACGACCGGCGAAGTGGTCCTATTTCATGGGCTGCTCCAACGGAGGCCGCCAAGGCATGATGGCGGCCCAGCGGTATCCACTGGAGTTCGACGGGATCATCGCGGGCGACCCGGGCTTCCGCCTCAGCCGCGCGGCTGTGGGAGAGCTCTGGGACACCGCCCAGCTGTCGCGCATCGCGCCGAGGGACGCGCAGGGTCGGCCGATCGTCAGTCAGGCCCTGACCCCGGGCGACCTGCAGGTTCTCGCCGAGGGCGTCCTTGGCGCCTGCGATGGCCTGGACGGCCTGAAGGACGGCTTGATCAACGACGTCCGCGCCTGCCGCTTCAATCCCAAAGTCCTGACCTGCAAGGCCGGCGCGGCCGAGGGTTGCCTGACCTCGGCCAAGGTGGCGACGATCGAGAGGATCTTCGGCGGCGCCCACGACTCGAAAGGCCGCCCGCTCTATGCGAGCTGGCCCTATGACGCCGGCGTGGCGGACATGGGCTGGCGGATCTGGAAGATGGGCTCGGCCCCGTCTGGCGCCGCCAATGGCATCAACCAGACCATGGGTCTGGACGCGCTGCGCCGCTATTTCGTGACGCCCCAGGACGCGGCGATCAGCGCCGAGGCCTTCGACTTCGACAAGGCGGCGGACCTGACAGCCGAGACTGGGGCGATCAACGACCCGACCTCCACCTTCCTGACCAGCTTCGTCGGCCATGGCGGCCGGCTGCTGATCTACCAGGGCGTCAGCGATCCCGTGTTCTCCGCCAATGACATCATCGGCTGGTACGACCGGTTGGCCACGGACGCGGGCCCGCCGGAGCCGTGGGCGCGACTGTTCCTCGTGCCCGGCATGAACCATTGCCAGGGCGGCCCGGCCACGGATCGGTTCGACGCCCTGAGCGCGCTCCAGGCCTGGGTCGAGGAGGGCCGCCCCCCCGAACAGCTTGTGGCCACCGGCGCATCGTTCCCGGGACAGAGCCGGCCGCTTTGCCCCTACCCCAAGGCCGCCCGCTACACGGGAGGCGACAAGGCGAGCGCCGAAAGCTTCTCCTGTTCGCCGTAGCCCTGGGCCAAGGCGAGCGCGCCGAAGAGCCCAGAGTCCGATCCAAGGCCCGGCTCCACCAGATAGCTTTCGAGGTCTTCGGGCTGAGGGCGAACCAGATAGCCTGAAAGTTGGGCCGCCAATCCGCGCCTGGCCGCCCGGAGAACACTCGGCCGGCGGCCGACCCCGCCGCCCAGCACAATCCTCCGGGGCGACACAATCAGGGTGAGCGCAGCGCAAAGCTGGCCCAGATAGGCGCCGGCGAGCTCCCAAACCGGATCGCCGTCGGGGATGCGGGCCGGGTCCTCGCCCAAGCGCTCGGCGATGGCCGGTCCGCTGGCCAGCCCCTCGACGCAGCCTCCATGCCATTTGCAGTTCCCCGGGAACGGATCGAGCTCAGGGTCTCGCAGCGGCCGTAAGTGTCCAGCCTCCGGATGGAGCAGACCATGGACCGGGGCCCCGGCGATGCAGAGTCCAGCTCCGACACCCGTCCCGGCGGTGATGTAGGCGAAGTCCGCGAGACCGCGACAGGCGCCCCATCGCCCCTCGCCGAACGCAGCGGCGTTCACGTCGGTTTCGACCGTGACCGGGAGGCCCAGACCGTCCGTCAGGGCGCCCACAACGTCCGCGCCGGTCCAGCCTGGTTTCGGCGTCGACAGGATGCTGCCGAACTTCGGCCTGCTTCGATCGAGCTCCACGGGACCGAAACAGGCGAGCCCCACGCCTTCGAAGTCCCAGCCGTCCGCCCGAAGTGCTTGGAGGGCGTCGACGATCGCCGACAGGGTCTCGTCCGGGCCGGCGGTGGCCAGGCGGACGACGGGGGAGCAGCGGCCCGGCGCCTCGCCAGCCACGATTGCGACGCGGGTGCCGCCAAGCTCGACAGCCGCGTGACAGCCGCTCACGGACGGCTGACGAGCCAGCGGACCTGATATGGGCCGAGCTCCACCTTCCGGGTCGTCCCTACCTCCTGCGACAGGAGGTCCAGCCAGCCGCTCCCGTCGAGCGCCAGTCTGGTTGCGCACCTGGCGTCGGAGAAGTTCGCCACGCACTGGATCGACGCGGCCCCCTCGCCTCTCACGAAGCTCAGCACCGCGAGGTGGTCCGCTTCCATTGGCTTGGCCACCTGCCGGGCGTCGAAAGCGCCCTCAGCCGCGCGGATCCGTGCGTATAGCGCAAGCTGCTGGAAGACGTGACCGGGCAATGTCCCGCGCTCGCCTCGCAGATCCGCGCGCCGCCAGTCCATGCAGGGCCTCTGCAGCCAACGGCCGTCAGAACCGGCGCCCACTTCGCCCTCATTCGGCGCGGCGTCTCCCAGCCCGATCTCATCGCCCATCCAGATGACCGGGAGCCCATCGAGGGCGAAGCTCACCGCGTACAACAGCAAGAGCCTCCTGGCGGCGTCCGAGCCAGGATCATCGTCTCTGACGCCTACGAGCGCCGCGGCCATGCCGTTGGTGCTGGGCGCCAGCCCGGCGACCGCCTGAAAGGCCGTGCCGGCGGCGAACGAGCCGCTCACCTGGCCGGCGAAGAAGGAGGAACAGCGGTGCTGATCCTCAGGGCTCAGGTACGGGCTGAGCGCAGACCAGATAATGTCGTCGTGACAGCGCACATAGTTCACCCAGGTCCCCCAGGCGGGCTTCTGGCTCGCCGCCTCGACCAGTCGCCGCACGGGCTCGGCGCGGCCGAGCGCCAGGGACGCCCAGAGCGCGGTCATGGCGCCGTTGTTGTAGGCGAGGTGGCACTCCGGCTCGGTGACGGTCTCCCCGAAATACGACTTCACGTCCTCGAGCCGCTCGATGGCCTCGGCCTTGATCACGACCCCAGGCGCGGCGATGGTCAGCAGGGCGCGCCAGGCCGCCAGAAGCCAGTGCGCCTCGGGCAGGTTTCGGCAGTCCGTCCCCGCCCGCTTCCAGAGGAAGGGCGCGGAATCCATGCGCAGACCGTCCACGCCCAGATTCGCCAGCCGAAGCATGGCCGCGGTCATCTCGCAGAAGACCGCCGGATTGGCGTAGTTCAGGTCCCACTGGAAGGGATAGAAGGTGGTCCAGACCCAGCCGCCCATTTCCCTGGAATAGGTGAAATTGCCGGGGGCGACCTCAGGGAAGACGTCGATCAGGCGCTTCTCGTACTCGGCCGCTGCGCCTTGGTCCGGCAGGACGATGTAGTAGTCCCTGTAGTCCTCATCGCCCGATCGCGCCGCCTTCGCCCAGGCGTGGTCGTCGGAGGTGTGGTTGCACACGAGGTCGATGACCAGGTTGACGCCCATCTCGTGCGCCGTTGTCGCCAGGTCCCGCAGGTCGGCGTTGGTCCCCAAACGGGGTTCGACGGAGCCGAAATCCGATACGGCGAACCCGCCGTCATTTTCCCCCTCGCGCGCCTTGAGCAACGGCAGGAGGTGAAGATAGCTGACGCCCAGTTCCCTGAGGTATGGGAGGCGGCCCCGCAGTCCATGCAGATCACCCGCAAGTCGGTCGACATAGGCTGAGTAGCCGACCCCGCCTCCAGCCCGCCACCACTGGGGCCGGGTCCGATCGCGCAGAGCCAATTCCGGCGGCCGCGCCTCGCCGAGTTCCCTGACCACCCGCGCGACGCACTCTAGCCATACATCGCAATCCGGTCGCGATCCGTAGACTCGCCTGAGGGACGCCTCGGCGATCGGCCAGAAGCGCTCCATACGGTCTGCGAACTCAAGCCGGTCCGATTCGAGGACGGCGTGCATTATTCCTCAGCCCCCTCCGCTGCACCGGTCATGGACCGTCTATCGCCCTAAAGCGAGCGGCGCAATTGATTGCGAAGCCAGCTACCGAAATCCTCCGCAAATACGCCACATCCAAGCGATGCCCGCGCGCCAACCCGCTCCCATTAAGGCACACCCAAAAAGAAGGTGTTTGCAATCGATTGCTCACACGGTACATCGAACGTCAGGGAGGCCGCAGCGAGGGGGGCCGGCTCATGCAGAGCCACGGGTCCCCACTGCGTCCGCAACGTGGGAGGGACGAATGACTCGCAAACTGAATTACCTGAGGGCTCCGTCGTGGCTCGCCCTCGCCGTCGCGCTGTCGGCCATGGCGTCCGCGGCGCACGCACAGAACGCCGACGCCTCGAAGAAGACCTCGACCGTCGAAGAGGTGGTGGTCACCGCCTCCCGGACCACGGAAAACATCCAGACCGTGCCTGCGGCCGTCTCCGCTCTGAGCGGATCGGATCTTGAGAAGAAGGAGATCCTGCAGGTCTCCGACCTGCAACGCGCAACCCCCTCGCTCTCGATCACCAGCGCGGCCCTGACCCAGAACGTCAACATCCGGGGTATCGGGCTATCCAGCGGCAACCCGGCGGTGGTTCCGGGCGTGCCGATATACCTGGACTGGCTGCTGCAGCCGCCGATCGTGACCACCAACAGCTTCTTCGATATCGGCGGAGTGGAAGTCTACCGCGGGCCGCAGGGCACGTTCGCCGGGGCGAGTTCCACCGGCGGGGCCGTGTTCATCACCTCCAGGAGCCCCACGTTCGGGGGCGTCAACGGCAATGTCGAGGTCTGGGGCGGCGACTATTCCGACGTCGGTTCTCGGGGCGCGGTCAATTTGCCGATCAATGACAAGCTGGCGGCCCGGGTCGCCTTCAACGTCGAACGCCGCGACAGCTACTTCCGCAATCTCGGCGGCCAGACGACCCCGACCGGGGGCGCCTTTGACACGCCGGGGAAGCTGAACGAGCAGGATCTTCGGCTCAGCCTGCTCTGGAAGCCGATCGACAATCTCAGCGTGCTACTGAAGGTGGCTCTTAGCCAGAAGGACACCGGAGGGTACGACTACCGTCCGATTCCCGGAACCTCCTACGCGCAGTTCGCGCCTGTCGATCTTCGGACCCTGAACTTCGATCAGCCCGAGAAGAACGACGAGAAATCGAATCGCAACAGCCTCGAGATCAAGTATCAGCTGGCGGACGGCATCACTCTGCGGTCAGTCACGGGCTTCCAATACAACAAGGTGGTCGACCTATACGATTCAGACGCCTCAAATGGTCCACCGGCTCAATACGAAGCCCAGGACGTGTCCGAGAGACCTATCACCCAGGAATTCAACATCCTCTCCCCGACCGACGGACGGATGAAGTGGATTCTCGGTGGCTTCTACTGGCATGACAGCATCAAGGTCGGCATCGATCTCAACACAGCCGGGCAACCGCACACCTACATCAGCATCTTCACTGAAAAATCCTCGGAGGCCGTGTTCGGTCGCGTCCAGTATGACCTGACCAAGGCCCTCCAGCTCGAGGTGGGGGGACGGTACACCCATGACTCCGTGAACAATGGGGGCCAGATCCAGATCGGGTTCCCCGGCCTGCCACCGTTCGTGACGATCCCGAACGCTGGCAGCTACGCCGGCAATACGTGGAGCGGAAAGGCCGCGCTCAATTACACGCTCGACGACGCCAACTTCCTGTACGCCTTCGCATCCAAGGGCGCCAAGGCGGGCGGCACGAATGGCGCCACCAACTTCCTGCCGGAATCAGTCTGGGCCTATGAGCTCGGATGGAAGACCCAGCTGCTCGACCATAGACTGCGGCTTCAGCTCGACGGGTTCTACAACGATTACAGTAACTACCAGGTCGATGGGATCATCAACCTGGCCACGGGGACCTCAGGCACCGGCAACACCAAAGGCGCGACCATCAAGGGCGTGGAACTGCAAGGCCAGGGCCGGCTCGGCGGCCTCGGCGTGGACTTCGGCCTGGCCTGGGTGGACTCAAACATCGGCCCGGTCACCTTGACCAACAACCGCCTGCTCCCGAACGGCGGCAGCGGCCTCGGACCCCAATGCGCGACGGGCGTTCCGTCCAACCCGCCGATCTGCTTCGACTATCGGCCCTATTTCGTTTCCGTCGAAGGTCGCTCGAACACCTATGCCCCGCGTTGGACCTATAATTTCGGCATTGAATACAACCTGGACCTGGGAGGCGGCGCCACCCTGACCCCGAGAGTCGACTACTCCTTTCAGGCCTCCCAGTGGACCACGCTTCTGGAGAATCCCACCGACTTCCTGCCCAGCCACGGACTCTGGAACGCGAGGCTGACCTACTCCCAGGGTCGCTATAACCTGACGGGCTACGTCACCAACCTCGCCAACAAGACCTACGTCAGCGGGCAATTCATCAACGACGAGTTCCTGGGGCCGCCACGGCAGTTTGGCGTGCGCGCGTCCTATAACTTCTAGCCTCGACGCTTGGGACGGCCGCCGATCCGGCGGCCGTCCCGCCTTGTTCACGCGCGGCCCTGCGGTCGCGACGTTTCCTGGAGGGTTTCGGCGATGTTGTGGAAACGCGGATCCATCTCCCCCGCGGGATGGCTAGCTCGGATGGTCTCGACTTTCGCTCTGACGCTGGCCTGCTCGGCGCCGGAAACGACCCACGCCCAGGAGGCGGCGCCGCGGCCCGCCGTACAGATCGACGACGACGGGAGCGTCCACGCTCCGGCCATGACGGTGCCGCCCTCGAGCTTCCTCAGCCCGGAGGGCAAGGCCTATCTGGCGCAGCACCTTAAGGACATGCAGCGCCCCGACCTCGTGGCTCAGAAGGACGGCCTGCCCCTCTTCATGCTGGGCTACATGGCCCGGCAGAAGGCGCTGTTCCCGGTCTCGATGCAGGACACCTCCATCGCGGGCGTCCACGCCTACGTCTACACGCCGCGCTCGGGCGTCGCCCCGCGCAACCGGCGACGCGTCCTGATCAACCTGCACGGCGGCGGCTTCTCGGGCTGCTTCCCCGGCTGCGCGGAACTGGAATCCATGCCCGTCGCATCGCTGGCCCGCGTCGAGGTGATCAGCCTCGACTATAGGGAAGGCCCAAAGTACCGGTTTCCGGCCGCCAGCGAGGACGTCGCGGCGGTCTACCGCCATCTGCTGAAGCGATTTCCGGCAGCGAACATCGGCATCTACGGTTGCTCCGCCGGCGGCATGCTCACGGCCATGTCGGTGGCCTGGTTCCAGAGGCACGACCTGCCGCGCCCGGGCGCGGTGGGCGTCTTCTGCGCCGGCGCGACGCTGGCTCAGACAGGGTTCGGCGGAGACGCCGCCTACACCGCCGCTCCGCTGGGAGAAGCCCGGCCGGCGCCCCCTCCTTCCTCCCCGCCGACTGCCGGCGCCTTGCCGCCCCTTGGCTACTTCGCCGGAACCGACGCCAACGATCCGCTGGTGGCCCCCGCGGCGTCGCCCGACGTCCTTCGCAGGTTTCCACCGACCCTGATCATCACCGCCACGAGAGGGTTCGAGATGAGCTCGGCCGTCTACACCCACAGCCAGCTGGTGAAGCTGGGCGTCGATGCCGAGCTGCACGTCTGGGACGGCATGTTCCATGGCTTCTTCTACAATCCCGATGTCCCGGAATCCCGCGAGGCCTACGACGTGATGGTCAAGTTCTTCGACCGCCATCTGGGGCGCTAAGAGCCATGTCGAACCCGAAAGACAACGTGCGACCGGCCCTGGCGCGCCGGGACCTGTTGAAAGGCGCGACCCTCATCGCCGCCACCGGCGCCGGGTCCGCCGCGGCGGCCGAACCGCTCCGTGCGCCGCCCGCCGCCAGGGCGGACAACGGGGTGATCGCCCGCGCGGCCTCGGCGGTGGTCGAGATCGAACCCGGCAAGGTCGCGGGCTACATCCGCAACGGCGTCTACGCATTCAAGGGCATGCCCTATGGCGACACCACCGAAGGCGCCAACCGCTTCCTGCCGCCCAGGAAGCCTAGGCCGTGGCCCGGCGTCCGAAGCTCCCGGCAGTACGGCCCGGTCTGTCCGCAGGACAAGGGCACGGGCCGCCTGAACGACGAGGAAGCCTTCATCTTCCAGTGGAACGACAGCGTCGAGGGTGAAGACTGTCTTCGGCTGAACGTCTGGACGCCCGCGATCAACGACGGCGGCCGCCGCCCGGTCATGGTCTGGCTGCACGGCGGCGGCTTCGAGGCCGGTTCGGGCAACGACCTGCCCGCCTTCGACGGCGAGAATCTCGCACGGCGGGGCGACGTGGTCGTGGTCAGCCTGAACCACAGGCTGAACATCCTGGGATTCCTCGACCTGTCGAAATTCGGTGAGCGTTACGCGCAGTCAGGCAACGTCGGCATGCTGGACATCGTCGCCGCGCTGGAATGGCTGCGAGACAATATCCCGGCTTTCGGGGGAGATCCGAACAGGGTCCTGATCTTCGGCCAATCCGGAGGCGGGGCCAAGGTTGGCACGCTGATGGGCATGCCCGCCGCCAAGGGCCTGTTCCACCGCGCGGTGGTGCAAAGCGGCTCCTTCGCCTTCACCAACACACCGGAGAAGTCCCGAAGGCTGGCGGACCTGACGCTTTCCGAGCTCGGCGTCTCGGCCGCGAACCTCGACAGGCTGCACACCCTGCCCTACGCCGAACTTCAGCGCGCGAGCGTCGCGGCCCTTCGCAACGCCAACGGCCCCGCGGGAGGAGCTCCGGATCCCGGCAGGATGGCCAGCCGGCTGATGTTCGCGCCGGTGGCGGACGGCCAAGTCCTTCCCGAGCCGCCGTTCGCCCCGAAGGCCCCCGCCATCTCGTCCGACGTGCCGATGATCGTCGGCACGACCCTGAACGAGTTCACCACCGGGATAAACCATCCCGAGTACGAGCTGATGACCGAGGGTGAGCTGACGGCCAGGGCGGACACCATCTACCCGGGCCGCGGCGGCGACATCATCGCGGCTTTCCGGCAGCGCACGCCGAACGCCAGGCCGTTTGATCTGTGGTCCCGGATCGCCACCGAGCCGGTCCGGCAGGCCGCCGTCGATCAGGCCGCCGCCAAGGCCGCGCTGGGCGCAGCGCCAGCCTACCTCTATTGGTTCACATGGCAGACGCCGGTTTTCGACGGCCGGCCGCGGGCGTTCCATTGCGCCGAGATCCCATTCGTCTTCCACAACACGGACCTCTGCGACCACATGACCGGCGGAGGCGCCCCCGCGAGAGCCCTCAGCGACATGATGGCCGACACCTGGATCCAGTTCGCGCGGACGGGCGATCCCAACCACACCGGCTTGCCGAACTGGGCGCCTTTCGCGCCCGGATCCACGCCCACGATGGTCTTCGACGACGAGACGAGGCTTGAGCGAAATCCTGATGGGGGAGAGCGATCCAGCATCGTGGCCGCCCGGGCCCGATAACGCCGGCTATCGCGCGACCTCTCACCTTGGGCTAACTAGGCCTCATGGACGGCGCAAGCAGACTGAGGACCGTGAAGCGGCAAGGCCCGGCCCCGCTCAAGATGGCCGACATCGCCCGTCTGGCCGGCGTTTCGACCTCGACGGTTTCGCGCGCCCTGGCTGAGAGTCCGGCGATTCCGCTGAAGACCCGGCACGAGATCCAACGGATCGCCGCGGAGAACGGCTACGTCATCAATCAGGCTGCGCAGCGGCTCCGGTCGAATCGGACCCGGACGATCGGAGTGGCGATACCGCTCGGTCACGAGGCGGACCAGTTGATCTCGGATCCCTTCTTTCTGCAGCTGTTCGGCCACATCGCCGACGAAGTCTCGCTGCGCAGCTTCGATGTGCTGCTCTCCCGCGTCCCGTCGCCCAAGCCGGGCTGGCTGGTCCGACACGTCCAGTCCCAGAAGGCTGATGGCTACATCATCGTGGGCCAGAGCGACCAGCATGAGGAGCTCAACGCGGCGGCCCGCGCCTTCCTGCCGCTCGTGGTCTGGGGCGCGCACCTGCCGGAGCAGGCCTACTGCTCCGTCGGTTCCGACAACGTCGGCGGCGGCCGGGCGGCGGTGGATCGGCTGATTGAGACAGGACGCCGGCGCATCGTGTTCCTGGGCGCGGCGCCTCTGCCCGAAATCCAGATGCGCCTCCAAGGCTATCGCACCGGTCTCGAGCGCGCCGGCCTGCCCGTCGATCCGGAGCTGATCCTGCCCGCCCATTTCACCGGCGATACGGCCCTCGCCGCGGTGCAGGACCTGATCTCGCGCGGGGTGCAGTTCGACGCCATCTTCGCGGCTTCGGACGTGATCGCCCTCTCGGCGCTGCGGGCGCTCCAGGCCAGCGGCGTCTCTGTGCCCGACCAAGTCGCGGTTGTGGGTTTCGACGACCTGGAGCTGGCGCAGCACTCCCATCCCCGGCTCACCACCATACGCCAGGATCTGAAACGCGGCGCAGCCACCGTGGTCGAGTTCCTGTTCCGCCGCATGGCGGGCGAGGAAACACCGTCAGCCACGCTGCCCATCGCCCTGGTGGAGCGCGATTCAACCCCACCCGTAGCGGGCCGTGCGCTCAGCGACACCTAGCTCCGGGGGACTTGGCGCCTTGACGTTTGCAACCGTTTGCGCACGCTCCTGACGCAGCCGCGGACCATTCGACGGCCGGAGGAAACCCATGGATCATGGACTTACACGGCGGGGGCTGACGCTCGCGCTGGCCGCGCTGGGCGCCGCCGGTCCTGCGTTGGGCGCGGCCGCAACGCCGGCCGCAGGCGCAAACCTCTCGCTCGACCTTGTCGATCCTGAGCTCCGGTCCGCTGTGCTCGAACCCGACAAGGTCCGGATCCCGATGCTGCGGGAGCAGGACATCCCGGCGTTCCGTCAGGGATCCAGAGGGGCGACGCCCCCTCCCCTGGCCAACCCTCCGGTGCGGCAGGAGCTTATCCCCGGCCGCGGGGACGCGCCGCCGGTGCGGGTCTTCATCGTCGATGGGGGATCCTCGGCGGGGCCCCGGCCCGCCATCCTCCACACCCACGGCGGCGGCTACATCCTTGGTTCGCCGCAGAGCGACATGCCGAACCTGCAACGGATCGCCGCCGAACAAGGCTGCCTCATCGTCAGCGTGGACTACCGGCTCGCCCCCGAGACGCGGTTCCCGGGATCCCTCGAAGACAATTATGCGGCGCTCCTCTGGCTCCACGATCACGCCGATCAGCTGGCCGTGGATCGAAAGCGCATCGTCGTCATGGGCGAAAGCGCCGGCGGCGGTCACGCCGCTGCGTTGGCCCTCGCGGCCCGCGACCGCGGCGAGGTCCCGCTGGCCGGCCAGGTGCTCGTCTACGCCATGCTCGATGATCGCACCGGCAGCGTGCGGCGGCCATCACCCTATCAAGGGGCATACATCTGGACTCCCGAGCTCAACGTCCTCGGCTGGTCGGCGCTGCTCGGCGCGCCCGCGGGCTCCGCCGCGGTTCCCAGGGGCGCTGTCCCCGCCCGAGCCGAGACGCTGGCCGGTCTGCCGCCGACATTCATCGGCGTCGGCGCCCTCGATTTGTTTGTCCAGGAGGACATCGACTACGCGCGGCGCCTGCTGGACGCGGGCGTCCCAACCGAGCTGCTGGTGGCGCCCGGCGCCTATCACGCCTTCCAGTTCGTCGTCCCCACCGCAGCGGTGTCGCGCCAGTTCAGCCGGGCCATCGACACCGCCTTGGGGCGGATGCTGCGACCGGGTCCGGCCTGATGCGCTTCACCATCGGGCCTGCAAACGGTTGCATGGCGGCCTGATCTGACTAGTCTGCCCTAGCGGCTCAACGCCGCCCGGGAGGAACGCTTGACCAAGGCAACGCGCGAGACGCGTCGGCAAGAACGCACATGAGCGGCCGGCAGACGTCCCGGATCGGCCTTCTGAAGGCGCTGACCTTCCTCATGTTCGCGATGTTCGCGATGACCACGGATTCGGTCGGCGTGATCATTCCCCAGGTGATCAAGCGGTACTCCCTGGGGATGACGGCCGGCGGTGCGTTCCAGTACGCGACCATGTCCGGCATCGCGATCGCTGCATTCGGGCTCGGCTTCCTGGCCGACCGGTGGGGCCGCAAGCGCAGTATCGTCGCGGGCCTTCTGCTGTTCGGCCTTTCCTCGGGCCTCTTCGCCGTCGGACATGATTTCCTGTTCTTCGTGTCCCTGCTGTTCTTCTCCGGCGTGGCCATCGGCGTCTTCAAGGCGGGCGCCCTGGCGCTGATCGGCGACATTTCACGCTCCACCCGCGAACACGCGGCCACAATGAACATGGTCGAAGGCTTCTTCGGCGTCGGCGCAATCGTCGGACCGGCGATCGTCGCGCGCCTGCTCCAGTCGGGGACGGACTGGAAATGGCTCTACGTCATCGCCAGCGCGCTCTGTGCGATCCTGGTCGCCATGGCCGCCTTCGCCCGGTTTCCGCCTCCTCCCCCAAGGGAGGTGGTGCGCAAGCGTCGATTCTCCGAGACATGGGGCCTGCTGCGGGATCCCTTCACCCTGGGATTCTCGCTTGCGCTGATGCTTTACGTGGCGGCCGAGGCGGCGGTCTACGTCTGGGCGCCGACTTACCTGGACGGCTACCACGGCCCTTTCGCCTGGTTCGCGCTCTACGTCGTCTCGATCTTCTTCGTTCTGCGCGCCGCCGGCAGGTTCCTGGGCGCCTGGCTGCTCGCCCGCCTGCCCTGGGCGGTGGTGCTGGCGGTCTGCAGCTGCGGCGTCTTCATCTGCTTCCTGACGAGCTGCGTGGGCGGCCGGGGCGTCGCCGCGCTGGCCCTGCCGGTCTCCGGGCTATTCATGTCGGTGCTCTATCCGACGATAAACTCCAAAGGCATCAGCAGCTTCGCCAGGCCGCGGCATGGAGAGATCGCCGGCCTCCTGCTGTTTTTCACCTGCCTGAGCGCCGTCCTGGCGCCGCTGGCGATGGCCGCTCTGAGCGACGCGCTCGGCGACCGGAAATACAGCCTGTACCTGGCCAGCGTCTTCGCCGGGCTGCTCGCGGCCCTGGGGGTCTGGAACGCCGTCACCAACCCGACCCGCAAACGTCTCGCCGAGCGCGATGACGAAGATTATCTCGGCGAAGCCGCCGCGGCGTCAGGCGTCCAGTCCTGAACGCGATGTGTTCGGCTAATGGGAGGCGAGGGCCTTGTCGGCCAGCTCACGCATGATCGCATAACCCGCGAGGTTCGGGTGCACCCCGTCATTGGAGAGATCTGATCTGAACGCCCCGTCAGCCGTGGCGAGGCGGCTGTAGTAGTCCAGGTAGATCGCCCCGCTCTTGGCCGCGTAGCCGCGCAGCCACCGGTTCAACTGGCGGACTTCCTCGGCGGGCCGGTATTGGGGCTGCCAGCCGATCGAGCCCATGGGCAGGATCGAGGCGAGCACGATCCGGATGTGGTGCGCCTTGGCGAGCTCGACCATGGATTGGATGTTGTCCTCGAACGCCCGTTCGCTCGTGGGACCGGTGTTCCCGGCGATGTCATTGGTCCCCGCCAGGATGTGCGCCGTTCGAGGGTGGAGGGCGATCACGTCGGACCTGAAACGCAGCAGCATCTGCGGACTGGTCTGACCGCTGATGCCGCGGTCCACCCGGTCGTCCGAGAAGAATCCCGGATCGGCGATCTTCCAGAGCTCGGTGATCGAGTCGCCCATGAAGACGATCTTCGGAGAATGCTTCATCGCCCCATTGGCCGCGCGGTAACGGCACAGGTCCGGCCAGTCCTTCACCCGTTGGTCCGCCATCGCCTTGCCTGCCGCCGCGGCGTCCTCGGGGGACGGCGGCTTCAGGCGCCCGCCCGGCTGGAGCATTGGTCTGAGGCTCGCATCCAGCGGCCGATCCACCACTCCGGCGCACGGATCGGCGACCATCGCGGTTGGACCCGCGTCGACCTGCGCCAGACTCGGGCCGGCGCCCAGCCCGGCGACAAGGGCCGCGGCGACCACCCAGACGTTCCGATCGGTTCCCAACTCAGCGTCCTCCCTGCCGTAATCCGGGCGCTGCCCCACTTCGCGGCCCCGCCAAGGCTATGGACGTGAGCATCATGGCGTGCAATCGTTTTCGCCAACAAGGTGGGGGGCGGCGATGGGCTCGCGGATCGCTCGTAGAACTGCGCTCGGGATGCTGGCCAGCACCGGCGCGCTTCTAGGACCCGCCCGTGGAAACGGGCAGCCCCTTCGGCCGCCGCCGCCCGCGACCGTCATCCCGAAGGCCTGGGGCCATGCGGAGGTCCTGCCGCTCTGGCCGAAAGGCGCGCCCGGGGCGGCGGAATTCCGGCCTATCCCCCTGCCCGACCATTCGCCGCCCGTCTTCCTGCGCAACACGGCGAGCCCCACGCTTCACGTGTTCCGCCCAAGCCATCCGAATGGCGCCGCCATTCTGGTGATCCCCGGCGGAGGATACGAATTCGTCTCCATCGCCAACGAGGGTGTTGACGTCGCCGCCCGGACCAACCCTCTCGGCTACACGGTCTTCGTGCTGAATTACCGCTTGCCCGCCGAAGGCTGGCGCGACGGGCCGAACGTGCCGCTCCAGGACGCGCAGCGCGCCATGCGGGTCATCCGCGCCTCCGCGGCCCGTTACGGTGTTGACGCCGCCCGGGTGGCGGTCGTGGGGTTTTCGGCCGGCGGTCACCTCGCTGCGTCGCTGACCATCGGCTTCTCCGAGGCGGTGTACGCCACGTCCGATGACGCCGACCACCTCAGCGCCAGGCCGACGGCGTCTGCGCTGATCTATCCCGTCGTCACCATGACCCACCCCTTCACCCACGAGGGCTCGCGCCAGCACCTGCTCGGCGCCTCGCCGTCCGACCAGCTCGTCGCCGCCCGCTCCCCCGAGCAGCACGTCGACTCCGACACGCCGCCGGTGTTCCTCGCCCATGCGTGCGACGATCCCGCCGTCCCGGTGGAGAACAGCCTGATGATGATGGCCGCCCTGCGCGCGGCGCACCGGCCGGTGGAAGCGCACTTCTTCCAGCAGGGCGGACACGCCTTTGGTGTCGGTTTTCCCGGAACGCCGACCCAGGACTGGATCACGCTCCTGGATCTCTGGCTGCGAAGGGCCCTGAAGACGTCCTGAGCCACGATCTTTGGCCGACGAGCGGACTGAGCAAGGGCCGGCTCAGCGGCGCCGGGCTCAAGGCGGAGCCGCGCGCGCAACCGCCGGCCGGGCTCTGGTTGGACGCCGTCCGGCCTCAACTCGAACCCCTATCGATTGCGGCTAGGTCGCGAAGGGGCGGCGCCAACCGTTTCGGCATGCGCATGAAGAATATGATGCAATCGATCGCACAAGGTGTTATCTCCATACGCAACCGATTGCATAGGGGGAAAATATGCGTATCCGTAGACAATCACCTGGGCAGAGCGTCCGTTCCCGGCTTGGAGACGGCGTAATCCATTGCGCTCGGTCGTCCCTGCTCGGCTCCACCGGCTTCGCCATCGCATTGGCCGCCGCGTCCGTCATGGCGGGTTCACAGGCGCACGCGGCGCAGGCCGGCGAACACCCCTCGGCGAAGGACAGCACGACGGTTGGAGAAGTGGTGGTGACCGCCACGAAGGTCGGCGCGCAGCAACTCAGCACCGTGCCGATGGCGATCCAGGCCTTTTCGGCGGCCACTCTCGTCTCGCGGGACGTGAAGGATGGGACCGATCTCATCCAGTTGATCCCGGGCGCGTCCGAGGCGCAGCAGATCGGCGCCGGCTACCACATCTTCTCGTTCCGCGGCTCAGGCGCCGGCGGTCCGATCGGCGACGGCATGATTGGCTATTATCTCGATGAGACGCCGTTCGGAGTGCCCAACAACCAGGCCGCCCCGCCGTTGAAGTACTTCGATATCGACCGGGTCGAAGTGCTGCGCGGCCCTCAGGGAACGCTGTACGGCCAGGGTTCGATGGGCGGCGTCATCATCTATCACACCAAGAACCCTAACCTGACCCACTTCACGGCGGAGGGCGAAGCGTCCGTTTCCAGCACAGCCGATGCGGGGGGGCCGAACTGGCGCACGGACGCCGGCATCTCGGTCCCGCTGATCAACGACAAGCTGGGCCTGCGCATCAGTGGCGGCTACGACTACTCGGCCGGTTACGCGGATGTCTATCAGGGCGCCCCGGTCGGGACGCCTTTCAAGCAGGATGCGAACGACATCAGGTCCTACGACATCCAGGCGGTGCTGCTCTGGCAGCCCAACGACCAGCTGACCGTGCGAACGCGGGCTTGGAAGTTCGCCACCAACCAGGACTATCTGCAGGTGATGGCTTCGGTCGATCCGCCGTACCTCGCCAATCAAGGCACGGTGTTGGGCTATGACAAACGGCCCGCCGAGTATTTCTCCAACACGATCACCTATCAGCTCCCCAACTTCACTTTGACGAACGCGACGTCGTATCAGAAGTCGCTTTCCGGTGGGTTCGGCACGGGCCTCGGCCTGGGGCCGCCTCTCGGCGTGGGCACCTTGATCAACGGCGGCAACGCCAACAATTTCGTCAACGAGTTTCGCATCAGCACCTCGGGCAAAGGCCCGCTGCACTGGGTTGGCGGGGTGTTCTATCAGAACGCGAAGGGGCTCTACCTTTTCAGCCTGGACTTCCCGAGCCTGCATCTGAATGGAGACACCAAGACCAAGACCGAGAACTACTCGGTCTTCTCAGAGATCAGCTACGACCTGTTCGACGGCAAGCTCGTACCGCTCTTCGGATTGCGCTATTTCAAGGACTCGCGCAGCGCGTCGTCGCACTCGAACGGCGTGCCGGCGTTCAGCCAGTCCAATCCGGACGCCGTGACCTGGCGCGCGAACCTCGCCTACTACCCCATCGAAGACTGGATGTTCTTCTTCAACGCCGGGACCGGGTTCCGCAGCGGCATCCTGCAGTCCCAGGCCCAAGCGAGCGCCGTGATCGCTGACGGCGTGCCGAGCGCGCTCGCCCTGACGCCCGACAAGCTTCGCAACCTCGAGTTCGGCGTCAAGGGCTGGCTGTTCGACCGCAAATTGCGCATCGCCTCGAGCGTCTACGACATCAAGTATTCGAACCTTCAGAGCGCCTTCAACACCTCCATTGGCCTGGCTGCGTTCGCGAACCTTGGCGACGCCAAGACCCGGGGCGTCGACATCGATGTGACCTGGGTGACGCCGATCCAGGGGCTCGACCTTTCGGTGATCGGCAACGTCAACTCGTCGAAGTTCACCAACGTGATCCCCGCTTTCGCGGCGCACAATCCCCGGGCCGCCCAAGGACAGGAACTCTTCAACACGCCGCCTTACAACTGGCGGGCGGATGCGGACTACGACACCAAGCTGGCCAACGGGTGGGACCTCTTCGCCCATGCCTCGGCCACCTGGGTCGACAAGACCAAGAACCAGGACCCGACAGTCAATTTGCTGAAGAGCTATTCGCTGTTCAATGCGAGCGTGGGAATCCGACAGGGGACCTATGAAGTCCGGTTGTTCGGGGAGAACCTTTCTGACGAGCGCGGTCCAACCGCCGCGAACGGGCCGACCTTGCTGGCCGGGCCGCGACCTCGCACCTTCGGCGTCGCCTTCAGCGCTCGCACGAACTGACAAGACGGGCGGAGCGGGCCGGAGCGCATCTGGGGCGTGCTCCGGCCTTCGATCCGGCCGCTAAGATGGTACTGACCAATATACCACGTGGTCACTAGTTGTCTCCCTCTGCTCTCGATGCTATTTCTCGCGCATGAGTAAGCATGCCCCCCTTCCCGCCCCCGCCGGTCACCGCGGGCCAGCCGACTCGGCGATACGCGAGCAGATCGTCGCCGCGGCGAATGACTACTTCCGCCATTATGGCTACGCGAAAACGACCGTCTCCGACCTTGCCAAGGCGATCGGTTTCTCCAAGGCCTATATCTACAAGTTCTTTGATTCGAAGCAGGCCATCGGCGAAGCCATCGTCAGTCAATCTCTGGGGATAATAGAGAGCAAGGCGACGGCTGATGCCGCCGAGTTCAAGACGGCGACAGAGCAACTGAGGCAATTCTTACGCAGTATAGTCGACGGGACCATATTGCTTCTTTCCTCGCACGAACGGGTCTTCGAATTGGCCTCGATAGCCACTGTGGAGCGCTGGCCCGCCTGCAAGACTTACACGGATGCACTGAGCGAAACGCTCCGGGACATCATCCTGTTCGGCCGGAAAACAGGAGAGTTCGAGCGCAAGACGCCGTTGGATGAGACCATCCGCGTCATCCTGCAAGTGATGCAGCCCTTCAGCAACCCGATGATGCTCCATCACAATATCGACCTCGCGCCCGACGCGCCCAACGAGATCATCAGCCTGATCCTGCGCAGCCTGGCGCCGTAGGGCTTGTGACCAGTTGACAAGATAGTCACCTGTACATAATTGGGGGGTCGACCTTGACGGCAGGACTCCCATGGCCAGGCCCTTACTGATTTCTCCGATCGTTATCGCCGGCGCGCTTGCTCTTGCGGCTTGCGACAGGCATCCGGCGAACGATCCGCGGACCCTGCCGCCGCTGGTTCGCACGGCCACGGCGGGGTCAGCGAGCGCCCAGATCCGCGAGTTCACCGGCGTCGTCACCGCCCACGTGGAGAGCGATCTGGGCTTCCGCGTGCCCGGCAAGGTGATCCAGCGCCTCGTCGACGCCGGCCAGATCGTAAGAGCGGGCCAGCCGCTCATGCGGATGGATCGCACGGACTTTGCCCTCGCGATCATCGCCTCGACGGGGGCAGTGGATGCCGCGCGGGCCAGGGCGCTGCAAACTTCCGCCGATGAGCGTCGCTATCGCGGCCTGGTGTCCGCGGGGGCGGTGTCTGCTTCCGCCTACGATCAGGCGAAAGCCGCCGCGGACGCCGCACGCGCGCAGTTGGACGCGGCCGAGGCGCAGCAGCGCGTCGCTCGTAACTCAGCGGACTATTCCGTACTGGTCGCCGACTCGGATGGGGTCGTCATGCAGACCCTCGCAGAGCCGGGCGAGGTCGTCGCCGCCGGCCAGACCGTCGTGAAGCTCGCGCACGCTGGGCCGCGCGAGGCGACGGTCGCTCTTCCAGAAACGCTGCGCCCGACGCTTGGCTCCAACGCGCGAGCCCGTCTCTTTGGCGCCGCCGGCGAAGGCGGCGCTATCCTGCGTCAACTGTCTGACTCTGCGGACCCTCTGACGAGGACATTCGAGGCTAAATACGTCCTCGAAGGCGCAGCTGCGAAAGCGCCGCTCGGGGCAACCGTCTCGATCCTCCTGCCGGACGTCGAGTTGGCCCCAGGTCAACAGATCCCGCTGAGCGCTCTGGTGGACAATGGCGGCGGTCCTGGGATCTGGGTCGTCGAGCCTAAGTCCTCCACGGCCACCTGGCGCGCCGTCCAGGTTCGATCGGTTGGCGCAGAGACCGCCACGATAGAGAGGGGACTCAAACCGGGCGACCGTTTCGTCACGCTCGGCGCCTATCTCCTGCACATGGGCGAGGCGGTGCGTACCGCGCCGGCTGAACGCGTCACGCAAGGCGCGGCGGCGCTCTGATGTCCGGCTTCAATCTCTCCAGCCTGGCCGTCCGCGAGCGCGCCATCACGCTGTTCCTCATCATCGCGATCACGCTGGCCGGCGCCTTCGCGTTCTTGCGATTGGGCCGCGCCGAGGACCCCTCGTTCGCCATCAAGGCGCTGACCGTCTCGGCTGTGTGGCCCGGCGCGACGGCCGAGGAGATGCAGAACCTGGTCGCCGAGCCCCTCGAGAAGCGCCTTCAGGAACTGCGCTGGTACGATCGCGTCGAAACCTTCACGCGTCCGGGGCTGGTCCTGATGACGCTGCGGCTTAAGGACTCCATGCCGCCGGCGGACGTCCAGGAACAGTTCTATCAGGCGCGCAAGAAGCTCGCAGACGAGGCTCACAAGCTGCCAGCGGGCGCGTTGGGGCCGTTCGTCAACGACGAGTATTCGGATGTCGACTTCGCGCTCTATGCCGTCGAGGCGAAAGGCATGCCTCCGCGGCAGCTCGCCCGCGAGGCCGAGGCGCTCCGGCAACGCCTGCTGCACGTCGATGGGGTCAAGAAGGTCGACATTCTGGGCGAGCGGCCCGAGCGCATTTTCGTCAACTTCTCCTTCGCCCGGCTATCGACGCTCGGGATCGCGCCGCGCGACATCTTCGACGCCCTGCAGCGGCAAAACGTCGTCACCCCCGCCGGGTCGGTCGACACCAGCGGCCCCCAGGTCTTTGTCCGCCTCGACGGAGCCTTGGGCGACCTGGAAAGAATCCGCGCGACCCCGGTCGTCGCCGGCGGGCGCACACTCAAGCTCGCGGACATCGCGGACGTGCAACGGGGCTACGAGGACCCCGCCACCTTTCTGATCCGCCACAACGGCGAACCCGCGCTGGTGCTCGGGGTGGTTATGAAGGAGGGGCGCAACGGCCTCGCTGTCGGCAAGTCCCTCGATGCGGAAGTGAAGAATATCTCCAATCAACTTCCGACAGGATTGACCTTCACAAAGATCACCGACCAGGCCGTCAATATCCGGGAAGCCGTCAACGAATTCATGCTCAAATTCTTCATGGCCTTGAGTGTGGTCATGCTCGTCAGCCTGGTCAGCCTCGGCTGGCGCGTCGGCTTTATCGTAGCAGCCGCCGTCCCTCTGACATTGGCGACGGTCTTCGTGATCATGATGGTCACGGGACGAGTCTTCGACCGCATCACCCTTGGTGCGCTTGTCATATCGCTCGGCCTGTTGGTCGACGATGCGATCATCGCCATCGAGGTCATGGTGGTGAAGCTCGAGGAAGGCTGGGACCGCATCAAGGCGGCATCGTACGCCTGGAGCCACACCGCCGCGCCGATGTTGTCGGGGACGCTGGTCACCATCATCGGCTTTACGCCGGTCGGGTTTGCGCGTTCGACCGCCGGCGAATACGCCGGCAACATCTTCTGGATCGTCGGCTTCGCCTTGATCACCTCTTGGATCGTCGCGGTGGTGTTCACGCCGTACCTCGGCGTGAAGCTTCTGCCCGACATCAAGCCGATCGAGGGGGGCCACGCGGCGATCTACTCGACGCCGCGTTATCGCAAGCTCCGCCAGATCGTCACCTGGTCGGTGAACCGCAAGTTCCTGGTCGCCGCCGGCGTGCTCGGGCTGTTGCTTCTGGCCGGGGCCGGCATGCCCGTCGTGAAGAAGCAGTTCTTCCCGACCTCGGACCGGCCGGAGGTTCTGGTCGAAGTGCAGATGCCGGAAGGCGCCAGCATCGAGGCCACCAGCAGGGCGGCGGCCAAGGTCGAGGCCTGGCTACGACAGCAGCCGGAAGCCAAGATCGTCACGAGCTATATCGGCCAGGGCGCGCCGCGCTTCTTCTTCTCCTACAACCCCGAATTGCCAGACCCATCGTTCGCGAAATTGATCGTTCTGACGCCCAACGAAGCCGCGCGCGAGCGCCTCAAGCAACGCCTTCGACAGCAGGTGGCCATGGGCCTCGAGCCAAATGCGCGCGTTCGCGTCACGCAGCTGGTCTTCGGCCCCTATTCCCACTTTCCCATCGCCTTCCGCGTGATGGGACCTGACGTCAGCATGCTGCGGGTCATCGCCCATCAGGTGCAGGACGTCATGCGCGCCAATCCGCATGCCCGCCAGGTGAGCCAGGACTGGGGCGAACGCGCCCCCACCGTCCACCTTGTGCTTGACCAGGACCGACTTCGGCTCATCGGGCTGACGTCGAACGATGTGGCTGAGCAGCTGCAGTTCCTGCTCACCGGCGTGCCCGTCACCGAGGTCCGGGAGGATATCCGCACGGTCGAGGTCGTCGCCCGCGCCGCCGGACCCGAGCGATTGGACCCCGCGAAGCTCTCTGACCTGACACTGACCAACCATGAGGGCCGCCCCATTCCCCTCAGCCAGATCGGGCGTGTCGAAATTCGCCCAGAAGAACCGGTCCTGAGGCGCCGCGATCGCACGCCGACCATCACCGTTCAGTCCGACATAGACGAGTCCCTTCAGCCGCCCCAGGTCTCGGCCGAAATCCAGAAGGCGCTGGCGCCTGTTATCGCCCGGCTTCCGGAAGGTTATCGTATTGAAACGGGGGGAAACATCGAAGAGTCTGAGAAGGCCAATGCCGCACTGATACCGATATTTCCGATCATGATCCTGCTGACATTGCTGGTCATCATCGTGCAGGTGCGCTCCTTCGCCGCGATGACAATGGTCTTCCTGACAGCGCCATTGGGACTTGTGGGAACGGTGCCGATTTTACTGTTGTTCCACCAACCGTTCGGCTTCAACGCAATTCTCGGACTGATCGGCCTCTCTGGCATCCTGATGCGTAATACGCTGATCCTGATCGGACAAATTCGCACCAATGAGCACGAAGGCCTCGATACCTACCAGGCTATGATCGAAGCGACCGTGCAGCGGGCCAGACCGGTCGTTCTGACCGCCCTGGCCGCGGTGCTCGCCTTCATTCCGCTCACCCAGTCCGTGTTCTGGGGATCGATGGCCTATACCCTCATCGGCGGAACGGCGGTCGGCACCGTGCTCATCCTGGTCTTCCTGCCCGCGCTTTATGCGATCTGGTTCCGCGTGGAAGCTGGGGTCGAGAGTCCGCCCAAAGGCGCCATCGAGCCTGTTCAGCTGTCCGCCTTGGCAAGTCAGGCCTAAGGGGACCGCTTCGCAACATGGGTCATGGGCCGCCCCGAACACGTCGCCGAGGCTGCTCTTCTCCTGGCCCTATGCCGTCGCGTCGGTCGCGAGCTTCAACTCCAGGATCATCCTTTCGCGGATGATGAACTTCTGCACCTTGCCGGAAACCGTCAGGGGGAATTCGTCGACGAAGCGGACATAGCGCGGGATCTTGTAGTGGGCGATGCGGCCCCGGCAGAAGGATCGGACCTCGTCCTCGTCGCAGGTTTCGCCTTCGGCCAGTCGGACCCAGGCGCATAGTTCCTCACCCAGCCTGGGATCGGGGACCCCCACCACCTGTACATCGGCGATCTTGGGGTGGGCGTAGAGGAACTCCTCGATCTCGCGTGGATAGATGTTCTCGCCGCCCCGGATGACCATGTCCTTGATCCGCCCGACGATATTTCCGTAACCTTGCTCGTCGATGACGCCGATGTCGCCTGTATGCATCCAACCCTCGGAGTCGATCGCCTCGGCGGTCCGCTCCCGATCGTCCCAGTAGCCCAGCATCACCGCATAGCCGCGCGTGCAAAGCTCGCCAGGGACCCTGCGCGGCGTGGTCTGGCCCTGCGGGTCGACGGCCTTGACCTCAAGGTGCGGCTGCACCCGTCCGATGGTCGACACCCGACGCTCGAACGGATCGTCCGTTGCGCTCTGGAAGCTGACCGGACTGGTCTCGGTCATGCCGTAGGCGATGGTCACGCCGGACATGTGCATCCGTTCCACCACCTGCCTCATAACCTCGATGGGACAGGGCGATCCGGCCATGACGCCGGTGCGCAGCGACGTGAGGTCGAAACGTTCGAAACCCGCATGCCCGAGCTCGGCGATGAACATGGTGGGCACGCCATAGAGGGCCGTGCACCGCTCCTGTTCCACGGCCGCCAGCGTCGCCTCGGGGTCAAAGCCCGGCGACGGATAGACCACCGCCGCGCCGCATGTCACCGCGGCCAGGTTACCCATCACCATGCCGAAGCAGTGATAGAGCGGAACCGGCACACAGATCCGATCGCCGGGCCCCAGCCGCTGGGCCTGGCCGACAAACCAGCCGTTATTCAGGATATTGCGGTGGGACAAGGTGGCGCCCTTGGGGGATCCGGTCGTCCCGCTGGTGAACTGGATGTTGATCGCGTCACCGCAGCCCAGGCTGGCGCCGATCTCCCGGACCAGACCTAAACCAGCCGCCGACCCGGCCGCAGGCAAATCATCGAACGGGATCCACCCGGGGCGCGGCGGCCCGCCGATCTGAATCCTGTGCTCCAGCCTGGGGGCTTGGGCCGCCTCGATCATGGCCATGTAGTCGCTGGTCTTGTACCGCGCTGCGGCGACCACGGCCTTCATCCCCACCTTGTTCAAGGTGAACTCGAGTTCCGAGGTGCGGTAGGCAGGATTGATGGTCGTCAGGATCATGCCGAGCCGCGCGGCCGCGAACTGGGTCAGGGCCCATTCGGCGCAATTGGGCGACCATATCCCGATGCGGTCTCCGCGCTGGAGGCCCAAGGCCAGAAGACCCGCCGCCATGGCGTCGGCCTTGTGGGCGAGTTCGCGCCAGCTCCACCGGAGGCCCTGCGCGACCGACACCACGGCGTCGGCGTCGCCCCAGCGCGCGGCCGCCAGATCGAGCGCCCGGCCGATGGTGATGTCGAGCAGTGGCGGCCGGGCCTCGCCTCTGACCCAGCTCAGCTCGGGGTCCATGTCCCCAGTCCCTCCGTCAGCCACCCCGAGCGGGGCCACAGCTGTAACTCTCGGCCCGCATGGGATCGCCTCCCGGGCTCAGAACCCCGCGCTTCGGATAGGCGCAGAGCAGTCCCGTACGGACCGGCTGGCCCGCGGGGGCTCCCTGTGGCGGTTGCCGGGCGATCAGCTGTTCCGGAGCGCGG
>FTIH01353206.1_pt1 | contig 56605 bp, 59 predicted proteins | sample 1658451 | NCBI WGS metagenome assembly FTIH01 (sample SAMEA3914826, study PRJEB12502) | metagenome | biome: forest; material: soil | place: Canada | collected 2011-07-03 | depth 0.3 m
GGCCTGCTCGGCGGCATGCTCGTCGACGGCGTGCCGGAATGGCCGCAGGATCTGATGGAGGCCGGCACCGAGGGGGACATCTACCATCTCGTTTTCCCGCAGGGCGGCGCCAGGCTGCGGCTCTATGTCTGCTACGATTTCGAAGGCCGCGAGCGCTTCACAGGCGCCGGACGCGAGCGCAACCTGCTGGACGCCTTCCGCCTGAAGTCCATGCCGCTGGGCGAGTACATCGCCCGGGGTGAGCCTATCGGCCCCTTCCATTCCTTTTCGAACGAAGACCACTGGGTCGAGCGGCCGATCGCGCCGGGCGTCGTGCTCATCGGCGACGCGGCGGGTCACAACGATCCGATCATCGGCCAGGGCGCCTCCATCGCCCTGCGCGACGCCAGGATCGTGCGCGACATCATCCTCGCCGGCGACTGGGACGTGGCCGCGTTCCAGCCCTATGTGGACGAGCGCCTCGAACGCATGCGCCGCCTCAGGATCGCGGCCAAGTTCACCACGACGCTGCGCGCGGAGTTCGGCCCCGAGGCCGCGGCGCGCCGGGCGCGCACCTTGCGCCGCATCTTCGCCGAGGGCCGTCCCTCTCCGTTGGCGGCGACCATGGCCGGACCCGAAGTCCTGCCGGCCGAGGTCTTCGATCCGCGCGTCATCGACGCCCTGTTCGCGGCGGACTGAGGCGGCCGGGCGCGGCGGGCGGAGCGGGGAACCGCCGCCCTGGGCCCACGTTCCCCAGGAAGGCCGATCCGGCCGTTTCCAGGATCATCGTCATGGACCGCGCGCCCGAACCCACCTCAACGCCCGACAAGACCTTCGAGCGCCGCCTGCAGAACGAACCGGAGTCTGGACGCTTCGCCGAGCGCCGCAGCTGGATGGATCGCACCCGGGACGAAGTCGCCTCGTGGCTCGGCAATGTCGACGCCCTGCGCCGCCGCCAGCGGGACGAGACCGTCGGCGATCACACCGGCCAGGGTCCCTCCACCGCCATCGACGTCGACGCCCGCATCGTGGACGAGATCAGCCGGCGGATGACCGAGGATTCCGCGCTCGACGCCTCGCGGGTGCGGGTGTCCTGCACGGACGGCGTCGTCAGGCTCAACGGCGAGGTGACCACCACCGCAGACCGGGGCCGCGCCGAACACCTCGCCGCCGCCGTGGGCGGAGTCAGGGAAGTCCGCAACGACTTGCTGGTGGCCTGAGCGGGCCGCTATCCCGCGAGCATCAGCTCCGCCGCGCGCTCGGCGATCATGACCGTCGGGGCGTGGGTGTTGGCGCTGACGATCCGGGGCATCACCGAGGCGTCGGCGACGCGCAGGCCCTCGATACCGCGCACCCGCAGGGTCTCGTCCACCACCGCGTCCTCGCCCAGGCCCATGCGGCAGGTGCCGACCGGGTGGAAGATGGTCGAGGCGTTGGCGGCGATGAAGGCGTCGATCGCGGCGTCGTCCTTGGCGTCGGCGCCCGGTGTCGTCTCGGGGCCGCGGTAAGGATCGAAGGCGGGCTGGGCGAAGATCTTGCGCACCAGCTTCACCCCTTCGCGCATGGTGCGGCGATCGGACTCCGTGGACAGGTAGTTGGCGCGGATCACCGGCTGGTCCAGGGGGTCGGCGCTCTTCAGGGTCAGTTCGCCGATGCTGTCGGGGCGCAGCAGGCACACGCTGCTATAGAAGACATAGCCTTGGCCGAAGCGCGCCCAGCTCTTGCGGCTGAAGGGATGGCGCACGCCGCCCGCGCCGCCGCCGAAGAAGTGGATCTGTACATCAGGCGACGCGGCCGCTGGATCGGTCTTCAGGAAGGCCCCGCCCTCGTGGGGGAAACGGCTGAAGGGGCCCTGGCCGAAGAGCGCCGCCCGCGCGAAGCTGATCGCCGCCCTGTCGACCCTCAGGTGGTCATAGGTCTCGTCCGGCGTCTTCGATTCGTGGGCCACCGCCACGTGGATATGGTCCTGGAGGTTGCGGCCGACGCCCTTCAGGTCGTGCACGACCGGGATTCCCAGCGCCTTCAGGGCGTCCGCGTCGCCGATCCCCGAATGCAGCAGCCCCATGGGCGAGCCGATGGCGCCGCCGCTGAGCACCACCTCCCGCTCGGCGCGGATCTCGACGGCGCGTCCTCTGACCTTCAGCGCCACGCCCGTCGCCCGGCCCCTGTCGATCAGCACCTTCGAAAGGTGCGCGCCGGTCAGGACCTCGAGGTTGGGACGCGGGCGGGCGGGGTCCAGGAAAGACCGCGCCGAGCTCCAGCGCTGCCCGTCCTTGATGTTGTAGTCATAGCGCCCGACGCCTTCCTGCTCGGCCCCGTTGAAGTCCGGGTTCAGGGGGAAGCCGGCCTCCTGGCCCGCCGCCACGAAGGCGTCGAACAAGGGGTTGGTGCTGGTCGAAGGACCGACGGGCAGCGGGCCGTCCGCGCCGTGGAAGTCGTCGCCGCCCCGGTGGTGGTCCTCCGAGCGCCGAAAGTAGGGCAGGACCCGCTCATACGACCATGACCTCAGGCCCAGCTGCGCCCAGTTGTCGTAGTCCAGCCGGTGCCCGCGGGCATAGACCATGCCGTTGATCGAGGATGATCCGCCCACCACCTTGCCGCGCGGCCAGGGAATGCGACGGCCGTCCAGGTGCGCCTCCGGTTCGGTGGAGAAGTTCCAGTTGCAATAGCGGCCCATGAACAGCCGCCCCGCCATGATCGGCACGCGGAACACCGGGTTCCAGTCGCGCGGCCCCGCCTCGATCAGCAGCACCCGGGTCCTGGGGTCCGTCGACAGCCGGTTTGCCAGGACGCAGCCGGCCGATCCCGCGCCCACGATGACGTAGTCGAACGTCCTGATCATGCGGGCGTCCGTCTGGGCCTCGAGGGTGTTTTCGCCTTGTGCCGGAACGGCTTCTTTGGCTTGGCCCAGCCGGGCTTGTAGGTCTGCGGCCTGGCGGACTCGGCGCCCGCGGCCGGGGCGGCCGACTTGGCCGTGGATGGGCGCTTGGTCGTCGCCGCCCAGGTCTTGGTCCGCCGCCGCTCCTTGATGGCCGCCGAGGTCCCGGCGGCGGCCCGGGGCTTGCCTGGCTTGGCCCTGCCGGTCGGCGTCTTGCCGGGCGCCTCGCCGCGTCCCGCCGCGCGCGGCTTGGCCGGCGGCGCGTCCTGGGTGATCAGGTCGCCCTCAAGCAGGCGCTGGACCTGGCGGGGCGGGACTTCCTCGACCTCACCGGGCTTCAACTCGCCCAGGGCGAACGGGCCGTAGGACGTGCGGATCAGCCGGTTCACCTTCAGGCCGATGGCCTCCAGCACCTTGCGCACTTCGCGGTTCTTGCCTTCGGCCAGCGACAGGCCGATCCAGATGTTCGAGCCAGAGCCGCGCTCCAGCTCCGCCTCGATGGCGCCGTAGACGACGCCCTCCACCACCAGCCCCGCCTTGAGCGTGTCGAGCTTGGGCTGCGTCACCCGTCCGAAGGCGCGGGCGCGGTAGCGGCGCACCACGCCGCTCGAGGGCATCTCCAGAGTCCGCGCCAGGGCCCCGTCGTTGGTGAGCAGCAGGAGTCCCTCGGAATTGAGGTCCAACCGCCCGATGGAAATCACCCGCGGCATGGTCTTGGGCAGGCGGTCGAACACCGTGGCCCGGCCCTTGGGGTCGTTGTGGGTGGTGATGAGGCCGGCGGGCTTGTGATAGCGCCACAGCCGGGCGGGCTCCTTGTCGGCGATCGGATTGCCATCCAGGGTCAGGATGTCCCCAGGGCTCAGGTTCACCGCCGGGCTGGTCAGCACCTGGCCGTTCAGCGAGATGCGGCCGGCTTCGATCAGCCGCTCGGCTTCGCGGCGCGAGGCGACTCCCGCGCGCGCCAGGGCGCGGGCCACGCGGCCGCCCTCGGCGGCGGGATCTTCGACTGCGGCTTGACCGGAGGCGCGCCTGCGGCTTGGGTCGCGGGGATGGGAGACCATGATCAGTCCACCATGCGCATCGCCCTGGCGCTGGCGCAAGACGCGGCGGCCGCGGGCGAGAGCCCCGTGGGCGCCGTGGTGGTCGATCCGTCCACCGGCGAGGTGCTCGGCCGCGGCGCCAACGGCCCGATCGGCGGCTGCGATCCCACCGCCCACGCCGAGATCGTCGCTCTTCGCGACGCCGCCCGGCGCCTGGGCAACTACCGTCTGACCGGCCTTGACCTCTTCGTGACGCTGGAACCCTGCGCCATGTGCGCCGGCGCCATCAGCCACGCCCGCATCGGCCGGCTGGTGTTCGCCGCCGACGATCCGAAGGGCGGCGCGGTGTTGCACGGGCCCCGGTTCTTCGAGCAGCCCACCTGCCATTGGCGCCCGACGGTCGAAGGCGGCGTCCTGCGTCAAGAGAGCGCACAAATGCTCAAGGATTTCTTCAGGGCCCGGCGTTAAAACGGTTGAGCTATGTTGCGGCGCATATATTGTGGCGCACCGCACTCTCGGGATGAGCCGCTTATGTTCAGGCACCTGCGCCCAGCACGAATTTCTGAAGCCGCCAGGCTGGCCACGGCGCGCGCCTTGGATCTCGCCGCCGAACGCCGCCGCAAGCTGCTGGAAGAGTTCCAGACCCTGGCGACGGATCTGACCGACGACGCCGGCGACCTTGTCCCGGAAAACCGCGAAGCCCGCTGAGGCCCTAAGCCGCCCCTGACCCCGCTTCCGCCAGGTCGAACCAGGCGTTGAGGCTGGCCGCCACATAGTCCCCCAGCCGGCCCTCCTGGAAGAATCCCCACTGGTTCAGCGCGCCCTGCCACTGCGCCTCCAGCAGCCGCGCGGCCAGCTCGGGCGGGGCGGGCAGGGGCGGCAGGCGCTCGGCCACGGCGGCGCGCAGCAGCCGGAACCGCTCCCGCGCCAGCCGGTTCAGCTGTGGATCGCGGAAGTCCTCGCGCAGCCACAGCAGCTGGTCGGCCAGGGCCGCGGGATCGTCGACATCGGGGGTCAGGAGCCAGAAGAGGTCGAGTACGGCCTCGCGTTCGCGCACCAGCGGCGCGTCGGCCAGCAGGGCCGCGAAGCCCGCGTTGCCCCGGGCGATCGCCCGCACGATCAGGGTCTGTTTGTCGCCGAATCGCTGCAGCAATGTCGCCGGCGAAAGGCCGATCGCCGCGGCCGCGGCCGCCAGGGTGAAGTCGCCGGGGCCGGCGCGGAACATCACCTTCAGCGCTCCGTCCAGGGCGTCATCGTCGCTGATGCGCTTGGGGCGGGACATCTTGACTCTAATATAAATGATCAGTCATTTATAAACAGCTAGTTCGGTTCGTCACGCAGCGCAAGGAGTGCGACATGGCCGCCGGGGAAAGACCGCTGGAAGGGCGGGTGGCCGTGGTGGCGGGAGCCACCCGCGGCGCGGGGCGCGGCATCGCCGTCATGCTCGGCGCCGCCGGGGCCGTCGTCTATTGCACCGGCCGCTCCACCCGGGAGCGCCCCTCGCCGATGGACCGGCCGGAGACCATCGAGGAGACGGCAGAGCTGGTCGCGGCCCAAGGCGGTCAGGCGATCGCCGTCCGGGTCGACCACACCATCGAGGCGGAGGTCGTGGCGCTGTTCGACCAGGTCCGCGCCGAGCAGGGGCGGCTGGACATCCTGGTCAACGATGTCTGGGGCGGCGATCCAATGGTCGACTGGAGCGCCAGGTTCTGGAGCCTCGACATGGGCGTCGCGCGCGCCCTGATCGACCAAGCGATCTTCAGCCACATGCTCACCGCCCGCCATGGCGCCGCGATGATGGTCCCCGAGGGGCGCGGCCTGATCGTCGAGGTCACCGACGGGACCTTCGCGGGCTACCGCGGCCACCTGGTGTACGACCTGGTGAAGTCGAGTGTCATCCGCCTGGCCTACGCCATGGCCTGGGACCTGGTCGGCACAGGCGTCACCGCCCTCGCGGTCTCGCCCGGATTTCTCCGCTCCGAGGCCGTGCTCGGGCATTTCGGCGTGACAGAGGCGAACTGGCGCGACGGGATCGCCCAGGACCCTTTCTTCGCACAGTCCGAGACCCCCTTCCTGGTCGGCAGGGGCATCGCCGCCCTTGCCGCGGATCCGGAGGTCGGACGCAAGGCGGGGCTGGCGCTGTTCTCGGGCGATCTCGCGCGCGACTACGGCTTCAGCGACGTGGACGGACGCAATCCGGACTTCCACAGCCTGTTCGACCGTACGGTCGACGCCATGATCGACCAGCAGGGCGACCTCGATCCTGAGCAGCAATTCCTGGCGTGGGCCCGCTATCTCCAGCTCCACCGGGAGCCCGCCGAGCGGGCCAGGGCCGAGAGGCTCGGGCGACGGCTGGGTCTCGAGTCCGAAGGCCGGGGCCTGCAGCCTTCGTGAAGCGCGCCGCTGCGGCCGGCGGCGCCGAGATAGGGCGCCGGCTCGGGCAATGACCTTCAGTCGGGCGGATAGGCTTCGCGCATCCAGGCCAACGATCCGGCGATCAGGGCCTCCAGCACGGCAAGGTCCAGGTCGGCGAGGCCCTTTGCATAGAGACACCCCTTGCCGGCTGTGTGGCGGCCTATCCTGGCCACCAGCGCGTCGCGTTGGGGAAAGTCGCTGATGTACAGCACCAGGGCGGGCCTGCGCGGCGAAAAGGCCACCCGCGGCATGTCGCCCTCGCGCCCGCTCTCATAGCGGTAATGATAGGCGCCGAACCCGATGATGGTCGGTCCCCACATGGTGGCCGGCTCGCCGGAGAGCCTGGCCATGAGCGCGCAGAGCGCCCGGGCGTCCTCGCGCCGCGCGTCCGGGGTCACCGTGTCCAGGAACGCCTCGACCAGCGCAAGCGTCGGCTGGGTCTTGTTGTCTGACTTTCCGCGAGCCAACTCGCTCTCCACGTCCCGCCGCCGGGAGCGTACCGCGACTGGCCCCCGCCGCCTATCTCCGGTCGGGCGCCCAGGGCGTCGGCTCCGGCCCGCGCGCGCTCAGCAAGCCGACGGCGGCCGGGCTCGCCGACGACGAGACGCAGCGGCCGGTGTCCAGCACCGCGTGCTCCGCCAGGCAGAAGACGTCCTCGTACTCGGGGCCGGCCGCCGACAGGCATTGGAACAGGTTGAGCTTGGCCATCTTCAGGCAGTCGGCGCCGGCCGGGTCGCTGAAGAGGGCGTCGATCCGGTCTGAGTCCCTGTCCTGGTCGTCATCCAGGATCGCAACAGCGGCAAGGGCGAGGCTGCGTCTCGCCGCGCGGCTCGCCGAGCCGTCCGGCTGGCGGGAGTCCATATCCCTGAAGGCGGAGATGCGCACCAGCACCCGCGAAAGGTCTCCGTCCCCGGCCGCCAGCGGCGTCGCGGACTGGGACTTGGCCTGGGCCAGGCGGCTGGTGGCGTCCGCGGCCGGCGCCGCCGACCACTGTTGGTGCTGGATGTCATAGGACGCCTGCTTCAGCGCCACGCCGGCGGCGATCACCGGCCGCGCTTCGCGCAGGATGGCGGCGACGGCGAGGGCGGAGGCCTCCCCGGCCCCCGGCAGCCTGACCGCGGAGTCGGGATCGGCGAGAAGCTCATCCGCGAGCTGGCGGCGCGAGCGGGCGTTCGCGGCGGCGTCCATGACCCCGTAGACGAAGCGCGCGTCCTGCAGGGCGGCGATGGCGCCATAGGCGATCTCCCCCTCTTCCAGCTGCCGCGGCTCATAGGCGGCGGCCGTTCTCAGGGCGTCAGCCACGTCGCCGGCCGCCTTCAGGCCCGGGCCGATGCTGGCGGCCGAATGCATGTAGCGGTCGAACGCGGCCGCGGCGTCCAGGGACCGCCGGGGGAAGGCCACGTGTTGCTGCAAGGGCTGATCAGCCGACGCGGGCGCCGCATCCGGCGCAGTCTCGCTGGCCGCCGCATCGGCGTCCGCTGCTTCGGGCTCCAGCAGATCGGCCGGGGCGGGGCGGTAATCGACCGGCGTCAGGCCGGGCGGCCCGCCGTCGAGCGCCACCGGCGAGACATCTGAGATCTGCATCGGCTGGATCGCCGGCGCCGGGTTAGTGACTTGCGGATCAACGGGCGGGCTCAGCTGCAGGGTCAGCATCACCGGCGCCTGGCGGGCGCGGCGCGCGGGGCCCGATGGGGCGGACGCGGCGGAGGTTTCCGCAGGCGCGGCGGCCCGGATCCGGGCGAGCGGGGCTATGGCCACAGGCCGGGTCGGGACCGCGTGGACCCCGTTGTCATGATTGTATTCCTGGGCTTTCGCCGCGCCCGCCGCCAACAGCACACAGGCCGCGATGCTCGAACTGAACCGGGACGTCATGGTCACCCCCCTACGCAGGCGCTCATCAGTGAAGCCCAAGCTATGCTTACAAATAATGAATACAATTGGTGAAATCGTGATTAAACATCACCAGAATTTGCGATTGTCCGGCGTGACCAGTAGTCTTTGCGGAAGGTAATTACAGGTATTATCTAAGTAGAACGCGACCGCGGTGACCTGCACTGGTCGTGACCCAAAGCGTTGTCTGCGCCGTCCCGGGCTCAGTCAAGTTGATCGCAGGATCATGTGGCCCCTGGGGCCCGGCGCTCCACTGCGCTCAGACAGGCGCGTGGCAGACCGCTTCCACGTTCCTCCCGTCCGGGTCGTAGACGAACGCGCCATAGTAGTTGGGGTGGTAGTGCGGCCGCAGGCCCGGCGCGCCGTTATCGCGGCCGCCGGCGGCGATGGCCGCCGCGTGGAAGGCGTCGACCTCCGCCCGGCTCGCCGCGGCGAAGGCCAGGTGCAGGGGCCCAGTGGGCGGCCCGTCCGCGCCCAGCCAGAAGATCGGCCCCTGCTTGCCATATCCCACATAGGGATGCCCGCCGGTCTGTTCCGCCGTCACCTCCATGATCACGGACATGCCGAGCGGCCTCAGCGCCGCGTCATAGAAAGCGCGGCTCACCGCAAAGTCGCTGACCGTCAGGCCGATGTGATCGAGCATGGGCGCCTCCTCCCGGGGCGGGGAGAAATCCTACACCGCCGGCGCCAAATTTGCGCCGCCCGCGCTTGACTCCTTTTCCCTCGCTCCCTAACTGCGCGCCGTTAGCACTCGGAGGGTGCGGCTGCCAAAAAGCCGCCCGCCGCCGGGGGCGACGCATTCGGGAATCAACGTCTCTACGGAGAGCAGACACATGAGCTTTCGTCCTCTCGGCGACCGCGTCCTCGTTCGGCGCGTCGAAGAAGAAGCGAAGACCAAAGGCGGGATCATCATTCCCGACACGGCCAAGGAAAAGCCTCAGGAAGGCGAAGTCATCGCCGTGGGCCCCGGCGCCCGCGACGAAGACGGCAAGCGCATCGAAATGGATGTGAAGGCTGGCGACCGCATCCTGTTCGGCAAGTGGTCCGGAACCGAAGTGAAGATCGATGGCGAAGACCTGATCATCATGAAGGAATCCGACATCCTCGGCCTGGTCGACGCCCCGTCCTCCAAGGCCAAGGCCGCCTAAGACCCCTTCGCTCCCACCCACCTCTCAATTTTCAAGGAAGCAGGAACATGGCTGCGAAAATCGTCCATTTCTCCTCCGACTCCCGCGATCGCATGCTGCGCGGCGTCAACATCCTCGCCAACGCGGTGAAGGTGACCCTCGGCCCCAAGGGCCGCAACGTCATCATCGAAAAGTCCTTCGGCGCCCCGCGCTCCACCAAGGACGGCGTCACCGTCGCCAAGGAAATCGAACTGGAAGATAAGTTCGAGAACCTCGGCGCCCAGCTGATCCGCGAAGTCGCGTCCAAGACCAACGACAAGGCCGGCGACGGCACCACCACCGCCACGGTCCTGGCCCAGGCCATCGTCGTGGAAGGCCTGAAGTCGGTCGCGGCCGGCATGAACCCGATGGATCTGAAGCGCGGCGTCGACAAGGCCGTGATCGCGGTCGTCGAGAGCATCAAGGCGTCTTCCAAGAAAGTCACCACCAACGCCGAAATCGCCCAGGTCGGCACCATCTCCGCCAACGGCGACACCGACATCGGCGCCATGATCGCCAAGGCCATGGACAAGGTCGGCAACGAAGGCGTGATCACGGTCGAAGAAGCCAAGAGCCTCGAGACCGAGCTGGATGTCGTCGAAGGCATGCAGTTCGACCGCGGCTACCTCTCGCCCTACTTCATCACCAACGCCGACAAGATGGAGGCCATCCTCGAAGAGCCTCAGATCCTGATCTTCGAAAAGAAGCTCTCCTCGCTGCAGCCCCTGCTGCCGGTGCTGGAAGCGGTGGTCCAGTCGGGCCGCCCGCTGCTGATCATCGCAGAGGACGTCGAAGGCGAAGCCCTGGCCACCCTGGTGGTCAACAAGCTGCGCGGCGGCCTGCGGGTCGCGGCGGTGAAGGCCCCCGGCTTCGGCGATCGCCGCAAGGCCATGCTGGAGGACATCGCCGTCCTCACCGGCGGCCAGGTGATCAGTGAAGACCTGGGCATCAAGCTCGAGAACGTCTCCCTCGAGATGCTGGGCCGGGCCAAGAAGGTGTCCATCACCAAGGACGACACCACCGTGGTCGACGGCGCCGGCGAAAAGGCCGACATCGAGGCCCGCATCGCCCAGATCAAGCGCCAGATCGAGGACACCACCTCCGACTACGACAAGGAAAAGCTGCAGGAACGCCTGGCCAAGCTGGCTGGCGGCGTTGCGGTGGTCCGCGTCGGCGGCTCGACGGAAGTCGAGGTGAAGGAGAAGAAGGACCGGGTGGACGACGCCCTCAACGCCACCCGCGCGGCGGTGGAAGAAGGCATCGTGCCGGGCGGCGGCGTCGCCCTGCTGAAGGCCTCCAAGGTGCTCGACACCCTCAAGGGCATCAACGCCGACCAGGACGCTGGCATCGCCATCGTGCGGCGCGCGCTCCAGGCCCCGATCCGTCAGATCGCCGAAAACGCCGGCGTCGAAGGTTCGATCGTGGTCGGCAAGGTGATGGAGAACGCCTCCCCCACCTTCGGCTTCAACGCCCAGACTGAAGAGTATGTCGACATGGTCAAGGCCGGCGTCATCGACCCGGCCAAGGTCGTCCGCACCGCTCTGCAGGACGCGGCCTCGGTCGCCGGCCTCCTGATCACCACGGAAGCCGCCGTCGCCGAAGCTCCGAAGAAGAGCAGCCCCGCCCCGGCCATGCCGGGCGGCGGCATGGGCGACATGGACTTCTAACTCCGGCGCTCAACGTCGAACCAAATATGAAGGGCGGGGCCGCGAGGCTCCGCCCTTTTTCCTTGCGCGCCAGGGGCTTGCCTGACGTTCGAGTGAACCTTATCTGTGCAGGTAGCTGTACAGGAGGTGTCATGGCCGACTCCCTGGGCGTATTTGACGCCAGGACCCGGTTTTCCGAACTCATCGACCGGGCTGAACGCGGAGAGGAAATCGTCGTGACCAGGCGCGGACGCCCGGTGGCCAGGATCGTGCCGGCTTCCGGGGGAGTTCGCTCTCCCGAGGCTGTCGCCGAGATCCTTGAGGTGGCGCGCCGCCTGCGCGAGGGCATGGCGGCGCGCGGCGTGAAGACGACCCAGGCCGAGATCAGGGCTTGGCGGAACGAAGGCCGTCCGTGACGTCCCTGGTGCTCGACGCATCCGTGGCGGCGAGCTGGGTGCTGCCGGATGAAGTCTCGGCGCAAGGCGCGCTGCTCATGGGCAAGGCGGCGTCCGGCGGCGCGATCGCTCCGTTCCACTATCCGGCGGAGATCGCCAATGTGGTGTTGACGGCTCATCGTCGCGGGCGCGTGGCGGACGATGAACTTTCGACGGTGAGGGCGATCCTCGATAGCGTGAACATTGAGATCGACGAAGCTGGCCGGCCCCACCTCTGGACCGACGCGTACCGGTTGGCCCAGACTCACCGGCTGAGTCTGTACGACGCCTTGTACTTGGAGCTCTCCGTAAGGCTGTCCCTGCCGCTGGCCACCTTCGATCAGTCGCTGCGGATCGCGGCGGAGCGGGAGGGTGTGGTGCTGGCGATCGGCTGACCAGGGGTGAAGGGCCTCTGGCCCTCTGGCGCGGGCGGTCCTAGAGTGCCTTCGCTGCGGGAGCTAGACGGCGCGCCCCGCGCGGACGCGCCCGCATGACGAGGAGACGGTCATGAAGCGTCTGTTGATCGCGACAGTGGCGTTAACGGCCCTGGCGGGCGCCGCCCTGGCCCAGCCCGCCTATGACGCCAGCCAGGGTTCGGGCCCCGAGACCTATCCGCCCTGCACCCACAGGGGCCAGGACCGCTGCATCCAGCACGGCGGCCACCACGCCAAGGCCGCCCACGCCGCCAAGCCGGCCACCGCCCCGAAGGCTAAGACTAAGTCCTCGACGGACGGCGAGCGCGGGTAGGGGTTACGGGCCTGAAACCCATCGATGTCATCCCGGCCCCCCGGGTCGCGTCGCAACGCGACCCGCCCGAGGGCAAGCTGCGCCCCCGCGCAAGCGGGGGCGCAGAGCCGGGATCTGACCGGGATGTTGCGGCAGGATCCCGGATAGCCGCTGCGCGGCTTCCGGGATGACAACCATTCTATGGGATTCAATCTTCTGATCGGCCGTGCTGGCGACTATGCCCGGCCGCTATCCCGCCGCCTTCACCAGCTGCAGGATCTGCGGCAGCAGTTCGGCGTTGGAGGCGCAGATCGCGCCCTCGCGGATGTTCAGCGGCGCGCCGTCCAGGCCCGTGATGGACCCGCCGGCCTCGGTGACCAGGAGCACGCCGGCCGCGATGTCCCAGGGGCCGAGGTTGCGCTCCCAATAGCCGTCCACCCGGCCGGCCGCCGTCCAGGCCAGGTCCAGCGCCGCCGAGCCGAAGCGGCGCACGCCCGACACCCGCTGCGACACCTGGTGCAGCTCCTTCAGGAACTGGGCGTGGCCGGGCCGGCCCGCGAACGGAATGCCGGTGGCCAGGAGCGAGTCGATGATCTCGCGCCGGGCGGCGACCCGGAGGCGCCGGTCGTTCAGGAAGGCGCCCTTGCCCCGCTCGGCCCAGAACATCTCCTGGGCGACGGGATTGTAGGTCACGGCCGCGACGATCTGGCCCTCGCGCTCCAGCGCGATGTTGATGGCGAAGTGGGGGATCGAGTGCAGGAAGTTGGTGGTGCCGTCGAGCGGGTCGACGATGAAGGTGTGGGTCTTGTCGCTGCCCTCGATCAGGCCGCGTTCCTCACCCAGGAAATTGTAGCCGGGCCGCGCCTTCAGGAGGGCCTCGAACAGGGTCTGCTCGGCCTTCAGGTCGGCGGCGGTGACATAGTCGGCGGCGCCCTTGCGGGACACCTGCAGTTCGGCGACCTCGCCAAAGTCGCGCAGCAGGCCGCGCGCGGTCTTGCGGGCGGCGTCGATCATCACCTTTGCGGTGGCGGAGGGCGTGCTCATGGGGGCAGGCTCTAGCCGCTGGGGGCGCCGCCGTCACCCCCGCGGCGTATAGTCGGCGTAAAGCTTGGCCGCCTCATCGGCCAGGACGCCGGTCTCGACCGTGACGCCCGAGGCAGCAAGACGCGCCGTCCCGCGGCCGGCCGCCAGGACGGACCCGTCGGCGCAGGCGATCACGGCGCGCACCACGCCGGCGGCCGCAAGCCGCTCGGCGCAGGACGCCGCGCCGGAACTGCGCACGCCGCAGGGCTCCAGGGTGATGTAGGCGTCCGCGCCCCGCGCCCGCTCGCCCGCGGCCGCCAGGGCCTGCTCTTCGGCGTGGGGGCGTCCGCCCGCGCGGGTGGCGGCCTCAGCCAGCACCTGGCCGTCCTTCACCAGCACGCAGCCGACGGCGGGATTGTCGCCGGTCCGGCCGACCATCGGCCGCGCCAGGGCGATTGCGCGCCGCATGAAGCCAAGGTCGGCGTCCGACGCCATGGTCCTCAAGCCGGGGACAGCTCGGGCAGGGGCGAAGCCCGCGCCTCGTCCAGATAGCGGGCGCGCACGGGCCGCAGGAGGGCGTCCAGCTCGATCAGCAGGGGATTTCCGGTGGGGATCTCCACCTGCGGGATCTCGGCGTCCGGCACGTTGAACAGGTGCTTGACGATGGCCCGCAGGGAATTGCCGTGGGCGGTGATCAGGACGCTGTCGCCGGCCTTCAGGGTCGGGGCGATGGTCGAGGACCAGTAGGGCAGGACCCGTTCGAGCGTGGTCTTCAGGCTCTCGGTGGCGGGAACGTCGATGCTCCGGTAGCGCCGGTCCCGGCTGAGGTCATAGGGGCTGCCGGATTCCAGCGGCGGGGGCGGGATGTCGTAGGAGCGGCGCCAGACGCGCACCTGTTCATCGCCGTGCCTGGCCGCCGTCTCGGCCTTGTTCAGGCCGGTCAGGCCGCCGTAGTGGCGCTCGTTCAGCCGCCAGTCGTTGACGATCGGGATCCAGGCTTGGCCGCATCCGCCCAGCGTCAGCCACAGGGTGCGGATGGCGCGGGTCAGGACCGAGGTGAAGGCGCGGTCGAACGCGATCCCTTCCTTGGCGATGAGGTCCCCGGCCCGGCGCGCCTCGTGTTCGCCCTGGGGCGAGAGGTCGACGTCCACCCAGCCGGTGAAGCGGTTTTCGAGATTCCACTGGCTCTGGCCGTGGCGGATCAGGACGAGTGTGGGCATGGGGCCTGCGGCTAAGGCGTGGCGGGCGGGGCGTCAAGGCGCCGGCGGCTGGCCCGGCCGGGTTGGCTCACCACGGCCGGCGCTGCTATAGCCCGGCCATGCCCGATCGTCTGCTGTTTCCGCTGATGGGCCTGGCGGCCGTCTCCATGATCGCCTTGGCCCTGGTCTGGCCCCAGGGTCTGGGCGCCCGCTCGCCGGGTCTGTTCGGCCATGCGCCGACCCGCGCGGACCCGCGCGCCAGGACCTCCGCCGCTCCGGGGCCTTCCATGCTCAGCCTGACGCCGCCGGCGTCGACGGGGCCGACGTCGCCGGCGGGGATCGCCAGATGACCGAATTCGACGCCGTAGCCGTGGGGCGGCGGGTTCTCGCCCAGGAATCCAGCGCTCTGGACCATTTGGCCGAAGCGCTCGACGCCTCGTTCTCGCGCGCGGTGGACCTGCTCTACCAGGCCAAGGGCCGCATCGTTTGCATGGGCGTGGGCAAGTCCGGCCACGTGGGGCGTAAGATCGCCGCCACCCTGGCCTCCACCGGCACGCCGGCCATGTTCGTCCACCTGGGCGAGGCCAGCCACGGGGATCTGGGCATGATCGGGAACCAGGACGTGATCCTGGTCCTGTCCAAGTCCGGAGAGGTGCGCGAACTGGCCGACACCCTGGCCTACGCCAAGCGCTACGCCATCCCGTTGATCGCCATCACCGGCTCTCCCGACAGCGTGCTCGGCCGCGCGGCCGATGTCCCCCTGATCATGCCGGACTCGGCCGAGGCCACCGGCGAGGTCAGCGCGCCGACCACCTCCACCACCCTGCAGATGGCGCTCGGCGACGCCCTGGCGGTGGCGCTGCTCGAACGCCGGGGCTTCACCGCCCATGACTTCCGCCTGTTCCATCCCGGCGGCCGGGTCGGGGCCATGCTGCGCACGGTGGCGGACCTCATGCACGGCGAGCGGGAGATGCCGGTCGTCACGCCGCAGACCTCGATGCAGGACACCCTGCTGGAGATGACCGAGAAGCGGTTCGGCTGCGTGGCGGTCTGTGACGAGCATCGCCGGCTGCAGGGCGTGATCACCGACGGCGACCTTCGCCGGCACATGGACGGCCTGATGGCCCACACCGCAGGCGAGGTGATGACCCGCAGTCCCAAGACCGTCCCGCCCGGCATGCTGGCGGCCGAGGCCCTGAAGCGCATGAATGAGGCCCAGCCGCCCGTCACCGTCCTGTTCGTGGTCGAAGATGACCGGCCCGTCGGCGTGCTGCACGTGCACGACCTGCTGCGCGCCGGCGTGATGTAAGGATACAAGCCTGTCGTCGACGCCGCCTGGCGGCGCCAACCCCTGTTGCCGGAGACCCTGATGCTCGCCGCTCCCCGCGCCGACGTTCTCGCCAATACGTCCGCCTATGAGACCACGCCGCTCGTGAAGGCCACCGGCTTCCGCGAATACGACGCGCGCTGGCTGTTCGGGCCCGACATCAATCTGCTGGGCGTGGAGGCGCTCGGCCTGGGGCTGGGGACGCTGTTCCACGAGATGGGCCAGAGCAAGGTCGTGGTCGGCCACGACTATCGCTCCTACTCCCTGTCCATCAAGCAGGCCCTGACCCTGGGCCTGATCGCCTCGGGCTGCGAGGTGCTGGACATCGGCCTGGCCCTGACCCCCGTCGCCTATTTCGCCCAGTTCGACCTCGACTGCCCCTGCGTGGCCATGGTCACCGCCAGTCACAACGAAAACGGCTGGACGGGCGTCAAGATGGGCGCCCAGCGGCCCCTGACCTTCGGGCCCGAGGAGATGGGCCGGCTGAAGGAGATCGTACTGTCAGCCAAGGGCGTGGAGCGGGCCGGCGGCAAGCTGACCCACGTGCCGGGCGTGGCCGAGCGCTATATCGCGGATGTCGCCTCGCGCGCGGCGCTCGGGCGGCCGCTGAAGGTCGTCGCCGCCTGCGGCAACGGCACGGCGGGACATTTCGCCCCCGAAGCCCTGCGCCGCATGGGCGTGGCCGTGGTGGTCGAGATGGACTGCGAGCTCGACTACACCTTCCCCCGCTACAACCCCAATCCTGAAGACCAGGAGATGCTGCACTCCATGGCCGAGGCGGTGCGCACGCACGACGCCGACCTGGCCCTGGGCTTCGACGGCGACGGCGACCGCTGCGGCGTGGTGGACGACACGGGCCGCGAGATCTTCGCCGACAAGATCGGCCTGATGCTGGCGCGCGATCTCAGTCCGCTCTATCCGAACTCGACCTTTGTCGTGGACGTGAAATCCACCGGCCTGTTCCTGACCGATCCAGTGCTGAAGGCGCACGGCGCCAAGACCGTCTACTGGAAGACTGGCCACAGCTACATCAAGCGCAAGACCGCCGAGGTCGGCGCCCTGGCGGGGTTCGAGAAGTCCGGCCACTTCTTTTTCAATCCGCCCCTGGGACGCGGCTACGATTGCGGCCTCACCTCCGCCGCCGCGGTCCTGTCGATGCTGGACCGCAATCCCTCAAAGTCGCTCTCGCAGCTGCACGACGAGCTGCCGGTGGCCTACACCTCCCTCACCATGTCGCCCCACTGCGCGGACGAGACCAAGTATGGCATCGTCGACCAGGTCGTGGCCGAGTACCAGGCGCTGGCGGCCGGCGGCGGGACCATCCTGGGCCGCAGGATCGCTGAGGTGCTGACCGTCAACGGCGTGCGCGTGACGCTCGAGGACGGCTCCTGGGTGCTCGTGCGCGCGTCGTCCAACAAACCCGAGCTGGTGGTGGTGGTCGAGAGCGCCGCCTCGGAGGCGGACATGCGCGCCCTGTTCCGCGAAGAGGTGAAGCCGCGTCTCGGCAAGCACCGCGAAGTGGGCGCATACAACCAGGAAATCTGAGCGCCACGCGCCCGGAACGCGAATCGCGAAAGGGCGTTGATTTCCCCGCGGCGCCTGTGCGCCGTTTGGGAGAAACATCATGCTTGGATGGGCACTGACCTTCCTGGTGATCGCCCTGATCGCCGGCGCCTTGGGATTCACCGGGATCTATGTGGCCGCCGCGGCCATCGCCAAGATCCTCTTCTACATCTTCCTCGTGCTGTTCGTGGTCTCGCTGGTCATGCACGCGGCCCGGGGCCGCGGGCCGTCGATATAGGTCGTCTTCAGGCGCGTTCGGCCAGGGCGGCATAGCAGCCCCGCCGGGCGTAATGGAGGTGGACGACGTCCACCTCCGGCCGCCTGAACCAGTCGTCGAGCAAGGCGGCGAGGTCCGCGCCGGGAACCAGCTCCCCCTCCACCATCATCGCCTGCCCGTCATAGGCCCGCGCGGAGATCGTACGGGCCGCCGGCGCGTCCGGGATGCGGTCGACGCATTCGAAACGCCGGTCGGCGGCCTCCCGCACGAAAATAGGTCCGCTGGCCCGGAACGGCGAGGCCGCCGGCTGATGCTCGAACGACAGCAGCAGCAGGCTCTCGCCGGGCGCGGCGTCCCTCAGGCTGATCCGGCAGGGGGCGGAGCCGGGTTCGTCCGCCGTGAACCGATGAACGCCCAGGTCGCGCAGGGCGTCGTCGTCCATCCGGACCAGGGACGCGAACAGGGCAGGCTCCAGGCCTCGAATACGAAAGGACATCGCGGGGGACTCCAGGGTCGCCAGGCTAGCGTGCCTGCCGGTCCGCGGCCCATCCACCCGCTTCTTGCGGCGTCAGTGCGCGCTGCGACGATCGAATCCCCACGACCGCTGGGGCTCGAACGCGGAGCCCGACCAGCCCAGAGCGGTGATCTGGATCATGCGCTCGTCCGCCTCGATCACGTTGAAACCGGCCGTGGATCCGCGTTCGCGCAGCGAAAGCGTGCCGGCGCCGACGGCGAACGTCCGCTCGTCCCCAAAGGGCAGGTGGTGGGCGAAGGGCATGTGGACATGGCCGGTCAGGATGAGGTCGACGCCGCCCTCGGCGAGGATCTGGCTGGCCCGCCGGCCGCCGCGCACCCGCCCGGTCATCGGGCCGCCGGTGACTTCCATCAGGGGATGGTGGCAGATGACCACCCGCAGGGTGTCGCGCCCTCCATCCTCCATGGCGGCCACGGCCCGCCGGGCGTCCGAAGCCCGCACGGCGCCCTTGGACCAGTTCGCCCGGACCTGCGCGCCCCGGGCGGTGTTGATCGCCTCGATATGCAGGCCCTCGCCGGTCAGCCGGCAGCGATCCTTTGGGCCGATGGCCTCGGCGTAGCGGGCGAACGGCCGGACCAGCCGGTCGAACAGGTTGAAATAGGGGGTGTCGTGATTGCCGGGGGTGCCGATCCTCGCGATCGGCATGGAGGCCAGCCAGGCGGCCGCCGCCCGGAACTCCGGCGGGCGGCCCATCTGGGTGACGTCCCCCGTCACCGCCAGGGCGTCGAACGGATGGTTCGCCGCATAGTCTCGCGCCGCCTCGACTGCGACCCGGTTCTCGCAGCCGAAATGGATATCCGAAATGTGCAGCAGCCGGACCATCAGCCGCCCTCGCCCGGCGTGGGGCGGGGCGGGGCCAGGGCTCGGAACGCCTTGGGTACGAAGCGGATGTCCACGTGCTTGTGCAGGCGGACGGGTTCGCCGTCCAGGATGGCGGGCATGTGGCCTCTGGCCCAGGCCTCAGCGCGGCGGCACCGGGTCACGCGCACGGACGGGTCGTCGCGCCAGTCGCCGGCCACCACGCTCATCAGGGTGCGGAACCCCAGGCGAAAGACCTCCATGGCGCCTTCGGGATCCAGGGCGTCGGCCTCAAGCGCGCCTTCGTCATCGGCCATGATCCGGGAGACCAGCGGGCACATCAGCGTCAGGGCCCGCGCCCTCTGCTGCGGTCCGCCGTCGCAGGCGAATTTCAGGCGCGTGGCGAAGGCCCGCCGCCAGGCGTTCTGCGCCTTGGTCATCGCCAGCCGGAAGTTCCTGTGCCGCGCGGCTTCGCGCACCTCGGCCCACATCGTCGGCGCGCCCAGCACGGCGGCGACGTGGAAATGCCGATCGTCGATCGCGCCTCCGGAGACCGGCGTCTCCACACCATGGGTCAACAGATCGCGCAGCGCCGTCATCCAGTCCTTCGGGCCATAAAGGGCCTCGGGCAGCATGTTCATGGTCCCGCCCGGCAGGGGCGCGAGCAGCGGTCCCTCGGGGCCACAGAGACTCGCGGCGATCCGGGCGGTGCCGTCTCCGGCCAGTATGATCAGAAGATCGGGGCCCGCGTCGATGGCGCTCTGCAACGACGCGCGCAGGTCCTCCGGGTACGCGGTCCGCACCCTGGCCGGAATCGCGAACTCGGCGAGCAGGACCTCGATGGCCGCCCCCGCCCCGGGGCCGGCGCTTCCCGCCGCCGGGTTGACGATGGCTTCGATCTTGCGAATTCGGGGTGCGTTGGAGGGCTTGTTGGTGGTCTCGGTCGCGCCGCTGACGGTCATGCGCCGCTCAGCGCCGCACGGTCGTCTGCTGCAGCGACTGGCCAGCCTGGCTGATGTCCGCGCCGGCGCCGCTCACGGCCCCCTGGGCGACGGTCTGGGCGCGGCCCGTGGCGTGGGCGATGCCCTGGTCGACGACTTCGCCTCCGCGGGAGAAGGATCCCTCCCGGGCGCCGAGATAGAGCATGCCGCCGCCGATCAGCGCGACGACGACCACCATCAGCGACAGGATCGGATGGATCCGCCGCCTCTCGCGTTCGTCGCGCCGGCCGCGCTCATAGGCGGTGTTCACGTCCGCCGGGCTTGGGGCGGGGGACGCTGCGGCGTCCTTGCTCCGCTTGAACAACTGCATGACGTGATCTCCGCTCGAGGCGCCGGTGAAGCTTGCGCCCGACCACCCGTTAACGGCCGGGCGACGTCCTGGGTTCCGGTACAGGCCCCGGAACCCTGCCTCCGCGCGGACGTTGATGGGCCACACGACTATGGAGGTCGCGATGAAGATGAAATGGATCAGCCTGGCGGCGGCCGCCGTCCTGGTGACGGCGTGTTCCGATGATCCGCACGTCCAGAACAGCGCCCTCGGCGGCGCGGCGATCGGCGCCCTGGCCGGGGCGGTGATCGGCAACAACACCGGCAACGGCAACGCGGCGACGGGCGCCCTGATCGGCGGCGCGGCCGGCGCGGCCATCGGCGCGGCCAAGGGCTGCTCGGACATTGGCGGCTGCGACCATTCCAGCCGCCGGCAATATTACGACCGGCGCGCGGACCGCTATTACTACTACGACAGCCGGTCCGGCCGGTACTACTGGGACAACGGCGATCCGCGCGACTGACGCCGCGCCACAGCTATCTGAACCGCCAGGACGGCGGCGCTTCGGCGCCGCCGTTCTTGTTTGAGCTCAGCGCCTCCGGCCCAAGAAAATGGGCGAACCGATAAACGGTCCGCCCTGAAGTTATAATCATCATCGAGATTGAAGTGCGGAGGCGGCAGGCCGGCGAACCGGCCTCTAAGTCGGGGGGCGTCGCCGCCTCCGCAATCATTAAACTGCTCAAGCTCCGATCGGTTCCATGCAGATCATGACTGATTCGACAATTCAGGCGTGGAGCGCAGCCTTAGGAACAAACCGCCTGACGAGGGATTGTCATGAGGGGGTGGGACCGGGGGCGGTCGTACAATCCGATGGAGTTGGTCATGTCGGAACACGTCACCGAACTCGACGTCACCCATGCGCGCCAGGCGAGGCGAGGCGTGCACGCCTTCATCATACTGGTTGCGTCCATGTCGCTGGCCATCATCACACTCCTGGCCACCTGGACGTTCTACAGGCTGGAACAACCGGCCAGGACCGGCGCCCAGGGCGCCGGCCAGGAAACGGCCGCGCCACAGGCTGCCTCAGGCCCGGCGCGCCCCAGCCCCGTATCCTGAGCCGCGCGACGGCTGATCAGACGACGGAGTCGCCGCGCAGCGCGCGCATCAGGAAGCTCAAGACCAGGACCGCCAGGAACACCACAAACAGGATCTTGGCGATGGCGCCGGCCAGGCTGGCGAGCACGAAGAAACCGAGATAGCCGGCGATGACCGCCAGCACGGCGAAAAGGATTGACCAGCCAAGCATGTTGGGACCTCGGGAGTGGACGCGTTCGACGTGCGAACGCGCCGCCGGCTTCCGCGTTCCGGCTCTGCGCGCCGGGCCATATGCCGCCCGAGACCACGAGACATCAGACCGAACTCGGACTCGCGTTACGACTGGATGAGAAACAGGGGTCACGTCAGGGCCCGCCTCCCCCTCCCTTCGCCCGGAAGGTGGAGAGAGGAAGGGGGGAGGCCCCAATAGGTCAGGAGGGTGAGGCGCGAGCCGCTACTCCGCTTTCCCCGCCGCCACCGCCGCGCGCTCGATGAGCGCGGCCACGACCGCCGGTTTCGACACATAGACCGCATGACTGCCGCGCGTTTCCACAACGGTCGAGCCTGCGCGCTTGGCCATCGCCCGCTGCGCCGGCGGCGGGATCATCTTGTCGTCGGCGGTCACCAGATACCAGCTGGGCTTGGTCTTCCACGCCGGTTCGGTGACCTCGCTGGCGAGCGCCGCCACGCCCCATGGAACTTGCGAGTGGGCCATGAAGGCGGCCTTGCGGGGGGTGACGTCAGCGGCGAACGAAGCCGCGAACTTGGCCTTGTCCAGGAACAGGTAGCCGTCCTGCGGCGGCAGGATCGGCGGGACTGGCGCGCCCGGCGGCGGATTGGCGATCAGCGACGACACCGACTCGCCCTTGTCGGGTGCGAAGGCCGCCACATAGACCAGCCCCTTGACCTTCGGATCGCCCCCGGCTTCCGACACCACGACCCCGCCGTAGGAATGCCCCACGAGGATCACCGGACCCGCCTGGGCCGCGATCGCGCGCCGGGTGACCGCCACGTCGTCGGCCAGGGACGTCGTCGGATTCTGCACGACGTCGACGGTGTAGCCGTCCCGGGTCAGGATATTGTGGACGCTCTCCCAGCCGGAACCGTCCACAAAGCCGCCGTGAACCAACACGATCGTCTTGACGGCGCCGTGGGGCGCGGCCTGAACCGGGAGGGCGCCGGCGATCACAATCAGCGAGGCGGCCGAACCGAACAGCGCTTGGAACTTGGACATCTTGGGTCTCCCCTGCATATCGGCGATAACCATTATCGCGATAAGGAATGGATATGCGAGGCATTATCGCTTGTCGAGATATTTTTTATCGCGATATCTATTTTTGTGATAAGGACATGGTATGGCTCTGAAGATCAAAGCGAATGTCGTGGCCCCGACCGATCCGCTGCCGCTGGATGAGCAGCTCGCCTTCTCGCTCTACGGCGCGTTGATGGCGATCAACCGCACCTACAAGCCGTGGCTTGACGAGCTGGGCGTCACCTATCCGCAGTACCTGGTGCTCAGCACCCTGTGGGAGGACGACGGGCAGACCATCACCGCCATCGCCGACCGCCTCGCTCTGGAGCCGAGCTCAATCACGCCATTGGTCAAGAGGCTGGAACAGGCGGACCTGCTCGGACGCAAGCGCAACTCCGCCGACGAGCGGCAGGTGCATGTTCGCCTTACGGACAAGGGCCGCAGCCTTCGCACCCAGACCCGACGCCTCACCGAAACCCTGGGTCGACGGTCTGGAATGACCCACGAGCAGCTCGTCGCCCTCAATGGTCAGATCAAGGCCCTGCGCGACGCGTTCGCCAGGCCGCTTGGCCAGGCGTCTTCGGCGGGGACCAAGGTCCGTAGCGCAGAAAGCGGATGATCGACGGGCATGCGCCGTCGAATTGGAGCTTCTCTGGACGAAGCCATGTTCCTTTCTGGGCCTTCTGCCGCCGAGGTGTCAGTGGTCCTCCAGGGCCGGTTGAACGTGACCCAGGCGGAGGGACGGCGGGCCGCCAAGGCGCGCGCATTCGGGCCGTTCCAGGTCCTGGCGACCGGTTGGTCACTGGCGTGCTTACCTCCCACGAATTGGAAACAGGCACGGGAGCGCAGAGCCCAGCGGCCGCGAAACAGGGCGGGCGTTAAAATCGCCAGTGCTTGGGCGACCGGTCAGGCCGCGCGGCGGTCCCGGCCCGGATGGAAGAACAGAGCCTGGCCGATGGCGGCCTTGACGGTCTCCGGCTGGAACGGCTTGGTGATCAGGAACGTCGGCTCCGGGCGTTCGCCGGTCAGCAGGCGCTCAGGGAAGGCGGTGATGAAGATCACCGGCACATCGAACCGGGACAGGATGTCCTTTACGGCGTCGATGCCGGATGATCCGTCCGCCAGCTGGATGTCGGCCAGGACCAGGCCCGGCCGGCGGCGCAGGGCGGACTCGATCGCTTCCTTGCGGGTCGCTGCGATATCCATGACGCTGTGGCCGAGGTCGCGGACCAGGGCCTCGATGTCGGCGGCGATCACCGGCTCGTCCTCGATGATCAGGACATCGGTCGCCAGTTCGGCGTCGATCTCGACCTGGGCCGTGGCGATCAGTTGCTCGACCTCCTCGAAGGCGGCGTCCAGGATCTGAGCTGTTTCGCTGGGCGTGAAGCCTTCCAGGGCCGTCAGCAGGAAAGCCTGCCGGGACCGCGGAGCGATACGCATCAGCCGGTGGCTGGCGTCTTCGGGCGCGAGCGGGTTGCTTTCATAGGCGCCCTCAAGCTGGGCGCCCGACGAGCACCAGATGGCGTGGAAGGCGTGATAGAGCGCGACCCGCGTGGTCAATTGCGTGTCGAGGATCTTCTCGCCGGCGGCGAGGGCCTCGAGTGTGACGCGGACATAGTTGTCGCCGGTGCGCTGATCGCCGGTAAGCGCACGTGCGTAGCGCCGGATGTACGGCAAGTGCGGGGCCAACTGTTCGAGCAGACTCATCACCCCTCCGAAATCAGGTCGACCACGTTGCAACGCTGGCGAGGCCGGGTGGTTCCCGACTCCGCCCGATTCTGATACGCGAACATCTGCGGACAGTGGAACTCAGCCAGTTCTATGGAGTTTAGCACTGAAGTGACTGTGTTGCTACGAAGCGGGGGGCGACGCGTGCCAAGAGGTCGTGACGCAGGCAAGATGATCGAACAGTCCGCCTTACGTGGTCGAGGAGAACCTGCTTTGGACGAAGCACGGCTGCGCCAACAGGCCATCGGAGTGAAACTGCGACAGATGTTCGAGGAGGTCGTGAACGAACCTGTTCCCGACGAGTTCCTCGATATCCTCCGCAAGGCGGACAAGAACGGACCGGGCGGCGACTGATGGATGGTCCCGCGCCGCGAGCCCCCGGCGACCCCAAACGAGACGCCGCCTTCCAGCGGGAGCTGATTGTCCTGATCCCCCAGCTGAGGGCGTTCGCCCGCACCCTGACAGGCGACGCCACAGCCGCCGACGATCTGGCGCAGGACGCCATGATGCGGGCCTGGGACGCCCGCAACAGCTTTCAGATGGGCACCAACATGAAGGCCTGGACCTTCATGATCCTGCGCAACCAGTTCTATTCCGAAAAGCGCCGGGCATGGCGCCAGGTCCAGCTGGATCAGGAGTCGGCCGAGCGGACCCTGCTCGCGACCGATAATCCCGAGGCCCCGGTGGCGCTGGACGAGTTGCGGCTCGGGCTCTCGCAGTTGCCGCCGGAACAGCGCGAAGCCCTCATCCTCGTGGGCGCCGGCGGATTCGCCTACGAAGAGGCCGCGGACATCTGCGGTGTCGCCCTCGGCACCATCAAGAGCCGCGTGAGCCGCGCGCGGCGGGCGTTGCATGGCATCCTGGACGAGGGAAGCTATGAGCGGGACGGCGGCTCCGCCGGGGACGCCATGAACACGATCTTGGCCGACGCGGAGCGGCTCAGCGCGGGCAGGTGACGCGGATGAAGATGTGGACGCCGGGGCCCCAATCCATACGGGTTCGTCTCGGCGCAGCCCTCGCTGTGGCATTGATGCCCGTGCTCATTCTGGGCGCGGTCCAGTCGACGATCGCCTTTCATAAGGAAACCGAAGAGCGGCGGGCCAGTCTCGTCGCGGCCGCGGAACGCAGCGTCGCGGCCGCCCGCGCCCGTGTCGACAGCGCCAAGGTTGTGCTCCAGACCGTCACCCCCGGCACGGTCGGGGTGCAGTGCCCGCCGCGCCTGCGCGAGCTGATGCAACGCCTGCCCGGGGTCGTGAACATGGTCCGCCTGGACCGCCTGGGCCGCGTGGCCTGCGCCGCCGACAGCGTGTTCGGCGACCGCCGCCGCAGCCAGGCGGCCTGGTTCCAGCGCCTCCAGGCCGGCGCCCCCTCGGTGATGGAGGCCTCGCCCCAGGCCGGCTACTCCACGGCGCCCGCGCTTCTGGTGGCGGCCCGGGCCCAGGACGATACGGGCGGATTCGACGGCGCGCTCGTGGCCTTCATCGGCCTGAGCAGCCTTCGACCGGAACTGGACGCCGCCACCCCGGTCGACACCCAGGTCGCCATGATCGATTCCGCCGGCCGCATGCTCAACCAGACCCAGCCGGAGGCCTTCACCCGACTGCCCGACGACTGGGCCAAGCGCGCCCTTGGGCACGGGGCCTTCGTGTATGCTGGCAGGGACCAGCACGACCAGCCCCGGGTCTTCACCATCGCCCCCCTGTTCAGCGAGGGCCTGTTCGCGGTTCTGTCGGCGCCGTCGCCCAGCCCCTTTTCCTGGGCCCGGCTCAACCTGCTCTCCAGCGTGATCTTCCCTCTGATCGCCTTCTTCGTCGCCCTCGCGGCGGTCTGGGTGGCGGCGGAACGGGTGATCGTGCGCTGGCTGCACTATGTGGAGCGGATCGCCGCGATCTACGCCAAGGGCCGCTTCACCGTGCGCTCGCTGCAGGCGGATCGGGCGCCCCCCGAGATCCGCGTCCTGGCCGAAACCCTGGACGCCATGGCCGAGACCATCGTCGCCCGCGACGCGGCCCTGCACGAGTCCCTGGCGCAGAAGGACGACCTGATGCGCGAGATCCACCATCGGGTGAAGAACAACCTGCAGGTCATCACCTCCCTGCTCAGCCTGCAGCAGCGGACACTGACCGACCCCGCCGCGCGCGTGGCCATGTCAGACACCCGCCAGCGCATCAGCGCCCTGGCGCTGATCTACCGCGCCCTCTACCAGGGCCCTGACCTGAAGAAGGTGGAGGTGCGGACCTTCCTGCAGGACCTCGTGGCCCTGCTCATCGTGTCCGACCACGCCGAGACCGGCGCGGTGCGCACCGAGCTCGAGGCCGACGACCTGATCATCCATCCGGACAAGCTCGCCCCCCTGGCGCTCTTCGCGGTGGAAGCGATCACCAACGCCCAGAAGCACGCCTTCGCCCACCGGGGCGGCACGCTGAGCGTCACCTTCCGGGTGGTGGCCGACGAGGCAGACCTGCAGATCGCCGACGACGGGATGGGTGGTGATGCGCGCCTGGCGGGGGGCATGGGCCGCACCCTCATGCTGGCGTTCGCCCGCCAGCTGCGTGGCCAGGCGGAATTCAACGCCAACGCCTCGGGCGGGCTCACCGCCCGCCTGACCTTCCCCACCCTGGATCCGAGCGTGGATCCGGCCGCCGCAACCTCCCCGCGGGCCAAGCGGAACCGCGCCGCGGCCTGAGGCGGCCGCCGTTCAGGCGGCCGGCGCAATTCTTGGCGTCCGAATGAACCATTGTGCGATCGAGGCGTTGGTCTGCGGGAAAATTCCCACGGAGCTGAACATGCGCACGACTGTCCTTCTGATCATCGCCGCTGCGGCCGCCCTGTCGATGGCCGCCTGCAACACCGTCGCCGGCGCCGGCAAGGACGTTTCGTCCGCCGGTCATGCCGTGACCGACACCGCCCAGGACGCGAAGCCCCACTAAGGGCTCACGTCAGTTCGCCTCGACAGAATAGGCGAGCTATTTCAATGAGATATTGAACGATGTCATCCCGGAGGGCCGCCCTGGCGGCCCATCCGGGATCCGCGTCGTGCCGACGTCCGCGGATTCGTGGGCCTTCAGATCATCACGGCCTGCGACCGCGCGGCGACGCGCGCGTCCCGCTGATAGACGCCGGCGTCCATCCTGGCGAAGTCCGCGCCCAACTCCTCAGCCGTCTCCTCCTGGCCCAGCACCAGATAGCCGCCCGGCTCGACGGCGTCGGCCAGCTGTTCCAGCAGGCGCGACTTGGCCGCCGCTTCCATCGCCCACACGACATTGCGGCAGAACACCACCTCGAAACGGCCGACTCCCCTGATGTCAGCGTTCAGGTTCACCCGTCTCCAGCGCACGTGGGACTGGATCCGCGGCGACACGGCCCAGAGCTCGTCCTGTTTCTCAAAGTGCTCCACCAGCGCCCGGATCGGCAGGCCGCGCTGCACTTCGAACTGGGTGAACAGGCCCGTCCGCGCCTTCTCCAGGGCGCGCTCGGACAGGTCAGACCCCAGCACATAGGCGTCGCGACCCGAAGCGAACACGCCGGCTTCGTCCATCACCAGCGCCAGGGAATAGGCTTCCTGACCCGAACCGCAGCCCGCGCTCCAGACCCGGATGGTCCGGTGGTCGCCGGCCTTGGCCAGGGCGGGCAGCATCTCGGTTCGGAAACGCTCGAACACTCCGTTGTCGCGGAAGAAGGAGGTCTCGCCGCTGGCCAGGGCTTCGACCACAGCCCACATCAATTTGCTTTCCCGCTTCTGGCGGGCCGCGAGCAGCATTTCGCGGATGGCGCCGAATCCCTCGCGCCGCGCCACGGGCGCGAGCCGGCTCTCAATCAGATAGAGCTTGTCCCGATCGACCGCGAGGCCCGCGCCGGCGCGGGCCACCTCGGCGACGAAATCGATCTCGTCAGATTTCACAGCAGGTCCGCCCTGGCGAATTTCGACTGCATGATGTCACTGTCGAAGGGCTTCATGATGTATTCCGCCGCGCCGGCCTCCAGGGCCTCGCGGATGTGCTCCAGATCGTTCTCCACGGTGCAGAACAACACCCTGGGGTGTTCGCCGCCGCGCTCACGACGCAGCTGCCGCAGGAAATCAATGCCGTTCATGGCCGGCATGTTCCAGTCGAGCAGAATTGCATCCGGCATGGCGCTGCGGCACCAGGCGAGGGCTTCGATGCCGTCCCCAGCTTCGGAGACTTCGAACCCCATCTCCTCGATGATCCGCCGGGCGACCTTGCGGATCACTCGACTATCGTCGACGACCAGGCAAGTTCTCACGCTGTCCACCTCCACAATCGCAGAGGGAAGAATCGACGTCGCTGGTTAAGGACCTGTGTGGGGACGTGCTTAGCGACCGATTAACAGTAGAATTAAATCGCAGGCAGCCGGATGTTGATTCGAACGGTTTCGGGCTCGACTGCATAGTCTAGCTTGCCCTCGGCCTGGGTTACGATTGACCTCAGGTAGTAGGCCTGCACCCAGTGGCCGGCCATGCCCTGGCCGAAGGGGCGGCCCTCCAGGCCGTCCTGGGTTTCGGCGCGCAGTCGCACGCGCCCCCCCTCCGCGTTCAATGTCAGGCGCACGCCGCCGCCGTCGGTGGTCGCCGACACCCGCGCCTTGCCGCCCATGGGCAGGCAGGCGGCGCCCAGTTCGGCGAGGTTCAGGAGGGCCCGCGCGGCGGGCTTGTCGAGGGACGGGGTCTCCACCACCCAGTCCAGCTCCGCGCGCACATGTTCGTAGATCCCCCGGGTCAGGTTTTCCAGGTCGCGCACGTCGAAGCTCTCGGCCGCGGCCGATCCGCCAAAGGCGATGCGCGAGAACGACAGCAGGGCCGCCAGCTTCCGGGCGCTGGCGGCGATCAGCATCATCGCCTCCTCGCGCATGTCCTGCTGGTCCGGATCCTCGATCAGGTCCAGGCCCGAGACGATGGCGCTGGCCGGGCTGATGAAGTCATGGCACAGGCGCGCGGCGAGGCGCGCGGCCAGGTCCACCGGCGGCACGGCGTCACCGGGCGGGCCGTCTTCCGAAGGATCGGTCATGATTGCGTTCGACATCATCGCGATTTTGGCCTGATTTGGAGGCTTGGAAAACGACCCCTCATGCCAGAGAGGTCCAAAGAGACGGTAAAGTGATCGATAATTTTCTCGAGCCCGGCGCCCTGGTGCGCCACCCTGACCGTGGAGACTGGGGCCTGGGCCAGGTCCAGTCCGTCGCGGGCCGTCGGATCACGGTCAATTTCGAGGACGCGGGCAAGCAGACCATCGACTCCGACAAGATCGCCCTCGTCTACATCGGCCCCGATCCTCGGGAGCGGTGAGGCGCGTGGATCCCCAATCCGCCCTTGGCGAGGCCCTCGCCGACATTGTCGACGCCGCCGCCGCTTTGGTCCTGCCGCTCTGGCGCTCGGGCCTGAAGGTGGACCGCAAGGCTGACGATAGCCCGGTCACCGAGGCCGATCGCCGCGCCGAGACCCTGATCCTTACCCAGCTCCAGGCATTGGACCCCGGCGCCCAGGTGATCTCGGAAGAGGACGCCAGCGATTTCGGGACACCCGAGGCCATCGGCCCACGCTTCTATCTTGTCGACCCGGTGGACGGCACCAAGGCCTTCGTGCGCGGCGACGAGCACTGGACGGTCAACATCGCCCTGATCCAGGACGGCCGGCCGGTCGCCGGCGCCGTCTGCGCTCCCGCCCTGGGCCGAACATGGTTCACCGCGGCCGTGGGCGCGAAGGCGCGGAGCGTCGGACAGCCGGGCGGAACCCCCATCCGCGCACGGCCCTGGCCGGCCGGCGCCGCCGTCGCCCTGGTCAGCCACACCATGAAACCTGTCGAGGAAGCCGAACTCAGGCGCCGGCACGGCTACGCCGAGGTCCGGGCGATGGATTCCTCGGTGAAGCTCTGCCTGCTGGCCGAGGGCCTCGCCGACATCTATCCCCGCCAGGGGCCCACCATGGAGTGGGACATCGCCGCCGGTCACGCCGTCCTCGCCGCCGCCGGCGGCCGCGTCGAGGCGCCCGACGGCGCGCCGTTCCTCTATGGCAAGGCGGACCGGGGCTTCCGCAACGGCCCCTTCATCGCTCGCGGCGGGTGAGGACGGTTCCGCCGCCGGAATACCGATGCTAGAGCGGGGCTCCCCCTTCCCTTCAGGGGAGGGGCAGGGGTGGGGGTGCGCCCTGTCAGGACAGCGCGCAGCACCGCACGGACCGAGACCATTTCGGATGGGGGCGCGCCCCCATCCCCGGCCCTTTCTCCTGAAGGTGGAAGGGAGTCGATTGAGGGGGACGTATCCATGACGGCTGAGGCGACTGCGGCAAGTCCGGGCGCGGAGGGGACGCTGAAGCTCGCGTCCATGAAGACCATCGTCGCCGCCTCCTCGGCGGGCACCGCCTTCGAGTGGTACGACTTCTTCATCTTCGGCAGCCTGACCACCCTGATCGGCAAGCTGTTCTTCGCCAACCTGAATGAGACCGCGGGCGTGATCTTCGCCCTCGGCATCTTCGGCGCCGGCTTCCTGTTCCGTCCCGTCGGGGCCCTGGTCTTCGGCTGGCTGGGGGACAAGGTGGGCCGCAAGGGCGCCTTCCTGGTCACTGTTTCCCTGATGGGCCTGGCCACCCTCGCCGTCGGCTTCCTGCCGACTTACGCCACCGCCGGCATCACCGCCCCGATCCTCCTGCTGGCCATGCGCCTTATCCAGGGCTTCGCGCTCGGCGGAGAATACGGCGGCGCCGCCGTGTTCGTGGCCGAACACGCCCCCGACGACCGCCGCGGCGAATTCACCGGCTGGGTCCAGATCTCCGCCTCCTTCGGCCTGATCGGCGCGCTGGGCGTGATCTTCGCCTGCCGGACCTTCCTGGGAACCGACGCCTTCAACGCCTGGGGCTGGCGCATTCCCTTCTTCTGCTCGGCCTTCCTCCTGGCCATCTCGCTGTTCATGCGGATGAAGCTGCAGGAAAGCCCGGTCTTCAAGAAGATGCGGGCGGAAGGCACGGCGTCAAAGGCGCCCTTCGCCGAGGCCTTCGGCCAATGGCCCCACCTGAAAGTGGTGCTGATCGCCCTCTTCGGGATCATGGTCGCCCAGGGCGTGGTCTGGTACACCATCTTCTTCTACAGCCAGACCTTCATGGACCGGATCCTGAAGGTGGAGTCCAACACCGCGACCTTGCTGGTCCTCAGCGCCACGATCCTGTCGGCGCCCTTCTACACCTTCTTCGCCTGGCTCTCGGACAAGCTCGGCCGCAAGCCTGTCATGCTGTTCGGCATGCTCCTGGCCGTCGTCACCCTCTATCCGGGCTTCCAGCTTCTCACCCGCTTCGCCAATCCGGCCCTGGCCGACGCCAACGCCCGCACGCCGGTCGTCATGGTGGCCGATCCCGCCACCTGCGCCTTCCAGTTCGATCCGGTGGGCAAGACCGCCTTCACCTCCGCCTGCGACATCGCCAAGACCACCCTGGCCAACGCCGGGGTCTCCTATGCGACCGAGACGGCGCCCAAGGGCTCGCTCGCCTATGTCCGCGTCGGCCAGACGGTGGTCACGTCCGTCGAGGGCCGGGGCCTGCCTGCCGCCAGGTTCAAGGCTGTGCAGGCCGACGTCGCCGGCCGCATCAAGGCCGCGCTCAAGACCGCGGGCTATCCCGACAAGGCCGATCCCGCCCGGCTCAACTTCCTGGGGGTGCTCGCGGTCCTGATGGTGTTCGTGGTGGCCGCCACCGCCCTCTACGGCCCGATCGCCTCCTGCCTGGTGGAGCTCTTCCCCACCCGCATCCGCTATACGGCCATGTCGCTGCCCTACAACATCGGCACGGGCTGGGTCGGCGGCTTCGTCCCCTTCGTCTCCTTCGCCATGGTGGTGGCCAACGGCAACGCCTACTTCGGCCTCTGGTACCCGATCCTGGCCACCATCTTCAGCGTCGTGGTCACCCTGCTGTTCCTGCCGGAAACGCGGGGCAGGGACCTGAACACCTAGCTGGGCGGCGAAGCCGGATCTAACCGCGGAGGACGCCTCGGTCGCCGCTTGCGCGGGAAGAGCGGGTGGACGCTAACCCTTCGCCTCGTCCAGGGCTTCTCGCAGGAGCTGCCGGGCGACGGCCATTTCGCCGTGCAGGGCCGCCTTGGCGACGGGGCCGTCGATCACCTTGGCCACGAAGGCGCGCCGGGCGCCCATGTCGGGGAAGGTCTTGCGGGTCTCGTCCCGGAACTGCTGCAGCAGCGCCGCCAGCCGTCCCGCGCCCTCCGGCACCTTGTCCTCCAGGGCCAGCTTCAGCTGCTGGGCCAGCACCGGCGAGGCGCCGCCGGTGCCGACGGCGGCCACCACCTGGCCGCGGTCCACCATGGCCGGGGTGAAGAAATCGCAGAGCGCCGGCCGGTCCACGCAGTTCACCGGCACACCCGCCGCGCGCGCGGCGGCGACCGCCGCCTCGGCCTGGGCCGCGTCTTCCAGCGCCACGAAGGCCAGCACCGCCCCGCGATAGCTCTCCGGGTCCAGGGCCGCGGCCCCGTCGATGCGCACGAGTTCGGCCGGCGAGCCGTCGAACAGCCGCGCCTTGCCCTCGGCGAAGTCTCCCGAGCCCGCGATCACGACGCGGCGGCCGGCGAGGGGGAAGAAGGCGGGGAAGGAGTCCATGCGCCAGACTACTCCAGGCCGGGCGCGCGGAGGAGGCGATTTCGCGCCCAAGGGTACGGCTTCGTTAAGCAATCTCTGGAAATATCCCACGCCAAGAACGGTGGGGAAGAACAGAGGTCTTCATGAGCGGCGTTTCGGACCCGCGCGCAAAACTCGGCTTGTCCGCCGCGCAGTTCGGCCTTGATTACCCGGTGTCGAACCCGCGGGGCCGGCCGGCCCATGTCGAGGTTGGCGACATGCTGCAGATCGCGGCGCGGTCGGGCGTGGGCCTGCTCGACACCGTGCTCGGCGCCGGCCGCACCGAAAAGGTGATCGGCGAACTTTCCCCGCGGCCCTGCCCCTTCCGCATGGTGGTCAAGACCGCCCGCTGCGACCGCGGCCCCGATTTCATCGAGGCCGAGGCCCGCGCCTCCCTGGTGCGCCTCGGCATCCCCCGCGCCCACGCCATCCTGGTGGAACAGGCCGGCGATCTCTTCAGTCCCCATGGCGCGGCCATGTGGGACCGGCTCAAGGCCCTGCGCGACGAGGGCCTGTTCGACCGCATCGGTGTCTCCGTCTACGCCTCGGACGATCCGGTCGGCGTGGCCCGCCGCTTCCGCCCGGACATCGTGCAGGCCCCGGCGAGCCTCCTGGACCAGCGCCTGATCGTGAACGGCGCCCTGGCTGAGCTCTGCGAAATGGGCATCGAGGTGCACCTGCGCTCGATCTTCCTGCAGGGCCTCTTGTTCCTGCCCCCCGATCGCGTGCCCGTGGCGCTGCAGAGCGCCTCGCGCGGCCTGTCGCGCGTGCGCCGCATGATCGCCGAGGGGCGCAGCGATCCCTTGCAGGCCGCCCTGGGCTTCGCCCTCGCGCGCCCGGAAGCCTCGGCTGTCATCGTCGGCGTCACCACCGCCGCCGAGCTGCAGGCCGTCGTGGCCGCCGCCGCCAGTCCGCCGCCGGACCTCGACTGGTCGGAAATGGCGCTGGACGACCCCACCGCCCTCGACCCCGGCCGCTGGGCCGCGGCCTAGGCCGCGCCTCACTCCGCCAGCCGCACCCCCACGAACGCCCCGAACCCCGGCTCGCCGAAGCCGAACGCCTCCTGGTAGTGGGCGTTGGTCAGGTTCTCGATCCGGCCGGTGATCCGCACGCGCGGGGCCACTTCGTAGGACCCCGTGAGCCCCGCCACCGCGAAGGGCCGGATCGTCCCATAGACATCCGACGCCGCGCCCTGGGCCCGCACGGTCAGCTCCGCCTCCGCCCGCCGCCCGCGCCAGGCCAGGCTCGCCGATCCTGACGACATCGGGGTCCGCAGCAGCGGCATCCCCGTCGATACATCCTTGGCGTCGGCGAAGCCGTAGCTGGCGCGTGCGCTCAGCCAGCGCCCCAGCGCCATGTCCCCTTCGACCTCCACCCCCGTCGTCCGCGCCCGGGCGATGTTCACGTAGCCCCGCGGCGGCGCGTAGGTGATCTCGTCCCGCTCCGACAGGCGATAGACCGTCGCCTTGACGCCGGCGCGCCCGTCCGCCGATCGCCACCCCAGGTTCGCGTCCCAGCCCACAGCGCGCTCCGGCTTCAGGCCCACGGCCCGTCCTGGCGGCGAACACTCGAAGCACGGATAGCTGGTCTGGAAGATCGACGGCGCCTTGAAGCCCTGGCCCGCGGACCCGCTGAGCGTGATCCCTCCGCCCAGGCCCAGCACCGCCGATCCCCGCGCCGTGGTCACCCCGGCGTAGCCGCGCGGCGCGTCCCGCCGCACGCTCACCGTGGTCGTCAGCCGGTCTGACGGGGTGAAGCGCCACACCCCGAACCCCGCCCAGTTGCGGTAGGTCTGCGCCCCGTCGCCAGTGTCTTCCCGCGCGTCCTGCCGCTCGATCCCCAAGGTGACCGCGCTCGGCCCCTGGCCCGACCTTTCGGCCGTCCAGCGGTAGTCGATCCGCCGCCCCCTGGCTTCAAATGGGAAGAGGCCGCCGAAGAAGACCTCGTCCAGCCGGTCCATGTCCATGCCGTCCACCCGCAGCTGCTGGCTGAAGCCCAGCGGTCCCTTGAAGCGCGCGCGCACGAAGCCCGACCAGGTGGTCTGGTCCTGCGTATCCGGCCCGTCGATCACGCCGGTGGGCCCGCCGAAGCTGTCCAGCGCCGCGTGCGCCCGCCCATACCGCACCCGTCCGTCCAGGCTGACGCCGTCCGCCAGCGAGAGCCGCCCGCCCGCCTGGGCGGTGAGGCTGTGCATGCCGTCGCGCTCGCCGTTGCCGTCCCGTGCGTCCGCCGCCGAAATCCCCCCCGCGCGGAACCAGCCGACGCTGACCCCCGCCGCCCGGCCCGCGTCCGCGATCCCCGCCGAGGCGCTGGCCCGCACGGTCCCGAATGATCCGGCCTCGCCCGCGGCGCTGAGGCCGGCCGGCTCGCGTGTGGTGATCGAAACCACCCCGCCGATGGCGTCCGAGCCCCACAGGGACGCCTGCGGTCCCTCCAGCACCTCGATCCGGTCGACGCCCTCGAGGTCGAGGCTGGAGAAATCGAACCCTCCCGCCGGCGCGGTGGGATCGTTCATCGCCGCCCCGTCCACGAGCACCAGGGTCTTGTCCGACGACGCGCCGCGGATCTGCACCGAGGTCACCCCCCCGAACGCCCCCGCGCGGCTGAGCTGGACGCCGGGGATGTCCGCCAGCACATCGAAGGCGAACGTCGCCTGGCGCCGCTGGATGTCGTCCGCCGTCATCACATAGGCGCCCGGCGCCTGGCTGATCGGCGTCGGCAGGCGGGTCGCCGTGACGACCAGCTCCTGGACAGCCGGCGGCGGAAAGTCTGGGGGCGTCATGACGCGCGTCTCCGTCGGCCCGCCTCCGCGCCGGATGGCAGGCATTGTGCGACGGCCCCGATCGGGCGCGGGCCATGGAGTCGCTTCGACGGAATCGCTTCCGCGTCATTGGGCCTGGTCCCGGGCCCACGGACGAACGACGCGGCGGCAGGTCTCCTGGCTCGCGGGTCTCAAGTCCCTGCCGCGCCTTCCCGGGTCTTCACCCAGTGACGTCGCCCTTCCGGACGAAAGGGCAGGGGCCTCGCCGCTCACAGTTGCGGGCACAGCGACGGATTAGGGGCTGCCCCCGCACCGCCTTCCCTCTTGGCCCCCTGTCGGGGGACCGCCTGGCGCCAGGATCGCTCGCGGGAAAGGGAAAGGAAAGGGCCAGATCTTCCCCCTCTGGGGGAAGTACCGGCCGCAGGCCGGGGTAGGGGGCTGCCGCGCGCAGATCGTACGGCTCTGCTTTTGAGCCCGATGTCGCGCGGCGCGACATCGGCGCCGTACCGGGTCACTGGCGTCTCGCACGGCAGCCCCCTTCGTCGGCTTCGCCGACACTTCCCCCAGAGGGGGAAGATCTGACCCCTATGCCGCCGCCTCGGTCTTCGGGGCCTCCAGCGCCTCGCCCGACGACAGCTTGCTCAGCGGGCGCACGGCCGTCTCCACCGGGATCAGGTCGGGCAGCTCCTTGCCCTCGTGGTCGCTGGCCAGCTCCTCGAAGCGGCGCGCCTGGGTCATCACCTGGCTTTCCAGCGAGCCGACGAAGCTGTTGTAGCGGCCGACCGCGCCCTCCAGCGCCTTGCCCAGCGCCGCGGCGTGGCCGCCCATCACCGACAGGCGCTTGTAGAGCTCGCGGCCCAGCTCGGCGGTCTTGGCCGCGCCGCGCGCCTGGTCCTCCACCCGCCAGCCGTAGGACACCGCCTTGCACAGTGCGAACAGCGTCGTCGGCGTCACCAGGATCACCCGCCGGTCCATGGCCTCGCTCATCAGGTCGGGCAGCCGTTCCAGCGCCGCCGCCAGGAAGCCGTCGCCGGGCACGAACATGGCCACGAAGTCGGGCGAGGAGGCGAACTGGTCCCAATAGGTCTTTGCCGACAGCCCCTGCATGTGCGCCCGCACGCTCTGGGCGTGGCGCACATAGGCCGCCTCGCGCACCGGCTCCTCCAGCGCGTCCTGCGCCTCCAGGAAGGCGTTCAGCGACACCTTGGCGTCGATCACGAACATGGCCCCGCCGGGCAGGCGCACATTGACGTCCGGCCGCCGGCGGCCCTCGTCGCTGTCGATCGACGCCTGCTCCAGGAAGTCGAAGCGATGGTTCAGCCCGGCCGCCTCCAGGACGTTGCGCAGGGTCTGCTCGCCCCAGCGCCCCTGCACGCCCGCGCCGCGCTTCAGCGCCGAGGCCAGCTTGCGCGCCTCGAACTGGGTCTCGGTCGAGGCCCGCATCAGCTGCGAGATCTGCTCCTTCAGCCGCCCAGCCTCCTCGTTGCGCTTGGCCTCGATCGAGCGCACCTGCGCCTCGAACTTGGTGAGCATCTCGGCCACCGGCTTCAGCTGGCCCTCCATCCGCGCGTGGGCCAGCTGCTCCTGCGAGCGGAAGGTCTCCGACGCCCGCGCCACCAGCTGCTCGGCCACCGCATTGGCCGACTCCGCCGCCTGCGCCTTCAGGAGCTCATGATCGGCGCCGCGCCCGGCCTCCAGCTGGCGCACCCTCTCGTCCGCCGCCGCCAGGCGCCGGTCCAGGTCCCCCGATCGCCCCCGCTCGCGCCCCAGCGCCTTCAGGGTCCCCAGGAATCCGGCCAGGGCCAGGACGGCCACGGCGCTGACGCACAGCAAGGCGATGTCGAAACTGTTCATGCTGTGTTCGATACGGCGAATCGCCCCGCCGCGAAAGATCGCCGCACGCATCGCGCCTCAAATTCACCACCGCTCGGACGTGGCGCGGCCTTTACGAAGGCGCTACATAGCCACGAAACAGACGGGAGTTCTCCATGGCAGGTCCAAGCCTCAGGGTCGTCAAGACAGACGCTGAATGGAAGCGCATGCTCGCGCCGTTCACCTATCAGGTGCTGCGCCAGGCCGGGACCGAGCGGCCCTATTCCAGCCCCCTGAACGACGAGCACAGGAACGGCCTGTTCAGCTGCGCCGGCTGCAACTGGCCGCTCTATTCGTCCAAGAACAAGTTCGACAGCCACACCGGCTGGCCGTCCTTCGACCGCCCGCTCAACAACCGCGCCGTCACGCTCGAACAGGACAACAGCCTGCTCATGAGCCGCACCGCCGTGAACTGCGCCAGCTGCGGCGGCCACCTCGGCCACGTCTTCAACGACGGCCCCCCGACCACCGGCAAGCGCTACTGCATGAACGGCGTGGCGATGATCTTCACCCCCATGTGAGGCGGGCGGGGCGGGGGCCGCCAATCGACGCTCACGACTCGTGCTTGAACAGGATCGCGAGCAACGCGACCGCCGGTCCGAGAAAGGGCGCGACCACGCTGATCACGCCCAACCGGACGCTCTGGTACCAACCGTCCGAGACGATCGACGTCCTGATCGCTGTCAGATCGGTGAAGCGCTTCCATCCCGTCTCGTCGAGGCTCGCCCGCGCCTCGAACAGGTCCTTCAGCTCGAGCTCAAGGGCGTCGAGCGCTCTCGCCGTGACGCCGTCGACCGTGTGGCGAATGCGCCTTTCGTTGGCGAGGAAGACAACGGCGCCCACGCCCATGGAAAAGAATGTCGCGGTGGGGACCACCAGCAGAACGAACCATTTCAGGTGTCCAAACCAGTACATGACAAGGAGCGTCGCCACAGAGCAGGCGATGGCGAACCAGAACAGCAGGATATGGCGTCCCAGCCAGGTGATCGGGGTGACCAGCGCTGACCTTGCTGGGTCGAGCGGGAAGACCCGGTCGGCGTCCAAGCCCAGGTTCGCGGCGAAGGCGCTATAGAAGCGTGCGACATATGTCGCCCTCGCGGCCGTGAGGAAGAGAATGAAGTACCCGCCGCAGCAAAAGGCGATCTGAAACGACTGCGCCGAGATCAATTCGGCGCACGAAGCCAGGTCCTGTCGAATGGCGATGACCGACGCCAATGTGGCCAATGCGGCCGCAATGCAGCTGACGACGCCGATACGGCCTCTGCTGAAGCGCCGGGCGATCTCCTCGTCGATCGCCTCGATGGCCGCCGCGGACATCCGGGGAAGGATGCTGTGCTCGATCAGATGGGTCGCTTCGGCGGAGGCGAACCTGGCCATCGCCACGGCGAACGCGAGGTAGCAGCCGCCCCAGACCGACAACCAGATCAGGCTCATCGTCTGGTCATCGAGCGGATGGGGGAGCAGGACCCACGGCGCGACGGCGAAGACCGCCAGATAGACGCCCCCCGAAATCACGCCCACAAGGGTCGGCGAGACGTCATCCTTGAAGAACATCTTGTGGCGGCCGAAGGGATAGGCGCCAAGCGTGTCGCACAACAGGTCGGACAGGCGCCCGGATAGGCGTTCGGCGGCTTCTGAGTGCTCGGACACGATCCGTCGCCCCCGACGTGCTGGATTGCCGCCGCCATCAACTAGATCATGAGCCGAGCTGGCAAGAAATTTCAGCTGATGATTGTGACTTGCGGCCGGCTACTTGTGGATGAAAAGGCCCGCGATCGGGACGAGCGGCGCCAGCAGGCTCAGTCCGCTGAAGATGAAGCTCCGATAGGAGCTGGTCTTGGCCACACTGTCGTGCAGGGCGTTCAGGTCGTTCAGTCGTTTCCACCCCGCCTCGTCCAGCGCCTCCAGCCGGCCGGCAAGGTCCGCGACCTCGGCCTCGATCCGCAACAGCGTCGATCGGGTGACCTTGATCACCGCGCGCCGGATCGCCGCTTCGCTCGCCAGGAAGATGGCCGTGCCGACCCCGATGGAGAAGAAGCCGGTGACCACCACGTCGATCAGCACGAACTGATTGTGCTCCAGGTCGACGTCGAACGTCGCCGCGAGCACGGCGCCGAGCAGATGCAGCAGGCCGGGATGACCGGAATGCGGGGACAGGTTCTTCCAGCCGTTGATGCTGAAGGGAATGGCGAGCGCGATCGACGCGGCGATGCCGAACCAGAACAGCAGCATCCTCTGGGCGACCGAGGCGACGCTGATGATCAGGGCGCTGCGGGCGGGGTCCATCGGGTAGAGCGTCCCTGGAATGTCCTCGAGGCGCGCGGCCAGGACCCGGTAGAAACGCGACACCATCACCACCTTGGCGGACGTGGCGAAGAGGATGGCCCAGCCGGCCGACCACCAGAAGGTCGCGACCAACAAGGCGGCCGGTTGCGCCATCGGCGCGCCGGCGGCCGACCCAACGTCATGATAGATCATTCGCCACGCCAGCGCGGCGGCGACCAAGGCGATCGCCCAGGAGGCCCGCAGCAGGCGATGCGCGTCGAACTGAGGCCTGAGGTCCTCGAGGATCGCGTCGGCGGTTTCGCCGGGCAGGGCGGGGATGATGTCACGCTCGATCGTCGGCCAGATCGACGTCGAGGTGATCTTGGTGGTCAAGGTGGCCCAGCCCGACCAGAACGACCCGTAGACCTGAAGGACGAACAGGTCCCAGAAGATCGGGTCCGGCAGAGCCCTTGTCACGGACTGGACCATCCACGGAACGACGCAGAAGGCGGCGAAGTAGAGCCCGGCGACCTCGCTCGCCGACCTCATCGGGCCCCGGTCCGCAGTCTTCGGCGCCGGTTCGGCGCGGGGTTTGCGGAAGGCGGGAACCACACTCAGGCCGAGCGCGCCGCCCAGCATGTCGTGAATGTAATCCCGGAGCGGTTCGTTCGGCATAGGCGCGGACCGGTTCACCTCAGGTTGCCATCGATAGGCATGCAGTCCTGGTTTGCCAATGGCCCCGGTGATCCCGGGCTGGGCATGGAAGTGTCTCGACGGGGCCGCGCTCCCGCGCCACAGTACGGCCCATGCGACCGCCTCCATCCGCCCGCGAACCCGCCCGCACACGCCTTCACGTCTCACCACGCTGACCGGAGAGGCCCATGACAACCGCGCGCGCGCCGGCTGAGTGCTGGCTCATCGACATGGACGGGGTGCTGGTGCACGAGGACCACGCCCTGCCCGGGGCCTCCGACTTCCTCGCCCGGCTGGTGGAGCGGCGCCGGCGCTTCCTGGTGCTCACCAACAATTCGATCTTCACCCCGCGCGACCTCTCCGCGCGCCTGGCCCGCGCCGGCCTGAACGCGCCCGAGGAGTCGATCTGGACCTCCGCCCTGGCCACGGCCGACTTCCTGTCCTCCCAGATGGCGGGCGCCTCGGCCTATGTCATCGGCGAGGCCGGCCTGACCACCGCCCTCTACGCCGCCGGCTACACCCTGACCGACACCGCCCCGGACTACGTGGTCCTCGGCGAGACCCGCACCTACTCCTTCTCAGCCATCACCCGCGCCATCCGCCTGGTGGCGGCCGGCGCCCGCTTCATCGCCACCAACCCCGACGTCACCTCGCCCTCGGCCGAGGGACCCGTGCCCGCCACCGGCTCCATCGCCGCCCTGATCACCAAGGCCACGGGCGCCCAGCCCTATTTCGTCGGCAAGCCCAACCCGATGATGTTCCGCAGCGCCATGAACCGCATCGAAGCCCATTCGGAATCGACGGTGATGATCGGCGACCGCATGGACACCGACGTGGTCGCGGGCATCGAGGCGGGGCTGGAGACCATCTTGGTGCTCTCCGGCTCCACCAGGGCCGCCGACATCGCCCGCTTCCCCTACCGCCCGACCCGGGTGATCGACTCCATCGCCGACGCCGTCGACCTGGTCTGAGGTTGACGATCACAATCTTGATCTTGCGCGCCGCCCGCGCCTCGTCAACGGTCCGTCTCAGAAGGCGAGCTCAGGCGCCCCCAGGAACAGAAGGCCATCGATGATCTCCAGCGCTAACACCCTGCGCGCCGCCGTGGCGTGCGCCGTCCTCGCGGCGGCCCCCGCGGCGCACGCGGCCATCACCCATCCGGTCAAGACCACCGACGGCCTCGTCTCCGGCGTCCCGGGCGAGCTGCCCGGCGTCACTGTCTTCAAGGGCATTCCCTTCGGCGCCGCGCCCGTCGGCGACCTGCGCTGGAAGCCGCCCCAGCCCGTCACTCCATGGACCGGCGTCCGCGCCGCCGACCACTTCGGAAACGTCTGCCTGCAGCCGCACGGCCAGGGCCGCCCCAACGTCACGGTGGATGAGCCCGACTCGCCCCCCATGTCCGAGGACTGCCTGAACCTCAACGTCTGGACCCCGGCGAAGAAGGCCGGCGAAAAGCGGCCGGTGATGGTCTGGATCTACGGCGGCGCCTATTCCGAGGGCGGCGGCTCCAGCGTCTACAATGGCGGCGACAAGTTCGCCTCCAAGGGCGTGGTGCTGGTCACCCTCAACTATCGCCTGGGCGCGCTCGGCTTCCTGTCGCATCCCGAGCTGACCGCCGAGTCGCCCAACCACGCGTCCGGCAATTACGCCCTGATGGACGTCGTCGCCGTCCTGAAGTGGCTCAAGGCCAACGCCGCCCAGTTCGGCGGCGATCCGGACAACATCACCATCTTCGGCCAGTCCGCCGGCGCCTGCATCGTCGCCGGCCTCACCGGCTCGCCCGAGGCCAAGGGCCTGTTCAAGCGCGGCATTTCCGAGAGCGGCGCCTGGATGGGTCTCGGCGTCGCCAAGATGCTTCCGCGCGAGCAGGCCGAGCAGCGCACGGTCGACGCCGCCGCCAAGCTCGGAATGAAGTCCCTCGCCGACCTGCGCGCCATGCCGGCCCAGGACGTCCTCACCAAGCTGCGCGGCCAGGGCATGATGGTCGACGGCTGGATCGTGCCGGAAGACCTCTCCAAGACCTTCGCCGAAGGACGCCAGAACAAAGTCGATGTCCTGGTCGGCACCAACGCCGAAGAGGGCGGCTTCACCGGCGGCTTCGGCCCGCCCGCCACCGCCAAGTCCTGGAACGAAGGGGCCGACAAGCGCTGGGGAACCCTCGCCGCCCTGGGGCTCAAGGCCTATCCGGCCGCCACCGACGCCGACGCCAAGGCCCAGTCCACCCGGCCCTTCACCGACGCCATGGCCTGGGACATGCGCCTGTTCGCCGAAGACCAGGCCAAGGTCGGCAAGCAGGCCTGGCTCTACCGCTTCGCCCGCCGCCCGCCCTATGAGCCGGGCAAGCCCGCGCTCGGCGCCGTGCATGCCTCCGAAGTCGCCTATGTCTTCGACAACCTGGGCAAGCCGCACCTCTTCCCCGACGGCGCCTCGCCCAAGCTCGCCGACGCCAGCAAGCCCGACCACGCCCTGGCCCGCCAGATCCAGCAGTACTGGGTGAACTTCGCGCGCACCGGCAATCCCAACGGCAAGGGCCTGCCCAAGTGGCCGGGGATCAAACAGACTGCCCCCACCCAGGCCATGAAGCTCGACGCCGGCAAGTCCGGTCCCGCCCCCTGGCTGACCAAGGACCAGATCGCGCTCTACAAGGCGACGTACGACCGGGACGTCGGGAACTGACGGGCTCAAGCGCCTCCGCCGCAAGTGGCGGCGGGGGCGTTCATCTGGGCCAAGATTGAGCGATGTTCTCGTCGTTCTGAGGCCAGAATTGATTGGGTATTCCGCTCAACAAGCATGGCGGGGTCGGAAGTCTCGAGGGCTGAATCCCTCCGGACGTCTTAGAGGGAATCGACCCTTCTCGGACCTCGGCCAACCCGACGTCCGCCTCATTCAGGCCGCGCCCGCCGAACTCCGCGGCTAAGCTTGCCCAATGCTCGCCAAGGTGGTTCTCTTCGCAAACAGGATGAGTTTCGCCACGGGTTCCCGTGACCGCCGCCCTGGGTGGGAGAACGCTCAAATGTCAACCTTGCGCAACTTCTTGGCTGGCGGCGCGCTTGCGGCCGCCACGCTGTTTTCGGTCAATGCCCAGGCCTCGCAGCTGTGGGTCGGTTATGACACCAACGGCCCAGTCCAGCGCTGGACCACGGCAGGTGCGTTCATCGGCCCGTTCGGCGCCACCGCCGCCACCGGCACGGCGCTGGACGGCCCGGCCGCCTGGACCATACAGCCCGGCGCCAACGACAGCGTGATCACCAAGTATGACGCCGCCCAGAACCCGCTCGCCGTCATCCACTTCACCAGCGGGATCGAGAATGGCCACGGCGATCCGAGCTGGATCGAGGATATGGCGTCGGGCGCCAGCCACTCGTTGTGGCTGTCAGGCTACAACGGCGAAATCTACCACATCGACACGTCGGGCAATGTCCTCACCAGTTGGAACGGCGGGCATACCTTTTCCGGTATCGAGGTGGTCGGCAACTCGGTCTACACCACCGGCGGCTTCGATAACGGCGACATCTACCAGTACGACCTGAGCGGGAACCTGCTCAACACGATCTCGACGCCGCTGACCGAAATTGGCGGCTTCGCTTACGATCCGTCGGACAACACCTTCTGGGCTGGAGACTTCAACGTGCTCAACCACCTGAGCACCAGCGGATCCTTGCTCGGGTCCTTGTCGCTACCGGGCAACTTCCATGACGGCCTGGCCATCGGCGATCTTTCCGGCGGCGTTCCCGAGCCGGCGACCTGGGCGATGATGCTGATCGGCTTTGGCGGCATGGGTGCGGTCATGCGCTCGCGGCGTCGGGTCACTGCAACGACCGTCTGATCAAGAGCGAAATAGCCGAACGAGCGAGCGCCGCTGGTCGTGAGACCGGCGGCCTCTTGTTGTTCAGAACGCGCGGCGGCGGCGCCCAGGGCGCGGCGGCCTTTGTGCGTTGACGTCCGCAGACCGCGCGGCGCCTCCGGAAGTTGAAATGACCACCGCTGGGTGATGACGTGCGCCGCTCGACAAGGCAGTGTTCCAGGCGATCCGCGGGACTCCAAATTCGCGCTTGAGATGCAGTCGCGTTGGAGCGGAGATGGCGTCTCGTTGAGCGGTCTCCTCACCTTCGGAGGTTTCCCATGCGGCGCGCCCGTCAGATCCTCCTGGTCTTGATCGCCCTCATCGCGTCGGCCGGGCCGGCGTCGGCGCAATCGGCGATGGCGCCTTGGCTGACGCGCTCCGCGGACAACGCGCGCAGCGGCTGGAACGCCCACGAGACGCAGCTGACGGCCGATCTGATCGAGGCGAAGGGCGTCGTTCGCTCCACCATCATTCCCCTGGTCGGGGACGCCCGGGGGATGGAGGCGCAGCCCCTGATCCTGCCCAACGTCCAGACGGCGCGAGGCCTGCGAGACGTCATGGTGCTTCCATCCATGGCGAACGTCGTCCGGGGCGTCGACGCCCATGACGGGTCAGGCATCTGGCAGGTCGCCTTGGGCGCGCCGGTCATCGGATCCAAGGCGATCGACATGCATGTCATCAACCAGCATTGGGGCTGCCTCTCGACAGGTGTGATCGATGCGGACACCCGGCGCCTCTATCAGGTCTGCTGGGTCTCCACGGACGGGACGGGCGATCCCCGGACGGCGCGCTATTTCATGTTCGTCCTGAATGTCGCGGATGGCGGCCTGGCGGCGCCGCCCGTCGCCATTCAGGGCAGGAGCGGCGGCCAGGACTTCGCGTCCCAGATGCGAAAGCAGCGGTCGTCTCTCGTGGAGACGACGGTCGGCGGGGTGAAGACGGTGTTTGGCTGCGCCGGCACCATCTACGAAACGGCGTCCGGGGCCAGCGGCTTTTGCTTCGCGTTCGATGTGGCGACCAATCGAATAAGCGCGATGCTGGCGCTCTCGGCCGGCGCCGGCGCCGGCGTGTGGATGGCCGGTCAGGGCATTGTCGCCGATGCGGCTGGCGATCTGTACGTCCTGACGGGAAATGGAGACTTCGACGGGGTCTCCCAGTGGGGCGAATCCTTCCTGAAGCTCAAGTACGTTCCCGCGTCGGGCGCCAGGCCCGCGGCTCTGCGGGTGGTCGATCACTGGACGCCGTGGACCGACCTGACGCGGACCGGCCAGCGGCCCGCGCAGGGCGACAAGATGTCCGGCATGAGCGCCCCGTCCGAGGAGATCAAGCGCCCGGTGGGCGGCGGGATGAGCATGTCGCTGTCGAACGCGCGCCTTGTCCCGACCCTCAACGACCGCGGGGTCCCGACGCTGCTGGTCTACCCGCAACTGGCCTCCGGCCAGTGGGCGGATGAGGACTGGGGCTCGGCCGGCCCGGCCTGTTTGTTCGCGATCGGAGTCTGCGTCGCGACGGGAAAGGATGGCGTCGCCTATCCGATCAACGCATCCAGGCCTGGCGGAACCACGACGGCGGACCTCGCCGCCCCAAAGGCGAACTGCGCCAAGCTGGCCGCGCCGCCCGTTTGGCTGACCGTCAGCCCCGGCGCGGTGGATCCCTGCCCGGCGGACCCCAAGACCCTGAACTTCTTTCCAGGCGGCGACAGCGCCCACCTGCACATGACGCCCGTGCAGTTCTTCGACCCCGTGCTGCAGTCATGGACCCTCTTCGCCTGGGGTGAGAATGCGCAGCTGCGAAAATGGGCGGTCGACAAGACCGGCGCCCTGACGCTCGTGGCGCAGGGCCATGAATACGCCAGCGCCGACGTCCGCGGCGAACCCCCTGGCGGCATGCCCGGGGGGTTCTGTTCCGGCTCGAGCAACGGCGCGGCCGCGGGCTCGGCGATCCTGGTCTGCACGATCCCCTACGGCGACGCCAACGCCCGCGTCGTCAACGGCCGGCTGCTGATCTACGACCCGGTCTATCTCGCGGCGGACGGATCCCTGAAGGTGCTTTGGGATTCGCAGACGTGGGGCGTGCAGTTCCTATTCAACAAGTTCGACCCGCCGGTGATCGACGGAGGACAGATCTACGTGCCCAACTACAACGGCGGCGTGGACGTCTATCGGCTGACACCCAACGGCCAGCCGTAGCGCCTGTTGAGCTTAGACGAAATCATCTCAACAACCGTCATTACCGGCTGGAGTGCGCAGCACGGAATGCCGGTAACCCAAGGACACGACTGCAGCAAAATGGACTGTGAGCGGGGTGTTCATGGGTGGCCGGGACAAGCCCGGCCACGACGGTCAGGAATATTGGTTCCGACTGAACTCAACACGCCCTAGCGCTGGACCAGATCCCGACGAAAGGGGGTGGAATATGGGGACAGGATCACCCGGCTCCCATCACCCCTACGATTTCGCCGCCGCCGCCCCCGCCCCCGCTCCCGCCGCCTTCGCCGCGGCGTCCTTGGCGCGTTGGGCGCGTGAGGCGGTGATGTAGTTGCGGACCTGTTCGTCGCCCTCGTGGCAGGCGTATTCGAACATCCCGTATTTCTGGTTGCGCTGCCAATCGAGCCGCGTCGTCCAGGGCGCTGTCCAGTACACCGGGTCAGAGAAGGTCATCTCATAGACGATCGAGTCCGGGCCGGTCATGGTCAGGCGCTCGGTGACGTGGGCCTGATCGCTCATCGGAATGGTGTTGTTCGCCGGGGCGCCGATGGTGGCCATGTTGAGGGGCGAGGCGCCGGGACGGATGTTGCTGGTCTCGATCACCAGGGTGTTGCCTTCCCAGTGGCCGCGGCTGGCTCCCATCCAGCTCTTGACCTCGGCGGGCGGCAGCGGGCTGCCGTCCAGCGGGATGATGCGGGAGTCGTGGATCATTTCGAGGCTGATCACGACGTAGCCCGGCGCCTGGAAGATCTGGATGCCGTTGTTGTAGCGGAACGGCAGCATGGAGGCGGGGAAGCCGCGGGTGATGCAGCGGTCCCAGCTGTCGAAGTCGGTGACCCAGTCATAGGTCTGGCCGCGAACCCAGCTCGAGCGGCCGATGGCTTGGAGGCGCTTGCCTTCAGGCGTCAAGTCCGGCAGTCGGCCGTTGGCGGGCGCGACCAGCAGCGATGTGCGACGGCCGGCGCCGGTCATTTCGACCCAGTTGCCCATGCCCAGCTTGTTGGCCTTGGTTTCGGCGGCGGCGGCGTTCCTGGAGCGGTCCATCGCCTTTTCGCGCTTGTCGAATTCTTCCTGGGTCAGGAAGACGCGGTTGCCTTGTTCCACGGTCCGCTGCAGGGGCAGGCCCCCGAGGCTGTCGATCGGCCAGATGCCGGTCAGGTCAGGGTCGCCCCAAGACGTCCTCTTGACCTTGTAGTTGGTCGGCACCGCGGGCAGGACGGTGAGGTCCACCGGCGCGGCGACGGCGGCCGCTGCGGGCGCCACGCTCGCCACATGTTTCGCGTGGTGCGCGTGGCTCGCTCTCTTGGCGTCGGCCGCCGTCAGGCCGACCGATACCCAAGCCGCTGCTGCGCAAAGGGCGATTTTGCTGATCTTCATCCCCGGTCTCCACTTTTCTGATTTCCAAGACGCAGTGCGAACGCCGTGAGCTCGATTGGCCCGGGATTCGGCACGCCGAACTCACCTGCAAACGCCACGATTCCGCCCTCCGGAATAACGATATATTCGCGCGCCGTCACCGTAGTTTGGCGCAGCGCCATCTTTTGATGTCGGCGGCCCGGACCCGCTCGCCTGCTCACCATATGCCTGGCGAGTCAGAAACGGGTGGCTTCGGCCCTGGCTGACCCGTCTAGGATGCCAGTCCTGAATGGGCGCCGCAACTTCAGTTCCTCACGACGGGGTTTCCGGCGCGCGTAGCCGATGTCGTTTAGGCGGGAATCCACCGTCCGGAGGGGCTAGACAGGCCGTGACGGCTGCGGTGACGTCGACACGCCTTTGCCGCGCCGACCCACCGGTCTGCCGGGTTCACAGTGGAAGACGTCGCCGATGGCGCTGCACATGCCCTTGCCTGACGCCGCGGTGCTCGGCCGGCGGCGCGAAATCGCCGCGGCGTTACGCGCCATCGTCGGCGCCGACAGCGTCATCTCCGACCCTGAAAGCCTGCGCGCCTATGAATGCGACGGCCTGACCGCCTATCGCCAGCCGCCGATGCTGGCGGTGCTGCCGCGGACCGTCCAGCAGGTCTCGGACATCCTGCGCTGGTGTCATGCCGCGGGGGTCAAGGTGGTGCCGCGGGGGTCGGGCACCTCTCTGTCCGGCGGCGCGCTGCCGCTCGCGGACGCGGTGCTGCTGGGCATGGCCCGTTTCAACCGGGTGCTGGAGATCGACTACGCCGACCGCCTCGCCGTGGTGCAGCCGGGCGTGACCAATCTGGCGGTGACCAGGGCGGTCGAGGCCGAGGGCTTCTATTACGCGCCGGACCCGTCCAGCCAGATCGCCTGCTCCATCGGCGGCAACGTGGCGGAGAATTCCGGCGGCGTGCACTGCCTGAAGTACGGGCTCACCACCAACAATGTGCTGGGGGTCGAGCTGGTGCTGATGGACGGCGAGATCCTGCGCCTGGGCGGCCGCACCCTGGATGCGTCGGGGCTGGACCTCCTGGGCCTGGTGGTCGGCTCCGAGGGGCTTCTGGGGGTGGTCACCGAGGTGACCGTCCGCATCCTGCCCAAGCCCGAGACCGCGCGGGCGGTGCTGATCGGCTTTCCGACCGTCGAGAGCGCGGGCCAATGCGTCGCCGATGTGATCGCCGCCGGCATCATCCCCGCGGGCATGGAGATGATGGACCGACCGGCCATCCATGCCGCCGAGGCCTTCGTCGGCGCGGGCTATCCGCTGGATGTCGAGGCCCTGCTGATCGTGGAGCTGGACGGCCCGGCGGCCGAATGCGGCCACCTGATCGAGGCGGTGGAGCGGATCGCCGCCGCCAACAACGCCGCGAACTGCCGCGTCTCTGAGAGCGAAGACGAGCGGCTGGCCTTCTGGGCGGGGCGAAAGGCGGCCTTCCCGGCCGTCGGCCGCATCTCGCCGGACTACTACTGCATGGACGGCACCATTCCACGCCGGCGCCTGCCGGACGTGCTGCGACGGATGGCGGTCCTGTCCGATCACCATGGCCTGAAGGTCGCCAACGTGTTTCACGCCGGCGACGGCAACCTGCATCCGCTCATCCTCTACGACGCCAACAGGCCCGGAGAGCTGGATCGGGCCGAGGCCTTCGGCGCCGACATCCTGAAGCTCTGCGTCGAGGTGGGGGGCGTCCTGACCGGCGAGCATGGCGTCGGCGTTGAAAAGCGCGACCTGATGCCGGTGATGTTCAGCGAAACCGACCTGGCGCATCAGCAGCGGGTGAAGTGCGCCTTCGATCCCGATCTGCTGCTCAATCCGGGCAAGGTGTTTCCGGTGCTCCACCGCTGCGCGGAGCTCGGCCGGATGCATGTCCACGACGGCCGGACCGCCTTCCCCGAGCTGCCCCGCTTCTGATGCGCCCCACCGACGCCGGAGACCTCGCCGAGATCATCGCTGACGCGGCGGCGGCGGGCCGCAAGCTCGAACTTCGCGGGGGAGGGACGAAGTCGGAGATCGGCGCGCCGCGCGAGGCCGAAATCGTCGACATGACGGGCTTCTCCGGCGTGATCGACTATGATCCCGCCGAACTGGTGCTGACCGTCGGCGCCGGAACCCCCCTTGCGGACGTCGAAGCGCTGGTCCGCGGGCGAAACCAGATGCTGGCGTTCGAGCCCTTTGACCACGGCCCCTTGTTCGGACGTCCTGTGGGCGCGGCGACGATCGGCGGCGTGATCGCGGCTGGGGTGTCAGGGTCACGGCGGGTCTCCAGGGGCGCCGCGCGGGACCACCTCCTGGGCTTCAAGGGCGTTTCGGGTCGCGGCGAGGCCTTTGTCGGCGGGGCCAAGGTGGTCAAGAACGTCACCGGCTATGATCTGCCCAAGCTCGTGACAGGCGGCTGGGGTCGCCTGGCGGCCCTGACCGAGATCACCCTGAAGGTTCTGCCGCGTCCGGAAACGGCGCTGACGCTGGTCCTTGACGCACTGGACCCTCGCGCCGCCCAGACCACCATGTCCATGGCCATGGGCTCCCAGGCCGATGTCGCCGCCGCGGCGCACACGCAAGGCCTCACCGCCTTCAGGCTCGAGGGCTTTGGTCCTTCGGTCACAGCCAGACGCGACGCGCTGGAGGCGCTGCTCGCCGACGCGGGACCGGCCCGGATCCTGACCGAGATCGAAGCGGAGGCCTTCTGGCGGGGTCTGCGCGACCTCGACGCCCTCGACGACGGCCGGCCCCTGTGGCGGGTCAGCACGCCGCCGAGCCGGGCCTGCCAGATCGTCGACACCCTGGCGCCCCTCGGCGCCCGCTGGCTGATGGACTGGGCTGGAGGGCTCCTCTGGCTGACCTTCGACGGCGCCCCCGCCGCCCTTCGCCAGGCGGCCGAGGCCGTGGGCGGCCACGCCATGCTGGTCCGTGCGCCGGATGGCCTGCGTGCGCGGGTTCCGGCCCTGCACCCCCAGCCGACCGGCGTCCGGGCGCTGGAGGCCCGCGTGCGGCGCGCCTTCGACCCCAAGGGCGTGTTCGAGACAGGGCGGTTTCTCGATGCAGACTGACTTCCGGCCCGACCTGCTCGCGGATGCCGACTTCGCCGTGTCCGAAACGGTGATCCGCAAGTGCGTGCATTGCGGCTTCTGCACCGCCACCTGCCCGACCTATGTGCTCCTGGGCGACGAACTCGACAGCCCCCGCGGCCGCATCTACCTGATGAAACAGATGCTGGAGACGGGCGCCGATCCCACCGTCCAGGTGGTGAAGCACATCGACCGCTGCCTCTCGTGCCTGTCGTGCATGACCACCTGCCCCTCGGGCGTGAACTACATGCACCTGGTCGACCACGCCCGCGCCTACATCGAGGACCGCTACCAGCGGCCCTGGCGGGAGCGGCTGCTGCGCGGCCTTCTGGCGTTCGTCCTGCCGTCGCCCTGGCGCTTCCGCCTCGCCCTGGCGCTGGGGCGACTGGCAAGGCCCGCACGGCCCCTGCTGAAGGGGACGCGGCTGGGCGCCATGCTCGCCCTCACGCCGGCCCGCGCCGCGCCGAGGCCCGCGCCGCCGCTCGCCGCGCCGGCGGCTTCGAAGGGGCGGATCGCACTGCTCCAGGGCTGCGCTGAACCGGTCCTGCGGCCGGAAATCCGCGACGCGACGGCGCGCCTGCTGCACCGCGCCGGCTACGAGGTGGTCCTGGCCGCCGACGAGACCTGCTGCGGGGCCCTCGTGCATCACATGGGCCGCAAGGGCGAGAGCCTCGCCGCCGCCCGCCGCAACGTCGACGCCTGGACCGCGCAGATCGAACGCGGGAGCCTGGCCGCCATCGTCATCACCGCCTCGGGCTGCGGCGTGACGGTCAAGGACTACGGCTTCATGCTCCGCGACAATCCCGCCTACGCCGACCGCGCCGCCAGGGTCTCAGCTCTGGCCATGGACATCAGCGAGTTCCTGAGCGGGATCGAGCTTCCGCCAATGTCCTCGCCGCGGCCGTTGACGGTCGCCTATCATGCGGCCTGCGCCCTGCAGCACGGCCAGGGGATCACCGAGGCGCCGGTGCGGCTGCTGAAGGCGGCGGGCTTCACGGTGCGCACGCCGATGGACGCCCACCTCTGCTGCGGCTCGGCGGGGACCTACAACATCCTCCAGCCCCAGATCGCCGCCCAGCTTGGCGCGCGCAAGGTCGCCTCTCTTGAGCTGCTGAACGCCGATGTCATCGCCACCGGCAACATCGGCTGCGCGACCCAGATCGGCGCCGCGGCGGCGACGCCGGTGGTGCATACGGTCGAACTGCTCGACTGGGCCTCTGGCGGCCCCGTTCCGTCCCGGCTCGCCCAGCCCTGACCGGGTTGGGCCTCAGCGGCTCGGCTGCCGGACCGTGGCGGCTCCGGCCACGGCGGCGACGCCGCGCCGGTGCGCCACGCGGGGCGGGGCGGACGAATTGCGCTGGACGAGGGTGTGTTCGACCACCCGATCGATCGGCGGGGGTGTCTCGCCTTCGCGGATCGAGCGGATGTCCTGCAGCAACAGCTCAATCGCCATGGCCGCCATGGCCGCTACGGGTTGGCGAACCGTCGTCAGGGCCGGCCACAGGGTCGTGGCCACGGCCGTGTCGTCGAAGCCTACCACCGTCAGGTCCTTGGGGACGTCGAGGAACCGCCGGTGGGCGACGGAGATGACCGCCGCCGCCATGTCGTCGTTGCTGGCGAAGATCGCCGTCGGCACGGACGGATTGTCCAGGAGCTCTTCGGCCGCCGGCAGCCCGGACTGGAAGGTGAAGTAGCCCTGGGCCACCGTGACTTCGCAGCCGGAGGTTTCGGCGATGGCGGCCTCGAACCCGGCCAGGCGCTCGGTGCTGGCCGCCTGGCTGGGATGGCCCTTGATGAAACCGATGCGTCGATGGCCGAGATCCAGGAGCAGCCGGGTCATGTCATAGGCGGCGCGGCGGTCGTCCAGCCGAACGCAGGATACGTCGCCGCGAAAACGGCCGGTCGCCACCGCGACGCTCGGCACGCCCGCGGCGGCCAGGCGGTCCGACACATATTTCGACTCGCCAAGCGGAGACGTCAGGACGGCGCCGGTGACCCCGCCGGCGATCAGGCGCTGGACGGCGTCTTCAGCGGACTCGGCGTCGAGCCCCAGGCTCTTGACGAGCACGAGCTGGGCGCCGCGGCTGGTGCATTCGTCGAGCGCGCCCACCAGGAATTCGCTCAGATAGCCCCCGCTGGGGTTGCCGTAGATCAGCCCCACCCGGACGTCGTCGGCCTTGGCCAGGCTCCGCGCCGCCAGGTTCGGGGCATAGTTGAGCTCGCGCACCACCGAGAGCACCAGTTCGCGGGTGGCGGGGTGGACGTTCTTCTCTGCATTGACCACGCGAGAGACGGTCATCGCCGACACGCCGGCGCGCTGCGCAACGTCGTCGATGGTGACCTTGGTCCGCGATCGCCTGTTGGGTTTCCGCACCTGACCCCCGGTTGCCACTGCACTCGACGCCGCACATCGCGATTTCGGAGCGAATGTGAACGCCGGGAGCGGTGAAAGCATATGAGCTATGGCTGAACAAGGTCTGCATCGGCGCCGATCGACATGGGACGTCCATGGCCCGGTTGGCGTGCAGGCCCGCAAGCCGCCGCGCGCGGACCTTGCATGCCGGCCCGACTGTCAGCGCGCAACGGGCGGCGAATCGAGACCGCGTCGGGCCTTGACGTGAGTTCGGCGCCCCGGCGAGGGTCTGGAGGAGCCCGGATCCGGCGGCGTCAGACGCGCCTCGTAATAGGTCGCGGGATGGCTTGGCGCCGGATAGCCTTTTGGCGTCGGCCGGCGTGAGAAGGCCTGGAAGTAGGCGATGCAGGCGTCCCGCCACCAGCGCGCTTCGCGCTCCTGGATGCGAAGCCGATCGGAAACATCGGCGTAACGCTCGGGGTCCACATAGGGCCTGAGCCGCGACCAGCTTCTGCGCATGCCAGAGACGTAGGCGGCGCCTCTGAAGTAGCGGACCACCAGCTCGTCCCAGAGGGTTCGCCCCGACGCCATGCGGTGATCCCACGGCACGTGGTGAAACCACAGGAGGGTCTTTTCCGAATCGGGACCGAGGCCGCCGTACCGGCCTGCCACGGCCGGGGCGTATTCGGAGACGGCGTTGCTTCCCCCGGCGGCGCGATCGAAGCCCACGCCCTTGAGGTCCGCGCGGTGATAATAGACCGCCGTCCAGTCCGCCCGGGGGCCGCCGGCGGTCCAGGGGCCCGGCCCGTAGTGGGTGTCGCGGGCCATGATGTGGTGCAGCCCGAGCGGGGTCATGTAGTCCACCGCCGCCTCGCGGGATCCCATCATCATGCGGACCACCGGCGTGACGAGCGCGGGCGCATCGCCGAAGGTCATGCGCGTCCAGTCCTCGGCGATGTCGCGGGCCGACGCCTCGGGATCCCAAGCCATCCGGCCGAGCGCGTACCAGTTGGCCTGATCGAAGATCGAGCCTGTCCAGTTCGTGTCCGCGCCGACGTTCGCCACGCCCGCCATTCCGGTCAGGTCCTGCCCCGAGGGGGCGTGCTCGATCACCTTGGCGACAGTCGAGCCGGGCCCGTCCGCATGGGTGTCGGATGTCAGTGTCTCCTCGAACAGCGGGCCCAGGTAGACGAGGTGGGTGGACCGGCCGAGGTATTCCTTGGTGACCTGGAACTCCATCATGAGCGAGGTCTTCGGCATGGCGCCGAACAGGGGATGGAACGGCTCGCGGGGCTGGAAATCGATGGGCCCGTTCTTGACCTGGAGCATCACATTGGCGCGGAAGCGGCCGTCTAGGGGCTTGAACTCCTCGAACGCCTGCTTGGCCCGGTCGTCGGACGCATCCTTGGCGTAGACGAAGGCGCGCCAGATCACGACCCCCCCGTGCGGCGCCAGGGCGTCGGCCAGCATGTCGGCGCCGTCCGCATGGCTGCGCCCGTAGTCCTGGGGGCCGGGCTGGCCCTCGGAGTTGGCCTTTACCAGGAAGCCGCCGAAGTCCGGGATCAACGCGTAGATCTCCTCAGCCTTGGCCTGCCACCAGGCCTGGACGCGCGGGTCGAGGGGATCGGCCGTGGGCAGGGCGCCGATCTCGATCGGCGCGCTGAAGCGAGCGGACAGGTAGACCTTCACCCCATAGGGCCGGAAGGCGTCGGCCAGGGCCGCTGTCTTGCGGAGATAGGTCGCCGTGAGGCTTTCGGCCCGGGCGTTGACGTTGTTGAGCACCGCGCCATTGATCCCGATCGAGGCGTCCGCCCGGGCGTAGGCGGCGTCGCGCGGATCGACATGCGCCGGCAGTCGCGGCCAGTCCCAGAGGGAGGCGCCCGCGTAGCCGCGCTCGACCGTGCGGTCGAGGTTGTCCCAGTGATCGAGCAGTCTCAGGTGCAGGGCGGGGCGTGACGCGATGTCGACGTGGTCCAGGCCGTGCCCGGTCTGGATCCGCCGCAGCAGGCGGAAGGCGCCGTAAAGGACCCCGATGTCGCGATTGGCCGCGATGACGATGGCGCGCCGACCTTGGACGGTCACCTGGCGGATGACGTAGCCCTCGGGCCCCGCCTCGGTCAGCGGCAGGCCGAGGCCGGCGACGATGCTGGAGGAGGCGGGCGTGCCGAAGACGATCGCCCCGTCCCGATCGACCGTGTCCGAACGGGCCAGAGGGGCGCCGAGCAGGCCGCCCAGGCCCCGCACCAGCTCATCGCGCGCCGCGTCGAGCGTGGGCGAACGCGCCTCGCCGTCGACAAGGGTGCGCGCGTCCTTTCCGTCACGGGTGCGATCGGAGGCGGACAGAGGGTGATACCTCAGCCACAGTTCGTGGCCGTCCTCGGCCCAGGCGGACGATCCCGCGGCGACCGCCAGGGTGAGCGTGAGGAGCAGACCGGTCATGATCGATTTCAAAGCCGACATCGCGACCCGGATCAGAGCGTGGACACAGCCATCGTGCAACGCCGCGGAGGGGCGGTCTGGGTGCGGGACCGGCGACGGCGACGCTTGACCGTTGCGCCGCCCAGGCCGTTGATGTGGGGACTTCGTTGCGGGAGCCAAGCCATGATCCGGGGTCAGTCCATCTCCACACGCCAGATCCAACGCGCCGTGATGGCGCTCTCGGCGCTGGCGGGCGTCTCGTCGGCCGCTGGGACAGACGTCCGCGCCGCAGCCCCGCCGCTTCGGGAATGCATCGATCCCTCCGCCGGCGCCAGCTGGACCGAACCAGGATCGAATGATCGTCAAAGGCGGTCCAGCTGGCGCCGGCGGAGGGATCGATGCATTCCCGAAGCGGCGGGGCTGCGGCGCGGACGTCTGTCCCAGCGGCCGACGAGACGCCCGCCAGCGCCGAGAGCGCCATCACGGCGCGTTGGATCTGGCGTGTGGAGATGGACTGACCCCGGATCATGGCTTGGCTCCCGCAACGAAGTCCCCACATCAACGGCCTGGGCGGCGCAACGGTCAAGCGTCGCCGTCGCCGGTCCCGCACCCAGACCGCCCCTCCGCGGCGTTGCACGATGGCTGTGTCCACGCTCTGATCCGGGTCGCGATGTCGGCTTTGAAATCGATCATGACCGGTCTGCTCCTCACGCTCACCCTGGCGGTCGCCGCGGGATCGTCCGCCTGGGCCGAGGACGGCCACGAACTGTGGCTGAGGTATCACCCTCTGTCCGCCTCCGATCGCACCCGTGACGGAAAGGACGCGCGCACCCTTGTCGACGGCGAGGCGCGTTCGCCCACGCTCGACGCGGCGCGCGATGAGCTGGTGCGGGGCCTGGGCGGCCTGCTCGGCGC
>FTIH01002833.1_pt3 | contig 56315 bp, 43 predicted proteins | sample 1658451 | NCBI WGS metagenome assembly FTIH01 (sample SAMEA3914826, study PRJEB12502) | metagenome | biome: forest; material: soil | place: Canada | collected 2011-07-03 | depth 0.3 m
CGCCGCCGTCAGGGCGTAGACGAGGTTCATCACGATGAACACCATCGGCGTCAGGCCCAGGCTGAGCCCGGCGGCGTGGGCCCGCAGGATCAGGAAGGCCTGGCTGAAGGTGGCCAGGGAAACCGCCGCCCCGACCGCCGTCACCATCCAGAACCGCGCGCCGAGGCTGCTCAGCTGGTCCCAGCCGATGGGAGGCCGGGCCCTTGCGCCCCCGGCGTCGAGCGACTTCGGGTCCTTGACCCCGAGGACCAGCAGACCCACGGAGATCGCACCCGGGATCACCGCCCACCAGAACACCGCGCGGATGTTGTTCGCCAGCAGCGCCATCAACCCCATGGCCATCAGCGGGCCGGCGAAGGCGCCCACCGTGTCCAGCGCCTGGCGGACGCCGAAGGCGGCGCCCAGGATCGCCTTGGGCGTCACATCCGCCACCAGAGCGTCGCGCGGCGCGCCGCGGATGCCCTTGCCGATCCGGTCCACGACCCGCGCCGCCAGCACCTCGTAGGGCGTCACCGCCAGGGGGAACACCGGCTTGGTCGCGGCCGCCAGGCCGTAGCCCAGCACCGCCAGCAGCTTGCGGCGGCCAAGACGGTCGCTGATCCAGCCCGAGAAGACCTTGGTGATCGACGCCGTCGCCTCGCCCACCCCCTCGATCAGGCCCACCAGCGACGCGCTGGCGCCCAGGGTCCCCACCAGGAAGACCGGCATGAGGCTGTGCACCAGTTCCGAGGACGTATCCATGAACAGGGACACAATCCCCAGGGTCCAGACGGTCCTGGGAATGGCGCGCAGGCCGGTCTTGGCGGGACTCGCCATGCAATGGACTCCACCGGGTTCGACGTGAGGGCGCGTCTATGGCTATCATCGGGGCCGGGGGGTCCGATGTTCAAGTGCATCTCGCTCGCGCTCTGCATCGTCCTGGCGACGGTGATCGCGTGGGCGGCGTCCAAGACGCCCACGCCGGCAGGGATCGATGCGCCGCGCGAAGCCTTTTCCGCGGCCCGCGCCTGGCCGGATGTGCAGGCGATCGGCGCGCGGCCGCATCCGATCGGCTCAGCCGGCCATGATCTGGCGCGCGACCTGATCGTGCGGCGCCTTTGGGCGCTGGGATTAAGTCCCCAGGTCTGGCGCGGCAGGGCGCTGGAACGTTTCGACGAACGCGGCGAGGCCTACATCGAAGGCGGCGAGATTCAGGACATCATCGCGGTCCTGCCCGGCCGGTCTCGAGCCAAGCCGGCGGTGGCGATCATGGCCCATTACGACAGCGTCCCCGCCTCGCCAGGCGCGGCGGACGACACCGTTGGCGTGGCCGCGGCGCTGGAGACGGCGCGCGCGCTGAAAGCGTCCGGTTCTCACGATCGGGACGTCGTCCTGCTGCTCACCGACGGGGAAGAAGCCGGGCTGCTCGGCGCGCGGGCCTTCTTCGCGGACAACCCTCTCGCCCGCCACATCGGCGCGGTGCTGAACCTGGAAAGCCGGGGCGGCGGCGGGCGGGCCATCATGTTCCAGACCGGGCCGGGCGATGGCGCGATGATCGACCTCTTCGCCCGTACGGCGGCCGGGCCAACCGCCAGTTCACTGACCGGATTCGTCTACGCCCACATGCCCAACGACACCGACTTCACGATCTCAAGCGCCCTGGGCCTGCCGGGATTCAACTTCGCCTTCATCGGGCGGCCGTTCGACTATCACGCGGCCAGCTCCACCTCCGCCGTCACGGAACGGGGCAGCCTTCAGCACATCGGCCAGCAGGCGCTGGCGGCGGCCCGCGCCCTGGCCGACGCCCCCGACCTGCCGCCCCGCCGCGCCGACGTGGTCTATCAGGACCTGCTGGGCGGACCGGTGATCGTCACTCCGGCGTGGGCGGGCTGGCTGGCCCTCGCCGCGTCTGGCGCGCTTGCCGTCCTCGCCCTGCGCCGCGGCTTCAGGGCCGAGCCGCCGCGATGGTCGGACATGGCGCGGGGCGCGGCGGCGGTGATGCTGTCGCTCGCCCTGGCCGGAGTCCTTGCGTGGCTCGCGCGGTCGGTGACCGGCGTGCCCGCCAGTTTTGTGCAGGCCAAGGCCCTCTATGCGCGGTTCGGCCTGTTTGAAATGGCGTTGGCGGCGGCCGGCCTGGGCGCGGCGTTCGTCGCTTTCGGCCTGACGGGCTTCGGCCGGACCCGGTTCTGGAGCGCCTTCGCCGGCGCCTTTTCGCTGGCCGCGGTGCTGGCCGTCGCCGCCCAGGCGACCGCGCCCCTGGCGGCTCATGTGCTGATCTGGCCCCTGCTGGCGGCGGCCGGGCTCGCCGCCGCCATCGCCCTGCGCTGGCACGGCGAGCGGGACCTGTGGTCCGCCCGCGCCTTCGCCGCCCTGGGCGGCGCGCTGGTCCTGGCCCAGATCCTCTATATCGGTCATGCCGTGGTTCAAGGGGTGGGCGTGGACCTGCCCGAGGCGATCGCGCCGCTCGTGATGATCGCGGTGCTGCCACTGTTTCCGCTGCTCTGGCCCTCGGGCGACGCCCGGCGCCTGCTGGCGGCCGGCGGCCTGGCCATCGCAATCGGCCTGGGCCTTGTCCTGTTCATCCGCTTCACCGCACCCTGGAGCCCCCGCCATCCCCGGCCCACCGAGGCGGTCTATGTGGCGGACCTCGATCAGGGCCGTTTCCTGCGCGTCAGTCCGCTGCAGGGTCTCGACGGCTGGACCACAGAGGCTCTCGGAAGCGGAGTGCGGCGGATCCGACTGAGCCCCGCCGACCCGGAGGTCTACGCCAGCACGGCCCCGCCGGTCGCGGCGAGCCGTCCGGAGGTCTCCATGACCCGCGACGACGCCGGCCGGGTGACGATCCGCCTTGCGGCGCCAAGCCCCGCGCGGCAGTTGAGGCTCGACCTGAAAGGCGCGGGCCCGCTGGTCCACGCCTCCGTCAATGGGGCGCCGGCGGCCTTGTCCGCGAAGGCGGGACAGTGGACCCACCTGCGCTGGGACGCGGCCGCGGACGGGCTGACCGTGGCCTTTGACGCCGCCCCCGGGCCCGTCGAGGCGCGCTGGGGGGTGCGGACCGACGGATGGCCGAGGGACGCTCCGGCTCTGCCTCAACGGCCGGCCGACGCCATGCCGTGGAACAATTCCGATTCGATGCTGGTCGTCGGATCCGCGCGACTGGCCCGCTAGGCCCAGCTTGCCTCGCGCGCCGGCATCGCTAAGAGACTCGGCCCATGCCGAATGACTTCCCCATTGTCATCCACCACAACCCCGCCTGCGGAACATCGCGCACCACCCTGGAGCTGATCCGCCAGGGGGGCCACGAGCCGACCGTGATCGAATACCTGAAGACCGGCTGGACCCGCGGCGATCTCGAGCGGCTATTGGGGCGAATGGGCAAGGGGCCGCGGGACGTCCTGAGGGTGCGCGGCACGCCCGCCGAGGCGCTGGGACTGCTCAAGGACGGGGTATCGGACGACGCCCTGCTGGCGGCGATGACCGCCCACCCCATCCTGGTTGAACGGCCGATCGTGGAGACCCCCAAGGGGGTGCGCCTGTGCCGGCCTGCCGATTCAGTAACCGAAATCCTTTAGGCCCCTCCCAGCCCATGGCGTCCTTGGTCGAGAGCACAGGACCTTGGTTGCGGCGCGCGGCCGTAGTCAAATCGTCACAACCCCTGGTTAGCCAAAGCTTGGCTCCGGTAAAAGTTACTTGCGGTTTACCATAATGTCCCGTCATGGTGCGGCGTCGACTCGGATCGAAATGGGGATTACCGGCCGAGTGACTCGTTTGCTTTTGCGTCGAACCGGGGGGACGATGCCTGAGTTTGATCCTCGCAGTCCGTCCGTCCGCTACGCGCCTCGCGTGGTCATCTGCGTTGCGGGTGTGGCGGCGCTGGCGCTCAGCTGGCAGCTGACCATCCACGATGACCGGCGCGGCGCCGGGCGCGCCATGGACCCCATGGCGGTCGCCGCCCTGCAGAACGAGGCCTTCGCCCAGGCGGAGGCTCAGCCGGGCTTCACCCGCCCCGAACAGATCGCCATGAAGATCGCGCCGGGCGAGACTTTCGAGCAGGCCGTCCAGCGTCTCGGGGTCGCGCCCCTGGAAGCCCAGCAGGCGGTGCGGGCGATCGGCGCGGCCTTCGACACCGTCAACATCAAGGCAGGGCTCGCCTTCGACGCCGCGGTCGCGCGGCCCCGCAACCGCCGTGGGCCTGTGCGCCTGATCGGCCTGTCCATGCGGACCGGACCGGCCACGGCCATCACCCTGTCGCGCACCTTCGACGGCGCCCTGCGCCTGCGCGAGTTGGAGGAAAAGGTCCGGGCGGAAACCACCGTCGCCCAGGGGGTGATGTCGGATTCACTCTATGTGTCGGCGCTGAACGCCGGCGCGACGCCTGAGCTGACCGCGCAGGTGGTCAAGCTGTTCGCGCACAAGCTGGACTTCAGCCGCGACATCCATCCCGGCGACAAGTTCCGCCTGGTGTTCGACCGCAAGGTCACCGAATCCGGACGCACCGTCGAGGCCGGCGACCTGCGCTATGCGGAAATCGGCGCCAAGGGCCAGGTCACCCGCTTCTACCGCTTCAAGCCCGAAGGGACCGCCGAGGCGGAGTTCTTCGACGAACTTGGCAAGAACATCCGCGGCTTCCTGCTGCAGACGCCGGTGGACGGTGCGCGGGTCAGCTCGGGCTTCGGGATGAGGATGCACCCGCTCCTGGGTTACACCCGCATGCACAAGGGCATCGACTTCGCCGCCCCCACGGGCACGCCCGTGTTCGCCGCCGGCGACGGCGTGGTCAAGGAAGAGCGCTGGGCGGGCGGCTATGGCCGCTGGCTGGAGATCCGCCACAACACCGAATGGTCCACCGGCTACGGCCACCTGTCCGGATGGGCGGTCAAGGCGGGCCAGCACGTCCACCAGGGTCAGGTGGTGGCCTATGTGGGCTCTACCGGCGAGTCCACCGGACCGCACCTGCACTACGAGGTCATCCTCCACGGCGAGAAGATCAATCCCAAGGGGGCGAAGGTCCCGCAGGGCACCATCCTGGAAGGGCGCGAACTCGCCGCCTTCAAGACCCAGGAATCCCAGATCAACGCCCTGCTGGGCGGACCGGCGAACGCCGACACCCTGAGGCTCGCCAGCGCGGCCCCGGCGGGCGACAGCGGGCTGCGCCGCGCGGAACGCTGAGGCCGCCGCCCTAGGTCAGCGTGGCGGCTTTTCACCGGCGGGCAGTTCCCGGACCCCCAGGGCGTCAGCCAGGCGCGTCTTGGCCGACCCGGGGCGCAAGGGCTGCTGCTGGTCCGGATGCGGCGCCCAGCCCGTCATGGTGATGATGTCGAAGCTCGCCGTCACCTTGCCGTCGGCGCGCGAGAAGCGATCGGCATAGATCGCGCAGGTCCGCGCCAGCACGGCCCGGGACAGGGGCCCGCGATCGCGGTCGGCGAGCACGCTGCCCTCCCCCATCGCCCGCACGTCCCGGATCAGGTCCAGCGGATGGGCGTAGGCGGCCTGGACCCGGTCGATATCGGTCACAGGCAGGGCGAAGCCCGCGCGCTGGAGGAGGCCGGCGGCGTCGACCACGTCGGCGAAAGGCGACACGCGGGGGCCCGCTCCTCCGCGCACCTCCGTTTCGGCCTGGGTGAGCGCCTGGCGCAGTTCCGTCAGGGTCGACCCGCCGAGGATCGCCCCTATGAACAGGCCGTCGGGCCGCAGAGTGCGCCGGATCTGGATCAGGGCGCCCGGCAGATCGTTGGTCCAGTGCAGGGCCAGTGTCGACACCACCAGGTCCAGAGTCTCGGGCCCGAAGGGCAGCCGCTCCTCGTCCGCCTGGACCCGAGGCCCGGACCGACCGGCCAGCATCGCCGCGGAAAGATCGGTCTCCACCAGCCAGCCCACCCGAGCGCGCGCCGGGCTTTGGTTCAGGGCCCTGACGAACGCCCCGTCTCGTGCACCGAGGTCGACGGCCGCCGGGAAGCTGCGCATGATGGCTTCAAGCCGCATGACCGCGTCTTCGGCCGCCCGCGCCTTCAGGAAGCCAGCGGCCCCATAGCCGGGGGCGGCGCGGTCGAGGCGGCGGCGGTGCAGCGTACGGTCGAACAGGAGGGGCGGAGCGCTCATGGGCCTGCAGGATGGCGTAGCCGGGACGCTGTTGAAACTGCCGATATGGGAGCTGCGGCCCGCCGCGCGCGGCCTGCTTGACCTGATCCTGCCGCCACGGTCCCTCGACGGCGCGCGGGCCGTCCTCTCGCATGGGCTTTCGGCCGAGGCCTGGAGCCGTATCCGCTTCATCGAGGCGCCGCTGTGCGATGGCTGCGGCGCGCCCTTCGCGCATGATCTGGGGGCTGGGGTGCGGTGCGCCGCCTGCCAGGCTCGTCCCCGCGTCTTCGACCGCGCCCGCGCCGCCTGCCTCTATGACGAGACCTCGCGCGAGCTGATCCTGCCCCTGAAACACGCCGACCGCACGGACCTGACCGGCCTCCTGTCCACCTGGATCGGCCGGGCCGCCCATGACCTGATCGACGACGCGGACGCCATCGCACCGGTTCCGCTGCATCCATGGCGGCTGCTGCGGCGGCGCTATAATCAGGCCGCGGAGCTGGCGCGGCCCCTGGCCCGCCGGGCGGGCAAGACCTATCTGCCCGACGCGCTCAGCAGGACGCGCGCCGGGGGCCAGGCCGGCAAGTCCGCCGCGGGTCGCCGGCGCGCGGTCGCCGGCGCCTTCATCGCGCCCGCGCGCGGCCACGCCCGGATCGAGGGCCGCCGCATCCTGCTGATCGACGACGTCATGACCACGGGCGCCACCGCCGAGGCCTGCGCCCGGGCGCTGCTTCGGGCCGGCGCTTCGGCCGTTGACGTGGCCGTTATCGCCAGGGTCGGCGAGACGCCTTGACGGATCGTCAGACGCCACCGGACCGGGGCCGCCCCCGAAGACGGGAGCGCATTCGTTTTCGCCCATGGCGTTCAGGGCCGCGATCACCATATGACCGTTCCGTTGCGCCCCTGACGGAGTTCCCATGGCCCGCGTCACCGTCTACACCAAGCCGTACTGTCCCTATTGCGTCCGCGCCCTCGCGCTGCTGAAGCACAAAGGCGTCGACGTGACCGAGATCGAGGCCTCCAGCGACATGGAACGTCGTCAGGAAATGATCGCCCGTTCGGGCCGGTCGACCTTTCCCCAGATCTTCGTCGGCGACCGGCATATCGGCGGCTGCGATGACATGATGGCGCTGGAACGGCGGGGCGAGCTCGACCCGATCCTCGCGGCATGACCAGCCTGCGTGCGGCCCTTATCCAGCTGCGGACGCCCTCGAGCCAGGCCGCGGCCATCGCCCAGGCCGAACCCCTCGTGCGCCAGGCGGCCGACCGCGGCGCGCAGCTGATCGCCACGCCAGAGGGCAGCAATATCCTGCAGCGCGACCGCGCCAGTCTGTTCGCCGCCGTACGGCCGCTGGAGGAAGACGACGCCGTGCGGGGGTTTCGCGCGCTGGCGCGCGAACTTCGGGTGTGGATCCTGATCGGCTCGGCCCTTGTGAAGCGCGAGGACGGTCAACTCGCCAATCGGTCGACCCTTGTGGGCCCGGACGGCTCGATCGAGGCGACCTACGACAAGATTCACATGTTCGACGTCGACCTGCCGACCGGCGAGCGGCACCGGGAATCCGCCCTATACACGCCGGGCGAACGGGCCACTGTCGCCGACACGCCACTTGCGAAGGTCGGCCTTACCATCTGTTATGACGTACGTTTTCCGCATTTGTACCGCGCCCTGGCCAAGGCCGGCGCACAGGTGATCACCGTCCCGGCCGCCTTCACGCGCCCGACCGGCGAGGCCCATTGGGAGGTGCTCCTGCGCGCCCGGGCGATCGAGACGGGCGCCTTTATCCTCGCCCCGGCTCAGGGCGGCGTGCACGAGGACGGCAGGGGCACGTGGGGGCGCTCCACCATTGTCGGCCCCTGGGGCCAGGTCCTGGCCAGGGCGGAGGACGACGCCCCGGGCCTGGTCATCGCGGACCTGGACCTGGATGAGGTGATCAAGGCGCGCGCCGCCATTCCGGCCCTTGCGAACGACCGCAGCTTCACCCTGCCCTGAACGCTTCATGATCAAGTACGCACTGCTTTGTCCGCACGATCACCCGTTCGAAGGCTGGTTCTCGGTTTCAAGCGATTTCGAGGATCAGCAAGGTAAGGGGTTGATTGAATGTCCCTATTGCGCCTCGAAGGACGTCCGCAAGGCGATCATGGCGCCCGCCGTGTCCGGCACCAAGGCCCAGACTGCGGCCCCGTCCGGGCCGACACCCGAGATGCGCGGCATGATGATGGAAGCCATGGGCCGGGTGCGACGCCATGTGGAGGAGACCTTCGACTACATGGGCGATCAGTTCGCGTCCGAAGCGCGCGCCATCCATGAGGGCAAGTCCGAGGACCGGGGCATCTATGGCGAGGCTTCCCCCAAGGAAGTGAAGGCGCTCGCCGCCGACGGCATCCAGGTCGCGCCGCTGCCTCCAAAGCCGCCGGCCAAGAACGAACTGAACTGAGCGGGCCGTCGGCCGGCCCCGAGGCTCAGGACCGCGACACCGTCATCATGTAGTTCACGTTGCAGTCGCCCGATTGCGACCACCGGCCGCTCAAGGGGTTGAAGCTCACGCCGAAGGGGCCGGCGACATCCACGCCTTCCCCCTGCAGCCACGCCTCGAGCTCTTTGGGCCGGATGAACTTCTTCCAGTCGTGCGTGCCCACCGGCAGCCAGCGCAGGATATGCTCGGCCCCGACCACGGCGAGCGCCATGGCCTTGGCGGTGCGGTTCAGCGTGGCCACGATCATCTGCCCGCCCGGCGCGATCAGGCTCGCACAATCTCGAAGAAATACCGACGGATCAGCAACATGCTCGATAACTTCCATGTTCAGGATGAGGTCGAACGGCGCGCTGTCCTCGGCGATCATCGTCTCGACCGTCGAACACAGATAGTCGACCGGCAGGCCCAGCTGGGCGGCGTGGGCCTTGGCCGCGCCGATGTTGCGTTCGGAGGCGTCGACGCCGGTGACGTCGAACCCCAGCCGCGCCATGGGCTCACTGAGTAGGCCGCCGCCGCAGCCGATGTCGAGCAGCCGCAGACCCTCGAACGGGCGACGGGCGGCGGAATCCCGGTTGAATCGCACAAGCGCCTGATCCCTGATGAATCCGAGCCTTACGGGATTGAACCTGTGCAGCGGCGCGAACTTGCCGGTCGGATTCCACCAGTCGTCGGCCAGCCGGGAGAACCTCTCGACCTCGGCGATATCGACGCTCGCACCCTGGGCGTGGGTCATCTGAGCCGTCCTTGTCGAGAACACTGCATTGCAGCGTTGGGCCCCCGCCGCTAGAAGGCGGCGTTTCGCGGTCGGGATGAACAGCCGCGGTCCTGCTGGCAAGCGGAATCTGAAGGAGGCGGCCAGACGTGTCTCGGCTGGTGATGAAGTTCGGCGGCACCTCGGTGGCCGACCTCGAGCGCATTCGCCGCGTCGCGCGGCTGGTGGAGGCTGAGCGTCGGACCGGCAAACAGATCGCCGTGGTGGTCTCGGCCATGGCGGGCCGCACCAATGAGCTGGTGGCCTGGACCGATGGCGCCGGCCGGGCCGCTCAGGGCCTGCCGGAATCCGACGACGAATATGACACCGTTGTGGCGTCCGGCGAGCAGATCACCAGCGGCCTGCTGGCCATGACCTTGCGCAACATCGGCGTACCGGCCAAGTCCTGGCTCGGCTGGCAGGTGCCCATCATCACCGACGAGGCGCACGGCCGCGCCCGCATCGACGACATCCCGCCGGCCAATCTGCTGGCGGCCCTGGGCCGCGGCGAGGTCGCCGTGATCGCGGGCTTCCAGGGCGTCACCCGCGGCGGGCGCGTGACCACGCTCGGCCGGGGCGGCTCGGACACCTCGGCGGTGGCGATCGCCGCGGCATTGGACGCGTCCTGCGACATCTACACGGACGTGGACGGGGTCTACACCACCGATCCGCGGATAGAATCCCGGGCCCGCCGGCTCAGCCGGGTGTCCTACGAAGAAATGCTGGAGATGGCGTCTCTCGGCGCCAAGGTGCTGCAGACCCGTTCGGTAGAGCTGGCCATGGCCAAGCGCGTGCCGGTGCGGGTGCTGTCGAGTTTCGTCGAACCCGACGAGATCGGCCGGGCCGACGCGGGCACCATCGTCTGCGACGAGGAGGAGATCGTGGAAAAGCGTATTGTTTCAGGCGTGGCCTATAGCCGCGACGAGGCCAAGATCACCCTTTATGGCCTGCCCGATCATCCGGGGACCTCGGCCAAGATCTTCAGCCGCCTGGCTGAGGCGAACGTCAACGTCGACATGATCGTGCAGTCGCATGCGCGCGTCGCCGACGAAGCCAATATGGAGTTCACCGTCGGCAAGCGCGACGCCGCCCGGGCGCTCGAGATCGTCAAGGAAGCCCAGACTGACATTGGCTTTGATGACGTCGCCATCGACGAAGACGTCGCCAAGGTCTCCGTGATCGGCGTCGGCATGCGCAGCCATGCCGGCGTGGCCAACACCATGTTCACCGCCCTGGCGGACAAGGGCGTCAACATCCAGGTGATCTCGACGTCGGAGATCAAGATCAGCGTCCTGATCGACGCGGCCTATACCGAGCTGGCGGTGCGCGCGCTGCACGCCGCCTACGGCCTGGATCAGGTCTGAGTCGGCCGCGCTGCAGGCGGCGGGGCGACCTCTGCACCTCTCCTGCGCCCGGGAACGACGAATTGCCCCATTTCGAGCACAGGGGAGGCGAATTCCCTTCGTCACTCCCTAAGTCACGCAGGGCGGTCTAAGAACGCGCTACAGGGAGACTCGATCGATCATGGCGATGCCGCCCGGGATACGTGGTCCGCGCAGTCTGCTCCGGCAGATTCGCGAAGCCATGGCCGGCGGCGGCCCGGCCCAGGCCAAGCTCGACATGGTCGTGCGGATCATCGCGCGCTCCATGGTCGCGGAAGTCTGCTCGATCTATCTGCGCCGTGCGTCGGGCGACATGGAGCTGTTCGCCACCGAGGGCCTGGACCCCAGCGCCGTCCACGTCACCCGCATGAAGCCGGGCGAGGGTCTGGTCGGCGAGATCATGCGCGCGGGCAGCCCCCTCAGCCTGTCCGACGCCCCGTCCCATCCGGCCTTCTCCTACCGCCCGGAGACGGGCGAAGATCCCTACCACGCCTTCCTGGGCGTGCCGCTCCTGCGCGGGGGCCGGGTGATGGGCGTCGTGGTGGTCCAGAACCGCACCGAGCGCGTCTACGCCGAGGAAGAGGTCGAGGATCTCCAGATCATCGCCATGGTGCTGGCCGAGATGGTCGCCCAGGGCGAACTGCTGGGCGGGACCGAACTCAAGGACGTCGAGATCGCGCCGCACAAGCCCGAGCGCCTGCGCGGGGTGAAGCTCGCCGAAGGCCTGGCGTTCGGCAAGGCGGTGTTCCATGAGGCGCCAGTCGCGCCAGAACAGCTGCTGTCCGACGACATCCCGCGCGAGGAAGAGCGGCTGAAGGCCGCGATCACCGGGCTCCAGGCCCAGATCGACGAGATGCTGGACGGCCAGCACGGCATCGTCGGCGCCTCGTTCGAAGTGCTCGAGGCCTACCGCATGTTCGCCCACAGCCAGGGCTGGAACCACTCTCTCGAAGAGGCGGTTCGCTCCGGCCTGACAGCCGAGGCGGCGGTGGAGCGCGTGCGTTCGGAACACCGCGCCCGAATGGGCCAGGCCCGCGATCCCTATCTGCGCGAGCGCCTGCATGACCTGGAAGATCTGAACGACCGCCTGCTGCGACACCTGACGGGCGACGCCCACGCCGCCCGCAGCCTGCCGGACGACGCCATCCTCATCGCCCGCAACCTCGGCCCGGCCGACCTGCTCGAATACGACCGGACCAAGCTGAAGGGCATACTGCTGGAAGAGGGGTCGCCCGCCAGCCACGCGGCCATCGTCGCGCGCGCGCTGGACATCCCTTGCGTCGGCCGCCTCGCCGGCCTGCGCGACAGGGTGTCGGAAGGCGATCCGGTGATCGTCGACGCCGAGACGGGCGAGACCTACCTGCGCCCGCGTCCGGATGTGGTCGCCTCGATCCAGGCCCGGATGCAGGTGCGCGCCACCCAGCGCGCCGAATTCGCCCGCCTTCGCGACACGCCCGCCGTCACCAAGGACGGCGGCAAGATCCACCTGATGATGAACGCCGGCCTGGAGGTCGACCTCGACATCCTGCACGAGACCGGCGCCGAAGGCATTGGGCTGTTCCGCACGGAATTCCAGTTCATGGTGGCCGAGGAACTGCCGCGGACCAACGCCCAGACCCAGCTCTACGCCCGGGTGCTGGACGCCGCCGCCGGACTGCCCGTCACCTTCCGCACCCTGGACCTTGGCGGCGACAAGGTGCTGCCCTACCTGCAGGCGGACCTCGAAGAGAATCCCGCCATGGGATGGCGCGCCGTGCGCATGGGGCTCGACCGCCCGGCCCTGCTCCGATTGCAGTTGCGCGCCCTGATCTCGGCGGCGCGCGGCAGGGAGCTGCGGGTGATGTTTCCCCTGATCGCCAGCGTTGACGAATTCCGCGCCGCCCGCGGCATGGTCGATGACGAGATCGCCTGGGCCCAGAGGCGCGGGCGCCCCTCACCCAAGATCCTGCTGGTCGGGGCCATGATCGAGGCCCCATCGCTCCTGTGGCATCTGGACGCGCTGCTCGCGATGACGGACTTCGTCTCGGTCGGCACCAATGACCTGATGCAGTACCTGTTCGCCGCTGACCGTGGGAATCCCCGCGTCGCGGATCGTTACGATCCGCTGTCGCCGCCGGCCCTGCGCGCGCTCAAGACCATCTGCGACGCTTGCGTCGAATCTGGAACGCCTGTTTCTGTGTGCGGGGAGATGGCGGGCCGACCGCTCGAAGCCTTCGCCCTGATCGGCCTGGGGTTTGACCGGCTGTCGATGCCGCCCGCCGGCATCGGCCCGGTCAAGAGGATGGTGCTTTCGTGCGACCGGGACGCGGCCAGGCGTGGCGTAACCTCCCTGTTAAAGGGCACTTCAGGATCGGTTCGAAACGAGGTGGAAAGTCTGGCGCGCCGCCTGTATGTCGCGCTTTAACCTATTGATTTCCGGGCGCTAGGCTGATATCCACAATATTCGCTTAACAATAGGGCGATAAGCAGTCGGGGTTGGTTCTACGATTTGTCGTCGTAGACCGTCAGTGAGGGCGAAAGTAGCCATGCCGCTGGATACAGGCGCGGTTACGCACAGTCTGTTGATGTCCGCGGGCGTGGACATCAACGAGACGAACGAGAGACCGGACATGGTGCTCGAGGGAGCGCTTAATGTTGGCGCGGCCCTGCGCGCGACTCGCCAGAGGCATGGGCGGAGTCTTCAGGACATTTCCGACGCGACGCGCATCAAGCGCAGCTACCTCGACGCCATCGAGGAGATGCGACTCGAAGAGCTGCCGTCCCGTCCGTTTACGATCGGCTACGTCCGCGCTTACGCCATGGCGCTCGGCCTCGATGGCGATGCGGCCGTGGAACGTTTCAAGCAGGATGCGCCGGGCGGCGTAGAGCCGCTGCGCGCGCCGGTCGGGGTGCGCAAGCACGCCGACGCCCGCCTGTCGCTGCTGGCCGGCGGCGGCGCCGTGGTCGTTTCCGCGGTCCTGCTATGGAACGTCGTGCAGCACGCCATGGCCGACAACGCCGCCGCGCCGTCGGTGGTGGCGGAGACTTCGGCCCCCGCGCCGGCGCCCGCGCCCGCATCCGCGACAGTGGCTATCTCCGCGGCCCAACCCGCGCCGCAGGACTCCAATGGCCCGCCCCCCTATCAGACCCCCGGCCTGGACGGCTCGACAAGTTCAGGCGCAGCGGCGGCGACCGCCGCGGGCCAGACGCCCGCGAGCAGCGCCGCGGTAAACGCGGCCGAAGCTTCCGCCTTCCAGACGTTCTCGCCCCATGGCGCGGTCTACGGCGCGCCGGCGCAGGCCTCGGTGGTGACCTTGCAGGCCCGCAAGTCGGTGTCCCTGGTCGTTCGCGGCGCCGACGGCCAGGTCTACTTCGCCCAACAGATGAAGGCCGGCGAAGCCTATCGGGCGCCCAAGGGGGCGAACCTCACCGCTGACATTTCCGATACCGCCGCCGTGCGGGTCTACGTCAAGGGCCAGCTTCACCCCGATCTGGCGACACCGGTCACGCCGCTGGCCAAGCTGGCGAGCGACGGCACGGCCGACGATGGGGCGGACGCAGGCGCCTGACACGGCGTCGCCTCCCGAGGCCGCCTCTGCACGTCCCGAAATTGATCCAGGACAGCCGCCCTGACGCCCTCTAGCGTGCGCGCTTGGTCGGTGTCCGAGAAGACGACGCCGGGCCAAGGCCTTGCGGGACGATCCTGCATCAGGGCTGAAGCGCGAGGGGGATTGCATGACCGGTCCTTCCGGAGTTGAAGCCGCCAAGCTCGGACCTCTGCTGGCCACCGCCCTTGTCGCCGGCAACATGATCGGCTCGGGCATCTACCTGCTTCCAGCGACCCTCGCCCTGATCGGGGGCATCAGCCTGATCGGCTGGGTGCTGGCGACTGTCGCGGCCGCCCTGATGGGTGTGGTGTTCAGCGCCCTGGTGGTGTTGAGGCCGGACCTCGACGGCATCCCCGCCTATGTCCGCGAGGGCCTGGGCGGCTACCTCGGGTTCCAGGCCGGGCTGGTCTATTGGGCGTCGAACTGGATCGGCACGATCGCCATCGCCGTGACCGTGACGGGTTACCTGTCCTTCTTCGCCCCCGTGCTTCATCAGCCGCTCATCTCGGCGGCCTGCACCACGGCGGTGGTCTGGCTCATGACCCTGGTCAACATCATCAGCGCGCGCTTCGCAGGAAGGCTCGGGGCCATCTCCTTGGCGATGGGTCTGGTCCCGCTCCTCGCGGTCGGACTGTTCGGCTGGCTTTGGTTCGACCCCCACCTGTTCACCCGATACTGGAACGTCGCCGGCAAGCCGCCGCTGCAGGCGATGGGTGTTTCCCTGGTGCTGATCTTCTGGGCCTTCACAGGCATGGAGAGCGCCGCCGTCGCGGCCGCCGTGGTGAGCAACCCGGCCCGTAACGTCCCGATCGCCACGGTCGGCGGCGTCTGCCTGGCCGCGGTCGTGTATGTGCTGACCTCGGTCGCCATCGGCGGCGTGGTGCCCGCGCCCGAACTCGCCCGGTCGAGCGCGCCCTTCGCCGCCGCCATGACCCGGATGCTCGGTCCGGTCGCCGCTGGCCTCGTGGCGGCGTGCGCCCTCGCCAAGGTGATTGGAACGGGATGCGGCATCACCCTCATCACCGGAGAAACGACACGCGCCTCGGCGGCCAGCGGACACCTGCCTGGCTTCCTCGGGCGCACGCGCGCCGACGGCCTGGCGGTCAACGCCCTGCTCTGCCTGGCGGTGCTGATGTCGCTGACGGTCTTCCTCACGCTTTCGCCGACGCTTCGGCGGCAGTTCGAGGTGCTCATCGACCTGTCGACCGTCTTCACGCTCGTTCCCTACATCTGGTGCGCCCTTGCGGTGGTGCGCTTCGCCCGCGCGATCGCGTCCCGGGCGTGGCGACTGGCGGTCCAGGCATGCGCGCTCATCGCTTGCGCCTTCTGCATCGGGATCACCGTCACGTCGGACATCCGGCTTCTGTCGCTCAGCGCGGCCTGTCTGCTGGCCACGGTTCCGATCTGGATCGGCGTCAGCCTCCGCAAAGCGCAAAGGGCGGCGACAGAAGCGGCCAGGGCCGCTATATGATGCAGCCATGACCGCATCAGATTTGGCGCATGTCCGCCCGTGGCGGGCGATCCAGCGACGGGTGTCGCGAAAGATCCGGGTCGGGTCCGTGGAGGTGGGCGGGGACGCCCCGATCACGGTCCAGACGATGACCAACACGCTCACCGCGGACGCGGGGGCGACGATCGAGCAGATCCGTCAGGTGGAGGAGGCCGGGTGCGACATCGTGCGGGTGTCGTGTCCGGACGAGGAATCGACCGCGGCGATGACGGCCATCGTCAAGGCGGCGAAGATCCCGATCGTGGCGGACATCCACTTCCACTACAAACGCGCCATCGAGGCGGCCCGGGCGGGGGTGGCTTGCCTTCGGATCAATCCGGGCAACATCGGCTCCTCGGCGCGGGTGAAGGAGGTCGTGCAGGCGGCCAAGGACCACGGCTGCGCCATGCGCATCGGGGTCAACGCGGGCTCATTGGAGCGGGAGCTTCTGGAGCGCTACGGCGAGCCCTGCCCCGAGGCGATGGTGGAGAGCGCGCTCAGCCACGCCCGCATCCTGCAGGACCACGATTTCCACGAGTTCAAGATCAGCGTGAAGGCGTCCGATCCGTTCCTGACGGTGGCGGCCTATCAGATGCTGGCCGAGGCCATCGACTGCCCGCTGCACCTTGGGGTGACCGAGGCGGGGGCCATGCGGATCGGCACGGTGAAGTCCTCCATCGGCCTGGGCTCGATGCTGTGGGCGGGGATCGGCGACACCATCCGCGTCTCCCTGGCGGCGGACCCGGTGGAAGAGGTCAAGGTCGGCTTCGACATCCTGAAGTCGCTGGGCCTCAGGCACCGCGGCGTGAACATCATCGCCTGCCCCTCCTGCGCCCGGCAGGGGTTCCAGGTGATCAAGACCGTGGAGGCGCTGGAGGCGCGCCTGGCCCACATCGCCACCCCCATGAGCCTGTCGATCATCGGCTGCGTGGTGAACGGCCCGGGCGAGGCGCTTTACACCGACATCGGCTTCACCGGCGGCGGCAAGGGCGCGGGCATGGTCTACATGGCCGGCAAGCCTGACCACAAAATGGACAACGAGCGCATGGTCGAGCACATCGTCGAGCTCGTCGAAGCCAAGGCCGCCGAAATCCAGGCCCGCATCGACGCCGAATCGACCGATCAAACCTCCCTGCAGGCTGCGGAGTAGAAGGCTGCATGGTCGCAACCGTTTCCGACTCTACCGTCCTGGCCGATCCCGCGGCGAACGTCGCCGCCGCGATGAAGCAGGCCGTCCGGACCGTCGACGCCGCACTCGAAGCGGTCCTGCCTCAACCATCGGGCCTGCACGGGCGCGTCGCCGAGGCCATGCGCTATGCGGTGTTCGCGGGCGGCAAGCGCCTGCGCCCCTTCCTGACGCTGGAGAGCGCCCGCCTGTTCGGGGCGCCGGAGTCCCGGGCCGCGCGGGCGGCGGCGGCCATCGAGGTGCTGCACACCTATTCGCTGGTGCATGACGACCTGCCCTGCATGGACGACGACGATCTGCGCCGGGGCCGGCCCACCGCCCACCGCAAGTTCGACGAGGCCACCGCCGTGCTCGCGGGCGACGCCCTGCTCACCATCGCCTTCCAGATCCTCGCCGATCCGGAAACCCATCCTTCCGGGGATGTCCGCGCCCGCCTCATCGCCCGCCTGGCCGAAGCGTCCGGTTCGGAAGGCATGATCGGCGGGCAGATGATGGACATGCAGGCGCCGGAACGCGCCTACGGCAAGGACGAGGTCATCCTCCTGCAGCGGATGAAGACCGGCGCCCTGTTCGAGTTCTCGTGCGAGGCGGGACCCATTCTGGCGGAGGCGCCGGACGAGGAGCGGCGGCGGCTGCGCGACTATGCGCGGGATCTGGGCCTGGCCTTCCAGATCGCGGACGACCTGATCGACGCCCTCGGGACCGAGGAAACCGCCGGCAAGGCGGTCGGCAAGGACCAGGAAAAGGGCAAGGCGACCTTCATTTCGCTGCTTGGCGTGGACGGGGCGAAGGCCGAGGCGTCGCGGCTGGCCCATCGGGCGGCCGACGGGCTGAAGCATTTCGGTTCGTCCGCGGACGGACTGCGAGCGCTGCCGTTCTTTCTTCTCGATCGTGCGTCGTGAGCGGTTGTAGCATGGCCGTGGGGGGCTACAGGGACCTATGACAAGCTTAGCGACACCGCTTCTGGACCGCGCCAACACGCCGGAGGACCTTCGCCGGCTTCCGCGCGAGAGTCTGCGCCAGCTCGCCGACGAACTTCGCGCCGAGACTATCGACGCCGTGTCGGTCACCGGCGGCCACCTCGGCGCGGGCCTGGGCGTGGTCGAGTTGACCGTGGCCCTGCACTATGTGTTCGACACGCCGCGCGACCGCCTGGTCTGGGACGTCGGCCACCAGGCCTATCCGCACAAGATCCTCACCGGTCGGCGCGACCGCATCCGCACCCTGCGCCAGGGCGGGGGGCTATCGGGCTTCACCCGCAGGGCGGAGAGCAACTACGACCCGTTCGGCGCGGCCCACTCCTCGACCTCCATCTCCGCCGCCCTCGGCATGGGCGTGGCGCGGGATCTCTCCGGCGGCGCCAACCACGTCATCGCCGTCATCGGCGACGGGGCCATGAGCGCGGGCATGGCCTACGAGGCAATGAACAACGCCGGCGCGCGCAACAGCCGGTTCCTGGTGGTCCTGAACGACAATGAGATGTCGATCGCCCCGCCGGTGGGCGCCCTCAGCGGCTACCTGGCCAAGCTGGTGTCCTCCAAGGCCTATCAGGACATCCGCCACTTCACGCGCGACCTGTTGCCCAAGCCGCTGCGCGGCGCGGCCAAGCGCGCCGAGGAGTATGCGCGCGGCATGCTGGCCGGCGGCACCATGTTCGAGGAGCTCGGCTTCCTCTACATCGGCCCCATCGACGGCCATGACCTGGACCACCTCGTGCCGGTGCTCGAGAACATCCGCGACGACGGTTCCGAAAAGCCCATCCTGCTGCACGTGATCACCGAGAAGGGTCGAGGCTACAAGCCGGCCGAAGCCTCCTCGGACAAGGGCCACGCGGTGGGCAAGTTCGACGTCGTCACCGGCGCCCAGGCCAAGAGCCAGCCCAAGGCGCCCGTCTATACCAGGGTGTTCGCCGAAGCCCTGATCCAGGCGGCGGCCGAGGATCCCAAGGTGGTGGCGATCACCGCGGCCATGCCGTCGGGCACGGGCCTGGACCTGTTCGAGAAGCGTTTCCCGGACCGCATGTTCGACGTGGGCATCGCCGAACAGCACGCGGTGACCTTCGCCGCGGGCCTTGCGACCGAGGGGTACAAGCCCTTCTGCGCCATCTATTCGACCTTCCTGCAGCGCGCCTACGATCAGGTCGTCCATGACGTGGCGATCCAGAACCTGCCGGTCCGGTTCGCCCTGGACCGCGCCGGACTGGTGGGCGCCGACGGGGCGACCCACGCCGGCAGCTTCGACCTGGCCTACCTCTGCTGCCTGCCGAACATGGTGGTCATGGCGCCGTCCGACGAAGCGGAGCTGGTGCACATGACGGCGACCGCGGCGGCCCATGATTCCGGGCCCATCGCCCTGCGCTACCCGCGCGGCGAAGGCGTCGGCGTGGCGATGCCGGAGCGCGGTCAGGTCTTGCCCATCGGCAAGGGCCGGATCGTCCGCGAGGGCAAGGACGTCGCCATCCTCAGCCTGGGGACGCGGTTGCAGACCGCGCTCGCGGCGGCCGAGCATCTTCAGGCCTCCGGGGTGTCATGCACCGTGGCGGACGCGCGGTTCGCCAAGCCCATCGACGAGGCCATGGTCAAGGCGCTGGCGCGGCGCCACCGGATGCTGATCACCATCGAGGAAGGCTCCGTCGGCGGCTTCGGCAGCCATATTCTGGACTTCCTCGTAAACAATGATCTCATGCGTGCGGGCCTGACTGTCAGGACCCTGAAGTTGCCGGATGAGTTCTTGGATCACGACGACCCCTTCAAGCAGTATGACCGCGCCGGTCTGAACGCCGCGGACATCGTGCGCGTGGTCGAGTCGCATCTGGCCGAGACCGCCTGAGGCCGACCTTGAAGCCAATCGCCTTCGCCGCTCTGCTGGCGCTCACCTCGGCGCCGGCTGTCGCCGTACACGCCCAGGCCGCCGATCCCGGCGTCGCCCAGATCGAAACGCTGAATTCGGCGCTGCTGGACGTCATGAAGCAGGCCAAGAGCCTAGGCGTCGACGGCCGCGTCAGGAAGCTGACTCCCGTCGTGCAGCAGGTCTACGATCTGCCGACCATGACCCGCTTCGCGGTCGGCCCGAAGTGGGCGACGCTCGCGCCGCAGGACCAGAGCGCCCTCACCCAGGCGTTCGGGCGCATGACCGTGGCCAGCTACGCCCATAACTTCGACGACTATTCCGGCGAGCGCTTCGCGGTCGATGCCGGCGTCCAGACCCGCGGCCCCGACAAGCTGGTCACCGGCCATATCCTCACCACCGGCAAGCCGGTGGACCTGACCTACCGCATGCGCCAGGCCTCCGACGGCAAGTGGAAGGTCATCGACGTCTATTACAACGGATCGATCAGCGAGCTGACCACGCGGCGCTCGGACTTCTCCGCCTCGATCAACGGCGGCGGCGCGCCGGCCCTGCTCAAGAAGATCGACGAGCTGACCAACAAGCTGATCCGGGGCGCCTGAGGCGAGCGCCGCGGCGCGAAGGGGCTGTCCGGACAGGATTCTTGCTGTCGTTCATGGACAAATCGCGCATGTATCGAGCGTCGCAATCCCAAGTCCTGGATCGATGGAGAGGCGCCATGCCCGCCAGTCCCCGCCTGAAGAAGAGCGAGACGCTCGAGATCCGGCTGCCCTATCCGACCAAGCTGGCCTTCATGGCCAGCTGCCGGCGCCAGGGGCGGTCCGCCAGCGAGACCCTGCGCCAGTTCATCGATGATCAGCTGGACGGGCCGAAGCCGGCGCGAAAGGCGCTCCGCCGCTCGCTTCACCTGGTCGCGGGCGCCCTGATCGCCGCGGCCGTGGGCGCCGTGGCGGCCCCCTCCCTCGCCCGGCCGGCCTCGCACGCGGACTTCGACCGCCTCGACCTGAACGGTGATCGCGCCATCGGCCTGGCGGAGTTCGCGCGGCTCGACTCCGACCACGACGGCAAGGTCAGCTTCGCGGAATTCCGAGCGCGCCCGGCCCATTGAGCGGCGTCACCGCACCCGCCTGAAGAACCGGCCCAGGTCGAGGTTCAACCACGTCCAGGGCCTGAAGATCGACGCGCCCCGCCGCCACGACATCACAACCATCTCGGCGCGGCCGATGAGGTTCTCCGCCGGCACGAAGCCCACGCCGATCTCCTGGGGCCAGCGGCTGTCCAGGGAGTTGTCGCGGTTGTCGCCCATGAAGAAGTAGGTCCCGGGCGGGACGACATAGACCCCGGTGTTGTCGCCCTCGTGGTCCGGCGCGCCGCCGAAGGTGACGTACCGCTTTCCGCTGGGCGCGGTCTCGACGACCTGCGGCGCGATCCTCCCCGGGGCGTCGTGATCCCGGGCGAGACCCGAGATTTGGCGTGGGATCGGTACGCCGTTCACCAGCACCGCGCCCTGGGAGACCTGCACCCGGTCGCCCGGCAGGCCGATCAGGCGCTTGATGTAGACCTCGCCCGGGTCCCGCGGCAGCCGGAAGACCACGACGTCGCCGCGGGCGGGCGCCTTGCCCCCGATGCGCCCGGGCAGCAGCGGCAGGTTGAAGGGCAAGGAGGCCCGGCTCCAGCCATAGGGCCACTTGGAGACCACGATATAGTCCCCGGTCACCAGCCCCGGCTCCATCGAAGACGACGGGATGGTGAAGGGCTGGAACACCGCCACGCGGACCAGCAGCATGAGCGCCAGAGCGACCGCTAGCGTCTTGGCCGTCTCGATCACTTCATGGGCCAGGTCACCCGCCTTCGCTGGGGGAACATCTTCGTAAAGGGAGTCCATGGAGCGCCTCTGCGCATGCCGGGCGAGCGCCCGCCGGGTCGGTGTCGCCTCCGGCCGGGCGAGATTCCAGCGGAGTCTCGTCGGGACGACCCGCTCCTGATGTCCGGACAGGGCGCGAGACGTCGGGAGGGTCAGGCTTCGCCGGGCGTCTTCAGGCGCGCCGCCTGGTTGCGTCCGGCGGCCCGAGCAACGCCGGTTCGAACAGCAGGGCGCAGACCAGGGTCCAGACGATCGAGATCATCAGGATCTTGCCCATGCCGGCGGTGCCGGGATGGCTGGAGAGCCACAGGCTGCCGAAGGCCATGCCGGTGGTCATGGCGCTGAAGAACACCGCCCGCGTCAGGCTGGACTGCAGAAGGTCCGTATGGCCGGCGCGCCAGGCCATCACGAAATAGATGTGGAACGCCACGCCCACCCCGAACAGCAGGGGGAAGGCGATGATGTTGGCGAAGTTGATCGGCTGGCCGATGAGCACGCAGGTGGCCAGGGTCAGGAACCCGGACAGCACAACGGGGGCCAGGGTGAAGGCGACTTCGCGCAGGCTGCGCAGCACGGCGAACAGCAACACCGTCACGGCGATCAAGGACAGCACGCCCGCCTCGATGAAGGCGCCGGCGATGGTCTTGGCCGCCTCCTGGATGGAGATCGGGCCGCCGGAGGCGTCGGGGGCGATCTCGCGGACCTGGGCGGCGAAACGTTCGAGGCTCGGGTTGTCGTTGTGCCTGGGGAAGACCCGCACCCGCGCGCGGCCATCCGGGGCGGACCAGTCGCGAACCAGCTCGGGCGGGAGGGTCTCGAGCGTCACCGGCTGGGCCGCCAGCATGTTGCGGACCTGGTCGAGCATGGTGTTGAGCGGGGAGACGACCACCGCCTCGGCGCGGCTGCGCAACGGGGGCGAACCTGCGGCCAGGGCGTCCAGGACGTCCGCCAGCCGCCGGGCGTCCGCGGCCGGCGCCGTGGCGGAGGCGGCGGCCTCGCGCAGCGCCTTGGCGGTCTCGGTCAGGCTCTGCACCGTCTCGGCGTCGGTGGGCGGGGCGGTGAGCTTCAGCGGGTTCAGCGTCAGGTCCAGCAGCAACGATGCATCCTGGATCAGGGCGAGCTTGGCCGGCTGGTCCTCTGGGATGTAGCTCGACAGGGTGACCGCCTGGCTGGTCTCGCTGAGGGCGGCCGCCCGTTTGGCGATGGCGTCGGCGCCGGCTTGCGAGGGCGCCAGGATGTCGATGGTGTTGGGCGTCTGGTCCGGGTCGGTCATCAGGTCCGACAGGGTCGCCATGGCCTCGCCGTGCGGGTTGCGCAGGTGCAGGGGATTGAAGTCGAACTTCACCAGGGGCAGCAGGGCGATGCTGGCCAGCACCGCGATCGCGAACATCCACAGGACCCGCTTGCGCTGGACGATCAGGTAGTGGTCCAGCGGCGCCAGGCGCCGGTTGCCCACTTCCAGCGTCTGCTGCGGCGAGCGCACGATGATCAGCAGGGCCGGCAGCAGCGTCAGGGTGAGCAAGAGGGCGATGATCATGCCCAGGCCCGCGATGACGCCCAGTTCCGAGACGCCGATGTAATTGGTGGGCAGGAAGGCGAAGAGGCCCAGCGTGATGGCGGCGGCGGCGACGGCGAGGGCGCCGCCGACCCCCTTGGCCGCCTGGCTCAGGGCGGCGGCGGGGTCGGGAGTATGGAGCCGCTCGGCCCTGAAGCGGACGCTGAGCTGGATGCCGAAGTCGATCCCCAGGCCCACGAACAGCGGGATGAAGGCCACCGAGATGAGGTTGAAGCGGCCCACCGCCGCCAGGCCGACGCCCGCGGTCAGCACCAGGCCCACCACGGTTGTGACCAGGATGCAGCCCAGGATCCGGAATGAGCGCGTGGCCAGCCACAGCATCAGGATCACGGCGCCGAGCATGACTCCGGTCACCAGCCAGGCCTTGTCGGCGAGGGACGAGAACTCCTCGTCCGCCAGGGGGACCTCGCCGGTGAGCCGGACCTTGAGGCCGTGCGCCGCGTCAAGGTGCAGGTCGCGGGCGGTCTGGCGGATGGCGTCCGCAGTGGCGGATCCGGGCTCCAGGTCGTCGTAGTTCAGCCGGGCCTGGACCAGCACCAGCCGGCGCAGCGGCGTGTGCGCGCCGCCTTGGCTCTCCATCAGGGTTTCCCACGAGAAGAACGCAGGCTCGCCCTTGCGGGTGCGGTCCACGGCGTCGGCGAGGCCGCGCAGGGGCGCCTGGATGGCGCCGAGGGTAGTCTGGCCCTGCTTGACCCCGAGCAGCATGGCCGACAGGCTTTGCATCACCCCGCGAAGGCTGGGATCCGCGGCCAGGGGGCCAAGGAACGGCTGCGCCTTGATCACCTCGCTGGTGGTGGCCTCGACGTCCTTCTGCGACAGCAGCAGGAGCCCGTTCTGGGCGAAGAACGGCCCGCCGTCTGGCCGCTGGACGGCCTTCACCACGTCCTGGCGCTGGGCGAGCTTCTCGGTCAGTCCGGCCGCGCCCTGTTCGGCGAGTTCGGGCGTGGCGCCGTCGATCACCACGATGATCCGGTCGGTGTCCTGCGGGAAGGCCGCGTCCACCGCCGCCTCATGCTTGCGCCACGCCACCTTGGGCGAGATCAGCTGGGCGGTGTCGGTGGTCATGGCGAAGTGGCCGGCCGCATAGCCGCCGGCGAGGACGCACAGGATCGCCGCCGCGATCGCCACCAGCCAGGGTGCGCGACAACTGAAGCCGACGAGCCGCGCGATCAGACCCGTCATTCGTTAATCAGCCTGTTCATGGTGAGGCTTCTTCCACAGCATCGCCTCGCCGCCAACGCGTTCCGGCGATGGCCGACACCACGGCCGGCAGCAGCAGAAGCACGAGGGGCGCCCCCGCCAGCAGGCCGGAGATGATCGCAATGGCCAGGGGCTTTTGCATGGCCGCGCCCCGGCCGAGGCCAATGGCCAGGGGCGACAGGGCCAGGATGGCGATGATCGCGGACATCAGGATCGGCCGAAGCCGCGCCCGCCCGGCGTCGATCAGGGTCTCGGCGTTCAGCGGGCGGGTGAAATCCAGCTCCGCGAAATAGAACACAGCCAGCTCGGCCACGATGCCCACCACCATGGTCATGCCCATGAGCGCGGAGATGTTCAGCTCCGTTCCCGTCACCCACAACCCCACGAACACGGCGGCGGCGGAGAGCCCCACAACCGTCAGGGTGCTGACGGCGACGACCCAGCGCTCGAACAGATAGAGCAGCAGCAGCGTCACCAACAGCAGTGCGGCCAGGAACACGACGGCCAGGCCGGTGAAGGAGCGCTGCTGTTCGGCGTAGATCCCGCCGTATTCCACCCGCACGCCGGCCGGCAGGGAAAGGCCCGAGACGGTCTTGCGCACCGCCGCCATGGCCGACCCGAGGTCGCGGCCCTCCAGACGGCCGGTCACGCCGACGAAGGGCTGCAGATCCTCGCGCCTGATCTGCTGCTGGCCCGGCTGGATGCTGACCGTCGCGATTCGCTCCAGTGGTACGGCGCGTCCGTCCGGCGTGTGGAGCTGCAGCTGGCGCAGCGCTGCGATGCGGCCGCGCAGGGCTTCCGGCGCCCGCACCCGGACGCCCACGATGGTCTCGCCCTGCTGCACCTCCGTCGCGACCGAACCTCCGATCAGGGCCGACAGCTGGCGCGAGACGGCCTCCGGATCCAGCCCCTCCAGGGCGGCGGCGGGCCGGTTGACCTGGACGACCACCGCGTCGCCCGCGACCCGCAGGCCGTCCACCACCTCCACCACGCCTGGGATCTTCTCGATGGCCGGCGCCACCAAGCCCGCGGCCTCCTGCAGCGCGGCTGTGTCGGAGCCGAAGAGCTTCACCTCGATGGGCTGGGGCACGGCGGTGAGGTCGCCGATGAGGTCCTCCATCAGCTGGGCCGTCTCGATGTCGAGGCCCGGGACGTCGTGCTCCACCCGCTGGCGCACTTCGGCCATGACCTTCTCGATGCCGCGCCGGCCGCCGCCCTTCAGGTGAATGAAGAAGTCGCCCTCGTCCGCCTCGGTCAGTCCGCCGCCGAGTTGCACGCCGGTTCGGCGCGAATAGCTGTCCACCTCGGGGGTGGAGCGGATGATCGTCTCCAGCTGCCGCAGCAGCCGGTCTGTGTCGCTGAGCGCGGCGCCGGACGCGGCCTTGTAGTCCAGCACGAAACCGCCCTCGTCCATGTGCGGCATGAAGCCAGTGGCGAGGCGGGTGGATGCGAAGCCGCCCAGGACCACGAGGACGAGCGCGACGAGGCCCAGGCTCCGCAGGGGCTTGGCCAGGGCCCGCCGGGCCAGGCGGTCATAGCGTTTGGTCAGCCGCGTCATGACGCCGCTGGCGCGATCGGCGGACTCCACGTCGCCAGGCCTCAGCCAGCGGCTCGCCAGCAGGGGCGCCACAAACAGGGCGAGGACGAGGGACATGAACAGGGTCGCGGTCATGGTGACGGCCAGGGCGCGGAAGAACCCGCCCGTGACGCCCGTCAGGAAGGCGAGGGGGATGAACACCACCATGGTGCTCATCGACGACCCGATCAGGGGCCGCGCCATCTCCGCCGCCGCACCGAGGGGATCGGCAGGCGCGTCGGCCCGCCGCGCCTCCTGAAGGCGGCGCATGATGTGCTCCAGCATCACCACCGCGTCGTCCACGACCAGGCCCACGGCGGCGGCCATCCCGCCCAGGGTCATCATGTTGAAGCTCATGTTCAGGCCGAGCAGGACCAGGGAGGCGGCCGCGAGGCTGGCGGGCAGCAGGATGGCGGTGATCAGCATCAGCCGCGGACTGCGCAGGAACAGGAAGAGCACGCCGCCCGCGAGGATCGCCCCCAGCAGGATGGAATCCGCCACGCTGCCGGCGGCGCCTTTCACCAGTTCGGACTGGTCGTAATAGGTGACGATCTGGACGTCGGCGGGGGTCTGGGCCTTGAAAGCCGCCAGGCGCGCCTTGACCGCCTCGACCAGCGCCACGCCCGCCGCATCTGGGGCCTGGCGAATGTTGATCAGCACTGCGTCGCGCCCCTGGGCCGTCACCCGCGTCCATTCGGGCGCCTGCGCCAGACGGATGGTCGCCACGTCCCTGAGCGGCACGGCGCCCGCGCCGGCGGCCGCGCCGGTCTTGACGATGACCCCGCCCAGGTCGCGCGCGTCGCGGATCCGGTCGTCCTCGATGGTCAGGTAGAGCCTGTGGCGGTCCTCGAAGCGGCCTACCGCAACTACTGCATTGTTGGCCGAGACGGCCTTGGCGACGTCTTCCACCGACAGTCCGAGGGCCTGAAGCCGGGCCGGATCGACCTCCACCTGGTACTCGGCCCGCCGCCCCCCCAGGACCTCTACGGACGCGACGCCTGGAACCGCCGAAATCAGGGGGCGCAGCTTCTGGTCGGCGAAGGCGCGCAGGCTTGTCGGGTCGCGGTTCGGAGAGCTGACGGCCAGGGCCAGCACGGGGAACACCGTCGGGTCCATCCGGCGCGTCTCGAAACGGGTCCCCTGCGGCAGGTCCGGCGTGATGGCGTTCAGCGCCGCCTGCACCTGCAGCAGGGCCGAGATCATGTCGTGGCCCCAGTCGAAGTTGGCGGACACCTCCGCCGAGCCCCGGCTGGTCGTGGAGCGGATCTGGATCACCCCCGGGACGGACCGCAGGGCCTGCTCCACCGGGCGGGTGACCTGGATGGCCATCTGGTCGGCGGCCCGGTCGCCGGCGTCGATGGAGACCACGATGCGCGGGAAGTCGATGTGGGGGAAAAGGCCCACCGGCAGGCGCGCGGCCGCGCCAATGCCCGCGAGGGTCAGGAGAATGAAGGCGAACAGGGCCGACTTGGCGTGGGCGCGCAGCCAGGCCGTCATGGCGCGTCGGCTCGCGCGGCGGGTTGTTCACGCACCGCCATGCCGTCGCTGAGCGCCGTTCCCCCCTCCACCACCACCTGCTCGCCCGGCTTGACGCCGGTGCGGATTTCGACCCGTTCGGCCTCCTCGACGCCCAGCGTCACGTCACGGCGGTGGGCGACGCCGCCGCTCTGCACGAACAGGTATGGCTTTTCGCCGTCATAGAGCAGGGCCTGACGGGGCACGGCGTCGGCATTGGTGCGGACGGACATCGCGATCTCGCCGCGAACGGGCTGGCCCGGCGCGAAGCCGGCCCCCGCGGGCAGGCGGACAATGGCGGCGGCCAGGCGGGTCTGGGCGTCGGCGCGGGGGTCGACGGACTCCACGCGCGCCTCGACCTGGGTCTGGCCCTCGAGCGAGGACAGCCGCACCGTCGCACCGGGCTTCACCCGGGCCGCTTGCGCGGGCTCGATGCCGAGCCGGACCCGCAGGGCGCGGGGATCGCCGATCTTCATCACCGCCGCGCCCTGGGCGATGGTGTCGCCCGGCGCCGCCGCCAGGGACTCCACCACGCCGGCCCCGGGGGCCGTGAGCTTAAGGCCAGCCCCGCCGCTACGCTGCTGCAGGCTCCTGGCGCTCTCGGAAGCGGTCCCGGCGGCGGTGTGGGCGGCTTCCACCTCCGCGTCGCTGGCGAGGCCCGCCGCCCGCAGGCGCTGGGCGCGGGCATAGGCCTGCTCCGCGCCCTGGGCCTCGCGCTGAGCCCGGTCGAGGTCCAGCCTGGCCGATGCGCTGGGCGTCAGGGTCGCCACCGGCTGACCCGCAGTGACCCGGTCCCCCGGCGCGACCAGGAGGGCCGCCACCTGGGCTTCGGCCGGCGCGATCACGGTCCGCTCCGACGCGGGCGCGATCTCCGCGCCGCCATAGGCCTCCAGCGTCTGGGTCAGGGTCGCCGCCTCCACCGTCCGGGTGCGGACCAGGGCCACGGCGTCCGGGCCCTTGTTCTCCTTCTGGCCTCTGGAACACCCGGCCGCGAGCAACGCCAGGATCAGAATGGACCGGTTCATGCGGGCCTCTTGGGAATCGGGGCGCCTATGGCGAGCTCGAGGCCGACGACCTGTTCGGCGATCGCCTGATCCAGGGCCGCCAGGGCGATCTGCTTGTCGAGGAAGGCCTGGTTGACGGCGTTGGCGGCGCTGAGCGCGATGTCGCCGTGCTCAGCCGCGGCCTGGACGGCGGCCGCCGTCCGGCTGAGCGGACCCGCCTGCGCCGCCAGCTCGTCCCGTTGACGCACGCCGATCTCGAGCGCGGACACCAGGGCGGCGATGTCCGACCGCGTCGTGAACAGACGGGCGGCGTACTCGGCGCGCAGGGCCTCGCGTGTCGCCGCTTCCACCGCCACGCCCCCGCGGTTGCGGTTCCACAGGGGGAGGCTGAAGGTGGTCGTGGGCCCGATGGTGCGCACGTCGCTGGTGTCGCGGGCGGCGGTGACTCCGAGCTGGAGCGTCGGGAACTGGTCGAGGATGGACTTGCGCACGGCCGCATCCTGGCTGTCGTAACCGGCCTGCAGCGCCAGAAGGTCGAGCCGGCCGGCGCGCGCGGCCTGGAACAGCGCCTCGGCGTCGAACGGCGGCGGCGGCACGGCGCCGGCGGCGATCTGGAGGTGCTCGGAGGGCGCCAGCCCCAGCAGGGCGTTGAGTTCCAGCCGCGCGGCCTTCAGGTCGCGCTCGGCCTGGCGCGCCCGGCCGCCGGCGTCGGCGTCGGCGATACGCCTGGATTGGACGTCGTCCGCCTTCACATCGCCGCGGAGGGCGGCGGGCAGCACGCGGTCCAACTCCTGTTTCGCGAGGGCCTCGGCGCGGCCGGTCAGGTCAGCGGCCCGCTCCAGACCCATGATCCGCGCGGCCAGCAGGCGGGCCTGACCGGCGGCGCCCCACTCCCGCCAGGCGAGGTCGAGGCGGACCTGCTCGCGAGCCGCCCGCGCCCCGGCCACGGACACCGTGTGGTCGCGCAGGGCGGCCACATCCAGGTTCAGCTGGCCGGTCAGGGCGTTGATGTATCCGGTGGCGGGCGAGACCGGGTGGTCGAGGCTGAAGGTGAACTGCGGATCGGGCAGCAGTCCCGCGGAGAACAGCTGGGCGTCCGCCACGCCGGCGCGGGCGCGGGCCGCCTTCAGGTCGGGGTTGGCGATCACCGCCATGACTCCCAGGGCCTCGGGCGTGAGCGGTCGGGCGAAGTCGATCAGGAGCGGGCTGAGACGGGGGTGATCGAGGCGGCCGGCCGCCCGCGACAGGGCCTCCCGATCGGGCGGGGCCAGCAGGGCGTCGACGGCGGGGCCCAGGGGCGCGGGCCGGTAGGCCGCGCAACCTTCGAGGCCGCCGAGGCTTAAGACGAGGGCGAGGGCTGCGGCTGGACCGGACGTCGCGCGCATGTTTCAGCCAACTCCGTCGCACGTCTGGCGCGGACGCCGGATGTGGTCGATCATGGCCGCAGGGGGCTGGGTCACAGGGAGGGCCATCGATGCTGAAATATCTGCTGCCATTGGGCTTGGCGGTCGCCGGGACCATGATCGCCGATTGTGGCCCAGCCAAGTCACGCGCTGACGCTGCTCCGCACTATCGGGTCGCGGCGCGAATCAAGGGCGCCGATGGTGGTTGGGATTATGCCAGCTTCGATCCGGTTCGCCGCCGTCTGTATGTCAGCCGCACCGACACGATCATGACCGTGGACGTGGATTCGGGGGCCGTGACGGCCAAATTGGCCCCAGCGTCGCGCTCACACATCATCCTGGCCATTCCGGGGACCGCCAAGATCCTGGAAACCGACGGCGGAACCAACACCGCGCGCATCCTCGACGCGGTGACCGGGGCCGAACTCGCGGCCATCCCGACGGGCAAGGGGCCGGATGCGGCGGTGATCGAGCCTGTGACCGGCCTCGCCTTCGTCATGGACCACGCGGGCGGCGACGTGACCGTGATCGATACGGCGGCGCAGACCGTGGTGGGGACGATTCCCGTGGGCGGAGTCCTGGAGTTCGCGGCCGCCGACGGCGCGGGCCGCATCTTCGTCAACATCGAGGACAAGGGCGAGATCGCCGTCATCGACGCCCGAGCACGAACCGTCACGGGGCGCTACACCCTGGCGGGCTGCGAGGAGCCCAGCGGCCTCGCCTACGCGCCGCAGTCCAAGCTGCTGGTGGCGGCCTGCGCCAACGGCAAGGCCAAGGTGCTGAACGCCGCCGACGGGTCGGAGGTCGCGACCCTGACCATCGGTCCCCGGCCCGACTTCGCCATCTCCGATCCAGGCCGCGGCCAGGTGCTGATCCCCTCCGGTGGCGACGGGACCCTGGCGGTGATCTCCGTGGCGAACGCCAAGGCGGTGAAGGTGGTCCAGACCGTCCAGACCCAGATCGGCGCCCGCACCGGGACGGTCGATCCCAAGACCGGGCGCGTCTACTTGCCGACCGCGAAGTACCTTCCGCCCGACAAGCCGGGGACCCGGCCCACCATGGTCCCAGGTTCGTTTGAAATCCTCGTCGTCGAACCTTAGCGGCCGGCCAAGGCCGAGCCATCCACGGAGACGCCCCATGGACCACGTCGATCGCCGCCTGCTGCTCACATCCGGCGGAGTCCTCGCCGCGTCAGCATTCGCCGCTGCGGCGGGCGCGCCAGCCGTGGCGTCGGCCGCCCCGGGCCCCATCTTCACGCCCAAGCCCCTGCCGTTCGACCCCAAGGGCATAACCGGCCTGTCGGAGCAGCTGCTCGTCAGTCATCACGACAACAATTACACTGGCGCCGTGAAGCGCCTGGGGGCGATCGTCGCGGCCTTCGCGGCGCTCGATCCGGCGACCGCGCCGGGCTACACGATCAACGGCCTGAAGCGCGAAGAGCTGATCGCGTGGAATTCCATGATCCTGCACGAGCTCTATTTCTCGGGCCTGGGGGCGCCGTCCCAGCCGGGCGCCGCGCTGGCGGCGGCGCTGGAGCGCGACTTCGGCAGCGTCGACCGCTGGCGAGCCGAGTTCGCCGCCATGGGCAAGGCGCTGGGGGGCGGGTCCGGATGGGTGCTGCTGACGTTCAGTCACCGCGACGGCCGCCTGGTGAACCAGTGGGCGGCTGACCACACCATGACCCTGGCGGGCGCGACGCCCGTCCTGGCCCTGGACATGTACGAGCACGCCTACACCATGGACTACGGCGCCAAGGCCGGCGCCTACGTCGACGCCTTCATGAAGGTGATCGCCTGGAAGTCGGCTGACGCCCTGTTCGCGCGGGCCTCCGCCTAGACAAGTTTCAGGGCGAAAAGTCCCAGACCCAGCACGATCGAAACGCCAAGGGTGCGCAGCACGCCGGCGTGGAGGCGGAACAGGCATAACGCCGCGACGGCGCTCAGCGCGGCGGGTCGCCAGTCCAGGCTTGTCAGGTCGGGCAGGCTCAGGGCCACCGGCCCGATCCGCGCCACGGCGAACCTGTGGAACAGGACATGCAACGCGAACCAGACCGTCAGGTTGGCGATCACCCCGACCACGGCGGCGGTGATGGCGGCCAGCGCACCCTGCAGCCGCCGGGCATGCTCCAGGCGCTCCATGAACGGCGCGCCCACGAAGATCCACAGGAAGCAGGGCGTGAAGGTCATCCACAGCGTGAGGGCCGCGCCGATCAGGCCCGCGGCCAGGGGCGCGAACGGCGCGGGGGTCCGGAAGGCCGCGAGGAAGCCGACATATTCGGTGACCAGGATCAGGGGGCCGGGCGTGGTCTCGGCGAGCCCCAGGCCGTCGACCATCTCGCCCGGCTTCAGCCACCCGTGGGTGTTGACGGCTTCCTGGGCCATGTAGGCCAGCACTGCATAGGCGCCGCCGAAGGTGACGGCGGCGAGCCTGGCGAAGAAGGCGCCGATCTGGAACAGCACGTGGCTGGGGCCCAGGGTCGCCAGGATCACCAGCATGGGCGCGGCCCACAGCCCGCCCCAGATCGCGATCGTCTTCAAGGTCGGGACGATCAGGGTGCGGGCCGGCGCCAGCGCTGGCGACGGCGCGGCGGAAGGTTTCAGCCTCAGGGCCTGGGGCGCCCTGCTGGCCACCCAGAACCCGACGCCGCCCGCCCCCAGCACCACCAGGGGGAAGGGCAGGTTGAAGAGGAACAGCGCCGCGAAAGCCGCCGCCGCGATCGCCAGCTTGACCGGGGCGTTGAGCGCCCGGCGCGCCACGCGCAGCAGGGCTTCCAGCACCAGGGCCAGCACGGCCGCCTTCACGCCCAGGAAGGCCGCCGCCACCGGCCGCAGGTCGGCGGCGTAGGCGTAGAGGATGGTCAGGGCCAGGACCACGACCGCGCCCGGCGCGATGAAGAGCAGGCCCGCCGTCAGCCCACCCTTCAGGCCGTGCAGCTTCCAGCCGACATAGGTCGCCAGCTGCTGCGCCTCGGGGCCCGGCAGCAGGGTGCAGAAGTTCAGGGCGCGCAGGTATTCCTCCTCGCCGACCCAGGCCTGCTCTTCCACCAGCACCCTGTGCATCAGGGCGATCTGGCCGGCGGGTCCGCCGAAGTTCACCAGGCCGATCCGCCCGAAGGTGGCGAAGAGCGCCTTGAAGGTGGGTGATTTCGAATGGGTGTCAGACATGCCCCGCCGCCCTGAGAAGCCAGGTTCGACGCGACGCTTGGGCGAGGCCGCCTTGCAGTGAGCCGGGAGGCCGCGCGCGCGCCGACGACGTATCGTAGTCCAGGTCGGAACTGGACGGTAGATCGCCCGCCTGTTTCGCCCTAATCCGAGGCGGGGCCGCTGAAGGGGAAGACAGACGCATGGATGCTGCGATCGAAGCGGTGTTGACGGAGATGGACGAGCGGTCGCGCCGCGAGTGGTCCTCGCCCCGCGCCATTCCCGGCGGCCGTGACGGGATGCTGCTGTCGGTGGGTCGGGAGGCGGGGGTCTTCCTCAATCTCCTGGTCAGGGAATCCGGCGCCCAGCGCATCCTGGAGCTGGGCACCTCCTACGGCTATTCGGCGATCTGGCTCGCCGAGGCGGCCCGCGCGACCGGCGGGTCGGTCATCAGCCTGGACGTCGCCGGCTATAAGCAGGTGGACGCCGCGGCGTCCCTGGCGGCGGCCGGGCTCGCCGATCTCGTGGAATTCCGCGTGGGCGACGCGCTCGACATCATCCCGGAGCTGGAGGGTCCGTTCGACTTCGTACTCCTCGACCTGTGGAAGGACCTCTACGGCCCGTGCCTGGAGCTGTTCCTGCCGAAGCTGGCGCCCGGCGCCCTGATCGTGGCCGACAACATGCTGCGCCCCGTGGAGGCCCGGTCCGACGCCCTGGTCTATCGCCGTTTGGTGCGATCGAAGCCCGGGATCAGCTCGGTGCTATTGTCCGTCGGCCAGGGCCTGGAGGTCAGCCGCCTCGCCGGGCCGGACGATGCGGGACTCTGAGGCGACCTGCTCGCTCTGAAACCAAGTTGCGGTTGAAACCCATTTTGAGGGTCCGGAACCATCGCCGCAGTGGCGCGTCATGCGCGAGTCATATAGACCAATCACCTTGGGGGGATAACGCTGGCTCCGGTTCTAGGGGCTCCTTTCTGCGCGAAGGATTAGCCTTGTCCAATACACTCGAAGACCATCAACCCGATCCCATCGACATCGCCGTCGGAGCGCGCATCCGGATGAGGCGCAAGATGTTGGGGGTGAGCCAGCAAGGCCTTGCCGATGTACTCGGCGTCACCTTCCAGCAGGTCCAGAAATACGAGCGGGGCACCAACCGGGTTTCGGCCTCGATGCTGGTCAAGATCGCACGGCGCCTGGACTGCACGGTCGCCTCCCTCGTCGGCGAGGAAGGCGGACCGGTTGATGACAGCCTGGCCCCCACCCTTGCCGTTCCCGGCGCGCTCGAGCTGGTCGACGCCTTCGCCCGGATCGAGGACGCCCAGGTGCGTCGCCGCGCGCTGGAGCTGCTTACGGCCCTGGCCCACGAAGACACGCGCGACGTCCGCAGGGGCGCCGCCGCCCGCGTCGGCCGCCGGGGCCGTCCGCCCACCCGCGTCGCCCGCTGACCTTTTCGGGACCTCCGGTCAGGAACCGCGCGCCAGCCGCATGATCTCTGACGCCTCGCGCGCCCAGGCGGTCGATCGGGGCGCGATCAGCTCCGCATGTCCGGCGTCGGGGACCACGATGACCCTGACGTGCTCGCCATGGGCCTTCGCCTTGGCCTGATAGCCGGCCGCGACGTCGGGCGGGGAGACCGGATCCCGTGCGCCCTGCACCATCAACTGCGGAACGTGCAGCGGCAGGCGCGCCGCTGGCGAGGTGTCTGCGTAGACGTCGCCCGTGCGGCCCGAAGCGAGGCCGGTCAGTCGGTCCACAGGGGCTGAGCCGCAACCCGCGTCGGTGAAGGCGCGATCCACCTCCAGGTCCGGCAGGCCGCCCAGGCTGACCGCGGCCGCGATGGGCAGGGGCGCGGGCGTATGCAAAGGGCTTGATGCTGGCAGGCTGGGCCGCGCGGCCAACCAGAAGGCCAGGTGGCCGCCCGCGGAGTGGCCGACGGCGATCACGCGGTCGATCTTCAGATGATACTTCGGCGCCGCGGCCCTGAGGGCGTCCGTCGCCGCCGCCACGTCCTGGAATGTTCCGGGATAGCCGCCGCCGGCCTGATCGACCCCCCGGTATTCGATGTTCCAGACCGCGATGCCCCGCCGCCGCAAATCCGCGGCGACGTAATTCATGATCTGGAGCGTGGCGATGTCTGCCTGCCAGCAGCCGCCGTGCAGCATCACCACCACGGGAAAGGGACCGGGTCCCGCTGGCAGCCAGAGGTCCACGACCTGGCTCGAGCCGGAGCCGTAGGCGATGCGCTCGCTGGGCTTCGGCGCGGGCGCGCGGGTCAGGTCTGACCAGGTCATGAGGGGCTGGGCCAGGCTGGCGGCCGGCGTGATCCAGGCCATCAACGCGAGCATCAGCACCCGCCGCGGGGCGCGGCGGGCTGCGTCGGGGCGGTCGGGATCAGCTTGCGGCGACAACCCTGCGGTCCATGCGTGGCTAGCGCCGGTCGCCGGCGGTCTTGGCGAGGGCGCCTGCCTTGGCCTTGATGTCCTGGCGCATGTGCTCGAACCCCAGCCGCGCCGAGGGTGCGTCTCCCTCCGGAACGGCCTCGACCGCTTCCTGGAACAGCGCCTTCAGTTCGTCGCCGAATTCGGGGTGGCCGATAATGTAGAAATCGTTGGCCCTGACCCCACGCAGCACCGCCTGGCCCATCTCCACCGGATCCATGCCCGCACGTTCCTGCAGTTCGGCGATGCGGTGGACGGTGGCCTCGTCGACGTGCCCTGTCTCGGTCTCGAGGTCGTCGGGACGGGTGCGGTGGGCGTCGTAGATCTGGCTGTTGACCAGGCCCGGACACAGCACCGAGACGCCGATGTTGTGCTCGGCGAGGCCGTAGCGCAGCGACTCCGTCAGGCCGCGCACGGCGAATTTCGATGTCGCATAGATCCCGCCGCTCGGTCCGGTCAGGAACGACGCCATGGATGCGGTGTTGACGATGTGGCCGCCCTGGGCGCGGGCGATCAGCCGCGGGGCGAAGGCGCGCACGCCGTTGAGCACGCCCTTGAAGTTGACCCCCATCACCCACTCCCAGTCCTCGTCGGAGGCTTCCCACAGGGGCGTCTGCGAAAACAGGTTCACGCCGGCGTTGTTGAACACCAGGTCCACCTTGCCGAAGACGCGTTCGGCCTCGTCGGCGGCGCGCTCGAAGGCCGAACGGTCGGTGACGTCCAGCTCTATGGGATGCACGTGGTTGGCGCCGTGGAAGCTCGCCATGGCCCGGTCGAGCTCGCCGCGGCGGATGTCGGCGATCACGACCTTCATGCCGGCCTCCGAGAAGACCCGGGCGGCGCCAAGGCCTATGCCTGAGGCCCCGCCTGTGATGAAGGCGACCTTTCCCTCGACGTCCTTCACATCCGTCTCCCTTGCATGGTCTGCCCGGAGACTAGCATCGGCTGAGGGGACGGCAATCGCGGCGCTGGCCGCGCGCCGCCGCCGCGGGCTAATCTGCCCCTCGATATCACCAGGAGACCAACATGCAGATGCGCGCGCTGGGACAGGACGGGCTGCGGGTGTCCGCCCTGGGCCTCGGCTGCATGGCCATGACCAACCTCTATGGACCTGTGGACGAAGACGAGGCCGTGGCGACGGTGCGCGAGGCGTTGGACGCGGGCGCCAACTTCCTGGACACGGCCGACATGTATGGCTTCGGGGCCAATGAGGAGCTGCTGCGCCGGGCGCTGGCGGATGGTTATCGCGCCAAGGCGGTGATCGCGACGAAGTTCGGCAACAAGCGCACGGCGGACGGCGGCTTCGGTGTGGACGGCCATCCCGATTATGTGATCGCGGCTTGCGAGCAGAGTCTGAAGCGGCTCGGGGTCGACACCATCGACCTCTATTATCAGCACCGGGTCGATCCGAAGACGCCCATTGAAGAAACCGTGGGCGCGATGAAGCGTCTGGTGGAGCAGGGAAAGGTGCGGTTTCTCGGCCTGTCCGAGGCAGGTGTGGACACGCTACGGCGCGCCTGCGCGGTGCACCCGATCGCCGCCCTGCAGACCGAATACGGCCTGTGGTGCCGCTTTGCGGAAGACGAGATCCTGGCGGCCTGCCGCGAGCTGGGAATTGGCTTCGTGCCCTATTCGCCGCTCGGGCGCGGCATGCTGACCGGCGCCATCTTGAGCCTTCAGGACCTCGGCGAGGACGATCGCCGCCGGGCGCACCCCCGCTTCCATGAGGGCGCCATAGAGACCAACGCCGCCCTGATCAGGCCGCTGGTGAAGATGGCGGCGGTGAAGGGCTGCACCCCCGCCCAGCTCGCCCTCGCCTGGCTTCTGGCTCAGGGGCCGGACATCGTCCCGATCCCCGGCACCAAGCGCCGCACACATCTGCGCCAGAACCTCGCCGCCATCGAGGTGGCGATCACGCCTGCCGAGGCGGCCGCCCTGGCCCTGGCCATCGATGACGGGCAGGTTTCGGGGACACGTTATCCCGGACCCCAGATGGCCACGCTCGGGCTCTAGCCGGCGTGCGCCAGGCGCTCCATAGCCTGCTGGTCCAGACCCGCGGCCGCGGCCTGATCGAGATCACCCGCGCCGTCGCCGATTGGGTGGACGGGCAAGGGCTCGGGACCGGCCTCCTGACCCTGTTCTGCCGGCACACGTCCGCCTCGCTCCTGATCCAGGAGAACGCCGATCCGGACGTGCAGACCGACATCGAACGTTTCTTCGAGTCCGTCGCGCCAGAGGACCCCGCTCGCTACGTCCATGACGCGGAAGGCCCCGATGACATGCCCGCCCACCTGCGTGCCGCGCTCACCCAGACCCAGCTTTCCATTCCCGTCGGCGCGGGCCGGATGGTGTTGGGGACCTGGCAGGGGATCTACCTGTTCGAGCATCGGCGGGCGGCGCACCGCCGCGAAGTGGTGCTGCACCTGATCGGGGAATAGACCCAGGGGCGGCGGCCTAACCCCAGGCGTGTCGGGCGCGATGCTTCCAGTGAACGTGGCGGCTCTGTCTCGCCATGCGGATGACAGGCGTCGGCGATGGGGCGGCGATGGGCGCGCGGTGCGCCAGGATCAGCAAGGTGGGGTCGAACTTGGGCCGGCCCGCGCGGGCCATCTCAACGTGCACGTGGTTGGTGATCCCGGGGTAGCGGGGCGCCAGGTTCTCGGCCCGCCCGATCTTCTGGCCGACGCGGACGGCCTGACCTTCGACCACCAGGGGGCGGATGTAGAAGATCCGGGTGATGAAGTTCAGCGCCGGATTGGTGATCTCGACGTATTCCAGCTGCTCGTCGTCCGCGTAGGCCGAACCGATCTTGCTGACAAAGCCGGAGATCGGCGCGTGAACCGCCTGGCCGGCGACGGAGTCGAAGTCCACCCCCTCATGCTTGCGCTCGCCGGCGTCGCGCACGGAGCCGAAGGCGCCGCAGCCATAGGCGTCGCAGGCGCGGACGGGCTTGCCGGTGGGATTGGCGAAATCGGGTTTGCCGTCGCCGTCGATGTCGACGCCTGACTGGATCAGCCGGTCCGGCGTGATCTCGTCCGGCGCTTTCGCCGGCGCATCCGGCGATCCGATGGCGCGGTCGGCCTCGAGGGCGGCCAGACCGTGCACCGACGCCGCCGCCTGCAGGGCGAGGCCGAGGCTGGCGACGAACAGCGCGGGCAGGACGATCATCGGCCAGCGGCGACGTGCGCCCGGCGTCTCGGTCATGAAGCTAGCCCCGCGTGCGGCCCGGATCCGGCGATCCGTCTAGACCGTAAACATCGCCATGGAGTGAATGCCGATCCCCGACCCGATGGAGGTGGCGGCGCCCGCGCCGTTCTGCTTTGCTGGCCGGACAACCCAAGAGGAACCTATCGCCATGACCAAGGTCGTTCGCATCCACAAGCAGGGCGGACCGGAAGCCATGGTGTTTGAGGACATCCAGGAAGGCGCGCCGGGGCCGGGCGAGGCCCTGATCGGCATGAAGGCGATCGGCCTGAACCGCTCGGAGGCGTCGTTCCGCGCCGGCGGCTACGTGGAGCCGACCGCCATGCCGAGCCGCATCGGTTACGAAGGCTCGGGCGTGGTCCTGGCGACCGGCCCAGGAGTCGAGACCGTGAAGGCGGGCGACGAGGTCTGCATCGTCCCGTCGTTCCGGCAGGGCGTCTATGGCGTCTACGCCGAGCAGGCGATCGTGCCGGCGGCGAGCCTGCTGGCTAAGCCCGAGGGGCTCACCTTTGCGGAGGCCGCCTCGATCTGGATGCAGTACTTCACCGCCTGGGCGATCGTGGAAATCGGCAAGGTCGGCGTCGGCGACTATGTGATCATCCCCGCGGCCTCCTCCAGCGTGGGCGTGGCCGCCATCCAGATTTGCAACTGGACCGGTGCGACACCCATCGCCGCCACGCGGCGCAGCGACAAGGCGGAGGCCCTGAAGGCCCAGGGCGCGGCCCACGTCATCGCCACCGAAGAGCAGGACCTCGTCGCGGAGGTGAACCGCATCACCGACGGCAGGGGCGCACGGGTCGTGTTCGATCCGGTGGGCGGTCCCTATGTGGAGACCCTGGCCCAGGCCATGGCCATCGACGGGATACTGTTCGTCTATGGCGGGCTGTCGGGACAGCCGACGCCCTATCCGCACTGGACCGCGGCGTTCAAGGGACTGAGCCTGCGCGGCTGGGTGGCCACCCAGATCTGGGGCCGCCCCGAGCGCTACGCGCGCGCGACGGCCCTGATCCGCCAGGGCCTGAAGGAGGGCCGCCTGAAGCCGGTGATCTCCAGGACCTTCACCCTGGACCAGATCGTCGAGGCCCACCGTTACCTGGAGTCCAACCAGCAGATCGGCAAGGTCGTCGTCACCGTCTGACAAGAGCACGATTCAAGAGGTTGAGCGCGTTCTTACCGCAAAACCGGGTTCCACTTTTGCGGAACGCGCTCTGGGCGCGCAGCAAAAAAGCCCTCCCCTGGAGGGGGAGGGCTTTGCTGGCGCTTCGGCGAAGTCGCCGGGCGTGCGGATCAGAAGTGAACGGTGGCGTTCGCGCCCATGGTGCGTGGCGTGAACGTATTGGCGAAATAGCGATGGTCGTAGTCGGTGGTGAAGTCCGGGTTCACCCCGCGCTGGCCGACGTGGAAGGTCGACATCAGCGGGTGGGCGTTCAGCAGATTGTTGGCGAACAGAGAGAAATCGACGCCGCTGAAACGCACGCCGACCTTGGCGTTGAGGATGTTGTTGGACGGCTCGTCCGGAACGCTCGGGTCATAACCGAGTGGGTTCAGGTGGTTGCGCTGACTGAACGGGCCGTTGTTCTTGCTGTGATAGGTGTCCTCAATCCGGGCGTAGCCTTCGTGCATGCCCCACATGAAGTTGTATTCAAGCCCCGCAGTGATGGTCCACGGCGGGATTGCTGGTCCGGCTGAAAGTCCGGAGATCTTGTCGCCCTTGGTGACGGCCTGGTCAGGGCCGACAGAGGCGTTGTTGGTGAAGTAGCCGTCGGTGTAGCCGACAGCCAGGTCGAACTTGAGATGTTCGCCGATCTTGGACTGGACGTTCAGGTCGAAGCCCTTTGTCTCGGCCGAGCCGAGATTCAGGATCGCGCCGAAACCGCACCCGGCGATCTGTTCGGACAGTTGGATGTTGTCCCAGTTGGTATGATAGACGCTGAAATCAATCGCCAACCGGTCGTTGAGCATCCTCTCCTTGGCGCCGGCTTCGACGCTCCAGATCGAGTCAGGCCCGTAGGTGCGCGGCACCGCTAGATGCTCCGACGCCAGGACATCCTGGCAGTGCGGCTGGGCGTTGTTGACCTGCGGGTTATAGCCGCCCGGACGATAGCCCTTGGCGCCTGAAACGTAGAACAGGCTCATGTCGTTGGGCTGAAAGGTGATGGCCAGCTTCGGGTCGAAGGTGTTGCCGCTGGTGTCGCCGATGAAGGTTTCACCGTTGGTGCCGTTGAACGGGCCGGCGATGAAGCTGTTCACGTGCTCGCTGTAGTGCGCGTAGCGGCCGCCGGCCGTGACCTTGACGGTGTTCGTCACCTGGTAGTCGGCGTTGGCGAAGATCGCTTCCTGTTTGTCGCTGGTCTGGACGTTATTGAAGGCGACGTAGGTGCCCAGATAGGGGTCCACGCCCAGAACCTGGGAAATCGTGGCGCCATAGATCGACTGGATCAGGTTTGGCAGATCCGGGTGGATCACGTGGGCGTAGTCGACCTCGCGAGAGGCGTCGTAGAACGCGCCGACCACCCAGGTGAGCCGCGAGCCCGGATTCGACGACGCGAGCCGGACCTCCTGCGAGAAATCGTTCTGGGTGATGCCGTAGATGCCCAGACCGTAGTCGTCTGGTGCGCCGGTCAACGGATACGGGTTATCGAAGAAGAAGAAGTCCTGATAGACCGTATAGTCGGTATAGAACCGGTTCTTGCGCCAGACATAAGAAGTCGTCGACGTCGCGACTACCCCGGGAAGCTCGGCTTCAATCTTGACGCTGGGGATGAACAGCTGATCGGTGATCGGCTCGTCCTTAGAGTGGGCTTGCCGGAATATGCCCTTGTCAGGGTTGGAAATGCCGAGTTCGATTTCGCTGGGGTTGGCCTGGTGGAACTTCTGATAGTGCACCGACGGCTCGATCGACAGCCAGTCCGTCGGCTTCCACATCAGGGCGCCGCGGAACACCGATGTGTCCATGGTGTTGGAGTCCGTCTGCGCGACCGACAGGCATCCGGCCATGGCGACCGCCGGAACGCAGTGGTCGACGTAACCGCTGTCGTGACGGTAGTAGGCGCTGGCCCGGAAGCCGAGCCTGTCCTGTACGATCGGGCCGCCCATGGCGCCGCCCGCTTCATAGTTGGCCCCGCCGTCTTCCGTGGCGGACAGTTCGCTGCGGCCGTAGAAGCTGGTGTGGGTGACGCTCGGTTCGTTGGTTATGAAGCGGACCGATCCGCCTTCCGAACCCGAGCCGTAAAGCGTGCCCTGAGGACCACGCAGCACCTCGACGCGCGCCAGGTCGAAGACGATCGGGTAGGCGTTGCTGCCGCCCAGGTTGGTGTTGTTGCCGAAGCTGTAGAGCGGCGTGTCGTCGATGTAGACGCCGGTGGTCGGCTGGCTGGTGCGGGACTGCACGCCCCGGATGGCGATCGACGTGAAGCCCGTGCCGAAGGCGGATTGGCGTGTGAAGTTCACGCCCGGGGTGCGCGTGAACAGATCCTGCACCGTCTTGACGCCGGCGTCGTCCAGATCGCGCTGGCCGTACGCCGCCAGACTGAGGGACACCTTGGAAACGTCGACGGCCTTGGCGCCCTTGGTGGCGGTGACGAGCAGTTCCCCGACCGTTGTGCCTGCGGCGGCCGGTGCGGCGGCGAACGCAGAGCCGCCGGACGTGATCGCCAGCGGCGCCGCCAGCGCCAGCATCAGGGCTTGCCGCGAAACGGCGGTGCGCAGTCGCAGTGATCTGCGGCCCATGATGCGCACGGATTCATAGAGTGACATTGGCGTCTTCCCCCTTTGTCGGCGCCGCTGAATCAGCGCTCGAAACGCCCCAGATCCAAGAGATTCAAGGGCTGCCTATTGCGCCGAGGGGACTTGTTCCGCCCCTAGTCACGCGACGCAGCGCCATTGGATAGGTAAGCTTTAGGGGAGCGATAGTGCGTTAATTCATAGTACGATAAATCGGATCAGCCTTCGCGGACCCTCGATGACCAGCGACGACTCCCGGCGAAATCAACTATCCCGGTTTCTGAGAGAGCGGCGGGCGAGCCTTCAGCCCCACGAAGTGGGCCTCCCCGCCAGGACCCGAACGAGGACCGAGGGGCTCAGGCGCGACGACGTCGCCTTGCTCTCCGGCGTCAGCACGTCCTGGTACACGGCGCTTGAGCAGGGCCGCGACGTCCGCCCGTCCGACCGGGTGCTCTCCGATCTGAGCCGCGTCCTGAGGCTGTCGTCGGAGGAGCGGGAGTTTCTCTACGCCCTGGCGCAGAACAGGCCGCCGCCACTGGTCGAGGACGAACAGCACAACATCCCGGAATCGGCCTTGCGGCTGTTGCGTGCCTTCAGGCTGCCGGCCTACATCCTCAACATCTGCTGGGATGTCCTCATCTGGAACGAGGCCGCCGTCCTGTGCTTCGGGGACTTCGCCGCCATCCCCCCCTCTCACCGCAATGTCCTGAAGCTGCTGCTCAGCGACCCGGTGTGGCAGGCCGACCCGGAGGAATACGACAATATCGTGCGGCGCGTGATCGCCAAACTTCGGCTGGACTTCAGCCGGTCGACGACGGATCCCTCGCTGCAGGCGCTGATCGCGGAATTGACCGAAACCAGTCCCACCTTCCGGCGCATCTGGGCGTCCAATCTGGTGAGCCGGACGGAGAAGGGGATCCACACCTACAAGGTCGAGGGCTTCGGCCCCATCACCATGGAAAACTCGGCCTACGCGCTGGAGGAGGACCCGACGCTGCGGCTGGTCATGTTCTCGCCCGTCGGCCCCCAGGACGCGGAAATCCTGGCGCGGCTCGTCGGCTAGACAGCCCAATCCAACGTCCAGGCCCATCGCCTGGCGTGAGCGAAGCGCCGATCCTCTCCGCCGCCTTCAGTGCATGTTCCCGAACACCTGGCTCACGCGCACGGCCGCCGGCAGGATCAGCACGCCCAGCAGGCAGGGGAAGATGAACAGGATCAGGGGGACGGTGAGCTTGGCCGGCAGGGCCAGGGCCTTTTCCTCCGCCCGCATCATCCGCTTGTTGCGCATTTCATCCGAGAACACCCTCAGGGTGTCGCCGAGGCTGGTGCCCATTTCCTCGGACTGGCGCAGCATGGTGGCGAAGGCCTGGGCCTCCTCGATGCCGAGGCGGTCCGCAAGGCGGCTCCAGACCTCCTTGCGGGCGCGGCCGGCGCGCAGCTCCAGGGTCAGCAGCCGCAGGTGCTCGGCCAGGTGAGGATAGCGGCGCACCAGCTCGCCGGTGATGCGGTTGACGGCCGCGTCGAGACTCAGGCCCGCCTCCACCGAGGCGACCATCAGGTCCAGCAGGTCCGGAAAGCCGTCGCGGTATTCGCGTTCGCGCGCGGCGATGCGGGCCTTGATCACCTGCTCGGGGCCCAGGATGGCGGCCATGGCGAAGATTCCGGCCATGATGATCGCGCCGTTGCCGCCGGTCTTGCCAGCCGCCCAGGGCAGCAGGAACAGGGTCGCCACCGTGGCGACGCCCAGCGCGATGATGCGTGCGCCCAGATAGAAGGCGACGGCCTCGCGGCTGAAAAACCCTGCCTGCATTAGCCGGGCGCGCAGGCTCGACAGGCGGGCGGGATCCTGGATGGCGATGCGGTCGCCCACCTGCCGCACCCTCGCCAGGGCGCCCGCCACGAGCGCGTCGCCGGAACCGCTCACCGCGCCGCCGGCCGCCCCGCCCTCGGCGGTCAGCCGCACGCGCCGCTGCGCCCGCACGCCGGCTTCGCGCAGCAACAGGAACCCCGCGACGCTGACGCTGACCGGGATCAGGATCATGGCGGCGAGATTGAGCAGGGCTTCGAGCTGGAGCGGGTCCATGCGGCTCAGATCCGAAGGTCGATCATGCGGCGCATGACGAAGTTGCCGATCAGCATCCAGAGGCCGAGTCCCCCAAGGCCCAGCTGGATCGACCGCTCATGGATGACGCCGCCGTAGAACTGGGGCCGCACGGTTTCCAGGAAGGCGAAGGCGACGCAGGGCGCCGCCGTCAGGATCATGGCCGAAGCCCGGCCCTCCGAGGAGGCCGCGTGGATCTTCAGGCGCATCTTCTGTCGCTCGCGGATGGTGTGGGCGTTCATCTTCAGCAGGCCGGTGAGGTTGCCGCCCGAACGCTCCTGCAGCCGGATGGTGGCGGCGAACAGGTCGAAGTCCGGGTGGCGGCAGCGCATGGCGATGTTGGCGATGGCCTGCTCGAGCGTGGAGCCATAGGCGATTTCGTCGGCGGCCATGCCGAACTCCGAGCCGATCGGGTCGGGCATCTCGCGCCCCACCAGGGCGACGGCCGTCGGCACCGGGTGTCCCGCCTCGAGGCTGCGCACCACGATCTCCAGGGCGTTGGGCAGCTGACGGCTGAGGGCCTTGGCCCGCCGGCCGGCCGCGAACTTCAGGATCAGGATCGGCAGGAAAAGGGCGCAGGCCAGGCCGATGGCCGCCGCCAGCGGCGCCTTGTGCGTCAGGGAATAAGCCCCCAGGCCGCCGATCGCGCCCAGGGCGGCGATGTAGGTGATCCATTTGCGCGGCTCGAACGGCACGCCCGAGCGGATCACCAGGTCCGCGAAAAAGCCGGTCTTGCCTTGGCCGTCCTCCTTCAGGCCGCGCTGCTTGCGCAGCTCCAGCACCAGCTCGCCCAGGGAGCCGGTCCGCTCGGCCACCTTCAGCCGCCGGTTCACGGCCCTGCGGACGGCGGTGTTGCTCAACAATCCCCAGGCCGCATGGGAGGCCAGGAACACCGCGGCGAACACCATCACCAGGATGGCGAGCTTTGGATCGAACTGGAGGCTGGGGAACTGCACGCGCCGCCTCCGATCAGCTCAGGGGCCGGCCGGGATCGAAATGGGCCGTGTCGTAGCGAATGCCCCGCCGGATCATTTCGTCCAGGCACTTGGGCCGAAGGCCTGTGGCGCGGAACTCGCCGAGGACGGCGCCGTCGGCGTCGGTGCCTAGGCGGTGGAAGGCGAAGATCTCCTGCATCTGCACGACGTTGCCCTCCATGCCGGTGATCTCGGTGACGCTCATCAGGCGGCGCTTGCCGTCCGACAGGCGCATGGCCTGCACCACCATCCCGACCGCCGAGGCGATCTGGCCGCGGATGGATTCGGCCGGCAGCTTCATGCCGGACATGGCGACCATCTGTTCCAGGCGGGTGATGGCGTCGCGGGGGTTGTTGGCGTGGATGGTGGCCATGGAGCCCTCGTGGCCGGTGTTCATGGCCTGCAGCATGTCGAAGGCTTCCTCGCCGCGGACCTCGCCCAGGATCACCCGGTCGGGACGCATGCGCAGGGCGTTCTTGACCAGCTCGCGCTGGCGGATCTCGCCCTTGCCCTCGATGTTGGGGGGGCGGGTTTCCATGCGCACCACGTGCGGCTGCTGCAGCTGCAGTTCGGCGGCGTCCTCGATGGTGATCAGCCGCTCCTTGTGGCTGATGGCGGCGGACAGGGCGTTCAGGAGGGTGGTCTTGCCCGAGCCCGTGCCGCCCGAGATCACCGTGGACACCCGTGAGCGGATGGCGCCGTACAGGAACTCGGCCACGCAGGCCGGCATGGCGCCCACGCCCACCAGCTTGTCCAGGTCGTAGGGCTTCTTGGAGAACTTGCGGATCGAGACGACCGCGCCGTCCAGGGTGATCGGCCCGATGGCGGCGTTGACGCGACTGCCGTCCAGCAGGCGCGCGTCGACCATGGGCTGGGATTCGTCGATGCGCCGGCCGACCGTGGAGACGATGCGGTTGACGATGCGCAGCAGGTGATCGTTGTCGCGGAAGCGCACCGGCGTGAGCTCGAGTTCGCCGCGCCGCTCCACATAGACCTGGAACGGACCATTGATCAGGATGTCGGCGATGCTGTCGTCCTGCAGCAGGGGCTCGATGGGCCCGAGGCCAACCATCTCGTCAAACACCGAGGCGCCCAGCTGGTCGAGCTCGGCGCCGTTGATGGCCATGCGTTCGTCGCGGGCGAAGTCGCCCACCAGGTTGCGCACCTGGCGGCGCATCTCGGGCTCGTCGAGCTTGTCGAGCTTGGCCAGGTCGAGTTCGTCGATCAGCCGCGAATGCAGGCGCATGCGGATGTCGAGCATGTCGTCGCGCACCGGCGGGGCCTGCACCGGCGGCGGCTCGGCGGCCTCAGCCGCGGAGAACGGCGTCTCGACGGGCGGCTCCGTCGTGGCGGTCGCCTGGCGATTGAAACTGAACCGGCTCATCAGGCCACCATCGAAGCGCGATCGGACGTGCGGGCGGGCTGCGTCGCCAGCTTGTCGACCAGGCCGGCGACGTCCTTGACGATCTTGGACCGTGGCCGGTGCTGGCAGATGGGCCCGCCCAGGTTCACCGAGCAGGCCGCGGCTTCCCAGTCCGAGGTGACGGCGCCGTCGACCTTCCGCTGCAGCGCCTTCTCGGCTTCGACGCGAGAGGGCGCCGGACCGAAGGCGCGGCTGGACATGCGGTTCAGGATCACCCGCGGGCGCCGCGTCTCGGGCATCTCCGCCTCGATCTCGCCGGCCAGGGCGCGGGCCGACAGGAGGGCCGGCACCGTGAGCTCGGAGACGACCAGGACCTCGTCAGAGCCGGCCAGCACGTCCAGCGTCCAAGGCTGGCGCAGGCGCGGCAGGTCAACGATCACCCACTCATAGGCCTGGCAGGCGATGTCGAGCACGCGGCAGATGGCCCCCGGCGAGATGCGGGTGAAGGCCAGGGGGTCCCGCGGACAGGCCAGCAGGTCAAAGCCGGCGTCGATGCGCACGGCGAAGGCGTCCAGGATCGCCGCGTCGATGCGGCCGGGCTCGGCCGAGGCCTCCGCCAGGCGCATGTTGGCGCGGGCGCCCAGATAGGCGGCGGCGGCGCCGTCGGCGAGGTTCAGGTCGATCAGGGCGGCTGAGCCGGGTTGAGATGCGCGCTTGGCCAGGGTTGCGGCCAGCTCGATGGCGACCGTGGTGGCCCCCGAGCCCCCGACAGCGCCCATGACGCTCCAGCAGCGCGAGCTGTGGCCCGCCGCCGGGGCGGCCTTCTCGGCGAGCACCGCCGTCGCCACCCGCGCCAGCTCCTCGGCGGTCACCGGGGACTCCAGGACGTCGGACCGCTCGAGCTTGAGCAGCGCGCGCACAAGGCTGGTCGGCAGATTGGCGCCCACCAAGAGCACCGCGGGCGCCGAGGGGCGGGCCGCGAAGGTCTCGACCAGCTCGCGCGCCAGTTCGGGGGTCGCCGCGTCGGTGTCGATGAGGATCAGGTCCAGTCCCGGCTCAAGGGCCGCCCCCCGGGCCTGGCTGGGCGCCGCGACGCTCAGGCGCAGCCCGGGCAGCGCCTGCTGCGCCAGGGCGGCGAGGCCCGCGCCTATGGCCAGACCTTTGCGAGGAATCTGCATGCGTACGCTACCGTTTGGCGAAGGCTGCGACCGGAGACTTGAGCGGCTGATCCATGGCGCGGCCCAGGAGGATCAGGTCGATCGCGTCCGGTTCACGGAGGGAGGCGATGGGATTGGGCAGGGTGGTGATGTCGTCGGAGGGGGCTGTCAGGTGGGGCGTGACGATGATCACCAGCTCGCTCTCGTTGCGCTTCCAGCTGGACGACCGGAACAGGGCGCCGAGTATGGGGACGTCTCCCGCCCAGGGCACCTGGCTGACGGCGTTGACGTAGTCCTGCTGGAACAGGCCGGCGATCGCGAAGCTCTGGCCGTCCTTCAGCTCCACGGTGGTGGCCGCCTTGCGCTCGATCAGGCTCGGCAGGTCGAAGCCGTCGATCACCAGGTGGTTGCGCGGATCCAGTTCGGAGACCTCCGGCGCGATCTTCAGCTTGATCTGGCCGTTGGGCTCGACCACCGGCGTGACGTTCAGGCGGACGCCGAACGGCTTGAACTCGATGGTCACCTGCTGGGGACCGTTGGGCACCGGATAGGGGAACTCTCCGCCGGCGAGGAAGCTCGCCTCCTCGCCCGACATGGCGATCAGGTTTGGCTTGGCCAGGGTGCGGACCAGGCCCTTCTGCTCCAGCGCCGTCAGGGTGGCCTCGATCCCGACCCCGTGGATCGAACCGCCGATCTTCATGGTGCCGGCGGCCGGCTGGTTGTCGAGGATGCCGGACCCGGACATCAGGCTGAAGTGCGAGGCGTTCTGGGCGCTGAGGTTGACGCCGACGTCCTTCAGGGCGCTGCGGTTCGCCTCGATGATCCGGACCTCCACCATCACCTGCTGGGCGGCGGTGATGTTCATCTGGGAGGAGACCGCCTTGGGCGCGTAGTGTTCGGCGATCTCCGAAGCGCGGGTGGCCGCGGCCAGGGTCGAGGCGTCGCCGGAGAGCAGGATGCCTCCGGCGAAGTTCGCCGCCTTGATGTGTTCCTTGGGCAAGGCCGAGGCCAGGTCCGCCTGCAGACCTTCGGTGTCGTAGCCGACGCGGACGTCGATCACCTGCATCAGGCGGTGCTGCTTGTCATAGACCAGCAGGTTGGTGACGCCGACGTTCTTGCCGCGGACATAGAAGCTCTGGTCGGTGGTCGCCACCAGCTGCAGCACGTCCGGCTGGGCGACGACGATCTCGCCGACGGGATAGCTCAGGCGGAAGGCGACGGACTTGTCCTTGCAGACCGCCAGGGTCTGGGTGACCGCGGCCATGCTGGAGATGATCTGGGCTGACGCCGGCGCGGTCGCCGTCGCCCCCTGGGCGGCGACGCAGGCCAGGACGGCCGCGATCGGGCGGGCGATCTTGTGACGGAGGGTCATGTCAGGCTCCCGCCTTCGGGCGTTCTGATGGCACGGCGACCCGGTCGCTCTTTTCGCCGTGGACCACGAGGACCGCCGAGCCCTCGGCGGACTTGTCTCCGCCCGGTCCGGCGGCGCGACGATGGCCCGGCGCCCGGACGGCGACAGGCGCCGCTGGACCTGATCCGCTGAGATCGGCGGTCTGCATCGGCCGGACGGCCTTGACCTCGGCCGAGCCGGTGTGACGCAGGGCCAGGGACATGGTCCCGGCCTGGGCGGCGAGCGACAGCCGCTCGGCGTCCTCGACGCTGACCTCGAGGGTGGCGGTATGGGCGACGGTGGGATGAACGGAGGCGGGGTCCACGTTCAGGTCCATGCCGAGGATCCGCACGTTCTGGATCACCAGGTCGGCCGTCAGCTTGCCGCCGTGGGCGCCGTCGATGGACGGCTGCGTGGAAATGTCGCGGGTCAGGACCACGTCGACCCGGTCGCCCGGCATGACATGGCCGCCGCCGCCGGCGACCTCGGTGACCCCGATGGTGTAGGCGCGCATGCCGTCGCCGATCAGCGCCGAGAGGGTCGGACGCATGCCGGGACCGCTCAGCTTGGAGGCGATGACGGGCTCGCGAAGGGAGATGGCCATAAGGGCCACCGGGGCGCCGCCGGCGTCCTGGCGCAGGACCTGATCCACGGTGGAGAACGCGCCGGGCGGCGCGGCGTCGGCCGGCAGGCGCGCGACCATCAGTTCCTTGGCGTTGAGCTTGGTTCCGTAGGGGATCGGGCTTGCCGCCAGCACCACCGGGACGCCCTGGACGACGGGCGCCGGATGGACCGCCGCGCTGGCGGCATGGGATGGCAGCCACATGCGCGCCACCACCAATGCGCCGAGCCCAAGAGCCGCGGAAGCGCCCAGACTGACGATGGTGCCGACTCTCATGGCGTCTCCTGGAAGGAATATTACTGAAGACGAGCAGTGTCTTCGTGTAAATGCCTATGACGGTGACGTCTTGATTTGCGATTAATTCATGTTGTAAACGGAAATATACGGTAAACGTATCAAATACCAAGTATATGCTATTAACCCTGGCGCGCCTGTGTTTGGAAGGCGCGGCGCCGCCTCGCGGTTGGCGGTTGATCGGGTTCGGGCCGTCGATGATGGCGCCGAGCATGCGGTTCGACCGCTCCACTCCCGTGGGCGGCGGCGCGGCGTTTACCGCGTGAACCCCGAAATGGCGGTCGGATCAGGAGGCCGCGGCGGTGTTTGGCGAGCGGCCCTGGGCGGGTCTGCGCGAGGGCCGCGCGGCGCCGGTCCTGCGGGACCGGCCCGTTGTCTCGGGGCAGCCCTCACCTTCGGCCATGAGTTCGTTGAGCTTGGCGGCCAGGGTCGCGCGCTCGTACGGCTTGTCGATGAGGTCGAAGGCGGTGTCCGCCAGCGCGTCGCCGTGACCCACGTATCCCGAACTCAGCAGCACTTTCAGGCCGGGGCGCATCTCGCGCGCGATATGGGCCAGTTCGATGCCATTGCGGCCGCCAGGCATCACCACATCGGAGAACAGTAGGTCCACCGGCTGGTCGGCTTCCAGCAGTTCGAGCGCCGCCGCCGCGTTGCAGGCGGTCGTCACCTCGTAGCCGAGGCCGCTGAGCATCTCCACGATCATGGCGAGGACCAGCTGGTCGTCCTCCACCACCAGCAGCCGGCCATGGCCCTCCGTCGGCGATGCCTGGACCTGAGGGGCGGGCTCATTCGCGGGCGCCTCCTCTGAAGGGCGCAGGTAAAGCTGGAAGCTCGCGCCAAAGCCCGGGCTGCTGTCCGCGGTGATGTGGCCGCCCGACTGCTGGACAAAGCCGTAGACCTGCGACAGGCCCAGGCCCGACCCCTTGCCGACATCCTTGGTGGTGAAGAAGGGCTCGAAGATCCGTTCCAGGGTTTCGTCCTCGATGCCGTGGCCGGTGTCGGTCACCTCGATCTGGATCCAGGTCCCGTCGGGGGTGGAGGTCCGCCCTGGCGTTGTCCTGGGCCCGGATTCCAAACGGGTGTGGATGGACAGCTCCCCACCGTGAGGCATGGCGTCGCGGGCGTTGACCGCAAGGTTCAGCAGGGCCGTCTCCAGCTGGGCCGGGTCGACGTGGGCGTGAAGCGGATGGTGGGTCAGCTCGAGCCGGACGGTGACGGCGTCGCCGACGGCCTGGCGGATCAGAGGGGTGAACGCGCTGATCAAGGCGTTGACGTCGAGGGTCACCGGCGCGAGGTGCTGGCGGCGCGAGAAGGCGAGGAGCTGTCCGGTCAGGCTGCGGCCGCGTTCGGCGGCGTGGCGGATGGCGCCCAGCTGACGTCCCCGTTTCTCCGGATTCTCGCCGTGGCGGTCCAGCAGGTCGAGACTGCCGAAGATCACGGTCAGCAGGTTGTTGAAGTCGTGCGCCACCCCGCCGGTGAGCTGGCCCACCGCCTCCATCTTGAGAACCTGGGCGAGCTGTTCCTCCATCAACCGCCGCTCGGTGACGTCCAGCAGCGCCCCCCAGATTTCGTTGGAGGCGCCGTCGTCGGCGGGCGCGAGCACGCCCTGGTCCAGGAATCGCCGATAGACTCCGTCCGCGCACAGCCAGCGGAACTCGCAGGAATAGGCCCCCCGTTCCACCGCCCCCGCGACCGCCCTGACCACCCCGTCCAGGTCCTGGGGATGAATGCGGCCGGACCCGAAGTCGGCCTGATCGAGGAAGGCTTCAGCTGGGAATCCGGTGAGCGCCTCGACGTTGTCGCTCAGGAACAACGGCCGGTAGGGCGGCTCGATGCTGCGTGAATGGAACACGATGGTCAGCGATTGCAGGATGGCCTGCTGGCGCGCCTGGCTGCGCCGCAGGGCCAGCTCGGCCTGAGCCTTTTCCTTCTGGACCCTTTCGTACTCCTCCAGCAGGCGGCGGCGATGCTCGGACTGGATCTGCACTTCCTGGGTCTTGAGGTGAAGGTCCACCAGGACCTGGACCTTGGAGCGGAGGATGAACGGATCCACCGGCTTGAACACCACATCGACGGCGCCTGCCGAATAGGCCTGGAACAGGTGGGCCTCGTCCCGGAACACCGCCGTCAGGAAGACGATCGGGATGTGCTGGGTGCGGCGGCGCTGGCGGATGAAGGCGGCGGTCTCGTAGCCGTCCATGCCGGGCATGTGCAGGTCCAGCAGGATGACCGCGAAGTCCTCGGTCAACAGCCGCCGCAGGGCTTCCTCGCCCGAGCGCGCCACCACCATCTCATGGTCGAGGTCCGCCAGGGCGTTGGTGGCCGCGAAGGCGTTGCGCTCGTCGTCGTCGACGATGAGGATCCGGCCGCGCGGCCGGCCGGGCCCGTCCTGAACGGGCGGCGCGGCCCGTGCGCTGTATGGTGTCGACTGGGCCATGTCAGCCCGCCACGGGCATCAGCGACACGATGTTGTCCGTGGCCGTGCGCATGGCGTCGGCGCGCCGGATCGACACCCTGAGCACGGAGATCAGCTGGTCTATGTCCACGGGTTTGGAGACATAGTCCGAGGCGCCCGCCTGGATGCACTTCTGACGGTCGCCCTTCATCGCCTTGGCGGTGACGGCCACGATGGGCAGTTCGCCAAAACCATCGAGCGCCCGGACCTCGCGGATGGTCTCATAACCATCCATGTCCGGCATCATGATGTCGACCATCATGACATCGACCTCGGGCGCGACCTTCAGCAGTTCCAGCCCCGCGCGGCCGCTCTCGGCGTAGCGCATGTTGATGCCGTATTCCTCCAGGGCGCTGGCCAGGGAGAAGATGTTGCGGATGTCGTCGTCGACCACGATCACGGTCCGTCCCGCCAGGACCGGATCGGCACGGCGGGTTTGGGCCAGGCTGGCGCGGGCCTGGGCCGGCATCCTGGCCATGGGCTCGTGCAGCAGCAGGGCGGTCTGGTCGACCAGCTGCTCCGTCGTGCGCGCCAGCCGCACCAGGCCGCCGAACACCGCCAGGCGCAGACGCCGTTCGTCTTCCGGCTCCAGTTCCTCGGGCGCATAGAGCACGATGGGGCTGAGGCTCGGGTCCTGTTTCAGCGTTTCCAGCACTTCAGCGATCGGCGCACCGCCGAACTGGACCACGACGGCGTCGGGCCGGGCGTCCGGCTCGGCGGCCGCGAGGGCCGAAAAGTCGCTGGTCAGCTCCACCTGGCTGAAGCACTGGCTCAGTGTCTCGAACGCCTCGCCGACCGGGCCGATCAGGGCCACACGCCGGTTCTCCCGGGCGACGAAGGTCTTGACCTCCTCCAGGGTCGAAACCACGTCCTCCCGGTCCACGGGCTTGGAGGTGAACCCGAAGGCGCCCATGGACAGGCCCAGGCCCCGCTGGTCGTCGGCCGAGATGATGTGGACGGGGATGTGGCGCGTCTCGGGCGTCCGCTTCAGGAGGTCGAGCAGGGCCAGGCCGTCCATGTCCGGCAGGCCGATGTCGAGCATGATCGCTTCGGGGCCGAACCGCCGGGCCAGACCCGGGGCGGTGCCGCCCTCGCCGCTGACCACGCCCTTGAAGCCCGCGTCCCGCACCAGCGAGAGCAGGATCGAGGCGAACCTCGGGTCGTCTTCCACGATCAGCACCACGGAGTCGTCGGGCGTGACCTCCTCGCGGTCATCGCTGACGGTTTCGGCGACATCGGTCTCGACGGAGCTGGGCGTGAAGGGCCGCATCATGGACTGGGCCGGACGCTGCGGCGCCTGCGGCTGCACCGCAGGGCTGAAATTCAACGGCACATAGAGGGTGAAGGTCGACCCCTTGCCCAGGGTCGAGGCGACGCTGAGCTCGCCGCCCAGCAGGCGGGTGATCTCCCGGCTGATCGACAGGCCCAGTCCCGTGCCGCCGTATTTGCGGCTGGTGGTGCCGTCGGCCTGCTGGAAGGCCTCGAAGATGATCCTCTGCTTGTCTTCAGGGATGCCGATCCCCGAATCCTCGACCTGGAAGGCGAGCACCTGGCCGGCCTTGTTGAGGTGGTCGTTGGCCAGGCTCCAGCCCGCGGCCGCGCGCAGCACGCGCAGCTTCACCTGGCCCTTTTCAGTGAATTTGAAGGCGTTGGAGAGCAGGTTCTTGATGATCTGCTGCAGCCGCTTCTCGTCGGTATACATCGAGCGGGGAAGTTCCGGATCGATTTCCACCTCGAAGTCGATCCGCTTGTTCTGCGCCAGCTGAGCGAACGTGCGGTCGATGTGGTCCTTCAGCGCGGCGAAGGAGGACTCGCCGATGTCGAGGGTGACGGTGCCGGACTCGATCTTGGACAGGTCCAGGATGTCGTTGATGAGGGCCAGAAGGTCGACGCCCGCGTCGTGGATGTTCTTGGCCGACTGCACCTGCTTGTCGCTGAGGTTGCCCTGGGGGTTCTCGGATAGCAGCTTGGACAGGATCAGCAGGCTGTTCAGCGGCGTGCGCAGCTCGTGGCTCATGTTGGCCAGGAACTCGGACTTGTACTTGGACGTCAGCGCCAGCTGCTCGGCCTTTTCCTCCAGCGCCAGCTTGGCCTGTTCGACCTCGTGGTTCTTGGCCTCCACCTGCTTGTTCTGGGCCGAGAGCAGCAGCGCCTTGTCCTCCAGTTCGGCGTTGGTCTGCTGCAGTTCCTCCTGCTTGGTGCGCAGCAGCTCCTCGGACTGGCGCAAGGACGCGGCCTGCAGCTCCAGCCGGTCATTGGTCTTCTTCAGCTCCTCCTGCTGGGCCTGAAGTTCGGAGGTCAAGAGCTGGGACTGCTTGAGCAGGCCCTCGGTGCGCATGTTCGCCGCGATGGTGGACAGCACGATGCCGATGGACTCCATCAGCTGGTCCAGGAACGACTGGTGGGTCTCCGAGAATTCCCCGAAGGTCGCCAGTTCGATCACGGCCTTGACCTCGCCCTCGAACAGGGCCGGCAGCACGATGATGTTGAGCGGCGCGGACTCACCGAGGCCCGAGGAGATCTGGACATAGTCCTTGGGCACGTTGGTCAGCAGGATGCGCGACTTCTCGAAGGCGCATTGTCCGATCAGGCCCTCGCGCAGCTTGAACTGGTTGGCCACGTGCTTGCGGTTGTTGAAGGCGTAGGCCGCGGCGAGGCTCATCACCATCTCGTCTTCGTCATCGCGATCGGAGACATAGAAGACGCCGTGCTGTGCGTTGATCAGGGGCGCCAGTTCCGACAGCACCAGGTTGGACACCGTCGACAGGTCCCGCTCGCCCTGTAGCATCCGGGTGAACCGGGCGAGGTTGGTCTTCAGCCAGTCCTGTTCGGTGTTCTTGAGAGTCTGATCCTTCAGATTCCGGATCATCTCGTTGATGTTGTCCTTGAGCGAGGCCACTTCGCCGGACGCTTCCACGGTGATCGACCGGGTCAGGTCGCCCTTGGTCACGGCGGTCGACACCTCGGCGATGGCGCGCACCTGGGTGGTCAGGTTGGCCGCCAGCTCGTTGACGTTGTCGGTGAGGTCCCGCCACAGGCCGGCGGCGCCGGGCACGCTGGCCTGGCCCCCGAGTTTGCCCTCGATCCCCACCTCGCGGGCCACGTTTGTCACCTGGTCGGCGAAGGTCGCGAGCGTCTCGATCATGCCGTTGATGGTGTCGGCCAGCGAGGCGATCTCGCCCTTGGCGTCCAGGGTCAGCTTGCGCTTCAGGTTGCCCTGGGCCACCGCGGTCACCACGTCGGCGATGTTGCGGACCTGGCCGGTGAGGTTGGCGGCCATCATGTTCACGTTGTCGGTGAGGTCCTTCCAGGTGCCGGCCACGCCGGAAACCTGGGCCTGGCCGCCGAGCTTGCCCTCGGTGCCGACTTCCCGCGCCACCCGGGTCACTTCCGAGGCGAAGGCGTTCAGCTGGTCCACCATGGTGTTGATGGTGGACTTGAGCTCCAGGATCTCGCCCTTCACGTCCACGGTGATCTTCTTGGAGAGGTCGCCGCGGGCCACCGCGGTGGTCACTTCGGCGATGTTGCGCACCTGGCCGGT
>FTIH01002820.1_pt2 | contig 50285 bp, 40 predicted proteins | sample 1658451 | NCBI WGS metagenome assembly FTIH01 (sample SAMEA3914826, study PRJEB12502) | metagenome | biome: forest; material: soil | place: Canada | collected 2011-07-03 | depth 0.3 m
TCGTAGCCGCGGAAGATCAGCAGCTCGTGCCGCGTCATGTCGCTGAAATAGACCCATCGGTGGGCGGGGTTGTGCTGGACCATGTTGGTCTCCAGCTTGAATTCCCGGCCGGGGCCCATGCCAAGCACGGCATGCGAAACGATCAGGTCCTCCGCGGCCACTGTCGTGGCGTCGGCCACGCACAGCGGGCAATCCTGAGGTGGCGGCGAGATCGCGCGCCAGAGGTTGAAGATCGCAAAGCGGCCGGCCATCAGCTGGTCGGTCTGGGGGGCGTCCGCCAGCATCTGGCGGGCCGACGTCGGCCCTGTGTTGTCGCTGTAGTCGATGTGAGCGTACCGGCCAGGGTAGGTCGTACCGTCCTCGCCGAACCTGTTGGAACGGTCGGAATGGCGGTGAACCCATCCCCGTCCGATCACCACCTTGCGGGCGCCCGTAACGTGGCGGACCACCTCTTCGAGCTCAGGCAGATAGACCTTCGCCGCGGCCTCCCGGTCCAGGAAGTCCTTCACCCCGCACGGGGCCTCCGCCAGCATGATGCCCTCGCGATCGAGCGTCAGCTGGCTGCGGATGGGCCTCACGTCTTCGATGGCCATGGCTTGGGTGCGCAGTGGCAGGTGGCTGCGCCAGGACTCGCTGGAATACCAGATGGAGTCCGGCGTGTTCTCCCGCAGATAGTTGATCTGGGCGCGTACGATCCGCGGCCTGGCCTGCGTACTCTGTCTGAGGGCGGTCACGTCAGTCACACGATCCTCCCGCGATACGTGGCGATCGCATTGCCTGCGCCTAGGTCGCACGTGTCGAGTTGACCTTGTCAAGGCGGACGTCGGAACGCCGTCCGGCGGCGTGGGTCCGCGCAGCGCCGGGCGCACAACACCCTTCCGCCCCGACCTCCGATCGCTTAGATGTCCGCCCAACAGCGCTTGGGCCAGCGCTAAGATCCCCGGAGGACTCCATGCGCAATTATTTGAAGTTCTATATTGACGGAAAGTGGGTCGAACCTTCGACCAACCGCACCCTCGACGTCATCAACCCGGCCACTGAAGCCGTCGCCGGCAAGATCAGCCTGGGCGCCGCGGCCGACGTGGACAAGGCCGTTCAGGCCGCCCGCAAGGCCTTCAAGACCTGGTCGAAGACCACCCGTGAGGAGCGCCTGGCGGTGCTCGAACGCCTGGCCGCGGAATTCGGCAAGCGCATGGGCGATGTCGCCGACGCCATCACCGAAGAAATGGGCGCCCCCGCGTGGCTGGCCCAGAACGCCCAGGGTCCGGCCGGCATCGGTCACCTGATGACGGCGGTGAACGCACTGAAGACCTATCAGTTCGAGGAAGACCGCGGCACGTCGCGGGTGGTGAAGGAGCCGATCGGCGTGGTGGGCTTCGTGACCCCGTGGAACTGGCCGATGAACCAGATCTGCGCCAAGGTCGGCCCCGCCCTGGCGACCGGATGCACCGTGGTGCTGAAGCCCTCGGAGATCGCGCCTTTCTCGGGCCAGATCTTCGCCGAGATCGTCGACGCCGCCGGCGTGCCCCCGGGCGTGTTCAATCTCGTCAACGGCACCGGTCCCGAAGTGGGTGAAGCCCTCTCGGCCCACCCGGGCGTCGACATGATCTCCATCACCGGCTCGACCCGCGCGGGCATCGCCGTGGCCAAGACCGCCGCCGACACCCTGAAGCGCGTGCACCAGGAACTGGGCGGCAAGTCGCCCAACATCATCCTGGAAGACGCCGACCTGGCCAAGACGATCCCCGCCAGCATCGGCTCGGTGATGATGAACTCCGGCCAGTCCTGCGTGGCCCCCACCCGGATGCTCGCCCCCAGGAGCAAGGTCGACCAGATCTGCGCCATCGCCAAGGAAGCGGCGGAAAGCTGGATGCCCGGCGATCCCAAGGGCAACGCCCGCATGGGTCCGGTTGTCTCCGAAGCCCAGTGGGACAAGATCCAGGGCCTGATCCAGAAGGGCCTCGACGAAGGCGCCACTCTGGTGACCGGCGGCGTTGGCAAGCCGGAAGGCCTGGAGACGGGCTATTTCGTCGAGCCGACGGTGTTCCGCAACGTGAAGAACGACATGGCGATCGCGCGCGAAGAGATCTTCGGCCCGGTGCTCTGCATCCTCGACTACGACACCGTCGAGCAGGCCATCGAGATCGGCAATGACACCGAGTATGGCCTGGGGGGCTATGTCTCCAGCGCCGACCTCGACAAGGCGCGGGGCGTCGCCCGCGAGATCCGCGCCGGCTATCTCTGCATCAACAATGCCGCGATGGACATCACCGTGCCCTTCGGCGGCTACAAGCAGTCCGGCAACGGCCGCGAGTTCGGCGACCATGCCTTCGCCGAGTTCCTCGAGCTGAAGTCGATCCTCGGATACAACCCGGCGCCCGAAGGGGCGGCGGCTCACCACTAGACGCCGGTCGCGCGGGGCGGTCCTCAAGGGCCGCCCCGCCGCACCTGGTTGAGGTGCGCCCCTAGTCCGCTTCCAATTCAGTCAGACGGAACAGCGCCGATGGCGACGTATGTACTGGTCCACGGCGCATGGTCTGGCAGCTGGGGCTACACCAAGACCGCGCAGATGTTGCGCGCGCAGGGTCACGAGGTCTGGACCCCTTCCCTGACCGGCCTGGGAGAGAGATCCCACCTCGCCAGCCCATCCATCACCCTCAGCACCCACATCCAGGACGTCGTGAACGTCTTCGAGTACGAAGAGCTGGCCGACGTGATCCTTGTCGGCCATTCCTACGGCGGCATGGTGGTCACCGGCGTTTCGTCGCGCTGCGCAGACCGGATTCGCTCGCTGGTCTACCTTGACGCGTTCCTGCCGGACGACGGTCAGGCGCTGTGGGATATCGCCGGGGACTCCGGCCGCGCATTCTATATCGACGGTCAGCGGGCGACCCCCGGCTTTGTGACGCCCATGGGCATCGCCGCGACCTCGGACCTCGACGCGGTCAACGCCGCGCGCAGGCGCAAGCTCAACCTGCATCCCCTGCTGACCCTCCTTGAGCCGGTCCGGCTGGACGGCGCCGAGCGGAAGATCGCCAACCGGACCTACATCCTGGCCACCCAGCGTCCCGCGTTCACGCGCTTCTATGACAAGGTCAAGGACAACCCGGCCTGGAAAGTGAAGACCATCGACACCGGCCATGTGGTCATGATGGAGGACCCCGAGGGTCTCGTCCGCCTGCTGATCGAAGAGGCGTAGCTGATGCGCCGCGCCGATCTCTGACGCCCATGCAATCGGCGCCCGCAGACGACCCGCCTGTGGCTACCGTTCCCTGGTGCGTGCCCGGAAGAGCAAATTGATGGACAGCCTGACGCCTACGGCGGACACCGCGCTCATATGCGCCCAGATCGAAGCGGCGCCTGGGTTGGCCAGACTGCGCGAACGTCTTGGGCCCTCCGCCGACGTCGGGCCGGAGATTATCGCCGCCATTCTCGATGAGGCGTCCAGGTTCGCCGATGCGCGTCTCGCCCCCCTCAATCTGGCATGCGACCGGAGCGGCTGCCGTCTCGAGGACGGTCGCGTGCGCACCGCCCCCGGGCACGTGGAGACCTGGACGGCCTATACGGAGGCCGGCTGGCTCGGGATCGACCAGCCGCTGGATCACGGTGGACAAGCCCTCCCGATGGTCGTTCTGGCGGCCTGCCAGGAGGTGTTCGACCGCAGCTGCATCGCCTTCGGCATGGCCGCGACGGCTAATCGCGCTGCGGCCCGGCTGATCGGCGCCCACGCCAGCGAGGCCCTGAGCGCTGAGTGGCTGCCCCGCCTGGTCTCCGGCGAGTGGGCCGCCACCATCTGCATCTCCGAACCGGACGCCGGATCGGACGTCGGCCGCATCCGGACGTTCGCCGAGCCGATGGAGGACGGGAGCTGGTCCGTGACTGGGGAAAAGATCTGGATTTCCTATGGAGATCATGATCTTGCCGCCCGGATCGGGCACTGCCTGCTCGCGCGCACGCCGGATGCGGCGCCCGGTGCGGCGGGCCTCAGCCTGTTCCTGGTGCCGGACACCCTGATCGGAGGCGACGGGATCGCCCGGCGCAATTCCATCGTGGTGCGCCGGCTTGAGGAGAAGCTGGGGCTGCACGGTTCACCGACGTGCGCGCTGGGTTTCGAGGGCGCGCGCGGCCAGCTGATCGGAACGCCGGGCCGTGGCCTGGCGCAGCTCTTCACCATGATCGCCACCATGCGGCTGATGGTGTCGGTCCAGGGCCTGGCCATCGGGTCGGGCGCGGCCGACGTGGCCTTCGCCTATGCCGAGGAACGGCGCCAGGGCGGGCCTGCGGACGCCCCTGCCCTGCCGATCACGCGCCATGCGGATATCCAGCGCCTGCTGCTCGAGATGACCAGCCGCATTGAGGTGACCCGCGGCCTGATCCTGGCCGCCGCCGTCTACGCTGATCTCGCCCGCCTGGAGCCGGACCCGGCGGACCGGGAACCGGCCCAGGCCCTGGTTCAATGGCTGCTGCCCATCGCCAAGACCTTCGCCGCGGAGGCCGGGTTCGACACCGCCAGCGACGCCATCCAGGTGCTCGGAGGCGCGGGGTACGTGCGCGACTGGCCGGTCGAGCAGGCCCTGCGGGATTCCCGGGTCTTCGCCATCTTCGAAGGGACCAGCGGCATCCAGGCGCTCGACCTGGTCCATCGCCGGCTTCGCCGCGAGGATGGCAAGGGGTTGAAGGCATTTCTCGCGCTGGCGCGGGGAGATGTCGATCGTCATCAAGCTGACCTCCCGGCGGCGGCCATGGCGCTTGCGCAGGTGCTGGATCGCCTCGAGGCGGACTCGGCCAGCCTGATGGACGCCGCCGCGTCCGACGCCGCCGCCTATCCCTACCTGCGGCTCGCCGCCCTGGCGGCGACCGGCTGGTGCGCGCTCAGGTTTACGGCATTGGACTGCGGCGCGCCTCCGGGCCGACGGCTCGCCGCCGCCGGGCGCCGCTGGTTGGCGGACCTGCCCGCCAGGGCCGCGGTGGAAAGCGCCCGTATCCAGGCCGCGGCCGACACGGCGGCTTTGTTCGAGGCCGTGCGGCCAGAAAACTGATCCGTCGACCGAGGATCCGTCGCTGGGCTTTCGGGCCGGACGTCGATCCTTGGGTGCGGCATTCGCACGCGCCCCCGTACCCGGCGAGACCTTGGCTGTCGAGGGCCTGTTAAACCTTTGCGGCTATGGTGCGGGCCGGATGCGCTTCTAGTGTCCGCGAGACGTCGCCAGTTCTAAGGCGCCAGAAAAGCGTTACGGGGAGCCGGATGATCGATCCGCCTCAAAATCGGCGGCGCGCGGGAATGTCCTTCCGCACGAAGATCACCGGGCTGTCGCTGATGGCGACCACGGTGGGGCTTGCATTGGCGTTCACGGTGTTTGTCCTGCAAGCCTGGATCGGAGATCGGTTCAATCTGGCGCAGGAGCGGGTGGCCCTGGCCCAGTCGGCGGCGTCCCACGCCAGCGCAGCGCTGAAGGCAGGCCGCCGGGACCTGGCCCGTGAGGCGATCGCTGACTTCGAACGGACCACGGACCTGCGTTCGGCGACATTCTACACCATCGAAGGCGCACCGTTCCTGCACTGGGGCGCGGGCCGGACCGGCGCGGACTCCCTGCAGTTCGTGAGCCTTTCCGGGGCCACATCCGCCTACCATTCCGGCGTGCTGGAAGTGCACGCCCCCGTCCTGGCCGGCGAGGAGCATCTGGGCGAGCTGGTGATGGTCTCGGGCCAGGCGGGCGTTGACGCCAACCTGCGCCGCAATTCCGCCCTGGGCTTCGCTCTGTTCTTCCTATGCACCGCGATTTCCGGCTTTCTCGCGCACTGGCTGTCGGGTCGGGTGCTGACCCCCCTGAACCGCCTGGCGGCGGGCATGGAGGAAGTCCGCAACACCAAAGACCTGTCGGTCCTGGTCGAACCGACCACGACGGACGAGTTCGGCTGGCTGACCATGCGGTTCAACGCCCTGCTGCAGGACCTCGCCGCCAACGACGCCGCCCTTCACCGGGCGTTGGGCGAACTGACGGAGGCGCGCGACGCCGCGGACGCCGCCAACGTGATGAAGTCCCAGTTCCTGGCCAATATGAGCCATGAGATCCGCACGCCCTTGAACGGCGTGCTGGGCATGGCCCAGGTCATGGCGCAGAACCCGATGGAGCCGGCACAGAGGGGGCGCCTGGACGTCATTCGCCAGTCGGGCGAGTCCCTGCTCGCGATCCTCAACGACCTCCTGGACCTGTCGAAGATCGAGGCCGGCAAGCTGGAGATCGAGGAAGAACCCTTCGACCTCGCGGAACTGGCCCTGGGCGCCCATGCCGCGTTCACCTCCATCGCCAACGCCAAGGGAGTCTCCTTCAACCTGGAGATCACAGACGCCGCGCGCGGCGTGTGGCGGGGCGACTCCGTCCGGGTGCGCCAGATCCTCTACAACCTCATTTCCAACGCCCTGAAGTTCACCCACGAGGGCGAGGTGCGGGTCGCGATAGATCGCTCCCCGCAAGCAGACCATGACGGTCTGCATGTCTCTGTGACCGACACCGGGATCGGCATCCCGCAGGACAAGCTGGCCACCCTGTTCGACAAATTCGTCCAGGCCGACAGCAGCATGACCAGACGCTTCGGCGGCACGGGACTGGGCCTCTCCATCTGCCTTCAACTGGCTGAGCTCATGGGCGGCGGGATCACCGCCCACAGCCGTGACGGAGAAGGCTCCCGCTTCGATGTCCAATTGCCGTTGACCTGGCTCTCGCCCGAAGTTCAGGCCGCCATACCATGCCCGTCCGCCGACTCCGGCGCCCGGGCGCCCGATGCGGATGGCCCGGTCCTGCGGGTCCTGGCGGCGGAAGACAACCCGACCAACCAGATCGTCCTGAAGACGGTCCTGCAGTCTGTCGGGATTGAGCCGGTCGTGGTCGATAACGGCCGCGACGCCGTCCAGGCCTGGGTCGACGGCGACTTCGACCTGATCCTGATGGACATCCAGATGCCGCTGCTGGACGGCGTGGCCGCGACGCGGGAAATCCGCGCCATCGAGGCGGCGCGCGGAGGGACGCCAACGCCGATTGTCGCCCTGTCCGCCAACGCCATGCGCCATCAGGTGGCGGAATACCTGGCCGCGGGCATGGACGACCACCTGGCCAAGCCGATCCAGCTGGAGAAGCTCTATGCCGTGCTCCAGTCCTGCCTCGATCGCCGGTCCGAGCAGACCGGCAAGGTCGCCGCGGCCTGATCCCACCCGTTGAGGCGGGGGGGAACCACGGATGCTGTCGGGGTATTTCCCTGGCGGAGGCCGATCCTGCCCAACCCGAAGCTCAAGACATACCGCGCCAAGCGCGATTTCGAGGTCAGCGCGGAACCCAGCGGCGCCGCCGCCGTGGCGCCCGCGGCCCGGCTTCGCTTCATCGTCCAGAAGCATGACGCCACCCGGCTTCATTTCGACTTCCGGCTGGAAGCGGACGGGGTGTTCAAGTCCTGGGCCGTGACCCGGGGGCCGTCACTGGATCCGCACCAGCGACGCCTTGCGGTCGAGGTGGAGGACCATCCCCTCGCCTATGGCGACTTCGAAGGTACGATCCCCAAGGGACAATACGGCGGCGGCGCCGTGATGCTCTGGGACAGGGGTTACTGGACGCCCGAAGACGGGATGACGCCGGCCGCCAGCTTCGCCAAGGGTCATCTGTCCTTCACCCTGGATGGCGAACGAATGAAGGGCGGCTGGTCCCTGGTGCGCATGAGGGCGGATCGCGAGGGCCAGAAGCGCACCAACTGGCTCCTGATCAAGCACGAGGACGCCGAGGCCCGGCCGGGCCCGCCCGACGGCCTCGTGGACAAGGAGAACACGTCGGTGGCGTCTGGGCGAAACATGGACGAGATCGCCGCGGGCGAAGGCGCCGGCCCCACACCCTTCATGGCCTCGGGGCGAAAGACGGCGCCCGCCGACGCCGTCTGGCGGTCCCGGCCCAAGGATGCCGGCGGGCCGGCGGTCGCCCTGCCCAGGTTCGTCGAGCCCCAGCTTTGCCGGCTGGTTGACCGCCCGCCGGTCGGTCCGGGCTGGGCGCACGAGATCAAGTTCGATGGCTACAGGCTCCAGCTGCGGGTCCAGGACGGCGAGGCGACCCTGCGCACCCGCAAGGGCATCGACTGGACGGCCCGCTTTCCGCAGATCGCCGACGATGGACGCACGCTCTCGGATGGCCTTTATGACGGCGAGGCGGTGGCGCTGGACGCCGACGGAAAGCCCGACTTCGCAGGATTGCAGGCCGCCCTGTCGAGCGGCCGCACGGGCGACCTGGTGTTCTTCGTGTTCGACGCCCTGTTCGCCGCCGGGGAAGATCTGCGGGATCGTCCGCTCGCGGACCGCAAGGCGAGGCTGCGCGCCGTGCTCGACGCCAGGCAGAGCGGGCGGCTCCGCTTCGTCGATCATTTCGGGAACGCGGGGGACGCGGTCCTGAAGTCAGCCTGCGCCATGGACCTTGAGGGCGTAGTGTCCAAGCGCCTGGATGCGCCCTATCGCTCCGGGCGCGGCGACGCCTGGACCAAGGCCAAGTGCCGCGGCGGCCAGGAGGTGGTGATCGCCGGATGGGCCACCACCGGCGGGCGCGATTTCCGCTCCCTGATCGCCGGGGTCTATCGGGATGGAGTCCTGGTCCACGTCGGCCGGGTCGGAACCGGTTTCGGCCGCGGCAAGCTCGATCGCCTGCTGCCCAGGCTAAAGGCGCTGGAATCCAGGACTTCGCCGTTCAAGGGGCCGGATGCGCCCAAGCCGGCCGATGGTGTCCATTGGGTCAAGCCGGAGCTGGTGGCCGAGATCGAGTTCGCCGGCTGGACCGGCGACGGCCACATCCGCCAGGCCAGCTTCAAGGGTTTGCGCGAAGATAAGCCGGCGCGCGAGATCGGCGCGGAGAAGCCCGCGCCGGAGCAAGCTCCGCCCACCTCGGCCGCACCGCGCCGGGGCGATGTCGTTCTGGGCGTCTCTATTTCCAACTCTTCCAAGCCGCTGTGGCCCGCCGAGGGCGCTGGGCCGCCGGTCACCAAGCTGGACCTCGCCCGCTATCTTGAGAGCGTCGCCAGCTGGATGCTGCCTCACCTGAAGGGGCGCCCTTGTTCCCTTGTCCGGACGCCTGATGGCCAGGACGGACAGCGCTTCTTCCAGCGCCACGCCAGTCAGGGATCCTCGTCCCTGATCACCCTGGTCAAGACGCCCGGCGACAAGAAGCCCTACCTGCAGATCGACACGCCTGAGGCCCTGATCGCGGCGGCGCAGAGCGGCGCAACGGAATTCCATCCGTGGAATTGCGCGCCGGACAGGCCGCAGACACCCGGCCGGCTGGTGTTCGACCTCGACCCCGCCCCCGACGTGCCCTTCGAGGCCGTCATCAAAGGCGCCCTGCAGGTCCGCGAGCGCCTGGAGGCGGTGGGGCTCGTGTGTTTCTGCAAGACCACCGGCGGCAAGGGCCTGCATGTGGTCACCCCGGTCGATGCCGGGCGCATGGACTGGGACGCCGCGAAGGCCTTCGCGCGGACCGTATGTGAACACCTGGCCGGGGACGCGCCGGACCTCTATCTGCTGAACATGGCCAAAGCCAAGAGGAGCGGCCGGATCTTCCTCGACTACCTTCGCAATGACCGGACGGCGACGGCGGTCGCCCCGCTCTCGCCCCGCGCCCGGCCAGGCGCGCCGATCTCCATGCCCTTGGAATGGCATGACGTGAAGCCAGGCCTGGACCCTCACCAGTTCACGATCCGGTCGGCAGCCGCCCTGCTCGCAAAGGGCGAGGCGTGGAAGGACTACGAGGCGGCGTCCAGGCCGTTGGCCGAGGCCGCCAGGCGCCTCGCCAAGGTCAAGGTCAAGGCGGCCAAGCCCTAGGCCGCCTGCTCGGCGTCCTCCGCCTCATCGGCGACGGCGGCGTCTTCGATCAGCTCGGCCGGCATGCGGTTCCAGGCGTCCAGGCCGGCGATCTTGTAGGCCTCCGCCAGGGTCGGATAGTTGAAGGTGTTCTCGATGAAATAGTCGACGGTGCCCTTCAGGTTCAGCACGGCCTGGCCGATGTGGATCAGTTCGGTCGCCCCCTCGCCCAGGATGTGGACGCCGAGCAGCCGCCGGTTCTTGATCGAGAAGATCAGCTTCATCATGCCGGTGTTCAGACCCATGATGTGGCCGCGCGACGTCTCTCGGAAGCGGGCGATGCCGCACTCGTAGGGGATGCCGCGTTCGCGGACTTCCTCTTCGGACATTCCCACGGTCGAGATCTCGGGCACGGCGTAGACGCCGTAGGGGAAGAATTCCGGCGGCGCCTGGGGCCTCGCGCCGAAGGCGTGGCACGCGGCGATGCGGCCCTGTTCCATGGACGTGGACGCCAGGCTCGGGAAGCCGATGACGTCGCCGCCGGCATAGACGTTGGCGGCCTCGGTCTGGAAGGTCTTGGGATCGACCTTGATCCGGCCGCGGGAGTCGGACGTGACGCCGATCGCGTCCAGGCCGAGATCGTGCACGGCCCCGATCCGCCCGGCCGCGTAGAGCAGCATGTCGGAGCGGACCTGCCGTCCGCCGGCCAGGGTCACCAGGGGGCGGCCGTTCTCACAGGTGATCCGCTCTACGGCCTGGCCCAGCCGGATGGTCATGCCGCGATCGCGCAGATCGTGGATGAATTCCTCGATCAGCTCTCGGTCCACGAAGTCCAGGATGGTCGGCCGGGCTTCCACCAGGGTGACCGGCACGTCCAGGGCGCTGAAGATGGTGGCGTATTCCACGCCGATGACCCCCGCCCCCACCACCGTCAGGCTGCGCGGCAGGCGCGCCAGATCGAGGATCTCGTCGCTGTCGAGGATGTTCTGGCCGTCGAAGGGCACATCGGGCGGGCGATAGGGCCGCGTCCCCACCGCGATCATCACCTTGTCCGCGCTGTGCTCGGTCCTGACCCCGGAAGGGTCGGTGATTTCAATCCTGTGCGGCGTGAGGAAGCGCGCGCCGCCGGCCCTTATCTTGACGCCGTTGCGGGCGAACTGGTGCTCCAGCACGTCGACTTCGTGGTCCAGGGTCTTGTGCAGTCGGGCCAGCAGATCTTGGGGCCCGAGGTCCTTCTTCACCCGGTAGGCCCGTCCGTAAAAGCCGCGCTCGCGCCAGCCGGTCAGGTTCAGGACGGTCTCACGCAAGGTCTTTGAGGGGATGGTGCCGGTATGCACCGAGACCCCGCCGACCCGCCGGCCCTTGTCCACCACCAGGACGGACTTGCCGAGCTTGGCCGCCTGCACGGCCGCGCGCCGTCCGGCCGGACCGCTGCCGATCACAATCATGTCGAAGTCGTGCATGGCGATCCTGAGATTCCACCGTCCTTGAAGGACTTGGGAACAAGTATCCACGCCATCTGCTAAGATCGCATGACCTTGAGTTCCCGTTGACAATTGTCAGCAGCCGATGCGGACCCTCCGCCTGCGGCAGTGGATGGTCTTGTGATGCATGTTGAAAATGCTATCGCGCGGAGGCGGGACGAGCGACCGCGCAGGCAGCCTCGCCAGGTGGGGCGCGGGGTTTCATCCGAAGGCGCGAAAATTCAACAACGTGATGTCCAGCGGATGCAGTCGGATGGGTGAGGCGGCGTCTTCCGGAGAAGAAATCCTCGTGGACGCCCGCGGCCATCGATGTCCGGTGCCGACCTTGCGGCTAGGACGCGCCCTCGAGGCGGCGGCGGCCGGCCAGAAGGTCCGGCTGCTGGCCGACGACCCCATGGCGAGAATCGACGTGCCCCATTTCCTGACCCAGACAGGCCATCGATTGCTGGAGTCCGGCGCGACGGGCGGTGAACTCAGCTTCCTCGTCGCGAAGGCGCCCTAGACCTGGGGGTCAGGGGCAACTGAAGCTCGGCCTGAGAGCGGCGTCCGGCCAGCATCTCCATCTCGGTGGCGACCGCGGCGCCGTAGAACACGGCGTTCACGTTCCAGGAAATCCAGATCAGGAAGACGACCACGGCGGTGACGGAACCGTAGGTGGCGCCGAAATGGGCGATTTCCTGCACATAGATCGCTCCCACCCACGATGACAGCAGGGTCAGCGCGGCGGCCGTGAACCCGCCCGCCAGGGACGCCGCCCACACCACCGGCGTGCTCGACATGGCGAACCGGTAGGTCAGGGTCAGGCCGAGCACCAGCCCGATGCTGGCCCAGGTCCATTCGCTGACGATCCAGGAATGGGGCGTGATCGGCACGATGTCGAAGCTGGCGACCGCCAGGCGCACCGCCAGAAACGCCGACGACACGACCCCCACAAGGGCGAACCCGGCGAGCGCCACGGCAAGCGCCAGGACGTTGAATCCCACGAACCCCAGGGGCCGCTCCTCGTCGTGAATAAGGGACAAGCCCGCCAGCAGCGCCTTCACGCCCCGGTGAGAAGCGTTCAGGGCGATGATCAACGCCACGAAGCTCTGCACGCTGACCACGTTGATCGAGGCGTGGGCCAGCCGTGTGAGCTCTTCCTTGAACATGGCCTGCGGACCGGGCGGCATCAGGCGGGTGAACGCCTCCGCCTGCGCCGCCGCCTGGGTCGGCGTGAACAACAGGCTGTAGACGCCCACCAGGATGGCCACGGCGGGGAACACCGCCAGCAGGGCGTAGAAGCAGACGCCGCCCACATAGAGCGCCGCGTTACGGTTCTGCGAACGGCGCCAGGCCCGGCCGGCCACGCGCAGCGCAGCGCCCGCCCAGTGGCGGGGCGCGTAGTCGAAATCCGTCCAACGAAGCCATTTCATCGTGCGGCCAACGATTTCCCGCATCGAATTCACGTAACGCCGCCACTTGGGATTGCTCGCATGGGTCGCCGGCTCTGCTATGGTCACTGTCTCCGAATCTGCGTCGGCCCTCGCCGAGAGAAGGATGAACCTGTGCCGATAGACGCCCGCGTCTTGATCGTCGCACGCGACGATAATCTCGCGGGCCCTCTGGCCAGGGGGCTCGACAACCTGGGCTGGCGCTCAATCACCGCTCGCGGACCCTACGCCGCCGTCGCCGCCACCGGCGACCTTGCGATAGAGGCGGCCGTCATCGACATCAAGAGCTGTGGTCACGACGCCTCCGAGCTCGCGGCCCGCCTGAAGGCGGCGTCCGAGCCGCGGCGGCTGCCCGTGGTCGCCATCGGCGAACCGGGCCTGGATCCCACGCCTGGGTTCGACCTGACCCTTGCGCCTCCCGCCTATCCGGTTCAGGTCGCGCTTCGCCTGGAGTCCCTCGTCCGCACCGCGGTCGCGGAAGAGGAATTCGAGCTTCGCCAGGAGACCTTCGGCGATCGGGGTCGTCGCCTGGAGCTGCCGGAAGACCACGACGGGCCCTACCGGATCCTGGCGGTCGGCGAACCCGCGCCCCAGTTCCTGGCCCTGTCCAACGCCCTGGCCGCGGCCGGGACGGACGTCGTGGGCGCCTTCACCGCCTATACCGCCTTCGATTATCTGCATGAGCGGGCCTTCGACGCGGTGGTGCTCTGGGGCGGAGAGAATCAGGCCGAAGCCCTGTCTATCGCCGCAGGAATGCGCCGAAATACCCGTCTGTTCCACGTACCCGCCTTGCTCTACCTCAAGCAGGGCTCGCAGGTCACTCATGCCGAGGCTTTCGCCAAGGGAGTGTCGGACGTCGCCTCCCCCGAAACCCTCGCCGCCGATACAGCCCGCCGGGTGGTCGAGCTGGGCCGCGCCTATCGACGCCAGAACATGATCCGGCGGGCGTTGGAGCGCGCCCGCAGTTCGGGCCTGATGGACGCCGCGACCGGCCTGTTCACCCGTGACCTGTTCGCCGCCCATCTCGTGCGCCTGGCTCAGGCGGCGCGGCTGCGCCGGCGGCGACTGTCGGTCTGCGTCCTGCGCGTCGCCGACCGCCCCGAACTTGCCAGGGTCCGCGCCGGCGGCTGGCTGGATCGCGCGGTTCCCCAGATCGGCTCCATGATCGGACGGCTGGTGCGGGCCGAGGATACGGCGGCGCGTCTGGGACCGGAGGTCTTCGGCCTGGCCCTGCCGGCGACCCGGGCCGCTCAAGCCGCTGCGGCTGGCGAGCGGATCTCGGCGGTGATCGCCTGCACCGCCTTCGAGGCGGGGCCTGACAAGCCGCCGTTCGTCGTGGAGTTCGACATCGGGGTCGCAGAGGTCGATCCCGAGGAGAACACCGCCAGGGCTCTGGAAAGAGCGGCCGCGAAGGCGCTACAACGCGAAGCCGGATGACAGACGCCCAGACCCTCCCCGCGAGCATGGATATCGACTTCGTCGCCGACGTGGTCTGTCCCTGGTGCTATGTGGGATGGGCGCGGCTGAAGCGGACCCTGGCGCTCCGCCCCGAGGTTCAGGCGAACATCCGCTGGCGGCCCTATCAGCTCAATCCGGAGCTTCCTCCGGGAGGCGTGGATCGCAAGGCCTTGATGGCGTCCAAGTTCGGCGCCGATCCAGAGCGTCTGGGCGCAATGCAGGAGTCCCTGTCCCGGCAGGCGGCCGAAGACGGCCTCAATCTGAAGTTCGAGGAGCTCCAGAAGAGCCCGAACACCAACGCCGCTCACAGGCTGATCGCCTGGGCGGAGATCGAGGGCCGCGGCCCTCTGATGGCGGAAGCTGTGATGCGCGCCTACTGGACCGAGCTGCGGGACATCGGCGACATCCAGGTGCTGATCGAGATCGGCGCGGCGAACGGCATGGATCGGGACATGCTCGCGGAAAGGTTCGGCAAGGACGCCGGCCGCGATTTCATCAACCAGGCCTGCGAAACGGCGACGCGCTCAGGGATCCAGGGCGTGCCCTTCATGATCTTCGCCGACCGGGTGGGCGTGTCGGGCGCCCATCCGCCCGAGGAACTGGTCCGCGCCATCGACAAGGCCCTGGAGACGCCGGGGTGAACGGCCCGGGCCTGGCTCAATACACGCCTCTGATCAGCCTCGCGGTCGTCGCGCTCGTTCTGATGTTCCGCATGCGCCAGATGATGCGCATGCGGCCATTCAAGCTCAAATTGTTGTGGGTCACACCGGCGCTATTGGTCGTGGTCGCGGGCGCTGCCATGGCGAGCGCGCCGCCGGCGGGCCTCGACTGGGTCTGGCTCGCCCTCGCGCTGGTCCTTGGCGGCGTGCCTGGATGGTATCGCGGCCGGATGATGCGCATCGAGGTTGATCCCGAGACCCAGACCCTGGGCGTGCAGGCGTCTCCCGCGGCGCTGGTGTTCTTGTTGCTGCTCGTCGTTGTCCGCTACGGCCTGCGCTATGTCGCGACCGACCAGATGCAGCGCTGGAAGCTCAGTCCGGTCCTGATCACCGACGCCTTCCTCATGTTCGCGATCGGGCTGGTCGTCGTGCAACGGTTCGAGATGGGCATTCGCGCCGGGGCGCTTCTGGCGCAGGCGCGCGCCGCACCCGCCACAGCGGTCTGAACCGCACTCTGCAATTCCGGGTGATGATCGGCGGGCCGTGCGTGATGGTCAGCGCCGCGCCAACGCGATCGAGATTGGCGACCAGGGAGAAACCCACATGTCAGACAAGACCGGGCCGGCCGCGGGCCAGGACGACCAATCCCTCTCCCGTCGCGGCTTCACCGCGCTTTCCGTCGCCACCAGCGTCGCCCTCGCATCCGGCGCAGCGCGCGCCGCCGCGGCGGTCGTCGAGACCGACGTACAGATCAAGACGGCTGACGGCATGTGCGACGCGGCCTTCATCCACCCCGAGGGCAAGGGGACGTGGCCGGCGGTTCTGATCTGGACCGACGCGCTCGGCCTTCGTCCGGCGTTCCGCGATATGGGCAAGCGCCTGGCGGCCGAGGGTTACGCCGTGCTGGCGCCAAATCCGTTCTACCGCTCGGCCAAGGCGCCGGTGTTCCCCAACGGCCTGGACTTCTCCAGCACCGTTGATCGCGCCAGGCTGACCGAGCTGCGCAAGCCGATGACTCCGGACGCGGTCGCGCGCGATGGGACGACCTTCCTCGCCTTCCTCGACGCCCAGGCCCAGGTGAACCACAAGGCCAAGGCCGGCGTGGTCGGCTACTGCATGGGCGGCCCGATGACCTTGCAGACCGCCGCGGCCGTACCGACCCGCGTGGGCGCCGGCGGCTCCTTCCACGGCGGCGGACTGGTCTCCGACGGTCCCGACAGCCCCCATCTGCTCGTGTCGAAAATCAAGGCGCGCTACTATTTCGCCATCGCCGCGAACGACGACCAGCGCCAGCCGGACGCCAAGGACAAGCTCAAGGCCGCCTTCGCCGCTGCGAGCCTTCCCGCGACAATCGTGGTCTATGATGCCACTCAGCACGGCTGGTGCGTCAAGGATGGGACCGTCTACAACGAGGCGCAGGCCGAGCGCGCCTGGGGCGAGCTGCTGGCCCTGTACAAGAAATCCCTGGTCTGACCAGCGTCTGACGCCAGCGGCGCGGCGCGGGTTCGAAGGCGCCTGGCCGGCGAAAGGCCGCGTCATGGGCCGAATCGAAGCTCGCCCCTTGGGCGAAAGTGTGGTTAATTGACGCAGTTCTCGACGCGAAGTTTTGTGTCCAACAAACGGGGTGTGGGAATGACCAAGCTAATCAATGGATTGACGGTTGCCGCACTAGCGCTGGGTTTGACGACGCCCGCGTTGGCGGGGCCCAAGACCTTCATTACGTCGCCGCCGCAACCGTCGGAGCTGATCGTGCAGTCCGACACGATGACCGTTTACGACGCGACCGGCGCCGTCGTCGCCCAGACGATCGCCGATGAGGCGACGGAAAACGAAAACACCTTTTACACGGTCAATGTGGCGATCGACCCCGCCCAGTTCGGCAATGCGACCATCCTGACCGAGAAGGATGGATCCAGCAGCGACATTTTCGGGGTCTGCGATCCGGGCACGGGACTGACGCTCTGTTTCAACTCCGACACCGAGACCGCGCCGGTGCCCTTCAGCAACTTCCCGCGGACCTTCCCGGAAGGCGCTGGCGGACCGTTCGACGCGACCCTCTATCTTGACCCTGGGCTACAGGCCCTGGGCTGGACCGCGACCTTCTGGTCCGACGCCGACGTCCCCGAGCCGGCGACCTGGGCGATGATGCTGGTGGGCTTCGGCGCCCTCGGCGCAGTCCTGCGCCGCCGCCGCGCCATGGCCGTCGCCGCCTAGCCTGAACGACACACGTCAAGTCGAGTGCAACAGCGCCACCCGCCGTCCGGCGGGTGGCGTTTTCCGTTCCGGTAAGCGGGGCCGCCTCAGGCGTCACGTGCATTGCGGCTTGGCAAAGGCCGAGATGTTCGTGAAGCTCCGGGGAGGCACCGATGAGGGCTGTCGCCGGGGGATGATGGCATGGACGTTGCGGCGGAAGAGACCAATTACGATCTGGTGGTGATCGGCTGCGGCGCGGCCGGCCTGTCCGCGGCCGTCAGCTACGCGGCCGAAGCCCGGACCAACGAGCGCGAGGCGCGCATCGCCGTCTTGGAGCGCGCCCATCACGAGGACCGCGGCGGCGCGACGCGCTGGACCAGCGCCTGGTTCCGGGTCACCGAGGACCGCAAACTCGACCCCGCCTTTGTCGACCTGATGCATGACGTCTCCGGCGGCCTGGCCGACCTGGACTACTGTCGCACCCTGGATCACGAAGCCCACAAGGCGCTCGACTTCCTGCAGTCCCACCACGTCGAGCTGACCTATTTCAAACAGCCCTTCCCGAACCGCAACACCGGCGGGGGCCTGGGCATGCCGGTCCGGGGAGGCCACGGCATCATCGACAGTCTGGCCGGGGTCCTGGATCGCACGCCGGGCTCGGAGATCCTCTATGAGACCGAGGCCGTACGCCTCAGCCTGTCCGCCGAGGGCCAAGTCAATGGTGTCATCGTGCGGGGCCGCGACGGCCTGCTGCGCCGGCTGGCCGCGGACGCCGTGGTGATCGCCTGCGGCGGCTTCGAGGGCAACAAGGAGATGCTGACCCAGTACCTGGGCGAACGCGCCTGCGACCTGCCGCTCATCGCCCCGACGCTGAAGAACAACCGCGGCGAAGGCGTGCGCATGGCCATGGAGATCGGGGCCGACACCGCCGGCCAGTTCGACATGTTCCACGGCGAGCCCGTCGATGCGCGCTCCTCCAAGCCCGATGCGGTGATCTACGGCTTCCCGTACGGGATCGTCGTCAACGGCGAGGCTCGCCGCTTCTTCGACGAGGGCAAGGACAGCTTCGACGCCACCTTCGAGGAGATCGCCTACGAGATCTGGCGCAACCAACGGCAGAAAGCCTTCTTCATCGGCGACCAGACCACCCTGGCCATCGAACACATCGACGCCATCAACCTCACTGACCAGCCGCCGATCACGGCCGAGACCCTGGACCAGCTCGCGGCCCTGCTGGGGCTCGATCCCGCGGCCCTGCTGGAGACCGTCGCCGAATACAACGCCGCAATCGGCCCGGGCGTGTTCGACCCCCACGTGCGCGACGGCCGCGCCGCACCGGGATTACAGCCGCCAAAATCCAACTGGGCCTTCCCGATCGTCGCCCCGCCCTACATCGCCTATCCCCTCACCTGCGCCATCACCTTCACGTTCGGCGGCATCCGCACCGACAGCCACGCCCGCGTCGTGACTCCGTTGGGCACCGTGATCCCGGGCCTCTACGCCGCCGGCGAGGTGACGGGGCTCTACTACCACCAGTATCCGGCCGGCACGTCGGTGCTGCGCGCCACGGCGTTCGGCCGCGTCGCCGGCGCCCACGCAGCCAGCCTGCAGCTCTGAGCCCCGCCGTGGACATCGTGCACGCCGGCCGCATGCCCTGGGGCGAGAACCTCGTCGCCCATCGCCATGCCGACATCGCCCACAAGGTGCTGTTCGAGGGCCTCGAGGGCGCGGCTGACAACTACGTCTTCGTCCTGGCGCGCGAGAGCAAGGACTACTATTCCCCGCGCCACCGCCACGCCTGGGACCAGGTCCGCTACTGCCTGGAGGGCTCGATACCCATCGGCCGCGACCTGTCGGTGGACACGGGCGAGGTCGGCTATTTCCCCGAGGGCGTGCCGTACGGCCCCCAGGAGGGCGGGACCGACCGCATCGTGCTGCTGTTGCAGTTCGGCGGCGCCAGCGGCCTGGGGTTCCTGAGCGTCCGCCAGCTGCGCGAGGCGCGCGAGGCCCTGCTCGCCCAGGGCGCTTTCGAAGGCGGCGTCTTCCGGCGCACCTCGGGCGATGGACCTAAGAACCAGGACGCCTACGAGGCCCTCTGGCGCCACGTCACCGGACAGCCGATCCGTTATCCCAAGCCCCGCTTCAAGACCCCCCTGGTCATGCGTCCGGACGGTTTCGACTGGCGCGAGGTCGAAGGGGCGAGCGGGGTGCGCCAAAGAGCGCTTGGCCGCTTCACGGACCGGGGCCTCATGCTGGACGTCTACGGTCTGGAGTCGGGCGCGACGATCGACCTGGGCGCCGCGGACGCCCTGCGCCTGGTGTTCGTGAAGGCGGGCGACGTGCAAAGCGGCGGCGTCGCCTGCGAGCCCTTCACCGCCATCCGGACCGTCCAAGGCGAGGCGGCGAGATTCACCGCGACATCTGCGGCGGAACTGTTCGTGATCACCGCGTCCACGCTGTCGCCACGCGCCTCGGAGTCCGTCCATGCCTAGCCCGATCCTGGCGCCCGTGATCGCCCTGGTGATCTGGACCTTCGTGATGTGGGCCTGGCTCTACGCCACACGCATCCCAGCCATCATCCGGCTGAAGATCGTCTTTGATCCCCATCAGACCGCCGCGGCGTTCAACGACCAGATTCCGGCCCGCGTGCGCTGGAAAGCCGACAACTACAACCACCTCATGGAGCAGCCGACGCTGTTCTACGCCGTGGCCCTGACCCTGGCGCTGCTGGGCGCCGGCGATGGCCTGAACGCGACCCTGGCCTGGGCCTACGTCGGCCTGCGGGTCGTCCACAGCCTGGTGCAGGCGCTGACGAACATCGTCCTGATCCGGTTCGCTGTCTTCATGACGGCGTCGCTGGTGCTGCTGGTTTTGGCCGTTCGCGCGGCGCTGATCGTGTTCTGACCGCAGACCCTTCAGTCCAGGGCCGCCTCAAGGAAGCGCCGCATCGCCGCCTCCGCCAGTTCCGGCTCGTCCCGGTGCACCCCGTGGCCGGCGGTGTCGAAGACCGCCAGTTCCGCAATGCCGTCCGGCAAGGCCGCCAGGATGTCGCGGCTGCAGGCGACCGGCGTGACAGGATCGTGGGCGCCCGCGAGCACCAGGGTCGGGGCCTTGATCGCCTTGAGTGAATCCAGCTGGTCCATGGTGCGCATCTCGCCCAGGATGAAGTGCAGCATCACCTCGGTGCGCAGGATCGCCCGTTTGCGGGCAGCCACCTCCGCCGGGTTCGGCCGCGGGTTGTAGAGCGGCATGCAGACCTCGATGTACTCGGCCACCAGCCCTTCGTCCGGCGTGCGCCAGAATCGCTCGGCCACATCGCGCGCCCGGGCGCCGCCCGTGGCCTCCAGCATGGCGAAGGTGACGTCCAGGCGCATCTTCGCGGCCGTGGACGACAGGATCAGTTTCGAAGGATGATCCGGATGGCGGCTGGCGTAGGACATGGCCACCATGCCGCCGAAGGAATTGCCGTAGACCACGGGGTTGGTGATCCCCAGCCGGTCGCAGAACGCCTTCACGTCATCGCCCCACTGGGCCAGGGTCCAGGTGTCCCGCTCGCCGCTCGAGCGGCCATTGCCGCGATGATCGATGTAGATCACCTGGTGGGTGTCGGCGAAGCGGTCGAAATAGGGTCTGAGCCCGGAGTGATCGAATCCGGGGCCGCCGTGCATGACGATCAGGCTTGGCCGCCGTGTCATGCGCTCGCCGTCGATCGCCAGTTCGGACCCCACCACGTCAAAGAAGATCCGCGCGCCGTCCAGATCGACGTACATGGCGATGGCCTCCCTGGCCGTTGTTTCGGCCAAGCTGATCTTGGCAGCCTCTCGGCCCAAAGCCATAGTCCCTGCGTCGGCGGCCCGGGACGGTGCGTTCGGTGTATCTCAGACCGCCGCCGGGGCCCCCGCCGCAATGATTCGCTGGACTCTCATCGACACGACCACCCTGGCCGACGGCGGCGGCGACCTGCGGCTCATGCGGCGCGGCGAAGAGTATTCGATCATGTCGGGGGCGATCGAGCTGATGAACAGCCGCGTCAGCGGCTCAGAGACGGCGCTGGCCGCCCTCGCCTGCGCCCGCCTGGCCGATCGACCGCAGCCTCAGCTGCTGATCGGCGGTTTCGGCATGGGCTTCACCCTGCGCGCCGCCCTTCAGGCCGTCGGACCAGCAGCGAAGGTGACGGTGGCCGAGATCGCCCCCGCCGTCATCGCCTGGGCCCGCGGACCCATGGCCGACCTGTCCGCCGCCTGTCTCACTGACCCCCGGGTGACGATCCACGAGGGCGATGTCGGCGGCCTGATCCGGTCTGGCCGGTCTACCTATGACGCCATATTGCTCGACGTGGACAACGGCCCCGAGGGGCTCAGCCGCCAGGCGAATGATCGCCTCTACGATCGCGAGGGTCTGCTGGCCGCCCGCCGCGCCCTGCGACCCGGGGGCGTCCTCGGCGTCTGGTCCTCCGCGCCGGACGCGGGATTCACCCGCCGCCTTGGCCGGGCGGGCTACGCCGTCGAAGAGGCGCGGGTCCGTGCGACCACCTCCGGACGCGGCGCCCGGCACGTCATTTGGCTCGCCGTCGCTCCGGCCATCGCGAATTGAGCGCGCCCGAGGTAGGATGAGCCATGGCTTACAGAATCTCAGCCCAGCATCCGGGCCGGTCAGTGACCTATACGGCGCCCACCGAAGAAGCCGCCCTCGCCAAGTGGCGCGAACTGACCGCTGACGGCGTTCCTTTCGAGATGACCGACCCTGACGGCGTGGTGGTGGATGACATCGATCTCGAAGACCGCATCGATGCGCGCGGCGAGCCCCCGGCGGAGGTCTAAGCGCTCCGGGCGGCCTGCTCCGACGCCAGGAACTGGTGCACGAAGGCGATCGCCATGCTGCCCTCGCCGACGGCGGATGCGACGCGCTTGACCGGGCTGGAGCGCACATCCCCGCACGCGAAAACTCCCGGAATGCTGGTTTCCAGCAGATAGGGATCGCGATGGTGCGACCACCGCCCCGCTCCGCTCACGGCGTCGCCGGTCAGGATGTAGCCGCGCGGGTCCCGTGCGACATCCTCGGGCAACCAGCCGGTTTCGGCATCAGCGCCGATGAAGATGAACAGCCCGCCGCACGCTCGGCGGCTCACCGCTCCGCTCGCCGCGTCCCGGACGTCAACCGCCGTGAGGTGGGTGTCGCCATGGACCGCGGAAACCTCGGCGCGCAGCTCCACCGCGATGTTCGCCTTCGCCTGTAGCTGTTCGATCAGATAGTGCGACATGCCTTTGGCCAGGGAGTCCCCGCGCACCAGCAGGATCACCTGCCGGGCGTGGTTGGCGAAGTAGAGCGCCGCCTGGCCCGCGGAGTTCCCGGCGCCGATCAGGTAGACGTCCTGACCTAGCACGGCGCCCACTTCGCTTCGGGCCGCGCCGTAATAGACCCCCTTGCCGATGAATCGGTCGACGCCCTCGATCGCGAGGCGCCGCCAGGAGACGCCGGTGGCGAGAATCAGCGTGCGCGCGCGCACCACGTCGCCGCCATCGAGGCCCACGTCCCGCGCCTCCGGATCGATGTGCGCCACCGTGCGCGTCACCAGGATTTCCGCGCCCAGCCGCCTGGCCTGCTGCAGCGCCCGGCTGGCCAGTTCGTCGCCCGAGATCCCGCTGGGGAAGCCAAGATAATTCTCGATCCGTGACGAGGTCCCGGCCTGGCCGCCGGGCGCTTCACGCTCGACCACGATGGTGCGCAGCCCTTCGGAGGCGCCGTAGACCGCCGCCGCCAGGCCCGCGGGTCCGCCCCCCACGATCGCCACGTCGTATTCTGCGGCGCCCGGGCTCGTCTGCAACCCGAGCCGAACAGCCAGCTCGCGCGCGTCGGGGTGTTCGAGGATCTCTCCGTCCGCAAGCCTGACCACTGGTCCATCCTGGCAGGACGGACAGCCTCCCGGCCACTGCGCCGCCAATTCCGGGGCGTCAGGCGTCAGCCAGTTGAAGGAGATCTGGTTGCGCGCCAGGAACCGCCGCAGATCGCTCCCCGCCGTGTCCCAGCGGTCGCTGACCAGGGTGACGCGCGGCGCGGGCGCTTCGGCGGTGAGGCTCTGCAGCCCGCCCATCCGTTCACGCGCCAGGGCGCTGACCTTGAGGGCGACCTCAGGAGCCGCGGCCGCAATCGTGTAATATTCCGGCATCTCGATGCGCATGACGCGCGACGGTTCAGCTGCGCGGTACCCTCCCGGAAAGGGCGTGCCGAGCGCGATCGGCACCTCGCCGAAAATGGCGCCGGCCTGCCGCCAGCCCAGCGTCCGCTCGACGCCGTCGAACCGCTTCACAACCTCGATCCTGCCGCTGAGCACGGCATAGAGCGCGCGCTCGCCCCCCTCATGGACCGCGAATTCCCCGGGACTGAGGCGCAGGTCCGCCGAGGTCCGCGCCAACCGTTCCAGGCTTGCACGCGCCAGGTCCGCGAACAGCGGAATCGCCGCGACTTCCTCGACCGTCAGCATGGACTACCGCTCCGTTCCTGGCGTGCCGGGCGGGCGCCTGGCGGACTGCGCCAGATAGGCCGCGATCGCTTCGACGTCCGCGTCGCTCACCTCGGTCTTGCGGAAACCCGGCATCGACCACGATCCGCGCCGCACGAAGGTCCTCAGCACCGGATAAGGCAGGTCCTGGCGGTCCTCCAGGAACTGTGATTTTTCGCCCCGGTACTTCAACTGCAGCGACTGGCTGGCAGGCAGCATCGCGCGGCCGTCGTCTCCGGCGCCGACGCCGTGGCACGGGGCGCAACTGTGTTTGAACACCGCCTGGCCCTTCAAGACCAGGTCGGCGTCCTGGGCGTTGGCCGTTGTCGCGGCCACGACGGCCAACAGGCTGGCGAGGCGGATCAACCGCCCGATGCGGAGGACGGTCATGTCTCGAGTTTCCCTCTCATGGCCCGGAACGCCTTTGGCCATATTCCCCCGCGGCCTGGCGACAGGATCCCGTTCGGATCAATTGCGTCCTTCAGGGTCTCGTTGAAGCGTCGCAGGGCGTGGTCGTTGAAGGAATATTGCTCGGATACGGCGTCCTGGAGCACAGGCGGCGCCCGATAGTCACCGTAGCCCTGTTTGGCGTTCTCCTGCAGCAAGCGCCGCAGGAACGCCGCCCGCTTCTTCTTGCCCTCCGGCGAGTAGTCATTGCCGTCGATGGTCCCGAAGCCGTTGCCCATGATGAAAGTGAATTGATACCAGTTCACCGGAGTGGCGATGGCGTTGAAGGGGCTGGTCGGCATGCCGAGTTCCACCGCGATGCCTGCGAAGGCGTGCTGCGCGCCGAAGATCCCCTCGCCGCTCCTCGGCACCACGGAGAACAGCCCGATGTGTGTCTCGCTCCAATGGTTCGGGTCCTGCTCGGTCCTGCCCGTCTGGTACCAGACGCCGAGGCCGGGGACCCCCTGGGTCACGTTGCGCCGCATGAGGGTTGGATAGGGGCCCGTCGTCTTGCCGATCTGGGCCCGGGTCAGCGGAGTCTTCAGGGACTCGCCGTCAACCGCTCGCGCCGCCGGCACGGCCCGGGCGATGAGTTCCTTGGCATACTCCCAGTTGGCCAGGGTCGTGCGCTCGGAGCCGTAGAACTGGAGCTCCACCTGCCAGGAATGCAGGTTCGCCGCGGCGGCGACGCGGTCCAACTCGTCGTCATTGACCCCGCCGGGACGGGTGGAGGCGGCGATGAAGTCCCTGTCCCCGATCAGCGCGCGCAGGGGACTACCGTACCAGGGCTCGCCGATGATGAAGAGGTCGGTGAGGTAGTTGACGGTGTTGACCAGGGGGATCAGGTCGCGCCGTTTAGGGACGGTGATCAGGCCGTTGCGCCAGTGCTCGGGCGCGGGCATCAGGCGAAAGCCCATCTTGGTGACGATGCCGAAATTGCCCTGGGCGAACAGGCCGGAGGGATCGGGGCCGAAGCCGTGCTTGTATTCGTGCCAGCTCTTGGAATTGGGCAGGGCGCCCATGCCCGTGCGCATCACCTCACCGTTCGGCAGCACGACCTCGATGCCGCAGCTGGCGCCGAAATGGTCTCGGTAGAAGCCCAGCGTGTAGCCGATGCCGTGGTCGAGGGAGTTGCCGATGGGGCTGCCCCACCCCGGGTCCGGCGTGTCGATCCAGACCTTCAGGCCGCGGTCCTGGATGTAGCGGTAGAGGTCGATATAGGAGACGCCCGGTTCGACCACCGCGAAGTGGCGGTCTGCGTCCACCTCCAGCACCCGGTTCATCCGCTTCAGATCGACGATGACGCTGCCGCGGACGTTGGGGCTGGCGCCGCCATAGGCGTAGTTCTTGCCCGTCGAGATCGAATAGAGCGGGATCTTGTACCGGTTGGCGGCGCGGACGATCGCCTGCACCTGCTCCACCGTGTCCGGTCCCACGGCGGCAGACGGAGCCAGCTCGTTCGGCTGGTCCTTGAGCATCGAGAAAGGGTCCCGATAGGGGAACAGGTCCTCGTCACTGGTGAAGACCCAGTCCTTGCCGACCGCGGCTTCGAACTGCCTCAACGCCGAGGCGAAGTCGTCGGCGCTGACTCCAGGCGGCAGGATCGCCATGTTCCATCCCCGATGTTCATTGTCGTTGGCGTCAGACGGTCAGCGCGACCGCCGAACGGGGCGCGATGATCCAGGAATACAGTGGCGCTGCGCGCGCCGGCGAAGCCCGCGCCTCTGTGACTCGGCTGACGGCGGCGAGGCTTGGAGCCCCAAGTGGACAGCGGGTCATGGCCCACGCCAGCAGCTGGCCCCATAGTGCGCCCTCCCGCGCGGGGTCCGCCGCGCGGATCAGGCTCGCTGGACCTTTGAGGGCATGGGCGACCCGCCCGTCCAGAGGCGCGGCATGCTCGCCGCGATAGACCACCCGCATCCTGTGATCCGCCGCGAGGGTCTCGAGAACGAAGAGGGCGTCCCGCGTGGTGACCCCGGCCAGGGCCTGGGGCTGCGCCTTCCACGCGAGGTCGAGGTGATCGTACCAGAGGTCCGTCAGATCGCCTTCGATTCCGGCGACACGAACGCCCTGACGCGCGACATGCCGGGCGATCTCCGCGCTTTCAGGGAATCGGTGATCGAAGACGAACCAGTCGAGCCTCAGTGGCTCCTCCGGAGCGGCGCCGGCCATTCGTGGGAGTGCGGACGCCGCCACAGACACCGCGAGGCCCGATCCGATGAACCGCCGTCGATTTGTCATGACGCACCCCTCCGGGCCCATGAAGTCACGCCCTTCGGCTGGACGCAACGGGTCGAACAAGCGAGCCCCGCTCCTACTTCGCCAGTTTGGCGGCCAGTGAAACCTTCACCGTGACATCGAAGGGCACGACTTCGGGCGTGCCGTATTCCCCCTGGCCGACGCCGAACTTGCTCCGGTCGATCACCGTCTGACCCGTCACCGTCACATCGTCGCCGGTCATCGCCAGGGTGAAGGGGAAGGTCACGGTCTGGGTCGCATCCCGGATGGTGAGGTCGCCAGTGGCCTCGTATTTGCCGCTGCCCAGGTCCTTGATGCTCCGGGTCGTGAAGGTCGCCTTGGGGAACATGGCGGAGGCGAGCCAATCGGGGCCGTGGGCGCTATCGTCCCGGCTCCCCTCGCCCGTGAGGGCTGACGCCGTTTCGATCGTCACCACCACCTTGGACTTGGCCAGCTGTTTGGGATCGAAGTGGATGTCGGCGTCCCAGGTCGCGAACCGGCCGGTGAAGGCGACCCCCTCGGCGGCCGCGTCGAAGGTCAGCTGCGAGTGGCTATGATCGACTATCCACCTCGGCGCGTCCTGAGCGGCGGCCAACCCAGCGATGCTTAGGGCCGCAACGAGGACAAGACCGGCGCGCATCGCGCGTCGAGACAGACCAGACATGGAGAACCTCTCTTCCAGCCCTCCCATTTCCCCGGTTCAGCCGTCGAGCACAACCGGAACTTTGAACGCCACGGTCCGCCCGCTCAGGCGCCGGCGTCGAGGCGAGGATTGATCAACACCTTCTCGCCGGTGGCGCGGCGGGAGTAAGCGGCGATCACGTCCAGGCGCAGCGCCTCCGTCAGCGATACGGTGCGGGTGTAACGACTGGCGAAGGTCGTTCTGAGGCCCGCGACGACGCGGCCCTTCAACGCCTGGATCCCGTCCGGTCCGATCTTCATCAGGAAGGGCGTCAACAGCCAGCCGCCCAAGCCCCAGGCCATTCCGTAGGCCCGCTCCAGGACCGTGGGGCCGGTGTTCAGACTGCCGTAGACATAGACCTGCTTGTGCACCGACGATCCGTACCGGCTGTAGGCCTGGGCGGTCCGGTTGGCGGCGCGCTCCATGGCGGTCAGGATCTGGCTGGCGAGCGCGCCGCCGCCGATGGCGTCGAAGGCCAGGGTGGCGCCGGTTGCCGAAACGGCTTCGGTGAGATCGTCCATGAAACCAGCCGTGGTCGAGTCGCACACATGCGCCGCGCCCATCCCGCGCAGCAGCGCCGCCTGCTCGGCGCTGCGGACGATATTGACCAGCCCTATCTTCTCTTCGAGGCAGACCCGGTTCAGCATCTGGCCAAGGTTGGACGCGGCGGCGGTATGGACCAGGGCGCTATGTCCCTCCAGGTGCATGGTCCCGACCATGCCCAGCGCTGTCAGCGGATTGACGAAGCAGGCCGCGCCTTGCGCCGGCGTCACGTCGTCCGGCAGCACGAGACAGTCTGCGGCCTTGATGCAGCGATGCTGTGCGAACATCGCCCCGCCCATGATGGCGACCGTCCGGCCTATCAGCGCCTGAGCTTCCGTGGAGGAGCCGGCGGCGATCACCACCCCCGCGCCCTCGTTGCCCGCCGGCAGGGATTGGCCCTGCCGCCCTGCCATCGCCGTCATGGCTCGCTCCGGAATGACCGCGGTGACAATTGGCCGGTCGGGCGGGCCAGACGACCGCGCCGTGCTCATGTCGGCGGCCCCGAACAGCAGCCCGATGTCCGACGGATTGATCGGCGCCGCCTCGATCCGGACCAAGACCTCGTCCGGGGTGGGCTCCGGCATGGGAACCTGCGCAAGCGACAGCTCCAGTTCGCCGCCCGGTTTGACCAGGGTCCGCAGCTGAAGGGATTCGGCCATCATGGTCAGCGCTCCGGTTCATCGCGGATGTGGGCGCGCGGCAGGGCCCTCGTCAACGTCGTCGGGAGTTCTGGAGGCTATACGGCGTCGTGGAAGATCACGCCGAGGGTGTGGCGGCGCCCGGACCGGAGCTTGCTCACGCCGTGGCGCATATTGACCCTGTAGTCCCCGCGCTTTCCTTTCACAGGCCGGCTGTTGACCACGAACAGGACCGCATCGCCCTTGCCCAGCGGCGCGACCGCGGCGCGGGTCTGCATGCGGGGACGCTGTTCGGTCAGGACGAATTCTCCGCCGTCGAAATCGACGCCCGGCTGTGACAACAGCACCGCCACCTGCAGCGGAAAGACGTGGGCGCCGTAAAGATCCTGGTGCAGGCAGTTGTAGTCGCCGGGGCCGTACTGCAGCAGCAGCGGCGTCGGCCGGCCCTGGCCCGCTTCGTGGCAGCGGGCGAGGAAATCGGCGTGAGCGGCTGGAAACCGGGCCTCAAGGCCCAGGCGCTCGTGCCAGCGGTTGGCGATCGGCGCGAGCCGGGGGTAGAGCCCGGTCCTCAGGGCCTGCACGAGCGGAGGCAGCGGATAGCTGAAGTACCTGTACTCGCCCCGCCCGAAGCCGTGGCGCGCCATGACCACCTGGCTGCGGAACGCTTCCGCGCGATCATAGAGGCTGGCCAGGGCGTCGCAGTCGACGCCCGCAAGCAGTCCTGGCAGTCGTGTCCAGCCTTCCGCGTCCAGATCATCAGACGCCCGCTCCCAATCGATCGGGCCCGTCATCGCGCCTGGATCGAGCTGTCTCATCCGGTGTGTTCCTGATCCGCCGCCCGGCGCCCACGCCCGCAACCGTCTCACGGAAGGGCGCGCGCGGCATTCCGCTTCTTGCGTTCGATCAGCCACGGATCGCTTTGGCGGCGCCTCGACTTGACGTATTGCGCAAGCGCCGGGTTGGGGAGCGGGGATGAAGTCGGTTCAGGACAAGGTCGCTTTTGTCACGGGCGGCGCCAGCGGCATCGGCCTGGGCGTCGTCAGGACGCTGCTGGGCGCCGGCATGAAGGTGATGATCGCCGATCTGCGGCCCGACCACATCGCCAAGACCCTGGACAGCCTGGTCGAGGCGCGAGCCGAAGGCCGGCTCGACGCAATCGAGCTCGACGTCACAGATCGGGACGGATTCCAGACGGCCGCCGAGGAGACGGAACGCCGGTTCGGCAAGATCCATGTCTTCGTGGCCAGCGCCGGGGTCGGCATAAGCGGTCCGATCGCTGACGCCGGATACGCCGACTGGGACTTCGGCCTCGGGGTCAACCTCGGCGGCGTCGTCAACGGACTTGTCACCCTACTGCCAAGGATCCGCGCCCATGGCGAGGGCGGCCACATCGTCATGGTGGCCTCCCAAGCCGGCGTCAGCCCATCGCCGCGCAACGCCGCCATCTATGCGACCGCCAAGTCAGCCCTGGTGGGCATGGCGGAGGGCGTCCGCGAGGAGCTGGCCGACCTGGGCGTCGGGGTTTCGGTGCTGCTGGCCGGCTTCTACCGGACCAACATCCACGAGGCCGAGCGCAACCGTCCGGCGCAGTTCCGCAAGGGTGAGGCGCCGCCGGCGCCTGCCGGAGTCCCGATTGGCCCCATGGACTCCCCGCTCTGGCGCGATCCCTTGGAGGCCGGCCAGGACGTGCTGAACGGCATCCTGGAAGACAGGCTCTACATCGCCACCCACGGCGAACTGAAAGGCTGGACCGCCGGGCGTTTCGACGAGATCCTCGCCGCCTATCCCCCGGTCAGGGACGAAGCCCTCGCCCGCGCCATGGGCCGCCGCCGGCCGGCCGATCCTTTCGCGATCAAGATCGGCTAGGCGACGTCCGCTTCGGCGGCCTGACCTCTCCTTTGGTCCTCATCAATGTCATCCCGGCCGGAGCGCCCGCGGTAGCGGGGGCGTAGAGCCGGGATCCCGGCTCGGCCTTCCGGCCGTCCGGGATGACAATCTATTGATGTTCCGGAAGTGTTGGTCTTTTCGACGACCAGTCAGGAATGGGACCCCCTACCCCTTCGCCAGCTTGGCCAGGTCCGTCAGGATCCGTTCCGCCGCCGCCAACCGGTGCTCTGGTGTCGGCCAGTCGCCCATGACGACGATCTTCTGGTCGGGGCGGAGTTTCCAGAAGGCCGTGTTGCGCTGGATGTGGCCGACGAGCGCGGCGGGGTTCTCGAACCTGTCGTCGCGCAGGGAGATGACCGCGCCCTTGGGCCCCACGTCGATCTTGGCGACATTGGCCTGGCGGCAGAGGCCCTTGATGGCCACGACCTTCAGCAGGGCCCCGGCCTCTTCCGGCAGGGGGCCGAAGCGGTCGATCAGTTCGGCGGCCAGGGCCTCGCGGTCCTCCGGCTTCTCGGCTTCCGACAGGCGCCGGTAGAGGGCCAGGCGGACGTTCAGGTCGGGCACATAGGCCTCGGGGATCAAGACGGCCGCGCCGGTGTTGATCTGCGGCGACCAGCCGCGCGCGTCGGCGATCTCGCCCAGGCCCCCGGCCTTCAGCTCGGCCACCGCGTCCTCGAGCATCTGCTGATAGAGCTCCGCCCCCACCTCGCGGATATGGCCGGACTGCTCTTCGCCGAGGAGGTTGCCGCCGCCGCGGATGTCGAGATCGTGGGAAGCCAGCTGGAACCCCGCCCCGAGGGAGTCGAGGGTTTGCATCACCTTCAGCCGTTTCTCGGCCGACAGGGTCAGCTGCTTTTCCTGAGGCGTGGTCAGATAGGCGTAGGCGCGGGCCTTGGAGCGCCCCACCCTGCCCCGCAGTTGATAGAGCTGGGCCAGGCCGAACATGTCCGCCCGGTGGATGACGAGGGTGTTGGCCGTGGGGATGTCCAGACCTGATTCCACGATGGTGGTGGAGAGCAGCACGTCGAATTTGCCGTCGTAAAAAGCGCCCATAACGTCTTCCAGCTGGGTCGGCGACATCTGGCCATGGCCGACGCCGATCTTCACCTCCGGCACCTGCTCGCGCAGGAACTTCTCGAGGTCCGGCAGGTCGGCGATGCGCGGGGCGACAAAATAGACCTGTCCACCGCGATACTTCTCGCGCAGCAGCGCCTCGCGGATCACCACCGGATCGAAGGGGGTGACATAGGTGCGCACCGCCAGGCGGTCGACCGGCGGGGGGGCGATGATCGACATCTCGCGGATGCCGGACAGGGCCATCTGGAGGGTGCGCGGGATCGGTGTGGCTGAGAGAGTCAGCACATGCACGTCGGCGCGCAGGGCCTTGAGCCGCTCCTTGTGCTTGACGCCAAAGTGCTGCTCTTCATCAACGATCACAAGGCCCAGGTTCTGGAACTTCACCTGTTCCGAGAGGACGGCGTGGGTGCCGACCAGAATCTCCACCTCGCCCTTGCCCAGGGCGACGCGGGTTTCCTCCGCCTCCTTGGTCCCGACCATGCGCGACAGCTGCCGCACCTTCACCGGCCAGCCGGCGAAGCGTTCAGTGAAGGTCTTGTAGTGCTGGCGCGACAGCAGCGTGGTCGGACAAACGACGGCCACCTGCTCGCCGCCCATGGCCACCACGAAGGCCGCCCTGAGCGCCACTTCGGTCTTGCCGAAGCCCACGTCGCCGCAGATCAGCCGGTCCATGGGCCGGCCGGCCGCGAAGTCGGTCAGGATGTCGGCGACCGCGTTCAGCTGGTCCTCGGTCTCCTCGTAGGGGAACCGGGCGCAGAACTCGTCGAAGATCCCGTGCTGGGGCTCCAGCTCGGGCGTGGACTTCAGGGCGCGGGCGGCGGCGATGGCGATCAAGCCCTCGGCCATTTCGCGCAGCCGCTCCTTCGCCCGGGCCTTGCGCGACTGCCAGGCGGCGCCGCCCAGCTTGTCCAGCTGCACGCCGTCGGATTCCGAACCGTAGCGGGTCAGAAGGTCGATGTTCTCGACCGGCAGGTAGAGCTTGGACTCCGCCGCATAGTGCAATTCCAGGCAGTCGTGCGGCGCGCCCTGCACCTGCAGGGTGGTCAGGCCGGAATAGCGGCCGATGCCGTGGTCGATGTGGACCACGAGGTCCCCCGGCGTCAGGGCGGTGGCCTCTGCCAGGAAGTTGGACGCGCGGCGGCGGCGGCGGGGCCGCGCCAGGCGGTCGCCCAGGATGTCGGTCTCGGAGATGACCACCAGGGAATCGGTCTCGAACCCCGCGTCCAGCGGCAGCACCACCCGCTGCGGTAGCTTCGGATCGCCCGAGCGGGCGGCGTCCCAATAGGGGGCGAAGCGGATGTTCTTCAGGCCGTGGTCGGCCAACATGGCGCCCAGCCGCTCAGACGAGCCTTCCGACCAGGAGGCGAACAGCACCCGCTTGCCGGCCTTGATCTGGGCGTCGGCATAGGCGCCGGCGGCCTCGAACAGGTGGACGCTGTCCTGAGCCCGCTCGGCGCTGAAGGTCTTGCCCTGCCTGGCGCCCAGGTCCAGCACGCTGGCGCCTTCGCGCTGGAAGGCCGTGAACCAGCGGTTCGGGTGGCCGGCGACCTTCTCGTCCCACTGCTCGACACTCAGGTAGAGCGCCTGCGGCTCCAGCGGCTTATAGGCCCCCGCGCGCGCCTTGCCGTTTTCCACCCGCGCCTCATAGGCGTCGTGGATCAGGGCCATGCGCTCGTTCAGCGCCTCGTGCACCTGATGGTCGACGCCAATCAGGGCGTCGGGTCCCAGATAGTCGAAGACCGTGTCCAGGTGCTCGTAGAACAGCGGCAGCCAGTGCTCGACCCCGGCGCGCCGCTGGCCCTCGCTGACGCCGGCGTAGACCGGATCGTCCCCCGGGGCGCCGAACTTGCCCACAAAACCGGTGCGGAAGCGGGAAATGCTGGCCGCGTCCATCAGGACCTCGCTGACGGGCAGCAGATCGACCGATTTCAGTTGCCGGGTGGACCTCTGGGTCTCCGGATCGAAGGCGCGGATGGATTCCAGGGTGTCGCCGAACAGATCCAGCCGCACTGGCTCGTCCGCGCCCGGCGCGAAGACGTCGATCACCCCACCGCGGATAGCGAACTCCCCCCGCTCCGACACCGTGGAGGCGCGCACATAGCCGTTGACGGCGAAATAGCGCTCCAGGTCCCCCACATCCACGTCGTGGCCGACCCGCGCCAGATAGGTCGAGGCGCCCAGCGCTGATCGGGGCGGGACCCGCTGCAGCAGCGTCGGCGCGGCCGCCACCAGCAGACGCGGCTTGGAGTCCGGGGCGGGATGCGCCAGGCGGCTCAGCACCGCCATGCGCTGGGCCGCTACGGCCGGCGAAGGGCCGATCCGGTCGTAGGCCAGGCAGTCCCAGGACGGCAGCCGGATGATTTCCAGCTCCTTGGCGAAGAAGCCGATGGCGTCGATGAAGGCGGTGGCGCGCGCGGTGTCCCGCGCCACGAACACGGACAGGCCAGGGCGCGCCTTGGCGATATCGGCCATGGCGAGGGCGTCGAAGCCCTCCGGCGCGCCGGTCAGGTCGAACCGCCCGGGCGCGGCCGCGATCCGCTTCAGGTCGTTCAGCGTGGCCAGGATCAGCGCTCCCGTGCGCTCATTGCTTCACGCGTCGCATGCGCAGAAATCCTGAAGGCCTTGATCTGGTTCATGGTTGCGTTATCGAAGTCCGCCGGAGTCTCGGCCTGGCCGATGATCCAGGCATAGAGATCGGGATCGGGTTGCTGCAGCAGGATATCGAACTCATCTAGGGCGGCGGCGTCCAGGTCGTCCAGGCAGGCGTCAGCGAACGGACCCAGGATCAGGTCGGCCTCAAGGATGCCGCGTCGCCAGGCGCGGTATCTCAGCTTGTTCACGCGGGGGTCGCTCATGGGACGGTCCTGGAGAGAGGCGCCGATATAGAGGCCCGCGCCGGGGCTCGCCAGCCATTGAACGCGAAATCGGTCGACTGCCCGGCAGGACAGCATCCAGATCAGTCCGGCCCCATTGGCCGTCCGCTCCGACGGCATGTCCCTGACCCGGCGCACCGGGGGTCTCAATGACCACGCCTTTGCCTGGTCGTCGTCCAACCCGACGCTGGTCTATGCTGCGCGCATGCGGCCCGAGATTCTCTTTCCGCTCTTCGCGCCATCCACCTCCCTGAAGGGGGTCGGGCCGAGGATCGCGCCCCTCGTCGAGCGCCTCGCCGGGCCGCTGGTGCGCGACGTCCTGTTCCTGGCGCCCTCGGGGATCGTCCGCCGGCATCGCACCACCATCGAGCACGCCCGCGAAGGCGAGATCCAGACCTTCCTGGTCCGGATCGACGCCCACATGCCCGGCCGCACCGCCCAGGCGCCCTATTCCATCCGGGTCGCTGACGAGACGGGATTCCTGTTCCTTAAGTACTTCAAGGTATTCGGCGATCATCTTATCAGGCAACATCCGGTGGGCGCCATGCGCGCCCTGAGCGGCAAGGTGGAGCGCTACAGCGTCGAACTGCAGATCACCCACCCCGATTACCTGATTCCCGCCGACCGGATCGACGAGATCCCGGCGATCGAGACGGTCTATCCCGCCACAGCGGGCCTGCCGCCGCGCACGGTGCGAAAGCTGGCGCTGGAGGCCCTGGCCCGGGCCCACGACCTGCCCGAATGGCTCGATCCCGCCTTCAAGGCCAGGGAGGGCATGCCGGGCTGGCGTGAGGCCCTGGTCGCACTGCATTCGCCGGGCGGCGAGGACGATACCTCCCTCCTGACACCCTGGCGGCGCCGGCTGGCCTACGACGAGCTCCTGGCCCACCAATTGGCCATGGCCCAGCGCAAGGCCGCCCGCCGCCGGGACTCAGCGCCGGCTATCCCGTCTGGCGACACGGCGCGGCGCATCGAGGCGGCCCTGCCCTTCCGCCTGACCGGCGCCCAGGTGCGGGCCCTGTCGGAGGTTGGCGGCGACTTGGCGTCCGGTGAGCGGATGAGCCGTCTGCTCCAGGGAGACGTGGGGGCCGGCAAGACGGTGGTCGCCATGCTGGCCATGGCCGACGCGGCCGAGGCGGGGTTTCAGTCCGTGCTCATGGCGCCCACCGAGATCCTGGCCCGCCAGCACTATGAGACCATTCGCGGACCATTGTTGAATCAAGGTGTTGAGTCCATTCTCCTCACGGGCCGCGACAAGGGCTCAAACCGGGCGGATAAGCTGCATGCCCTCGCGAGCGGCGCCGCCAAGGTGGCGGTCGGCACTCACGCCCTGTTCCAGACCGACGTCGCCTTCCAGGCGCTCGCCCTGGCGGTGATCGACGAACAGCACAGGTTCGGGGTGAATGAGCGTCGGCGGCTGCAGGACAAGGGCGAGGCTGTCCACCTGCTGGCCATGTCCGCTACGCCCATCCCAAGGACGCTTGAGCTGACCCTCTACGGCGACCTCGACGTCTCCCGCCTCGACGAGAAACCGCCGGGCCGTACGCCTGTGGAGACGCGCGCGGCGCCTATGGCGCGCCTGGGCGAGATCGTCGAGCGCCTCAGGGCCGCGATCGCATCCGGCGCCCAGGCCTTCTGGATCTGCCCCCTGGTGTCGGAATCCGAGCTGGTGGACCTCGCCGCCGCCGAAATGCGCGCCGCGGCGCTACGCCAGACGCTGGGCCCCGGCGTGGGGCTGGTCCACGGCGCCATGGCAGCCAGCGAAAAGGACGCGGTGATGACCGAGTTCGCCGAGGGGCGGCTCAAGGTGCTGGTGGCCACCACGGTGGTTGAGGTCGGCGTCGACGTGCCTGGCGCCAGCATCATGGTGATCGAGCAGGCCGAGCGTTTCGGCCTCGCCCAGCTGCACCAGTTGCGCGGGCGGGTGGGCCGCGGCGCCAAGGAGAGTTCCTGCGTGCTGCTCTATGATCCGCCCCTGTCGCAGACGGCGCAGAAGCGGCTCGACATCCTGCGCCGGACCCACGACGGCTTCGTGATCGCGGAAAAGGACCTCGAGCTGCGGGGCGGCGGAGATCCGCTGGGCCTGAAGCAGAGCGGTTTCCCGGCCTATCGCCTGGCCGACCCCATCGTCCATCGCGACCTGATCCTGACGGCCGCCGACGACGCCCGCCTGATCCTGGCGCGCGACGCCGACCTGACCAGCGACCGCGGCCGCGCCCTCAATATCCTCAGCGAACTCTTCGACTGGAAACCCGCGGTCCCGACGGATTGAGGGTCACCGCCCCATGATCCTCGCCCGGGGCACATCGATCGAGGTGGTGATCGGCGGGGCGGGCATGTGGAAGCCCTGCGTGGCTTCGAGAGCGGCGAGGCGCGCCTCAGCGTCCGCCTCAAGATCGGCATAGAACAGATTGAATCCGGGCGCCTTTAGTCGGTCGACCCAGCCGCCGGTCGACTTCAGCATCGCCGACTTCGGGCGGCTGACCCAGAGCAGGCCCGCCCGGCACGCCGCGCCGACCTGGTGGGGCAGGAAGGCGGGACGGAGGCCCCATTCCAGCTTCGAGGCATTGGCCGCGCCCAGGTTGTCGTGTTCGGAGGCCGGCGTGTCCGTCCGGGCGCCGACGAGCGGATTGACGCAGAGGGGCGCCCGGTTTCCCAGGGGATAGAGCTCATCCCCTGGCCCCCACGCCGTGGCGCGCCGCAGGGCCCGCTGGCCGGCGCCCATGCGTCCTTCAGGTTCCGCCATGTAGGCGACCACACACCGGGCCTGGCCCCGTCGGACGCAGGCCGGCGTGGCGCTCTGGGGGCCATAGTCGTCCGCGGGCGCCAGGGTCTGGATGAAATAGGCGCCGACCATGCGGCTGGCGAGGGTCGGATCGGTGGCGATCTCGTCCCGCAGGAGGCGGGCCGCAAGGACACCCCCCTGCTCCACGCCCACCAGCACGAACGGCCGTCCGCGGTTGAAGCCGGCCAGGAACTGCCGGAAGGCGGCGCGCACGTCGCCGTAGGCGAACCTGCGGGCGTCCCGCGCATCGTCGCGCAGGGACACCATGGCGTAGACGCTGGCCTGGCGGTACCGCGGCGCGAACAGGCGCCCGACCCTCTGGAACGGACCCGCGTAGTTGGGCAGCATCACCTCAGCCAGCTGGCGCGTAGAGCGGGCATGGTCGATGGGGCCGTTCCATTCCCCGCCGCCGTTGTAGGTGGTCGGGTGGACAAAGAAGACGTCCGCCGCGGGCTCGGCGCCGTTCGGATGGACGGGGTCGGGGGGCAGCAGCGCCCAGCTCGATCGGCGCGCGTAGTCGGGCGCCGGCGGCGGACGGTAGGTCTGGTAGGGCGTCTTCGGGTCCAGAGAGGCCCTCAGCACGTCATCGCGGAACACCAGGGCGGCGACCAGCACCAGGGCCAGGATGACCGTCCCGGAGATCTTCAGGAGCTGGCGCGGTTCAGGGCGTGGCAAGGGCGAGATGTCCGGCCCCATGACGCGGGGCGAGCGCCGGTATAGACGGACGCGCGGCCCGGCGCGACCCACAGCCCTATCCACCGCCGCGCGGGTCATCGTCCCGGGGATGCGCTGCACATCCCGTCCGGAAATGGGATATGACTGGCCTTCCCGCCCCGCCCCGCCCGGTCACGTCGCTTGAGTCGCCAACTGCGCCTGGAACTGCAACAGCCGCCCGTCTATGGACGGGGCGACTTCATCGTCTCTCAGACGAACGCCGAAGCCGCGCGCGCGATCGACGGCTGGCCCGCCTGGCCGAGCCCCGCCCTGGCCCTGGTCGGGCCCGCCGGCGCGGGCAAGACCCACCTCGCCCAGGTCTGGCTGGACCGCGCGGGCGCTGTCAGCGTCGAGCCCGCGGTGAGCATGGCGGACCTGCAGGACCTGCACGGTCGCCCGGTGCTGCTGGAACACGCCGACCAGGCCCCGTCGGAGACCCTTTTTCACCTCATCAACCTGGCCAGTCAGGCCGGCGGCGGGCTCCTCCTGACCTCGCGGCTTCGTCCGGCGTCATGGACCTGTGATCTTCCGGATCTACGATCGCGCCTGAACGCCCTCACCACGGCGGAGATCGGGCCGCCTGACGATCCCATCCTCGAAGCGGTGCTTAATAAATTCTTCCGGGAACGGAATATTCGGCCTTCGGATGACCTGTTCTCATACCTCATTCGTCGAATGGAAAGGTCTGTTCCTGTAGCACTGGCCATCGTCGAGAGGTTGGACGAGGCGGCCGACGCTGAACATCGGCCCGTTTCGCGGGCGCTGGCGCGCCAGATCCTCGAAGATGGACCTGGAACGGCCGATCTATTCGCGACTCCACTTGCGAACCCGGCCTCTTCGCGAGAGAAGAGTTGAACAGATTGGCCAAATCCGTCCCATGAGCGAAGCCACAGCCATCGTCCCGGCGACCGTGCGCCGTCGGCGCCCACCAGAGCCGCTACTGGTGCTGGATGAGGCGCTGATTGAGTCCACGAGCCGCTTCTTCAATCGCGAGCTGTCGTGGCTGGCGTTCAATGAACGGGTCCTGGAAGAGGCCGCCAACGCGCGCCACCCGCTGCTGGAGCGGCTTCGGTTCCTGTCGATCTCGGCCAACAACCTCGATGAATTCTACATGGTGCGCGTGGCCGGCCTGAAGGGCCAGGTGCGTGAAGGCGTGCGCGTGGTCAGCCAGGACGGCCTGACGCCGGCCGAGCAGTTGCAGAGCGTCAACGCCGCCGCCGCCGAGCTGATGGGTTTCCAGCAGCGGCTCTGGCGGGAGATCAAGGGCGAGATGTCGGTGGAGGGGCTCTGTGTCGTGGAGCCGGACGAAACCACGGACGCCGAGGCCAAGTGGCTGGAGGGCGTCTTCCTCAGCCAGCTGTTCCCCGTGTTGACCCCGCTCGCGATCGACCCGGCGCACCCCTTCCCGTTCATCCCGAACCTGGGGTTCTGCCTGGCGCTGAAGTTGAAGCGCCTGGGCGACGCCAAGGATTTCTATGCGCTTCTGCCCATCCCTGGCCAGATGGCGCGGTTCTGGGAGCTCCCGGCGCCCGATGGCGAACGCGCCGCCCCCGGACAGCGCCGGTTCATCGCCCTCGAGAGCATGCTGTCGCTGTTCCTCGACCACCTGTTCCCAGGCTGCGCGGTCCACGCCAAGGGACTGTTCCGCCTGATCCGCGACTCCGACGTGGAAATCGAGGAAGAGGCGGAGGACTTGGTGCGCGAGTTCGAGGCCCTGCTGAAGCAGCGCCGTCTCGGCTCCGTCGTCAGGGTCAAGATCGAAGCCTCCATGCCCGGCGAGCTGCGCGAGTTCATCGTCGAGAGCCTCCACGCCGAGCCGCAGGATGTCATCCTGGTGGACGGCGTCCTGGGCCTGGCCCAGTTCGACCAGCTGATCCCGCCTGACCGGGCCGACCTGAAGTTCAAATCCTTCGAACCGCGCTTCCCCGAGCGGATCCGCGATCATGGCGGCGACTGTTTCGCGGCGATCCGGGAAAAGGACATCCTGGTCCACCACCCGTTCGAGAGTTTCGACGCGGTGGTCCAGTTCCTGCGCCAGGCCGCCGCCGACCCCAATGTCCTGGCCATCAAGCAGACGCTGTACCGCACCTCCAAGGACAGCCCGATCGTCGCGGCCTTGATCGATGCGGCCGACAACGGCAAAAGCGTCACCGCCCTGGTGGAGATCAAGGCCCGCTTCGACGAACAGGCCAACATCACCTGGGCGCGGGCGATGGAACGGGCCGGCGTGCACGTGGTCTTCGGCTTCGTGGAGTACAAGACCCACGCCAAGCTTTCCCTGGTGGTGCGCCGGGAAGGCGATCTGCTCCGGACCTACTGCCACTTCGGGACCGGCAACTACCACCCGGTCACCGCCAAGATTTACACGGACCTGTCGCTGTTCACGACCGACCCCGCGCTCGGCCGGGATTCGGCGCGGCTGTTCAACTACATCACCGGCTACGCCCGTCCCGAGCGGCTGGAGAAGCTGTCGTTCTCGCCGGTCACCCTCAAGGACGACCTGCTGCGCATGATCGCCCAGGAGGCGGACAACGCCCGCGCGGGCAAGCCCGCCGCGATCTGGGCCAAGATGAATTCCCTGGTCGACCCGGTGATCATCGATTCCCTCTATCGGGCCAGCCAGGCGGGCGTGCAGATCGACCTGGTGATCCGCGGCATCTGCTGCCTGAAGCCAGGCGTGGAAGGCCTGTCGGAAAACGTTCGGGTCAAGAGCATCATCGGCCGCTTCCTGGAGCACGGCCGCATCGTCTGTTTCGCCAACGGCGAGCCCATGCCCAGCTCCAAGACCCGCGTGTTCATCTCCTCTGCCGACTGGATGCCGCGCAACCTCGACCGCCGCGTCGAATCCCTGGTTCCCATCGAGAACCCGACGGTGCATCAACAGCTGTTGCAGCAGATCATGGTCGCGACACTGAAGGATCAGGCCCAGACGTGGTGGCTTGACGCATCGGGCGGCTACAGGCGAGACCGCGCCTGGCAGGAGCCCGCCGCCTTTTCGGCGCACGAGTATTTCATGACTAACCCCAGTCTCTCTGGCCGCGGCCAGCGCGTAAAGGACATGCCCCGCGCCTTCGACCATGTTGGATCGCGTCGATAACGGGCCGCGCGACGCCGCGGTCATCGATATCGGCTCCAACTCGATCCGCCTTGTCCTCTACCGGCTGGAGGGGCGGGCGATCTGGACGGTGTTCAACGAGAAGGTGCTCGCCGGCCTCGGCCGCGACCTGCTGGCCACCGGCAAGCTGTCGCCCCAGGGAGTGCAGGCGGCCCGCGCCGCCCTTCGCCGCTTCAAGGCCGTGCTGGATTCGGTGCGGCCATCCCAGGTTTTCGTCGCGGCCACCGCGGCGGTGCGCGAGGCGAGCGACGGTGCGGCGTTCGTCGCCGACGTGAAGGCCGACACCGGACTCTCCGTCCGGGTTCTGACCGGCCAGGAGGAAGCACACTTCTCGGCCCTGGGCGTCGCCGCCGGCGTGCCTGACGCTACGGGGATCGCCGGCGACCTCGGGGGCTACAGCCTCGAACTCATCCGCATGGACCATGGCGAGCCGCGAGAGGGCGTCACCCTCGCGCTCGGGCCTTTCGCCCTGGGGTCGGGCCAGGCGTTCGATCCGGAGGCGCTACGCAAGGAAGCCCGCCGCCGTCTGACGGCCCTGACAGGCGCCTTCGACGCCGACACCCTCTATGCCATCGGCGGCGCCTGGCGAAACCTCGCCCTTCTGCACATGCGCCTCAGCGACTATCCGCTGCAGATCGTCCAACAGTACGAAATGAGCGCCCGCGAAGCCCTCCAAGCGGCCCGCTTCGTCGCCAGCCAGTCCAAGGGCTCGCTTGAGCGCATCGAGGGACTGTCGCGCAAGCGGGCCGAATCCCTCCCCTACGCGGCCGTGGTCATGGAGGCGCTCATCGAGCGGCTCGACCTGAAACGGATCGTGATGTCGGCCTGGGGCCTTCGCGAGGGACTCCTGCTCGAAGCCGTACCCCGTGAAGTGATCGCACTGGACCCGCTGATCGAGGGCTGCGCCTCCCTGGGCGCCCGCAAGAGCCAGGCGGATATCCTGGGAGCGGCTCTGCAGGACTGGATCGCGCCGGTGTTCTCCCGGCTGCCGCCGCTGTTCGAACCCGGCCGCGACGCGGTGCTGACGGCGGCGGCGTGCCGCCTGGCCGAATTCGGCGCCCCATTGCATCCCGACCATCGCGCCGACCTCGTCTTCGACCAGGTCCTGCGCGCCCCGATCGCGGGAATGAACCACAGCGAGCGGGCGTTCCTGGCGGCCGTGGCGTTCGCCCGCCACACCGCCGCGAACGTGATCCGCGATCCCGAAACCCTCGGCCGGCTGTTGTCCTACGAGCGCCTGCAGCGCGCCCGCGCCCTCGGCGCCGCCCTGCGCCTCGGCTGCGACATCTCCGGCCGCAGCCCGCCCCTCCTGGCCCGCTCCCGCCTGACCCTGCAGGGTGAGTCCCTGACCCTCAGCGCCGATCGCGGCGGGTCCGACCTGCTGCTCGGCGAACAGACCACCAAGCGCGCCTCGACCCTGGCCGCGCTGCTGGGCAAGGCCCTGACGATAAGGGCTGACTAGAGCGCGTTCCGCAAAAGTGGAACCCGGTTTTGCGGTAAGAACGCGCTCAAACTCTTGAATCTAGAGCACGATTCAACGATCAGACGATTCCGTCTGATCGCATCGCGCTCTAGGACCCCTATTCCGCCTTGGGCGCCCGCCGGACTTCCACGGCCCGAACTCGGCCGCCGTCGAGGACGAGGGCGAGCTCGCCGCGCTTGACCCGCAGCGCATCCGAGCCGAAGGCGTCCCGCCGCCAGCCCTTGAGCGCGGCGGAATCGGCGTTGTCGTCGACCGCGATCTTCTCCAGGTCTGATACCGTGGCGATCAGCTTCGAGGCCACGCCGGCCTCTTCGGCGCGCGCCTTCAACAGCACCTTGAGCAGTTCGACGATGGCGCTGCCGCCCTGGTTGGAGGGCGCGGGCTTGGGTCGCTCCGTCGGTGGCGCGTGGGCTTCCGGATCGGCGAGACCCTCCCGCACCGCCGCCAGCAACTCCGGTCCATAACGGGAAGCCGCGTAGCCCTTGGGCACCGAACGCAGCCGATTCAACGCGTCCGCATCCGTGGGCGCCTGGGTCGCGACCTCGTCGATGGCGTCGTCCTTGACGATCCGGCCGCGCGGCTGGTCGCGGGTCTGGGCGGTCCGCTCGCGCCAGGCCGCCACCGCCTTGAAGACCGCCAGATACTTGCCCGTGTGTCGGCGCGGCTTCAGCCGCTTCCAGGCGTTCTCGGGGCTGAGATCGTAATTGGCCGGGTCGATCAGATCGGCCATCTCGTCCTCGACCCAGCCGAGGCGTCCTTCGCGGCGGAGCCGTTCCTTGAGCTTGGGATAGATATCGGCCAGGTGGGTCACGTCGGCCAGAGCGTAGTCCAGCTGGGCCTGCGACAGGGGCCGGCGGCTCCAGTCGGTGAAGCGACTCGACTTGTCGATGTCGATGTGGAGCATCTGGCGGACGATGGCGTCGTAGGCGATCTGCTCGCCGAAGCCCGCGGCCATGCCTGCGACCTGAGTGTCGAACAGGGGCTTGGGCAGGACGCCGAGGTTGTTGAAGATTTCCACGTCCTGGCGCGCGGCGTGAAACACCTTCTCGATCGTCGCATCGGCCATCAGCTTCAGGAACGGCGCCAGATCCAATCCGTCCGCGAGCGGATCGATTACGGCGGACGCCAGGGGCCCCGCCGCCTGGATCAGGCACAGCTTGGGCCAATAGGTCGTCTCGCGCATGAACTCCGTATCGACCGCGATAAACGGCTGACCCGAGAGCTGGACGCAAAACGCTTCAAGTTCCGCGTTGGCGGTGATCATGTTCATCGGTTAGCTATAGCCCAACGCAATGGCGAGTCCGTAGGCGCCTCTCCTGGCGCGGGACTCGCACTCCTCAGTCCAACTTTCTAGTCCAAAAGAGATCCATGACCGAAGGCCGAAACGGTCTGACCTACGCAGGGTCCGGAGTCGACATCGACGCCGGCGAAGCCCTGGTTGACGCAATCAAGCCGCTGGCGAAGGCGACCCGCCGTCCCGGCGCCGATGCGGCGCTCGGCGGATTCGGCGCCTTGTTCGATCTGAAGGCGGCCGGCTACGACGACCCCTTGCTCGTTTCCACCACGGATGGGGTTGGCACCAAATTGAAGGTGGCGATCCAGACAGGCATGCACGACACGGTCGGAATCGACCTCGTGGCCATGTGCGTCAATGACCTCCTGGCCCAGGGCGCCGAGCCCCTGCTGTTCCTCGATTACTACGCCACCGCCAGGCTGGATGTGGACGTCGCCCGGCGGGTGGTCGCGGGCATCGCCGAGGGCTGCAAGCTGGCGGGCGCGGCCCTGGTCGGCGGTGAGACGGCGGAAATGCCCGGGATGTACGCCGCGGGCGACTATGATCTGGCCGGCTTCTCCGTGGGCGCGGTGAACCGCGACTCCGTCCTGCCCCGGCTGGACGCCCAGAGACCGGGCGACCTGCTGGTCGGGATCGGTTCATCCGGGCCGCATTCGAATGGCTATTCCATGGTCCGCAAGATCGTGGAGCTTTCAGGTCTGGCCTGGGACGCGCCCGCGCCTTTCGCCGACGGACAGACCCTGGCGCAGGCGCTCATGGCGCCGACACGGATCTATGTGAAAAGCCTCCTGCCGCTCCTGAAGAGCGGCCTGGTCAAGGGCGCGGCGCATATCACCGGAGGGGGACTGATCGAAAACCCGCCCCGCGCGGTCGCCCCGGGTCTCGCTCCGAACCTAGACTGGTCGGCCTGGGCCCTGCCGCCCGTGTTCTCGTGGCTTCAGAGGACTGGCGGCGTCGAGGACCGCGAGCTGCGGCGCACCTTCAACTGCGGCGTCGGATTTGTCCTGATCGTCGCGCCCGACGCGATCGAGGCGGTGCTGGAGAGCCTGCTCAACGCCGGCGAGGCCCCCTTTGTCTGCGGCGAGCTGGTGCGGACCTAGGCCGATGGCTGACGCCCTGCCCGTTCTGCTTATCCCAGGACTGGCCTTGTCCCCGCGACTCTATGCGGATCAATCGCCGGCGCTCTGGCGCTTCGGCCCCGTCACCGTCGCCGACCACACCCGGGACGACAGCCTGGCGGCCATCGCCGCGCGGATCCTGCGCGACGCCCCGCCCCGCTTCGCCTTGGCGGGCCTGTCCATGGGCGGATACATCGCCTTCGAGATCCTTCGCCAGGCGTCCGCGCGAGTGGCCAAGCTCGCCCTGCTCGACACCCAGGCGCAGCCGGACACGGCCGAGCAGAGCGTTCGCCGGCGGCAGCTGGCCGAGAGGGCCCGCGCAGGGGCCTTCGCGGAGGTCGTGGACGAGCTCTTCCCAAACCTTGTCCACCCGGCGCATCGCCAGGACGCGGCGCTGCTGGGCCTGGTCCGCCAGATGGGCGATGAGACCGGCCCGGAAGCCTTCGCGCGCCAGGAGGCGGCGATCATCGGCCGCCCGGACTCCCGCCCGGACCTCAGCGCCATCTCCTGCCCAACCCTGGTGCTGGTCGGCGACGGCGACGCCCTGACCCCGCCTGACCGCGCCCGCGAAATGGCCGCGGCGATCCCGAGCGCCCGGCTGATGGTCGTCCCCGATTGCGGCCACCTTTCCACGCTGGAGCAGCCCACGGCCGTGACCCAGGCGCTCGTCGGGTGGATCCAGGCCTGACGTCGGACGTGGCGTTGACGCTCACCGCGCGCCTGACCTTGAGCGCGTACCGCAAGAGTGGAACCCGGTTTTGCGGTAAGAACGCGCTCAAACTCTCGAATCGAGAGCACGATTCAACGATCAGACGATTCCGCCTGATCGCATCGTGCTCTAGGCTCCGGGCGTTTCCTTGAATTGCTGTTGCGTGAGAGCTTCGCGCCGGGCGGCCGTTCGCCCTGCGGACGTCAGAGCCGACCCGGGGGTGGGGCCATGCGACACGACACGGGACCGCAAGGTTCGGATGGCCGGTTACGCCGGCACGCGCTGGCGGTGGTCATGGGTAGCTGCCTGCTGTTCGGAGCGCCGCGGGCCACACTGGCCTTCGACACCGGCCCGCATGCGAGCATTTCGCTGGATGCGCTGGGCCGGATGGGTTTCAGCCAGGACGGACAGAACGCCGCGCAGCTGTCGAACTGGCTGACGGACTACTACACGTCCCAGCCGCTATACGCGTCCTGCAGCCTTCAGAAGCTCCACTTCGACGATGTCTTCACCACTGACGACGTCGCGGCCTATTGGGCGAAATTCACCACCAACGCACAGCAACTGGCGAGGCAGCGCGCCGCCGCCAATGACCCTGTGGGCTTCCTCGTGGTGCTCGGAATGACGCTGCACGTGGTCCAGGATTTCTATTCCCATTCGAACTGGGTCGAGGCCCGGACCCCGAACGTCTTCGCCTACAGCTCGTGGTTCGATGCACCGCGGCCGTCGACGAACGTCACGACGGGCTTCTACAGGAACTGTTTCACCGACAATGCGGACGGCCATCCTCAGCACGGGGGATATTCAGGCGGACCACCGGCGGCGATGAACCACGACTCCTATGTCCGGCCGAACTACCCCCAGGCCTATGTCTACGCCTATGCGGCCTCGCTGCAGTGGACGGCCAACATGCTGGATTGGGCGGGAGGACCGAACGCCGCATTCGTCAAGGCCGTAAAGGGCTACCAGGCCAGCGCAGCCGAGCGCGCCCTGGTGACGCGTGACCGGCAGGCGTCCCTGTACATCTCCGAATGGGTGGTCCCCTTCAGCTCCGATCCAGACCACGTCGACGGACACTGGAATGGCGACCTCTCCGGGAACAGCTTCCTCAAGTTCTCCGCCTATGCGGTCCGATGGGCCGCGCAGAAGCCCGAGAGCGGCGTTGTCCGCACCTTCCGGGATCGCAAGTATTTCGACCCCCTCAGCGCCGGGCTCTATGACTCGACCATCCCCGCGCCGCCTCAGCCAGCGATGGTCCGGCATGCGATCGACGGCGATCGGGTGTTCATGCTCGTCACCCGCCAGGTCCAGGGCGCACACGACGATGGTCAATCCTTCGCCGGTCAGATTTCCCGGATCAATGGCCCGCCGGGCCAGCGCCCCTACCGTGAAGCGGCGGAGCGCCACCGGTGGATCACCACACTTGGGCGCACCACGATCATGTTCGCGCCCAGATCCCAACCGAATCTGGAGCTGCACTATCAAGTCATCGACGAGCGCTCGGCGGATGCTGACCTGCTCGTCTCCATCCGCGCGCCCGGCCAGCCCCACCCGACAACTCTGGACTTCACGTGCGTCTTCGCAAGCGCGACCTGCGCCGGCGACATCAACGGACAGGCAGGCAAGCTGATGAGCTCAGACGGCCGCAAGAGCGTCGTCGCGCCCGGCGCCCTCGTGTCCCTGACCGCGACCTGGGCCGACCTTCAGCCCTGAACCTCAATTACGGCGCAATACTCAGGATTGCGCGCAACTTGAAGGCGCGCGTCGTCACGTAATGCCGAGTATCCGAAACAAGGCGAATCGAATACATCATGACACTCAGGGATGGGTTCAATTGAGTGGGGTAAGGTAACAACTGCGAGGTTGCGCCTGTCCGTGTCGGCGTGTCGAATGGCTGATCGCCGTTTGAGCGCATGACGAAGGTGTCGCCATGCCGATTTCATACCTGACGGCAACTCAGTTCCACCGGTTGCCCACGACCACGATCCAGCACCTGACGACCACCCAGATCGGGACCTTGTCGTCGACCCAGGTGGGCGGAATCAACGCCAGCGGTGTCGAGACGCTCTCGGCGACCCAGATCGCGGCCCTGACCTCCACCCAGGTCGGCGGTCTGCAGACGACGCAAATCCCCCACCTTTCGGCATCGATCAAATTCGATATCGATCAGCTGCTCGTGCTCAACGGCAGCCAGGTGGGCGCCCTGACATCCACGCAACTGGCCGCGCTCAATGCGACGGACCTGAGCGCCTTGCAGTCGACCCAGCTTGGCGCCCTGTCCGCGACGAATTTCTCAGGCCTGACCGGCGCCCAGGTCGCGGTGCTGACCTCCACCCAGCTCAGCGGCCTGACCGACACCCAGATGGCGGGCCTCACCACCACGGACATCGCGGAGTTCTCCCCAACCCAGATCGCCGCCTTCTCTGGCGAACAGCTCAGCGCACTGACCTCGACCAATATCCATAATCTGTCACCGACGCAGATCGGGGCCCTCACCCCGACCCAGCTCGGCGGACTGTCGGCCACAAACCTGTCGGCGCTGAACGCGACACAGGTCTCCGAACTCACGACCACCCAGGTCGGCGGTCTGACCACGGCTCAGGTCAGCGGCCTGTCCAAAACCGATTTCGGCGAAATGAACCTGCTCCAGGTCGGCGCCTTCTCGAACACCCAGTTCGGCGCGATCTCGACCACCAACCTGTCCACGCTGATCGCCGCCCAGGCCGGCAGCCTGACCGGGACCCAGGTCCAGGCGCTGTCCGACACCCAGGTGCACGGCCTGAGCCTGGCCGACTTCGCCAAGATCACCGACACCCAGCTCGCGACGCTCAGCGTCACCCAGATCGGCGCCATCAACGCCTCGGACCTTTCCGCGCTGAGCCGCAATCAGGTCTGGAGATTGAGCACCACGCAAATCGGGGGCTTCACGGCGGATCAGCTGTCCGGCCTGAGCGTGAAGGACTTCCTCGATTTCAGCGCCACGGATATCGCGGCCTTTGCGGCCACCCAGATCGGTTCGCTTTCAAACGCGGACCTGGCGTCGTTCAGCGCGTCCGAACTCTCGGCCATGACCACGACCCAGATCGGGGGGCTGACGCCCTATCAGGTCCACAGCCTGAACAGGGCCGTCATGTGGGTCATGTCGCCGACGCAGGTCAGCTCCTTCACGCCGACCCAGGTCGCGGTCCTCTCCAGCACCGGCGTCGCGGGTCTCCTGCCGGCGCAGATCGGCGCCATGACCGCCCTTCAGCTGAACGCCCTGTCTCCGACCATGTTCGGCCACCTGTCGCCCGCGCAGGTCGCCGGCATCGCGTCGACGCAGATCCCCGGCCTTTCCACCACCCAGGTCGGCCAGCTGTCGGCGGCCAGCCTCGCGGCCATGACCCCGGCGCAGCTGAACGCCCTAACCGCCGTGCAGGTTCAGAGCCTCAACCCGGAGGCCAACAACGGGCCGCCCCAGGTTCCGTACCAGGGCTGGTACGGGCCGCCGAACCGTTATGCGCCGCGCTGGGCGCCCACGGCCGAATACATCCTCACGACGCCTAACTGGCCGTCGCCGAGGCGGCGGACCTGACAGGCCCTGCAGTGAGGCTGCGGTAAGGGGCGGGCGTTCGTCGCGGCGATCGATCCACTGGATCGATCGCATGCCGCTGCTGCGCAGCGGCCGCTCCTCACCCCACGATATCCGTGTCGGTGAAGAACTGGGCGATTTCGATCTTGGCGTTGTCGGCGCTGTCGGAGCCGTGCACCGAGTTCTCGCCGACGGACTTGGCGTAGAGCTTGCGGATGGTGCCGTCGGCGGCCTGGGCGGGATTGGTGGCGCCCATGACTTCGCGATAGCGCGCCACGGCGTTGTCGCCTTCCAGGACCTGGACCACGACGGGGGCCGAGATCATGAAGTCCACCAGCTCGCCAAAGAATGGCCGCTCCTTGTGGATCTCATAGAATGTCTCGGCCTGGGCGCGGCTCATCCTGATGCGCCTCTGGGCGACGATGCGAAGACCCGCGTCCTCGATGACGGCGTTGACCTTGCCGGTCAGGTTCCGCTCGGTGGCGTCGGGTTTGATGATGGAAAAGGTGCGCTCGGCCATGGTCCGTTTCGGTCTGGTCATTGTCTGTGGGGAAGTCGCGGGCTTATAGCCGCGCGGCCCGTCCCCGCCAAGGCATGGATTCCGCAATGCAGCGAGGAACCTGCTCTGCCCCCTTTCGGCTTTGCGCGCCTTCGTTCATAGACCCGCATGCTTCAAATCTACGATCTGGTCTTCGACGCCTGGGGCCGCCGCTTCTTTGACCACGCGACCGCGAGCCTGCCCATCGGCGCCAAGGTTGGCCTTGTGGGCCGCAACGGCGTGGGCAAGTCCACCCTGTTCAAGCTGATCCTGGGCCAGCTGACCGCCGGCGACGGCGAGATCGGCCTGCCCAAGCGCGCCCGCATCGCCACCGTGGACCAGGAGCACCCAGCCACACCGATCCCCCTGATCGACACCGTCCTGGCCGCCCATGAAGAGCGCGAGGCCCTGCTGCACGAACTCGAACACGCGCCGCCGGAGCGGCTTGGAGAGATCTATGCGCGGCTGAAGGAGATCGGCTCGGACCGGGCGCCCTCTCGCGCCGCGGAAATCCTGAGCGGCCTCGGATTCTCAACAGCCGACCTGCGCCGGCCCATGGCCGAGTTCTCCGGCGGCTGGCGCATGCGGGTCGCCCTTGCGGCCGCCCTGTTCGCGGAGGCGGACCTTCTGCTGCTGGACGAACCGACCAACTACCTGGACCTGGAAGGCGCCCTCTGGCTGGAGGCCCGCCTGCGCCGGTATCCCCACACCGCGGTGGTGATCAGCCACGACCGCGAACTGCTCAACAATTCGGTCGACCACATCCTGCATCTGCACGACGGCAAGCTCGACCTCTATCCCGGCGGCTACGACGATTTCGAGCGCCAGGCGGCCGAGCGCCTGCGGCTGCAGGAATCCGCCCGTGTGAAGATCGAGGAGCAGCGGGCCCACATGCAGACCTTCGTCGACCGCTTCCGCGCCGGCACCAAGGCCCGCCAGGCCCAGTCCCGCCTGAAGCGCCTGGCCAAGCTGCCGCCCATGAGCTCGGTGATCGAGGCCCACACCGCCCCCTTCCTGCTGCCCTCCCCCC
>FTIH01351652.1_pt1 | contig 49118 bp, 45 predicted proteins | sample 1658451 | NCBI WGS metagenome assembly FTIH01 (sample SAMEA3914826, study PRJEB12502) | metagenome | biome: forest; material: soil | place: Canada | collected 2011-07-03 | depth 0.3 m
GGTCTTGGGGAGACGGGGTTTGGGGGGGAGTACGGGCGCCATTTACAATGGTCCGGTCCGGCGCCTAACCTTCGGGCCATAAGGACGGTCGCGGCAAAGCGGCCTCAGACGACAGTCGCCTGTGGGAGGGCTCCATGAAGTACGCGGTGTGGTTCGTGCGCCTGGTGTTCGGGGCGTGGATGATTCCGGCCGGGCTGAACCATTTCATTCCCCTGTTCCCCCAGCCGATGGGCAGCCAGCCCCTCAGCCATGAGCTGATCACGGCGCTTTTGGACAGCCACCTGTTCGACCTGGTCAAGGCGGTGGAGCTCTTGGCCGGGATCAGCGTGCTGACGGGGCTCTACACCCCGCTGGCGCTGGTGATGTGCATGCCGGTGTCGTTCTGCGTGTTCTGGTGGGACGCGCCGCTGGAGGGCGGCGGCGCCGCGCTCTTCGGCGAGGCGGTGCTGGTGTGCAACCTTTTGCTCTGCCTGGCCCACGTGAAGAATTACCGCGCCATGTTCACCCTGCGCGCCAGGCCGCGGACCCTGGGCGCCTCAGCCGCGGCGACCGTCGCCCAGCCCGCGGGGGCCTGACCATGAAGAACCTCGTCCTGATCGGGCGCCTGATCTTCGGCGCCTGGATGCTGGCCAACGGCCTGAACCACTTCTTCCTGTCGCTCTGGCCCGAGCCGACCGGCCACGAGCCTCTGGCGGTGCAGCTGATGGCCGCCCTGATGCACAGTCACCTCTACGACGTGGCCATGATCATGGAGATCGTCACCGGGGCGCTGATCCTCACCGGGGTGATGATCCCGGTGGCGCTGTGCGTGATCGCGCCGGTCTCCACCTGCGCGGTCTACTGGGCGGTGGTGCTGGAGCACCAGCCGGTGGTCGCGGCCCTGGCGCTGGGCGCCTTCGCCCTGAACGGCCTGCTGATGCTGGCCTATATCGACTACTACAAGGACGTGCTGGAACGGCGCGCCCTGACGCTCGGCGAAGCGTGATCGGACCAGGCATGAGGAGGGCGCCATGAGCTTTCAGACCCTGTACGCCAACCCCGTCGGCCGCACCGGGCGCGGCGCGTTCATCGGCGGCCTGATCGTGCTTCTGCTGGTGGCGGCGTTCTATTTCTACCGGGTGAAGGGCCTGAACGGCGAGTGGGTGCTGTTCACCCTGTTGCTGCCCGGGTTCGTGCTGCACGCCCGGCGGCTGCACGACATGGGCCAGACGGCCTTGCTGGCGCTGGTCCCCGGCGTCCTGGCCGGGGCGGTGCTGTGGCCGCATACAGCCGACCGCTTCGCCTATGAGGGCCCCCTGGCCATGGCCGCCCTGGCCGTCTGCGCCGTCTTCGCCCTGTGGTGCGGCCTCGGCAAGGGCCAGGCGGAGGCCAACAGGTTCGGGTCGCCCGCGACGGCTTAGGGCCCGCGGCACCTCGGGTGGATCCCGGGTCTGCGCGCTGCGCCCGGGATAACTTTGGCCCCATTCCAAATTCCGCTCATCCCCGCGCTCGCGCTAAGGGATGCACACAAGTCCGGGAACCCCATAGTATTCAAACAGATATCCGAACCATGGTCCCCGCGCGGAAGCGGGGACCAAGCTTTTTCGATGCAGGTCCACCAATTTCGGCGTCTGTGGGCTTGGGCTCCGCCCCAAAGTTGACCGCGGAGTTCGCAGAGAAGTCGCTGAGTGCGCGGAGAAGCGCCCGGGCCCTCTGCGACCTCCGCGCATCCTCCGCGATCTCCGCGGTCGTCTTCAGGGCCTAGCAGGAAACCAAAAAAGCCAGGGTCTTCGCCTTAGGAATTCGCCGCCAGGAGTTCCGCCGGCGCCTCGATGAGCGCCTCGGCGCCCGCGGCGGTGAGTTCCGCGCGGCCGCGCATCAGGGTGGTCAGGCGCGTCACCAGCGGGTGGGCGCCGCCGCGCGACCAGCCGCAGCCCAGGGGGGAGACGACGGCCTCCTGGCGGCTGCGCAGCAGGGTCTCGGCGTAGAGGCGCCGCTCGGCCGGCAGGCGCGCCATGACGGTGGCGTCGGTCCAGCGCTGGGAGCCGGCGACCTCGGCGATGACGTCCTCGACCGCGAGGGGCCCGCGCCGCCACAGGGCGTCCATGATCCGGCTCTCCGCCTCGCTGATGCGCATGACCCTTGACTCAAAAAACCACGAGCGTAGTTTTCAAAAAACTACATCCATGGATTTTGCCGCCGGGGGGCGCGCTTGGCAAGCTTCACGTCATCACCGGGCAAGGCGCGGTCCACCGACGACGGGCCGACCTGGGGTGGATCCCGGGTCTCCGCGCTTTGCGCTCCGCCCGGGATGACATTGGAGGGGGAGCCGGCCTGGGGCCCGCAAGCGGGGGCGTTGCGGGCATGAGGGTTGCGGCGCCATGTTCTGGACATTCTTGGTTGCTGAACTTGGCGGGCGCCGACCCAGGGGGAGACGGCCACGCAGATTTCCGATCAACGACGCGGACGGACCCGGTGAGCGAGGGCATGGACCGCGTGCTGCGCCGGCCGAAGTGGCGCTCCCGGGAGGCCAAACTCGGCGCGGCGGGGATCGGCGCCCTGGCGCTGGTCCTCGTCCTGGTCTTCGCCGCCAAGGGCCTGGCGGTCCGCAGCATCCGCATTCCCGCGGCGACCGTGACCATCGACGAGGTGCAGTCCGGCGTCTTCCACGACTTCACCCCTTTGACCGGCAAGGTGACGCCGCATGACACCATCGACCTGGACGCGCTGGAAGGCGGGCAGGTGGCGCGGATCATGGTGCAGGCGGGGGACATGGTCGCCGTCGGCCAGCCGCTGGTGGCGTTCCGCAACACCTCGCTGGAGCTCGACGTGCTGGACCGGGAAGGCCGGCTGATCGAGTCGATCACCCAGCTGCAGTCCTACCAGAAGCAGCTGGAGGACGCCCGCCTGGCCAATGAGAAGGCCCTGGCCCAGATCGACTACAACATCGTGCGGCTGAAGCGGTCGGCCGACCGGCGCGGGCCGCTCTTGGCCCGGGGATTCCTGGCGCCGGAGACGCTGGACCAGATCCAGGACGAGCTGAGCTACAACGAACGGCTGAAGCCGCTGCAGGCGCAGAGCAACGCGCGCCAGGAGGCCCTGCGCCTGGCGCAGCTGCCGCACATGAACGCCCAGCTGCAGAGCCTGCAGCAGGACCTGGCGGTGACCCGCTCGAAGCTGGACAACCTGGTGGTCAAGTCGCCGGTCAAGGGGCGGCTGACCGACTTCAACCTGAACATCGGCCAGAACCTGAACCGCGGCGACCGCCTGGGCGAGGTGGTGCCCGACACCGGCTTCAAGGTCGCCGCCAATGTCGACGAATACTATCTGAACCGAGTCCGAACCGGCCAGGTCGGCGACGGCCAGATCAACGACAGGACCTGGAAGCTGCACGTCATCCGCATCTATCCGCAGGTGAAGGACGGGACCTTCGTGGTCGACCTGGCCTTCGACGGCGCGGCGCCGCAGGGGCTCCTGCCCGGGGAGGCGATCACCGGCCGCCTGGCCCTGGGCGGCGACCGGCTGGGGCTGCTCCTGCCCGCCGGACCGTTCCTGGAGCGGTCCGGCGGCGACTGGGTGATGGTGATGACGAGCGCTGACCGGGCGGCGCGCCGGCGCATCAGGATCGGCCGCCGCAACGCCGACCAGGTGGAGATCCTGAAAGGCCTGGCCGCCGGCGACCGGGTGATCACCTCCGACTACACGCCATTCGAGAAAGTGGACCGGGTGGACCTCACCAAATAGGGAGCGAAAGGCCATGATCAGGCTGGAGAAGGTCAGCAAGACCTATCGGACGAGCGACGTGGAGACCCTGGCGCTGAACGAGGTGTCGATGCGGATCGACCCCGGCGAGTTCGTGGCGGTAATGGGGCCGTCGGGCTGCGGCAAGTCGACCCTGCTGAATGTGCTGGGCCTGCTCGATAATCCGACAAGCGGCGTCTACGACTTCTTCGGCGAGGACGTGGCCCGCTGTTCGGAGAAGCGGCTGACTGAGCTGAGACGCGACCGGATCGGCTTCGTCTTCCAGAGCTTCAACCTGATCGACGACCTGACCGTGGCGGAGAACGTCGAGGTCGCCCTGATCTATCGCGGCGTCTCCGGCGGGGACCGCAAGCGGCGGGTCGCCGAAGCGCTGGAGCGGGTCGGGGTCGCCCACCGCGCGCGCCACCGGCCCCAGCAGCTGTCGGGCGGCCAGCAGCAGCGCGTCGCGGTCGCCCGCGCGCTGGTGTCCAAGCCCAGCCTGATCCTGGCCGACGAACCGACCGGCAACCTCGACACCGCCAACGGCGAAGCGGTCATGGGCCTTCTGACCCAGGCCGCCGGCGCTGGGGTGACCGTGATCATGGTCACCCATTCCCTGGTCCACGCCGCCGAGGCGCAGCGCACGATCAAGCTGCTGGACGGACGGGTGGTGGACGAAACCCAGCTGGCCGCCTGACGGTCCGCCGCCATGTACCGCAACTACCTCACCACCGCCCTGCGCAACCTGGCGCGCAACCGGCTCTATGCGGCGATCAGCATCCTGGGCCTGGCGGTGGGGTTCGCGGCGGCGATCCTGATCGCCCAGTTCGTCCGCAACGAGTTCAGCTACGACCGGTGGATCCCGGGCTATGAGCGGATCTACAAGATCACCAATGTGATCATGCAGCCCGGCCAGCCGCCGAGCCCCAGCGACTCCAACCAGTCCATCCTCGCCAGCCAGATCAGGGCCGTGTTTGCGGGCGCGCAGGCCATCGCGCGTCTGGAGCAGAACATTCCGCCCGTGAGGCGCCGGGCGCAGGACACCGCCGTCGACGAGCCGACCTTCGCCTGGGCTGATCCCGACATCTTCAAGGTGTTTCCCCTGCCGGCCCTTGCAGGCGACCTCGACACGGCGCTGCAGCAGCCCGACACGGTGGTGATCACGCGAAGCGTGGCCCGCAGATTCTTCCACCGCGACCTGCCGATCGGCGACACCCTGCAGGTGCAGACGACCAGTCCACCGCCGCCGGGGAGCGACCCTCTGACCCCCGGGATCACCGCCTGGCATCCGATGCGGGTCGCGGCGGTGCTCAAGGACCTGCCGTCCAACACCAACCTGACCACCGAGATCTTCGCCTCGGCCCGCTCGGCCTATTCCGACCTGGCCATTCGGGACAGCCTGCCGCCCAATTACGGGGGCGTCTCCACCTTCACCTTCGTTCGCCTTTCGCCGCGGGCGTCGCCCGCGGTGCTGCAGCGCGCCCTGGACGTCGCCACCCAGCCCGAGTCCGCCCTCGCCGACAGGTTCAAGCCCGGATCCAGGTGGCTGTACCACGCCCTGCCCCTCTCCGAGGCGCACCTGACTCCGCCTGGCCTGACCGCGTCGATGGCCAAGCCTGTCGGCAGCCGCAGCGTCTCCTATTCGATCGCCGGCGTCGGCGCCCTTATCGTGCTGGTGGCCGCCACCAACTTCGTCACCCTGATGACCGCCCGGGCGGCCCGGCGCGGCGTCGAGGTGGGTGTGCGCAAGGCGGCGGGGGCCAGGCGCGGCGACCTCATGGTCCAATTCATCGGCGAGGCCCTGCTGCAGGTCGCCCTCGCGGTCGTCGTCGCCCTGGCGCTCTCGATGCTGCTGATCAAGCCGTTCAGCGCCTTCGTCCAGCGCGAGCTGTCCCTGGACGTCCTGAAGGACCCCCTGCTGCTTCCGGGCGTCGTTGGCGCCGCGCTCTGCATCGGCCTTGCGGCCTCGATCTATCCGGCCCTGGTGCTGTCCAGCTTCCGACCGGCGGCGGTGCTCAAGGGCGGAGTCGTCCAGACCTCGGGCTCGCCCCTGGCGCGGGCGGCCCTGGTGGTCGTCCAGTTCGCCATCCTGGTGAGCCTGATCGTGACCACGACCACCATCTACCGCCAGACCCAGTTCGCGCTGGCCCGAGGCTTCGGAACCGTCGACAGCAAGCTGATCATCGGCGTCTTCAGCCCCTGCCAGGACGCCTTCGCCACCGAGGTGCGCAAGCTGCCGGGCGTCGCCGGCGCGGCGTGCTCCTCCTTCAACGCCCTCAACACCCCCAACGCCAAGGCCCTGACCGTCGTCGAGCTCGGCGCCGGCCGCAAGGCGACCTTCGATATGGCTCCGGTGGATTTCGGCTTCTTCGAACTCTACGGCGTCAAGCCCCTGGCCGGCCGGCTGTTCCAGACCGACCACGGCGAGGATCGGGTCCTGGCCGACCCCAGGACCGCCGCGCAGCCGACCGTGATCATCAACGAGGCCGCCGCCCGTGACCTGGGTTTCTCCGATCCCCGCGCGGCGATCGGCCGAAAGATGAGCTGGAGCCGCTTCAGGCCCGGCGCGCCCCCAGCCCAGGGGCCGGCGCCCTCTACGCCGTCAGAGATCATCGGCGTCGTTCCCGATACCCCGGTCACCGTCCGCATCGCCACCGACCCGACCTTCTATTTCGTGGTTCCCAGACAATTGGCCGCGCTGTCGATCAAACTGACCGGCCAGGACATCCCTGGAACCCTCAAGACGATCGCGGCCACCTGGAAGCGGACCGGCAACGTCCAGACGTTCAAACCGACCTTCCTTTCGCAGTTCCGGCTGAGCCTCTACCTCGACCTGATCATCCAGGGCGTGACCATCGCGATCTGCGCGGGTTTGGCTGTCCTGATCGCCTGCCTCGGGCTGTTCGCCCTGTCGGCCTACACCACCGAGCGGCGGACCAAGGAGATCGGCATCCGCAAGGTCATGGGCGCCAGCACCTCGGACGTCGTGCGCCTGCTGGTCTGGCAGTTCACCATCCCGGTGCTCTGCGCGATCGCGATCGCCCTGCCGCTCGACTTCCTGGCCATGGACCAGTGGCTGCACGGCTTCGTCTACCATGTGGAGTTGTCGGCCTGGACCTTCCTGCTGGCCGCCGCCGCGGCCCTGGTGATCGCGTGGCTCACCGTCTCCTATCAGGCCTTCATGGTCGCCCGGGCCAAGCCCGCCGGCGCCCTGCGCTACGAATAGGGCCAGCGCCATGTTCCGCAACTACCTCACCACCGCCCTGCGCAACCTGGCGCGCAACCGGCTCTATGCGGCGATCAGCATCCTGGGGCTGGCGGTCGCCTTCGCCGCGGCGATCCTGATCGCCCAGTTCGTCCGCAACGAGTTCAGCTATGACCGGTGGATCCCCGGCTATGAGCGGATCTACAAGATCACCGACAGGCTCGAGCAGCCGGGCCGGACGTCCGGCGGCAGCGACGCCAGCCAGTCCGCCATCGCCGGCCAGCTGAAGGCGGTGTTTCCGGGCGCCCAGGCGATCTCCCGCCTGATGGTGGACAATCCGGTCGTCCGACATCGCCCGGCGGATGCCGGCACGGCCGACTCCACCTTCGCCTGGGCCGATCCGGACATCTTCAGGGTGTTCCCGCTGCCGGCCCTGGCGGGGGACCTGACATCGGCGCTGCGGCAGCCGGACACGGTGGTGATCACCCGCCGCATGGCCCGCAAGTTCTTCGGCCGCGACCTGCCGATCGGAGACACGCTCGAGGTCGAACAGGGTGACAAGAGCCGCCACCCGATGCGGGTCACCGCCGTCCTGAAGGACCTGCCGTCCAACACCAACCTGGTCACCGAGATCTTCGCCTCGGGCCGGTCGGCCTATGCGCCGCTGACGCAGATGGACGCCCATCCGCAGATGGGTATGGTCAGCACCTACACCTTCGTGCGCCTCGCCCCCAGTGCGACGGCGGCCGAGCTGCAGCGGGCGCTGGACGTGGCGGGGCGGCCCGAGGCGGCGCTGTTCGCGTCCCTGGGGGGCGGCTCGCGCTTCGTGTTCCGCGTCCTGCCGCTGGCGGACGCCCACCTGACCACCTTCGGCCTGACCCCGGCGGGGGCCAAGCCGGTCGGCAATCGCGGCGTGAGCTATGCGATCGGGGCGGTCGGCGCCCTGATCGTGCTGGTCGCCGCCATCAACTTCGTCACCCTGATGACCGCCCGCGCGGCGCGGCGCGGGGTCGAGGTGGGGGTGCGCAAGGCCGCCGGGGCGCGGCGCGCCGACCTCGTGATCCAGTTCATGGGCGAGGCGCTGATCCAGGTCGCCATGTCCGCCGTGATCGCCGTTGGCCTGGCGGCGCTCCTGCTGGCGCCGTTCAGCGCCTTCGTGCAGCGGGGCCTGACGCTGGATCTCGTGCGCGATCCGGTGCTGCTCGCCGGCGTCGTGGGCCTGGCGCTGGGCGTCGGCGGGCTGGCGGCGGTCTATCCGGCGCTGGTGCTCTCCAGCTTCCGCCCGGCGGCGGTGCTCAAGGGCGGGGCGGTGCAGACCACGGGCTCGGCCCTGGCGCGCCAGGCGCTGGTGGTGGTCCAGTTCGCCATCCTGATCGGCCTGATCGTGACCACCGCCACCATCTATCGCCAGACCCAGTACGCCCTGGCGCGGGGGATCGGAGACCAGGCCAGGCTGATCGTCGGCGTTTTCACCCCCTGCGACAACGCCTTTCCCGACGAGGTCCGCCGCCTGCCCGGCGTCGCCGCCGCCGCCTGCTCGTCGATCAATGCGCTCAACACGCCCAATTCGAAGAACATCACCCCGGTGAAGCTCGCCCGCGGCGGCCAGATGAACTTCAACGTGGCGCCGGTGGATTTCGGCTTCTTCGAGCTCTACGGCGTGCACCCTGTGGCGGGGCGGCTGTTCTCGCGCGACCACGGCCAGGACGGCGTCTTCGGCCAGCCGGACGGGAAATCCCCGACGGTGATGATCAACGAGACCGCGGCGCGCGACCTCGGCTATGCTGATCCGCGCACGGCTGTCGGCCATCAGATGACCTGGAGCCAGCCCACCAAGCCGGGCGCTCCGCCGGCCATGGGGCCGTCCGAAATCATCGGGGTGACGCCCGACGCGCCCATGACGGTGCGCGCGCCCACCGAGCCCACCTTCTACTTCGTCGTTCCCAAGGGGCTGGGGGTGCTGTCGATCCGGCTGACCGGCCGCGACATGCCGAGGACGGTGCGGGCCATCGAGCGGGCCTGGAAGCGGACCGGAAACACCCGGCCGATCCAGGAGGTGTTCCTGTCGCAGTTCCGGCTGAACCTCTACCTCGACATGATCATCCAGGGCGTGACCATCGCCATCTGCGCCGGCCTGGCCGTGCTGATCGCGTGCCTGGGGCTGTTCGCCCTGTCGGCCTACACCACCGAACGAAGGACCAAGGAGATCGGCATCCGCAAGGTGATGGGGGCGAGCACCGGCGACGTGGTGCGCCTGTTGGTCTGGCAGTTCACCATCCCGGTGCTGTGGTCGATCGCCATCGCCCTGCCCGTCGGCTTCCTGGCCATGGACGGGTGGCTGCACGGCTTCGCCTATCACGTGGACCTGCCGGCCTGGACCTTCGCCCTGGCGGCGGTGGCGGCGGTGGCCATCGCCTGGTCCACCGTGGCCTGGCACGCGTTCGTGGTCGCCCGAGCCAAGCCCGCCGGCGCGCTGCGCTACGAATAGACGGTCAGCCTCGCCCGTCCGCCGTTCGATCCCTCTGCAGGAACGCCACGAGCGCCGCCGGGTCGCCGTCGAACAGGCGGTCGAGAACCTCCTGCACTTCCGCGTCCACATAGGCCGCGCGTTCGATCAGCGGGCGGTAGCGCAGGACGCCCTCGTGACGCTCGGGCCGGACGATCCGCTTGTGGATCAGCCGCGCGAGCAGGGTCTTGATGGTGGTGTCGGCCCAGGGCTGCACCGCCTTCACCTCGGTCTGCAGCCGCGCGGGCGTCAGGGGCCCGCACCGCCACAGGGCGCCCAGGATCACGCTCTCCGCCTGGGTGATGTGCGCCGGGCCCGTCACGCCTTGAGGACGGACCGGTCGATGCGCGACTCCACCGCCCAGTTGGCGATCACCGCCACCGCGCCGGCCATGAGGCCGATCACGACCAGGAGCATGATCTCCGCATAGCCGTGGGCGAGGACGCTGACCGGCGCGGGGCTGGGCGCATTGGCGAAGCCCAGAGACATGCTGAGGCCGGTCCAGGCCGCGCCGAGCAGGCCCAGGATCGGGCCGCCCAGCCTGAGACCGGACAGGAAGGCCGATCCGCCCGACAGGCGCGGGCCCGAGGCGAGCTTCCCGGCGCAGATGATCAAGGCCGCGACCATGGAGACCAGCAGGCAGGCCATGATCAGTTTCACCGCCGGCGCGGCGTCAAGGAACACGCCCATCGGCGACAGGTGGTCGTGTACGGCGATCGGATTCATGTGTCTTGCTCCCCTTCAGACTACGTGCGTCATCTGAGAGAACCGCCGCCGGGCCGCCGAGTCAAGGCGTGCGGGCGCCGCCGGGCGAAGAAAAGTTTACAGCTGTAGTCTCATCTGCCAGACTACATATGTAGTCGTCGCTTGGGGCGTCGACGTCGAAGGCTCTGGGAGGCCTCCATGCCGAAATCAGTCATCGTCGCCGCCGCGGCGCTCGCTGTCTTCTGCGCCGCATCAGCGGCCCGCGCGGCCGACACAGCCCCCGCGCCAGCCGCCGCGCGTGAGGCCGTGGCCGTGCCGCAGGACGTGCTCGTCCGCTATGTGGGACGCTATCAGGTGACGCCTGTGGCGGTGGCGGCGATCACGGTCGAGGATGGACAGCTCTACGGCGCCCTGCCCGGCCGGCCGAAGATCGCGCTCTCGGCGCAGACGCCGAGCCAGTTCTTCGGCAAGACCGCCAACGGCGACGACGCTGAATTGAGTTTCGAGGTGGGTCCGGACGGCCGGGCCGTCGGCTTCCAGCTGCAGCTGAACGGCATGACGATGTCCGCACCCCGCATCGCCGACGGCGCGCAGGTGGCCGCGCCCTAGATTCCGCACCCATAAGCGTCAAACCGCCAGGGCGATCCCAACCCCGCTCATCCGGCCTGGGCGAGATCGGCGTCCTGGTCGGCGGTGTGGGTGACGATGGCGGCCAGCAGGGCGCGAGGCACGATCGGCTTGGCCAGCACGTCGTTCATGCCCGCCGCGCGGCAGGCCGCGGCGTTCTCGGGCTGCACGTCCGCCGTCAGGGCGATGATGGGGGTCGTCCGGTTGACGGGGCTCGCGCCGCGGATAACGCGGGTCGCTTCCAGCCCGTCCACGCCCGGCATGCGGACGTCCATCAGGATGAGATCGTAGGGCGTGCCGATGGCGGCCTGGATGGCCTCGGCCCCGCCGGCGGCCTCCTCGATCTTGAGGCCGAGCGGCTGCAGCATCAGCTTGACCAGTTCGCGGTTCACCGCGGTGTCGTCCACCACCAGGATCCGCAGCGGCGCCCACGCCGCGGGCGCGTCATGATCCTGAGCCTCGGCGGCCTGGCTGACGGCCGGCTGAGCGGGAACCTCGAACCAGAAGGTCGAACCCCGGTCCTTGTCGCTGCGCGCGCCGATTTCACCGCCCATGAGGGTCACGATCGCCTTGCTGATCGCCAGGCCCAGGCCCGTCCCGCCATGGGTCCGGTTGATCGACACGTCGGCCTGGGTGAAGCGCTGGAACAGCCGCTGGATGGTCTCGGGATCGATGCCGGCGCCGGTGTCGGTGACGCTGATCCTGAGGCGCGGCCCCTTGCGGGTCTCGCGCCAGGCCGCCTTCACGGTCACCGTCCCCTCGGCGGTGAACTTCACCGCGTTGCTGAGCATGTTGAGCAATACCTGGCGCAGGCGCGCCACGTCGCCCGTGATCAGTTCCGGCGCCTTGGGGGCGACCTGGATACGGACCTTCAGCCCCTTGGCGGCGGCCTGGCAGGCGACGAGGCCAGCGGTCTCGTCCACCAGCCGGCGGATCGACAGCGGCAGGCTCTCCAGGCTGACCTGGCCGGCCTCCAGCTTGGAGAAATCCAGCACGTCGTTGATGACCGCCAGGAGCGCGTCGCTCGCCTCGGAAATCCGGCGGGCGTAGTGGACCGCCTCCGGCGCCAGGTCCTGACGCTCCTGCATGAGCCGGGAAAAGCCGATGATCGAGGTCAGGGGCGTGCGCAGCTCGTGGCTCATGTTCGCCAGGAAGACGGCCTTGGCGGCGGCGGCGGCTTCCGCCTCCGCGCGCGCCTGCTTCAGCTCGGCCTCGAACAGCTTCTTCTCGGTGACATCCCGGACGATATCGATGAATTCCAGCGGCTCGCCCTGGTCGTCGAGGATCAGGATCGGATTGGCCTCCACCCAGATCTCGCGTCCGTCCTTGTGCCGGGCGCGGTAGACCAGCGGCTTGTCCAGCCGGCGCTGCCGGCGCTCGACCATCCCCATGATGGCCTCCCCGACGACCGGCAGGTCATCCGGATGGCACATGTCCATCGGCGTGAGCTTCATGTGCTCTTCGGGGGTGTAGCCGAACACCCGCTCGCAGGAGGGCGAGAGATACAAGATCCGCCCGTCGGGCTTGATTCGCGAGATCATGTCCGGCGCATGCTCGGCCAGGAACCGGTAGCGCGCCTCGCTCTGGTTGGCGGCGGCCTCGGCCCGCTTCACCTCGGTGACGTCCGTAAGGGTGCCGTAGCGCGCGACCAGGCGGCCCTGGCTGTCGTGCTCGACCGTGCTCTTGGCGATGACATGGCGGATCTCGCCGTCGGGCCGCACGATGCGCACGCCGAGTTCGGCGTCCTTGCCATTGTGGATCTTGCGGTGTTCCACCAGCCTGGCCCGGTCGTCGGGATGGCAGGCCTCGTCCAGCATCCCGACCGTGGGAGCCCCGATCGCCGGATCCAGACCATAGATCTCGTAGATCTCGTCGGACCAGGTGATGCGGTTCGCGGTGACGTCGTAATACCAGTAGCCGAGGCCGGCCATCCTGGCCGCCAGGGGCGCGAGCCATTCAAGGTCCTTTCCCGCGCCAGCCGTAGCGCCGCGGATCGGCTCCTTTTGAACGTTCATCATGGCGAGCTCTCAACCCCCGATGGGATCATGCGCATCGTGAACTTGAAGCGAGATTAACGCCGTGGAGGCTTGTGGATTGAGATGAGGGGCGCGGGGCTCGAGCAAGCAATGTTCGACATCTTGGCGGTGACGGGCGATCGTCCGGACGTCTTCTGTGATGGTCCATATCCGTCAGAGCATCCCGGGCTTGGCCCTGGTGGCCATCTGGGACAACCGCCGCACCATGCAAGCGGCGACTCCGCTGTTCAGCGAAGGTCATGGCCGCCGCCTGATCGGGGGGCTCGCCGCCGCGCCCCGTCCATGCCTAAACTCACATTCGAACGTGCGACGGGGGCCGACCAAGAGCCCACGCGCCGGAGGACGGAGGAGGGCGCCGGCCATGAGTACGGTGGAACTTGAGGGCGGGCCCGAGCTCGACGCCGCGCATGCGCAGGTCGCGGCGCCCGCGCCGGCCGCCCCGGAGGCCGCGTGGCTGACGCCGGGCGTCGCCTGGTACGCCGTGTCCATGGTGGCGCTGGTCACCGTCTTCGGCCAGCTCGACTTCGGCGTGATGTCGCTGCTGGTCGGCTCGATCAAGCGCGACACCCACATGAGCGACACCCAGATCAGCGTGATCATGGGCGCCGCCTATTCGACGGCCTACATGTGCACCGGCCTGCCGATGGCGCGCGTCGCCGACAGGGGCCGCCGCACCTTCATCCTGCCCGCCGCCCTCGCCATCTGGAGCGTCGGCGCCACCCTCTGCGGCGTCGCCCAGACCTTCTGGCAGTTCGTCATCTTCCGCGGGATCGTCGGCGGCGCCATGTCCGTGAAGGGGCCGACCTCGGTGTCGCTGATCCCCGACCTGGTCCCCCGCGAAAAGCTGGCGCGGGCGTTCGGCGTCTACAACATCGCCATCTCGTCCGGGCAGGCGCTGTCGATGATCATCGGCGGCCTGATCATCGGGGCGCTGATAAAGCGCCCCCCCGTCCACCTGCCGTTCCTGGGCGTCGTCCACGCCTGGCAGATGGTGTTCTTCCTGATGGGCCTGCCCGGGATCGCCATCGCGGCGCTGTTCATGCTGACGGTGCCGGAGCCGGCGCGCCATGGCCGCAAGTCCGTCGCGGCGCCGCCGATCAAGGCCGTCGCCGCCTTCCTGCTGACAGGTCCGGCCAGCAAGGTGTTCATCCCGATCATCATCGGCACGGCGATCAGCGGCATGTACCTGGGCGGCGTCGGCTCGTGGCGGCCGGCCTTCTATGAGCGCACCTATGGCCTGGGTCCGCACGAATACGGCCCGATCACCGGCATGGTCTCGCTGATCACCGCGCCCATCGGGGTCATGATCGGCGCCTGGATCGCCGAGCGCATGGCCCGCCGCTGGGACGACGCGCACATGCGCCTGGTCGTGATCGTTCACCTGCTGACCATGCCGATCTCGATGCTGAGCCCGCTGATGCCGACCTTCACCCTGGCGATCGCGTGCCAGGTGGTGTCGGGGATCCTGCTGATGGTCAGCGCGCCGTCGTCGCTGGCGGCCATGCAGATCATCACCCCCAACGAGATGCGCGGCCAGGTCAACGCCGTCTACATGTTCACCATCAGCGTCATCGGCACGGGGCTGGGCCCCACAGTCGTGGCGCTCCTGACCGACTACCTGTTCAAGGCGGAAGCGGACCTGCGCTACGCCATGGTGACCGCGGCGGTGATCGCCACGCCCCTGACGCTGTTCTGCCTGTGGCGGGCGGTGAAGCCGTACGGGGCCCTGCACCGCCAGGTGATCGAGGCCGAGCTGGGAGCCCTTTAGGACTCCGAGCGGCGGCGGCGCAGGGCCTGGATGAACTCCCGGGGCAGGCGGCGGCCCCGGCGGGGCGGTTCGCCCGCGTCGGCGAGATCAGCCGGCGGTATCGGCGGTTTGCCCGCGCCGGCGCCCTGCGTCTCAGGTTGTGGATCTTCAGGCCTCGTCATGAACGCAGTCTCCCGCGTCGAGGACGCGCCGTCCAGAGGGCGAGTTGGGACGCCCACCTGATCGCGGGAGTTGACGAGCGGGCCGCGAGCGGACGCGGGCGTTCGCGGAGGTGCTGCGGCTGCATGCGGCGGATCCCGCGGCGGCGCTCGCCGCCTGGCGGGCGCTTGCTGACCTGCCGCGCCTGCTGTTCGCCGAGCCGAGCCCCGCGCCCATCAAGCATTGGCTCTGGCGCGCGGGACTACTCGATAGCCCGGCGGTCCGCCTGCCGATGACCGCGGTGGGTCCGGCGCTGGCGCAGCGGACCGACCGGGAGGTCGCCAACGCCCTAAGAGGCCCGGGTCAGGGATGACGCGGTGCGCACTTTCGCTATTTGGTCGCGACCTGGGTCACATAGGAAGCGAGCGCTGCGATCTCTTCGGGGGTCAGCTGGCCGCCGAAGGCGGGCATGCCGCCCTGGCCGTTGGTGACCCGATTGACGATGAAGGGCTCGGTCAGGTTGGCGTCGCCGTCGAAGGAGGGCCCCACGTGGCCTGTCGCGCCGGCGTCGCCGAGGGAATGACAGCTGCCGCAGCCATAGTTGGCGAACACATCCTTGCCCTTGGCGAGTTTGGCCGCGGCGTCACCGGCCGCGGCCGGCTTGGCCCCGTCCTGGGCGGCGGACGGCTGACTCAGCGCGCAAAGGACGACGGCGGCCCCTGCCATGACGAAACCCAGCCTCGCGGCGCCTGCTGCCTTGCTCATCAACTCTCGGATCCTTCTTGCTTACGCGGGAATGGTGGAACAGCGTCGATTGTCAGAGTCAACATTGTTGCCAAACCCAGAATCTCCCACTACGCGGATGGCTATGAACGGCGGGTGACCGATCGCGTCCCGCACCATCAGGGGGAGGGCGTGTATCATGCGCATCGCTGGAAGCGTTGGACTGGCTGTACTTTTGACGTCCACGTCGATCGCCTGGGCCGCGCCCAAGCTCGGCATTCCTGACGGCGACTGGCGGACGATCAACCGGGACCTCGCCTCCACGCGCTACTCGCCCCTCGCCGACATCAATCGCACCAATGTGTCGAAGCTGGCGCCGGCCTGGTCATATCCCATGAAGGCCTTCAACTCCTCCGCGCCCCTGGTGATCGGCGGCGTCATGTATTTCACGGCCGGCCCCCGGATCGTCGCGCTCGACGCCGACACCGGCAAGGAGGTCTGGGTCCACACCGAAGCGCGCGATCCCGACCAGCCCTTCGGCGGCCCGTCGGCGCGCGGGGTGGCCTATTGGGCCGGCGACGCCAAGGACCCGGCCCGCATCGTGTTCATGGAGGGCGCGCGCATGGTCGCCCTCGACGCCGCAACCGGTGAGCTCGTGAAGTCCTTCGGCGACGGCGGCTATCAGAACGTCGGCGTCTCCTTCGGAGGCGTGCCGACCATCGCGGGCGACGTCGCCGAGATCGGCGCCGCAACCACCGAGGATCCCTTCGGCGTGTCGGGTAATCCGCGCGGGTTCGACGTGCGGACTGGCAAGAAGCTCTGGGAATTCCAGACCGTGCCGCTGCCGGGACAGAAGTACCATGACACCTGGGGCGATGGCTGGTGGGGCCGTTCGGGGACCAACCAGTGGGCGCCCTCGGCCCCCGTGGACGAGGCCCGGGGCCTGATCTTCATTCCCATCAGCTCGCCCTCGCCCAACTATTGGGGCGGCAGCCGGCCCGGCGCCAATGTCTATGGCAACTCCGTTCTCGCCCTCGACATGAAGACCGGCAAGTACCGCTGGCACTTCCAGACGGTCCACCACGACCTGTGGGACACCGATATTCCCAGCGCCGGCCCCGTGCTTGACCTCACGGTCAACGGCAAGAAGCGCCCGGCGGTGGTGGAGATCAACAAGGCGAGCCTGTTCTTCGAATTCGACCGCGGGTCCGGCAAGCCGATCTTCGACGTCGAGGAACGGCCCGTGCCCAAGGGGGACGTCCCCGGGGAATACTACAGCCCGACCCAGCCCTTCCCGGTTCATCCGGCGCCGCTCAGCCGCATGTCGATGACCAAGGCCGACATGGTGACGGCGGACGACACCACGCCCGAGCACGCCGCAGCCTGCCAGGCCATGTGGGACAAGGCCGGCGGCTTCTACAACGCCGGGCCGTTCACGCCCTTCATGTTCCACAAGGACGGCGATCCGCCGAAGTCCACGATCCAGCTGCCCGGCGGCATCGGCGGCGTCGATTGGGGCGGCCCGGCGGCCGACGTGAAGACCGGCTGGGTCTATGTGAACGCCAACGACACCTCTCTGGTCGGCTGGGTCGAGAAGAAGGACCCGAAGATCAGCTACAGCTTCGACGCCCCGCACACCGACCAGCCGCTCGAGCGCGCGAGTGTCGACGGCAAGGGGCCGTTCTTCTCGTTCGCCGCGCCCATCAGCGGCAAGTACGACGACAAGGGCCGCGGGGTCGGCCCGAGCGCGCCCTGCTACAAGGGGCCCTGGGCGAAGCTCACGGCGGTGGACGCCAACACCGGCGAGATCAAGTGGGCGGTTCCGCTCGGCCTCATCGAAGCCCTCCCGGCCGGCAAGCAGCTGATGGGCGCCTCCGGAAACGCCGGCCCGACCGTGACCGGCGGGGGCCTCGTCTTCGTGGGAGCCACCAACGACAAGCGGTTCCGCGCCTTCGACTCCACGACGGGCGCGCAGCTGTGGGAAACCACCCTCGCCGGCGGCGGCAACGCCAACCCGATCAGCTATCGCGGCCGCAGCGGCAAGCAGTTCATCGCCATCAATTCGGGCGGCGTCATCACGGTGTTCGCTCTGCCGCAATAGACTCCCCCGCAGGGCGATCTTGCTTGCCGGCTAGGCGCCCCAGTGGTTGAATGCCGGGGTCCCTACGTCTGTGCTTGACCGCACGCGGGCGCCCAGCGCCCTTCCGGGGGTTACACAATGAATGTGCGTATTCTTGCGACAGCTGTGGCCATAGCCGCAGTCAGTGCGTTCGGGTTCGCCACACAGTCGGTGGCCGCTCCGAATCTGGTCACCAACGGCGGCTTCGAAGACGGTAATTTCAATGCCGGCGGCGGCTACAAACTCGGCCTGACGGACGCCGACGTGCCCGGCTGGCATCTCCCAGCGAGTGACGGGACCTATCCCTGGGGCCTGCAGAACGGGAATGCCTTTGGAGCGGGCCCAGCCGACACTGGCGTCCAGTGGCTGGTGCTCGGAGAATGGGGTCCCAATACGGAGTTCACCATCCAGCAGACCGTGACCGGCCTGACGCCGGGCGCCAAGTACACGATGACCTGGGCCGGGGCTTCGGAACTAGGCTGCTGCGCCCAGGGCGAACTCTCGTTCCTGAGCGGATCGGCGGATGCAGCCTTTGGCTTCACGGCGCCGAATTCGGGGTCATTCTGGACCCAGTGGAGCCACTTCTCGGACACCTTCACCGCGAACGCCACGAGCGTGACGTTCCAGTTCAAGGACATTGCGCCCACCACCAATGGATATGATCTGGGGCTGGACAGCGTCATCATGACCGGCGTGACCGGCGTGCCCGAACCCGCTACCTGGGCGATGACGATCCTGGGCTTCGGCTTGCTCGGCGCCGCGGTTCGCCGTCGGCGTCAACAGGATGCACACGCAGCGGCCTGACCGCCGGCGCGTAACTGAATTGGCATGAGCCTCGCACATTGATGTGTGCGAGGCTTTTGCTTCACCAGGCAGGACGGGTTCGACATTCGATCCTGGCCGGCCGGCGGAGGGCCGGGTCCGGGACAGCCGCTGCGCGGCTTACGGGATGACACCCAGGGCAGGACCAAAGAGCCAAGTCACCGCCCTCTGAACACTTGGTTAACCCTGGTCTTTACAGATATATTGACGAAGCTTGGCAATATTCTCCAGCAACAAAACTGGGGATGGACCACGTCATGTGGGCCGCGTCTTGGCAATCAGGGGTAACGGCCAGGCGTCCACCGCGCGCACGGGTGACCCCGCGCGCCAAGCCGATGTTGCGGCTGGCGGGCAAGGGCGGCTGTATCCGCAGCTGGGATGCCCCTCCGGCCGTCCACGGGCTGCAGAAGCGCATTGCGGACGCCTTCACATTCGCACCGGCGCCCCCGACAGACCTCGAAGACGCCATGCGCCAGGCGCGGGCCATCCACCGCGCCAACGTCGACGGCGTCCGCGCCGCCATGCTCGACGGTGAGATCGCGCCAGCCGCCGCGGCCCGCTGGATCAGCTCGGACGTCGAAACCTGCGTGGCGACCATGCTCGAGGCGGTCCTGGCCGAGCTCCAGGCGCGTCATGGCCGCCCGCCCGGCGGCGGAGCGGTGCTGGCCCTGGGTAAACTCGGCGGCCGGGAACTGGCCCTGGGATCGGACATCGACCTCATCTTCGTGTGCGAGGCGTCCGACAGCGCCGACCAGAACCAGGCGGCCGAGCACTACCACCGCGCCGCGCAACAGCTGTTCGCGGCCCTGGCCCGGGACACCGAGGCCGGACGCCTTTACGACGTGGACATGCGGCTTCGGCCCTTCGGCGCCGACGGTCCCCTGGCCGTGCTGTTTTCGAGTTTCACCCGCTACTACCGTCACGACCGCTGGACCTGGGAGCTGCAGGCCCTGACCCGGGCCCGGGTCCTGGGCGACGACTCCTCATTCGGCCGCCGCCTGAGCCGCGCCGTGACCGACGCCGTGATGTCGGCGCCGCCCGCCAACATCGTCCGCAGGGACGTCGCCCGGATGCGCCGGCTGATGGCGCGCGAGCAACCCGCGACCTCGCCCTGGGACCTGAAACGTGTCCGCGGCGGCCTGATCGACCTGGAATTCATCGTCCAGGCGCTGCAGCTGATGCACGTGCGCGGCCGGCCGGAAATCCTCAAGGCCAACACCGGCGAAGCCCTGTCGGCCCTCGCCGACGCCGGCATCCTGTGTCGCGGCGACGCGGACAGGCTGATGGACGCGTGGCGGCTTTACTCGACGCTGCGGCAGCTGCAGGGGGCGCTTGGCCTGTGCGGCCAGGACCCGAGGCGCGCCGACCTCCGCCGGCATCAGCTCGTCCTGGACGCGCTCGGCGCGGACGACTGGCGCGGAGCGAAGGCGCAGCTGGGTGCGGCCCAGACCCAGGTCCGCCATATGCTGAAGCAGACCCTCCGGTCCTGAACGCCGAGGCGGGCGGGCGCTTCGAAATGAGCGGCGCCTAATCGCAATTTTGGCGGCATGGTCCCCCCTCATGCACGTCTGCGTGCTCCGATCAGACGGTGGGGAGGCCGGCATGATCCGACTGGGGATGCTCGCGTCGGCGCTGGCGGCGGCGCTGCTGGCGCAGCCGGAGGGTGCGGCGTCCGTGCGGACGGCCGACACCTTCGGGCCTGGCTGCGTCCAGTCGCCGGCGGCCCCCCCCTCGGGCGGAAGACCGTTCTCTGAGGACTGCCTCAATCTGAACGTCTGGCGGCCGGCCAAGGCGCATGGGCCGCTGCCAGTGATGCTGTGGTTCTACGGCGACGCCTTCCAGGGCGGGTCGGCGGCGTGGGACCTGTTCGACGCCTCGGCGCTGGCGCGCCACGGGGTCATGGTGGTGACTACGGACATTGCATTGCGACCCGAGCCCTTGCGGATGGATTGACCTGGACCGCATCAGTAAGCAGCTAGTTGCCGCGAGACGGTCGTCAGGGGGGCGCATGATCATTCAGCCGCGAGTCCGGGGCTTTATCTGCACCACGGCGCACCCCGTCGGGTGCGCCCGGAATGTTCGCGACCAGGTGGACTATGTCTTGGACCAGGGCGCGCTTTCGAACTGCCCCAAGCGCGTCGCCGTGCTGGGATGTTCCACAGGCTACGGCCTCGCCAGCCGGATCGTCGCGACCTTTGCCGGGGGTGCTGAGACCATCGGCGTCTCGTTCGAGCGCGAACCTTCCGAAATCAAATCGGCGAGCGCCGGATGGTACAACAACCGCGCCTTCGAATTCGAGGCCCGGAAAATCGGCCAGTCGCCGGCCACATTGGAAGGAGACGCCTTCAGCGATGAGATGAAGGCAGCCTTCATCGACAACGTGCGCATGCGGTTCGGGCAACTGGACCTGCTCGTCTACAGCATGGCGGCGCCGACCCGCACGGACCCCGATACCGGCCAGACGCACCGGTCGGCGATCAAGCCGCTCGGCGCGTCCGTCACGGCCAAAACCCTGAACACGGAAACCGGAGAGGTCTTCCACGCCACGATTGCGCCCGCGACCGAGGAGGAGGCAGCCGCGACCGTAGCGGTGATGGGCGGCGACGATTGGAAGCGCTGGATCGACCAGCTGCGAGACGCAGGCGTCTTGGCTCCGGGCTTTCGAACGCTCAACTACACCTACATCGGCAGCGAGCTGACCTGGCCGATCTATTGGAATGGCACGCTGGGCCGCGCCAAAGCCGACCTGGATCGCAAGGCCGAAGCCCTGCGCGCCTTGCTGGGCGAGGAGGCCGCCAGGGTCGTGGCGCTGAAGGCCGTGGTCACACAGGCGAGTTCAGCGATCCCGGTGGTGCCTCTCTACGGCACGGTGCTGTTCAAGGTTATGAAGCAGCTCGGGCTCCACGAAGGCTGCATCGAGCAGGTCGATCGCTTGTTCCGCACGCGCCTGAACCCCAACGCCCCGGTCGACGAGGCGGGTCGCCTCAGGCTCGACGACTGGGAGCTTTCGCCGGAGGTGCAGAGCGAGGTCATGCGCCGTTGGCCACTCTTGACCACGGAGACACTCGCCGAACTGGCCGACCTTCAGGAGTATCGGAGGCAGTTCCTTCGGCTGTTTGGGTTTGGCGTGGAGGGCGTCGACTACGCGCGCGACGTCGATCCCCGCAACATCGGAGCCTGAGCCCGGCGCCTCTGCCCGACAGCTGGCATCCGCAAGGGGTCGACGACCTGGTGCGGGTCGATGGCAAGTGGCTGATCAAGCTGCGCAACGTGGTGGCCCCGCCGCAGGACTAGGCCCCTCTTCCGACGCGGCGGCGGCGCAGCCGGCTAGCTCCTGTATCGCAGCGCCTCGACCAGCAGGGCGAAGGCCGAGGCCGGCTGGCGGCGGCTGGGGTAGTAGAGGTGGTAGCCGGGAAAGGGCGGACACCAGTCCTCAAGCACGCGCACGAGCCGCCCGTCCACGAGGCGCTCGCGCGCCTGGTCCTCGAGGACGAACCCGAGGCCGAAGCCTTCCGTCGCCGCCCTCAGGACCATCGCAACGTCATTGAAGATCAACGGACCGTCGACCCGCACGTTCAGCGCCCGGCCGTCCTTTTCGAACTCCCAGGCATAGAGGCCGCCCAGGGTTGGAAGCCGCAGGTTGATGCAGGCGTGGCCGGTGAGATCGTGCGGCGTCCTCGGCGGCGCGCGACGGGCGAGGTATGACGGCGCCCCCACCGCGGCCATGCGCAGGTCCGGCCCGATCGGCACGGCGATCATGTCCCTGGCCACCTGTTCGCCGAGGCGCACCCCGGCGTCGAAGCGGCCGGCCACTATGTCGGCGAGGCTCTGGTCGGTGATCAGCTCGACTTTCACGTCGGGATAATCCGCGGACAGCCGCGCCGCCGCGGGCCAGAGGATTGTTTCGACCGCATGCTGGCCGGCGTTGATGCGGATCACACCCGCCGGCTTGTCGCGCAGCTCCCCGAGGGCCTGAAGCTTGCCGTCGATTTCATCGAAGGCCGGGCGCAGGCTCTCGATCAGCCGCGCGCCGGCGTCAGTGGGCGCGACGCTGCGGGTGGTGCGCGCCAGGAGCCGCAGCCCGAGCCTCGTCTCGAGCCGCCGGACCGTGTGGCTGAGGGCCGATGGCGAGACGCCGATCCTGGCGGCGGCCCGGGTGAAGCTCCGGTCGTCGGCGACCGCCAGGAAGGCGGCCAGGTCACCGAGCTCCTCGCGCCTCATTCATGAAATCCTTGCATCAGATCATGTGCATTCTAGTAGATTATCGCTGATATCCCCAGGGCCTATCTTCCTGCCACGAGAGGCGCCGGCCCGTCCGGCGCGCCATCCTGAAGGAGAATTCGCCATGCAAACCCGCAAACTCGGAACGAGCGGCCTGGAGGTCTCGGCCATCGGCCTCGGCTGCATGGGCATGAGCTTTTCCTACGGCCCGCCCGCCGACACCCAGGAGATGATCAAGCTGCTGCGGACGGCGGTCGACCGCGGCGTCAGCTTTTTCGACACCGCCGAGGTCTATGGCCCCTTCACCAACGAGAACCTGGTCGGCGAGGCTCTGGCGCAGGTGCGGGACCAGGTGGTGATCGCCACCAAGTTCGGCTTCAACCTCAATGACGACGGCAGTCCCGGATGGACCGGGCTCAACAGCCGTCCCGAGCGCATCAAGGCGGTGGCCGAGGCGTCGCTGAAGCGCCTCCGCACCGACCACATCGACCTGTTCTACCAGCACCGCGTCGACCCTGACGTGCCGATCGAGGATGTGGCCGGCGCGGTCAGGGACCTGATCGCCCAAGGCAAGGTGAGGCATTTCGGCCTGTCCGAGGCGGGCGCTCAGACCATCCGCCGCGCTCACGCGGTCCAGCCCGTAGCCGCGCTGCAGAGCGAATATTCGCTGTGGTGGCGCCGCCCGGAGGCGGAGATCCTGCCGACCATCGAGGAGCTGGGCATCGGCTTCGTGCCCTACAGCCCCCTCGGCAAGGGCTTCCTCACCGGCAAGATCGACGCGGCCGCCAGCTTCGACAAGACCGATTTTCGCAGCAGCCTGCCGAGGTTCACGCCGGAGGCTCGCAAGGCCAACCAGGCCCTCGTCGACCTGCTCGGCCGGGTCGCAGCGCGCAAGGGAGCGACGCCCGCCCAGATCGCCCTGGCATGGCTCCTGGCCCAGCGGCCCTGGATCGCGCCAATCCCCGGCACCACCAAGCTGCACCGGCTGGAGGAGAACATCGGCGCGGCGGCGATCGAGCTGACGCCCGGCGACCTTCGCGAAATCGGGGACACCGCCGACGCGATCCCCGTCGAGGGCGACCGCTACCCTCCGGCCCTGGAGGCGTTGACGGGGCGCTGAGGGCGGCCGTCAGGCGCGGCAGGGATGGATCCCGGACAGCCGCCATGCGGCTTCCGGGACGACATTGAATTCCAAGAGCAGGATTCACCACGAAGGACACCAAGGACACAAAGGGAGGCCGACCGATCGCGCCGGTGCTGTCCGCGTGATCACTGGATCTTGGTGTCCTTCGCGCCCTTTGTGGTCCCTCTTCGGTCTTGCTGCGCTCGCGGACTGACGTGATGACTCCGAGGGTGGGGATTCCTACAAGGATGTCTTCCAACCAGGAGCAGCGCCATGGACTATCGGTATCTGGGGCGCAGCGCCCTGAAGGTGTCGCCCCTTTGTCTGGGCGCCATGATGTTCGGCGGGGAAACCGACGAGGAGACCTCTCGGCGCATCATCGACAAGGCCTTCGAACAGGGGGTCAATTTCATCGACACGGCCAACGGCTACGCCGGGGGCCGCTCAGAGGAGGTGCTGGGCCGCGCCATCGCCGCGCACCGGGACCACTGGGTGGTGGCCACCAAGTTCGGCTATCCCGCCATGGCTTCGCCGGGTCCCAACGAACAGGGCCAGTCGCGCAAATACGTCATCCAGTCCGTGGACCGGAGCCTGAAGGCGCTCGGGACCGATTATATCGATGTCCTCTATTTCCACCGCGCCCTGCCGGAAGCGCCGCTGGAAGAGGGCATACGGGCGATCGGCGACCTGATCCGCCAGGGCAAGGTGCGCTATTTCGGCCTGTCGAACTTCAAGGGCTGGCGCATCGCCGAGGCGGCGCGTCTCGCCGACCAGCTCGGCATGGACCGGCCGATCGCCAGCCAGCCGCTGTATAACCTGGTGGACCGCAGCGCCGAGGTCGAGCAGCTGCCCGCCGCCGACCACTATGGCCTGGGCGTGGTCTCCTACAGCCCCCTCGCGCGCGGCGTCCTGACCGGCAAGTACGCGCCGGGCGCGCCGCCGCCGCCGGACACCCGCGCGGGTCGCGGCGACCGGCGGATGCAGCAGACCGAATGGCGGCCGCAGTCGCTGCAGATCGCCCAGACCATCGCCGCCCGCGCCGCGGACCTTGGAGCGACGCCGGTCGCGTTCGCCCTGGCCTGGGTGCTGAACAACCGCCTGATCAGCTCGGCCATCGCGGGCCCGCGCACCGAGGCGCACTGGGGCAGCTATGTCGAGGCGCTGAACCTGAAGCTCTCAGCGGAGGACGAGGCCCTGGTGGACAGCCTCGTTCCGCCGGGCCACGCCTCGGCCTGGGGCTACACCGACCCAGCCTATCCGATCGAGGGCCGCCGGACGGGGGGCTGACATCTGCTTCTCCTCCCCCATTGCATGGGAGAGGAGAAGTGCGGAGCCCTCGCCTCGGACCCAGGCCCTCGCTACAACCTCTCTCACAACGAACAGCGCGAGGGCGGCCGGATGGACATGCGGGTTTTGGGCGAGACGGGCATGCGGGTCTCGAGCCTGTGTCTCGGGACGATGATGTTCGGGCCGATGGGAAACCTGGACCAGGACGCGTGCGTGCGCATCATCCACCGGGCGCTCGACGCCGGGATCAACTTCATCGACACGGCGGACATCTACTCGCACGGAGTCTCCGAGGACATCGTCGGCCGCGCCATCAAGGACCGGCGCGAGCACATCGTGCTGGCCACCAAGTTCTTCAATCCGATGGGCGACGACCCCAACCAGAAGGGCGGCTCGCGCCGCTGGATCGTCAAGGCCGTCGAGGACAGCCTGCGCCGGCTGGGAACCGACCACATCGACCTCTACCAGATGCATCGCTTCGACGCCGCGACCAACATCGACGAGGTTCTCTTCACGCTCACCGAACTGGTCCGTCAGGGCAAGGTGCGCACCTTCGGCTCGTCGATGTTCCCCGCCGACCGCATCGTCGAGGCGCAGTGGACGGCCGACCGGCGCGGCTACCTGCCGTTCCGGTGCGAGCAGAGCTCCTATTCGATCTTCAACCGCGACATCGAGCGGTTCGTGCTGCCGGCCTGCGCCCGCTATGGCATGGGCATGATCGTCTGGAGCCCGCTGGACGGCGGCTTCCTGTCCGGCCGGTTCCGCAGCCCCGACGACTTCACCGACGACAGCCGCATCGCCCGGTTCGGCAGGCTGTTCCAGGGCGGCTTCGACGCCCACGGGGCGGCGGTGCGCCGCAAGCTGGACGTGGTCGGCGAACTGGCGACCCTCGCCGACGCCGCGGGGATCACCCTGGCCCAGCTCGCCATCGCCTTCACCACCGAACACCCGGCCGTCACCTCCGCGATCATCGGACCGCGCACGATGGAGCACCTGGAGACCGTCCTGGCCGCCGGCGACCTGAAGCTTTCGGCCGAGACGCTCGACCGCATCGACGCCCTGGTCCCGCCCGGCTCCTCGCTGAACCCCCTCGTCGACATGCCCAGCGGAACCGGCAAGGCCAACCTGCGGCGCTAAGGCGGCTATCCACCGGTCTGGGAAGTTCGGTATGTCCCGGCGCGGGCGGTGTGGCGGCGACGCTATCCGACCCATTTCGGACATTTCACGACCGACAAGCTCGGCTGATGGGCCGACATCGACTATGACGCCGTGTTTCCGGGGTGGCGGCCGGCCAGTGGACCCGCATCATCGGTATTTTGGGAAGGCGTCATGAAGGAACACGTGCTCGAGCAGCTCGCCGGGACCAATCCGGACTCGGAAATCTGGTGGGACAGCTCGCCTCTGATCTATCAGAGCTGGAAGGAGGGCGTCCTGGCCAAGGACCCGGATCCCGCGACCTCGGGCTGGACCGAACAGCTCGTGCGGCTGTTCGACCTGCAGACGATCGAGACCGAAGGCCGGATGGGCTTTCGCGGGGTGACCACCAACCCGCCCCTGTGCCTGCAGGCGATCAAGCTCGCGCCGGACTTCTGGGCCGGGCGGATCAGGCAGATCGCCAAGGACCACGCCCCGGGCGATGTCGAGGGTGTGTACTGGAGCCTCTATCTCGAACTGGTCCGCAAGGGCGCCGAGATGATCCATCCCGTGTACAAGGCCTCGGGCGGCAGGTACGGCCTCGTCTCAGGCCAGGTCGATCCGCGCTGGGTGCGCGACGGCCGCCGGATGCTGGAACAGGGCCTCCAGATCGCCGCCCAGGGCGAGAACGTGATGGTCAAGATCCCCGGCTCCAAGGAAGGCTATGAGGTCATCGAGGAGCTGACGGCGCGCGGCATCTCGACGAACAACACCACGAGCTTCACCGTGCCCCAGTATCTGCGCTGCATGGCGGCGGTCAGCGCGGGCCTGCTGCGGGCCAAGGCCAGCGGCGCCGACACCTCGCGCTGGCGCTCGGTCATCACCCACATGTCCGCCCGTCTCGGCGAACTGGGGGACTGGCGCACGCAGGCCCAGGCGCGGGGCCTCGCGCTCAGCCTGTCCGAAATCCGCGATGGCGAAGAGGCCGTCCTCAAGCGCGCCTACCACTGGGGCAAGGCCAACGGCCATCCCTCGAAGATGCTGCAGTGTTCCATGCGGATCGAAAAGGACGACCGGACCGGCGCGACGGTCAGCCGCCACCTGGCCGATTTCGCCGGCAGCGACATGGTCTACACCTGTCCTCCGGGGTTCATCGCGGGCCTGATGACCGCGCAGAGCGAACTTGCGCCCTTCGACGCCGCGTCAATCGATCGCGCGCCGCGTCAGGACAGCATCGAGAAGCTGTTGAAACTGCCGAGCTTCCGCGCGGCCTATGAATTCGAGGGCATGCGCCCGGATGAGTTCGCCCATTTCGGCGCCTTCAAGGCGACCGAGACCGAGTTCGCCGCCGCGACGCGCCAGACCGTCGATTTCGTGCAGATGACGATGGAAAGCTGACTCCTCGCCTGGCTGGTGGTCCAGCAAGGCGAGGCAGGCCGGGCGGTCGTCAGGGGTCCGATCTTGACGCATGAGCCGCGAACCGTCGTGATATTTCGACGCGAACGTCCGGCGCGGCTGAAGACCGGGTTCAAGGAGGGGCGAGGTGCGGTTCGACCTGACGGGGAAGACGGCGCTGGTGACCGGGGCGGCGTCCGGGATCGGCCTCGCCACCGCGGCGATGCTGGCGCGGTTCGGCGCCGCCGTGGCCATCAACTACCTGCCGGACGACGCGCGCGGACCCGCAGCGGTCACCCAGCTGTGCGCCGAAGGCCTGCTGGCGATCGAGGCGCCCGGAAACGTCGCTGAATCCGGCGGCTGCGAGGCGATGGTCACCGCGGCGATATCGGCGCTGGGTCGCCTCGACCTGCTCGTCAACAACGCCGGGACGCCCGGTGTCCGCGAGACGATCGCGCCGTCGGAGCTGGATCTCATCACCGAAGCGCTCTGGGCGACCGTCATCGAGACGAACCTGCTCGGGGCCTTCCGCTGCGCCAAGGCGGCGGCGCCCGCGCTAAGAGAGGCCAATGGCGCCATCGTGTCGGTCGCCTCGATCGCGGGCATCAAGGGGCCGGGCAGTTCGCTCGCCTACGCCGCCACCAAGGCCGCGCTGATCAACCTGACCCAGAACCTCGCGCGGGGCCTCGGGCCGCAGGTGCGCGTCAACGCGGTGGCGCCCGGGGCGGTCGACAGCGCCTGGCAGATCCGGTGGACCAACGAGCAACGCCGGGATTCGATCGATCGATCGGTGCTGAAGCGCCGAAGCGCGCCGGAAGACATCGCCGAGGTGATCGTGTTCCTGGGGTGCGGCGCCAGCATGGTGACCGGACAGACCGTGGTCGTGGACGGCGGCCTGACGCTCTGAAGCGCCGCTGCGACGGCGCCGGCGGATAGGGAGAGAGCGCATGATGAGCGGATGGCGTGCGGCCGGGAAGGTCGCTGCGGGTCTGGCCGCCCTGGCGGCGCTGGCCGGCGGGGGGCCCCTCGCCGCCCCGGCCCGGCCCGCGCTCATGACCCGCGCCGGCGACTTCACCGTCGAGCGGCCCACCCTGGTCTCATTGGGCTTCGAATGGCGCATCGCGGGCGACGACAACCGCAACGCCCGCGTCGAGGTGAGCTTTCGCAAGCGCGGCGAACGGGTGTGGCGCAAGGGTCTGCCGCTCCTGCGGCTGCAGGGCGAGGAGGTCCCGGGCGGCAAGCCCCGCAACAGCGACTACGGGCGCTATTACGACTACGTGGCGGCGAACATGTTCGCGGGCAGCCTGCTGAACCTCGAACCCGACACCACCTACGAGTGCCGCTTCATGCTGGTCGACCCGGACGGCGTGCGCGGACCCGCGGTCAGGACCCTGTCCGTGCGGACCCGCAAGGCGCCGGCGCCCGCGGCCGGCGGCCGGACCTTCCACGTCTATCCCTACGGCTACGCGGGACCGAAGGCCCAGCCGGCCTTCACCGGCCTGCTCGCCGCCTACTACATGGGCTCGGACCAGTCGGACCATTCCAATGCGTTTCCGCCTCGGGTCCGTCCGGGGGACATCATCCTGGTCCACGCCGGCGTCTACAAGGACAACCGCTTCGCCTACGGGGGTTTCGACCCCAACTTCGGGGGCTACGGCACGACCTTCGACGGGACCTACTACCTGACGCAGAGCGGAACGCCGGACCGGCCGATCGTGATCAAGGCGGCCGGCGACGGCGAGGTGGTGTTCGACGGCGACGGCAACCAGACGCTCTTCAACCTGATGGCCGCCAATTACACCTACGTCGAAGGCGTCACGGTGCGGAACACCAACGTCGCCTTCCTGCTGGGCCTGAAGGCCATCGCGGGCTCGAGCGGCTTCTCGCTGGTCCGCTCGCGGCTGGTCGACATCGGCCGGGGGGTGCAGGACGAGTGGGCGGGCTCCAGGGACGTCTATATCGCCGACAACGTCTTCATCGGCCGCCACGACCGCACGAGGCTGCAGAGCTGGTACCGCCCCGACGTCTGGTCGAAGTTCCCGGGCTATCCCGCCCCGATCACATCCGAATATGCGGTCAAGGTCTACGGCCAGGGACATGTGGTGGCCTACAACCACGTCGAGGCGTGGCACGACGGCGTCGACGTGGCGACCTACGGGACGCCGAGCGATGATCCGGACCGGATCCCGTCGTCGATCGACATCTATGGCAACGACATCACCAACGCCGCCGACAACTGCATCGAGGCCGACGGCGCGGCCCACAATGTCCGGGTCTTCAGGAACCGCTGCTTCAACTCCGCCCAGGGGGCCCTCAGCGCCCAGCCGATCTTCGGCGGCCCGGCCTATTTCGTGCAGAACCTGGTCTATGACGCGACCACGGGCGGGCCTCTGAAGTTCGTCGACACGCCGGCGGGGGTGCTGGTCTACCAGAACACCTTCTTCGGCCAGAGCGCCCTGTTCGGACCGGCCGCCAACGTGCACTTCCGCAACAACCTGATGATCGGCGACGGCTGGGCCGACCCGGTGTTCGCCTTCTCCACCTCCACCGCCTATTCCAGCGCCGACTACGACGGATACCGGCCGAACCCGGGCGCCATGACGGCGTTCGCCTGGACCTCGCCGCGCCCGGGGCTCAGGGCCGACTTCGAGGGGCCCCTGGTGAAGCAGGCGTTCGCGGCGCTTGAGGATTTCACGGCCGCGACCGGCCAGGAGCGGCACGGCGTCCTGCTCGACGTCGACGTGTTCGTCCACGCTCCCCTGCCCGACCGCGCCGATCCCCAGCGGCTCTACCGCCCGGCCGACCTGGATTTCCGCCTGAAGCCCGGCTCGGCCGCCATCGACCGTGGCGTCGCGCTGCCGACGATCAACGACGGCTTTGCCGGGACAGCGCCCGACCTCGGCGCCTATGAACTGGGCTCCGAACCGCCGCACTACGGCCCAAGGACCTGGCCGACGGGCTCGACGGCGGAGGCGCCCTGAACCCGCATCGCCCAGCCGGAAGGCCGGAAGGTCTAGAATTTAGAATTACGGTGACACTGGAATTACGGTGACACTGTATGAAATAAGCGAAGTCCGCAGCCCGGTCCAGCAGCGGCTTCTCCGTGACGACGCCGTCGTCCTCGCCCGCCAGATGGGCCCGCGCGCTGGACCAGGGTAACGGACTTCCGGATCGATCAACCTGACGACAGGATACTGGCAGTTTCATACAGTGTCACCGTAATCCGGGGCCTCACCGGTCATGCGCCTTTCCGAGTCCCGGAAAGGGTGTCTCGGTTGACGACAGGCTCGGGCGGCGTGCATCTGGTCCCGCGTGTGTAGACGCCGCCGAGGACGCCCATGAACAAGCCCGTCGCCCGCTTCGGCCGTGAGGCCCACATTCCGGTGCAGAGCTACCTCTACACCACGGTGGCGCCGCTTCGCTTCGAGGCGGAGGTCTATGACTGCGAGGTGGTCGGCGAGGTTCCGAAGGACCTGAACGGCAGCTTCTATCGCTGCGGCGGCGACACGCTCTATCCGACGATGCAGAACGACAACCTCAACAATGGCGACGGCGTGATGGCCGCCTTCCACTTCGAGGACGGCTTTGTCGATTTCGTGCAGCGCTATGTGAAGACCGAGCGCTTCCTGCTGGAGCGAAAGAACCGGCGCCGGCTCTACGGCGCCTATCGCAACGCCCATGGAGACGACCCGTCGACGGCGGGCACGGACCGAGACAACACCGGCAACACCACCGCCTGGGTCCATCACGGCAAGCTGTTCGCCCTGCGTGAGGACAGCATCCCTTACGAGCTCGACCCGATCACCCTCGACACCCTGGCGCCGGCGACCTTCGGGGGACAGCTGCGCACCCGCACCATGAGCGCCCACCCCAAGATCGATCCGGTGACCGGCGAATGGTGGAGCTACGGCCAGTTCTCGGAAAAGCGCTATGAGGGCGAGATGTCGCTGCACGTCCTGGACAAGGACGGCGCCGTCATCCGCGAGGAGGAATTCACCCTCCCCTACCCCGGCATGACCCATGACTGGGCGGTCACGCGCGAGCACCTGATCTTCCATATCCTTCCGTACACGGTGGATGTGGAGCGGCTGAAGGCGGGCGGCGACTTCTATGCCTATGACGCCTCGCTCGACCCGATGTTCGGGATCATGCCGCGCAGCGGTACGACCAAGGACATCCGCTGGTTCGCCGTGCCGGACGCCGGCGTCGCGCACTTCATGAACGCCTTCAGCGAGGGCGACCAGGTGCACGTGGACGGCGCGACGCACACCGGCCACTTCTTCACCTTCTTCCAGGAGGTCCATGGCCGCCAGGCGGACTTCAGGCCGGGGACCTTTTCGCGGATCACCTTCGACCTGGCGAGCGGCGCGGTGTCGGTGAGGCCCCTCACCAACGGCCCGGCCGGCGGCATGCCCAAGATGGACGAACGGTTCGCGATGCAGCCCTATCGCTACGGCTTTTCGACCACCCGGACCGGGCTCGTCCGCTATGACGTCAAGACGGGCGGGCGCCAGGAACATGTGACCGAGGGCTCGTCCCAGGAGCCGGTGTTCGTCCCACGCCGGCCGGACGCGCGGGAAGGCGACGGGTTTCTGCTGGCCGTGGTCACCCGGCCGGACAACCGGGCCGACCTCATCATCCTGGACGCGATGGACATGGAGGCAGAGCCCCTGGCCACCGTGCGCCTGCCCTTCAGCCAGGCGTGGCTGTTCCATGGCTCGTGGCGGGATGGACCCGGGGCGAAGCTGCCGCGCTGAGGCGGGTCGGATACGAATTGTTTAGGTAAACAGCATGTAAAAGACTGCGGTATGCTGGAGAAGCATTTCGTTATTCATATCTTTTGCGCTGATTTTCACTATTCAAGACTAACTTCCAACCGAAGACTGCAATCGAGGCGGTCAAGAACGTCGGCTGGAGGTGGTGATGGTTCACCAGCGTTTGTTGAGTGCGGCGGGATGCGTCCTGGCCATCGCCCTGACGATGGGCGGCGGCGTCGCCGGCGCCCAGGAGCTGCAGCTGGCGTCCCTGACGACCCAGGCCCCCGCTTCGGCGCGCGGGTCGGACCGCGATCAGGCGCCGCAGTCCGCGGACCTCGGCGAGGCGCAGGCCGGCGCCCAGGACGCGACGCCTGAAAAGGCCCCCCAGGACGCCAAGGGCGATCGCCGGCAGGCGACGGCCAAGACCTTCAAGCACAAGGCCTGCGTCCACGGCGAGTGGGTCAGCCCCACCGACTTCAATCCCTTCACCCTGTCCTGCACGGTCGTCGGCTTCTGATCCTGGGCAGGGTGGCGGTTTCGACACGGCATAGGCCGAGGCGCGCGCCGCCCCTGTGGGACTGCCTCAGTTTGACATCCGCCCCGCTCGCGCAATGTGCGGCGCTGTGGCAGACTGGCCCGATGGACGCACCGCCGCCTTTTCCTTTCAGGCCGCCGCTGTTCGTGATGATCCCACTCATTGCGCTCGTCATCGCGCTTATTGGCGTTGCGGCTTGGCGTCAGGCCACAGCCCTCCAATTGGGGGCCCTGTGCGTCAGCGGCCTGTCGCTGGCTGTCATAGCCATCGCTACGCGCCGCAATGGCCAAAGCCCCCGGAGGACCCGGCGGCTTCGTTGACATGCCGCCGCCACGGGCTGATCCTCGCCGGATCGGAAACGTCCTTTCCCTCCAAGGCATGCCGCAGAGGGGATCAGGGAGGCCAGCATGGCCGCAAGGTTGACCGTTCACGATCCGCGCGGCTATCCGCCGAAGGTGGAGGGCAAGCGGTTGGCGCCGCGGCTGCAGTCCCTAGACGGCAAGGTCGTCTACCTCGTGGACTGCCTGTTCGACAATTCCGAAGTGTTCATGGAGCAGCTGCGGCAATGGTTTGCCGAGCATCTTCCGCGCGTGAACACGCGGATCATCAAGCCGCGCGAAAGCTGGGTGGACGATCCGGTGATGCGGGCCAGGATCGCGGAGGATGGCGCAGCCGCCATCCTGGGCGTCGGTCTCTGAAGCACCTGTTGCCCCACGGTCGTGGGGTTGTCCTTAGCTCTGGAAGAACAAGGGGTGCCGACTGCCCCCGTGCACACCCATGTGTTCGCGCGCCTGGCCAAGGCCACGTCCCTGGCGGGCGGACGGCCCACCATGCGCAACTGCTTCGTGCCCCAGCCGGTGGTCGGCGCCTCCCCCGAACAGCTGCGCGGCTACATCGAGGGGACCGATCCTCTCTCCAAGCTGCCGTTCATGCAGGGCGTCATCGACGCCCTGACGGCGCCGCTGTCGGACGAGGACCTGAAGGGCGCGACCTTCGTGCGTTCGAACCCGCGCCTGCTCGATCCCGACACCGAAGATAACCTGCGCGAGCTGTTCGGCCGCAGCCGCTGGACCGACTTCCTGCCGATCATCCTGCCCACCGAGGATCGGGTCGAGCGGATGCTCAAGGGCACAAGGCAACCGCCCGACAGGATCGTCGGCCGCCTGCGCCCCACCGCGTTCCGCGAGGCCTGGGAGTTCGACGTCGAGAAGGTGGCTGTGAACGCCGTCATGGCCGGCGCCCGGCCCGAGCACCTGCCGGTGATCCTGGCCATGGCGTCCAGCGGCATCACCGCCCGCTCGTCGAGCACGACGTCGTTCTCGGCGATCACCGTCGTCAACGGACCGATCCGACAGGAACTCGGCATGAACGACGGCATCGGCGCCATGGGGCCGTACAACGACGCCAACGCCGTGATCGGCCGCGCCTACAGCCTGCTGAGCCAGAACCTGCAGGGCGGATCCACCCCCGGCGAGACCTACATGGGCTCGCTCGGCAACTGGCTGGGCTACACCGCCTGCTTCCCCGAGGCCGAGGAGCGCAGCCCCTGGGCGCCGTTCCACGTCGACCAGGGCTTCAAGCCCACGGACAGCACCGTCAGCATCTTCTTCGGCGGCTGGTACACGGAGTCCGGCTACGGTCCGCGGGAGACCTGGAAGGCCAAGTTCATCCGCTGCCTGACGGCGCTGGAGCAGTTCCTGCCGCCGCTGATCGTCATGGATCCCCTGGTGGCGCGCGGTTTCGACGAACTGGGCTTCTCCAAGGAAAAGCTGATCAACTGGTGCGCCGAGAACGCCCGGCTGCGCGCGGGCGACTATTGGGACGACATGGCCATCCAGACCCTGATCCGGCCCCACGCGGTGGCCGGCGTCGAGCCCTTCGCCAGCCGCCTGAAGGCGGATCCGGACGAGATGATCACCATCTTCCGCCCCGAGGACATCCACATCGTGGTCACCGGCGGCGAGACCCAGGCCGCGTTCAAGATGTTCGGCGGCCGCTATGCCATCGGCGGCCGGGGAACGGACAACCGGATGAAGCCGACCATCCTCATCGACGACTGGCGCTAGAGAAGGCTATTTCATCGCCAGGTGCTGGGCGAAGAAGGGCAGGACCTTCGCCTGGAAGCGCTCGGCGATGTGGTTGACGTGGTTGCCGTCGTAGACCTCGAACTGGTGCGCGACGCCCAGGCGGCCGAAGGACTCGTGGATCGCCGTGTCGTCCTTGACCAGGCCGTCCTTGTCGCCGACATCCATGGCGATCGCGGCCATGCTCTTCAGCCCCAGGGCATATTGCGGCGCCATCGCCAGCGGCGAGTTGGCGGCCCACTCGGCCAGCACCAGAGGATCGACCGCGCCGTCCTTGAAGGCGAAGTCGGCGTAATAGGGCGGCTTGTCCGGGGCCGGCGACCAGGCGACCGCCGAGGCGAGGCCGGCGCGGGTCCCGAAGTCGGCCTTGGCCGACTGCTCGAACGGCACGCTGGCCAGCTTCTGGGCGGCCTCGACCGTCTCGGTGCGCGGCGAGACGCAGCAGGCGCTCATGGCATAGAGGCTGGACCAGGTCTGCGGGTACTTCATGCCGATCTTCCAGACGCCGTAGCCGCCCATGGAGTGGCCGGCGAGGCCCCGGCTCGCCCGCCTGGCGAGGGTGCGATAATGGCCGTCGATATAGGCGACCAGGTCCTTGGCGACGAAGGCCTCGAAGTCGCCGGTGGTCGGCGAGCTGGAATACATGCTGCCGCCCTGCTTGGTGTCGGTGTCCGGCACCACGATGATGAATTCAGCCCCCTTCTTTGACGAGGCCAGGGCGGCCTCGGGCACATGCAGGAAGTCCGAGAAATACTGCCCGGTGATCGCGAAGCCGTGCAGGAAATAGATCACCGGATAGCGGCGGCCCTTGGCGTGGGCATAGCTGGGCGGAAGGACCACGAGCACGTCGCGGTCGACGCTGTCGCCTTCCAGATTGCCTTCGAGCGACTTGCCGTGGACCTTGATGTGCTGGACCGGTGCGCCGGGTCCGTTGGGCTTGACCGGTGCGAAGGCCGGCGCCGGAGGGCGTGGCGGCGCGGCTGGGGCGGCCGGCGCCGGCGCGGGCTGGGCCGCGGCGGACTGGACAGCCGCGACGGATATGAGCGCGAGCCCGAAAAGGGCGCCGGCGATGCGACAGGTCATCACGATCCTCCCGTGTTGTTTGATAGATGGCTATCCGATCGGGGGCCGGGACGCCACGGGATTTGACGCCGTCAAGCCAGCGCGCAGGCGCCGCCTATCCAAGGTCGAACGGGACAGGGGGCGATGCGGCCTCAGACCGCCGCGATCTCCACGCAGGCCTTCCTGAGCGCCTCGACCGTGCGCCGCTCAGCGGCGGCGTCGAAGCGGGGCGAGGGAATGGCCACGCTGAGGCTGTGATCGTCGTCGAGCGCCATGGCCACGCCGATGACCCCCAGCGAGTGCTCCTCACGCGATATGGCGTAGCCGGCCTTGCGGCAGCGCTCGAAATCCGATCGCAACGCCGCCTCGCCGACCAGGGTGTTGTCGGTGAAGCGCGCCCGCTTGCCCCGTTCGAAATAGGCGGCGAGTTCGTCGGGCGCCATGCGGGCCAGCAGCGCCTTGCCGCCCGCGAAGCTGTGCAACGGCATGCGCACGCCGCGCTGGAGCGTGAACCTGAGCTCGTGGGAGGAGTGCTCCACCTCGAGGGTCTCGATCTCGTCGACCCGGCGGATGAACAGGCTGCTGGTCTCGCCGGTCTCGGCGGTCAGGGCGCGCAGCTGCACGCGGGTGCGCTCGGCGAGCGAGCGCGGACGGCCTGAGACGAGCCGCGCCAGGGCCGGACCCAGGCCGTAGCTCCGATCCGGTTGCTGGATCAGCCACTCGCGGCCCACGAGGGTGGCGAGCAGATAGGAGAGGCTGCTTTCGGGGGCGTCAATGGCGCGACTGATGGCGCGCGCGTTCAGCGGCCCCTGCGTCGCCACCACCTCGACGATGTCGAGCGCGCGGGCGGCGGACTTGACCGAACCCGGGGTTTGTGATTTCATCATTGTGAAATTTCAGGTATGTGAAAAATGTTCAGCGGTCAAGCGACGGCCTTTCCCGATGTTCCCGGCACCATCGTCTTCACCGGCGAGCTCTGCCGCAAGGGCTTCGCCCTGAACCAGTTCTGCATGTCCCTGATGCGGCCGGAGAACCGCGGGCGGTTCAAGGCCGACGAGGCCGCCTATCTTGGGGACTGGGCGCTGACCGAGGCCCAGACGCGGGCGGTGCTGGCGCGCGACTACGCCGCCATGCTGTCTTTGGGAGGCAACATCTTCTTCGTGCTCAAGCTTGGCGCATCGGACGGCCGCAGCGTGCAGTCGATCGTCGCGTCCCTGGCCGGACAGAGCCAGGAGGACTATGCCGCCATGATGCTCGCGGGCGGACGTCGCCCCGTCGTCCTCGATGAGGCCGCGTAGCGGACATGGCCAGGATCACCGCAGGGGTCGGCTCCAGCCACGTCCCCGCGATCGGCGCCGCCCTCGACAACGGCCGCAAGGACGACCCGCTGTGGAAGCCGATCTTCGACGGCTATGAGTGGGCGAAGGGCTGGATATCCGACACCCCGCCGGACGTGGTCATCCTCGTCTACAACGACCACGCCTCGAACTTCTCGCTGGAAGTCGTGCCGACCTTCGCCATCGGCTGCGCGGAGCGGTTCGCGCCGGCCGATGAGGGCTGGGGCCCCCGCCCGGTGCCGACCGTGCAGGGACATCCGGCCCTGGCCTGGCACATCACCGAGAGCCTGATCCAGGAGGAGTTCGACCTGACGATCGTCAATCGCCTGGACGTGGACCATGGCCTGACGGTGCCGCTCTCCCTGATGTTCGGCCAGAGGGACGCCTGGCCGGTGAAGGTGATCCCCCTGGCGGTCAACGTCATCCAGTACCCGCCGCCCACCGGAAACCGCTGCTTCAAGCTCGGAGAGGCCATCGCCCGCGCCGTCGCCAGCTTCCCCGAGGACCTGAACGTCCAGGTCTGGGGCACCGGCGGCATGAGCCATCAGCTCAGCGGCGAACGCGCGGGCCTCATCAATCAGCCCTTCGACACCGGCTTCCTCGACTGCCTCACCGCCAATCCGGCGGCGCTGCGCAACCTCAGCCACAACGACTACATCCTGGAGGCGGGCTCGGAGGGGATCGAGCTGATCATGTGGCTGGTGATGCGCGGCGCGCTCGGCGACCGGGCCCGGGAGCTGCACCGCTTCTATCATGTCCCCGCCTCCAACACGGCGGTGGGACATATCGTCCTGGAACCGGACAGCTAGGGCATTCGCGCCCCTGGCGGAGCCCCCGACGACACGACGCACTGGCCGCGCGCCGGGGGACGCCCTTCAAGTGGTCAGGCGGCGGCGCCTTCCGCGACGGCGCCCTTCTTGGTGAGCGCGTCCGCGAGGATTTCCGACACGTAGCCGAAGGCGGCGCCGATGACGATCGACAGGACCGTCGGCACGAGCGCCCCCACGGGCGTCATGCCGGCGCCGAGCGAGATCAGGGCGAAGATCGCGGCGAAGCCGTAGACGCTCGCCGGGATGGTCGCCAGCAGCGGCAGCCTGGACGCCAGCACGATCAGGGTCGCGCCGAGGCCGACGGCGACGGGCGCGGCCAGAGCGCCCAGTGGACCCAGCGGCCCGATCAGCAACGCCGCGACCATGCCGACGATCGCGCCGAAGATCATGCAGACGACAGTGTTGCGGGTTCCGGTGATCTTGCCGCCTGAATGGAAGTGACAGCCCCAGGCGATGAACGCCTGCCAGACCTGAAGTTTCGCGGCGGTCAGCGGGTCGAGGCCGAAAAGCCAGGTCGCGACGACTGCGAGAACACCAACCGATACGGCGAGTGCGGCGAGCTTGGGCATAATTCCTCCTGCGGTGTTTTATCTTTTCTAGGTCCGGTCCGCTCTTTGTCGGCCGGCGCCGGGGAGCCTAAGCGAGCCTCCTGTGCAGGTCCAGGTCTCGGCGCGGCCGCTCAGAGCAGGTCTTCACCGTTCGAGGTCGCCGGTTCCGTATCGGGCGAATATTCCAGAAGCTCGCCCGGCTGGCAGTTCAGCGCCTTGCAGATCGCTTCCAGGGTCGAGAAGCGCACGCCCCGCACGTGGCCGGACTTCAGCAGGGACAGGTTGGACTGGGTGATGCCGATGGCCTCGGCCAGCTCGTTGGAGCGCATCTTGCGCCTGGCCATCATCACATCGAGGCGGACGATGATGGGCATCAGATGAACTCTTTGCGTTCCAGGTCGGCCTGGCGGCCGAGCTCCATCACCCGCGCCATGACGTAGGTCATGCCGCCGTAGACGAGGGCCATGGCCGCGTTGGCGGTGTCGAATGGGGGCTGTCCCGTGATGATCAGGAACAGGCGTCCCGAGCCGTTGATGACGATGGCCGCCGCGACGAGCCAGAGGCCGAACCGCTTTATGTGCCGGATGTTGTCTTCGGCGAAGACCACGCCGCGAGAATAGAGCGTGAAAAGCTGGCGCAGATGGAAGAGGGCGAACCCGCTGCAGGTCGCGCACAGCGCGCCGAGCAGCGCGATCAGCGCACGCTGCCCGAAGGCCAGCGACTCCAGCGCGACCCCGTGCCCCGCCTGGTCCGACGCGGACCCGATGGAAAGATTGACGCCGGACTGGGAGAAGGACACCGCCGCCCGCCAGGCGCCATCGCCGTGAAAGAGGAACAGTATGGCGGCGATGGTGGTGATTTCGAACAGCACCAGCAGGCCGAGGGCGATGGACAGCAGGATCACAAAGGGCTGGCTGAAACGTCGAAGCTGGCGAGATGCGTGGTGGTCCGTCATGTGCGCCTCCTGGGATGAGGCCTTATAGGACGATCAAAATATTCTGTCAAACAGCAAATTATTTCCGCATTATGGCGTCCGCCCTGGCTCGCGGGACACCGGCGGCTGGCGCGCCTGCCCGCCTCACTTGTAGGTCCTGAGGTTGTTGTAGGCGGCCTCGATGTTCATCACCCGCAGGCGGTCGTAATTGGCCCAGTCCTTGTACTTCTCGAGCAGGAGCGTGCGACGCATGTCGTCCAGGCTCATGCCCTTGCTCATGGCGGCGGAGACCTGATCCCTGAGGTATTCGAAGTATTCCCGCCCCTCGGTGACGTCGGCCTTGGAAAAGTTCACGGCCCCGTGGCCCTGGGCCAGGATGTCGAAGTCCAGCGCTTCGATGGTGCGGTAGGAACGGATCCACTCGGACATCGGATGTTCGTCGAAGGCGCCGCAGGCGCTGGGCAGCGACCTCATGGACTTGCCCACCAGGGCGTCGGCGGGGAAATCCGTGGAAAAGACCACCCGCTCCGCCGGGAAATACAGCACCGTGCCGTCGTCCGCGTGGTTCTTGCCTGGGAAGATCAGCTGCACGGTCTCGTCGCCGAGCCTCAGGGTCATCCGCTCGGAATAGGTGATGTCGGGGGGCGGGATGTCGGCGAAGAGCTCGGCGGGGGTCATGTGGCCGTCGCCGTTGCGGTCGTGGGTGGCGAACCAGAAGGCCGGCATGCCGCAGATTCCCGGATGGGCGCGGTCGGGGATGGAGAGCTCTTCGGGCTCGATCGTGCCGTTGCTGTTGCGGTCGATCATGTCCCCGGGCATGTGCGGGTAGCGGCCGTCCATGTTCCTGGCGACGCCTTCCTGGGCCACGAACCTGGCCGTGTCGGCGAAGACCTTGCCGCCTTCGATGTGATCCCAGTGGCTGTGGCTGTAGATGACATAGCGGACGGGCTTGCCGGGGAAGCGCTCGGCCAGTTGGCCCTTGAGCCAGGCCGCGAAGTCCGGGCTGATCGGATCGGCGAGGATGATCCCGTCGGAGGTGACCACGAACAGGCTCCACCAGTTGCCGTTGCCGGCCCGGTAGATGGTCCCGGCCACCTTCACGATCGTCTTCTGCGGCGGACCCGGGCGCGGCTGCGCGGCGGCTGGCGACAGCGCGGTCGATGCGCACAGCAGTCCAGCAGCGATCACGCCGCCCAGTGAGCGTACCCAAGCCATTGAAGCCTCCCTGTGTCCTGGTCCGGTGCGCGCGGCCGGGACTGCCGCCAGGATGGCCGAGCCGGACGCCGGCGTCGAGGCCGGGAATGCGGAGGTCGCGTCTGCAGCGATTTGAGGTGACGCTGTCACGATCGGCGATCTAGGCTCGGGCGACAACACCGCGAGGAGACGGGGATGGCCAGGGACAATCGGATCACGCTGTATGACCTGCAGCTGCGCACGGGCGCCACCATCAGCCCCTTCGTCTGGGCGACCAAATACGCCATCGCCCACAAGGGCTTCGAGATCGACATCGTGCCGGGCGGCTTCACCGGAATCATGGAGCGCACCGGCGGCAAGACCGAACGGCTGCCCGCCATCGTCGACGATGGAACGTGGGTGCTCGACAGCTGGCTGATCGCCGAATACCTCGACGACACCTATCCCGACCGCCCCAACCTGATCGGCGGCAAACAGGGCCAGGTCTTCACCCGCTTCCTGGAAAGCTGGCTGTGGAGCACGGTGCTGCGCGAATGGATGCCCAACATCGTCCAGGACTACCGCGACATGTCGATGGACGTGGACCGCGAGTACGTCACCAAGACCCGCACGGCGCCGGGCACGACGCTGGAAGCGACCCAGGCCGGCCGCGAAGAGCGCCTGCCGCTGATCCCGCCCAAGCTGGAGCTGCTGCGCACCGCCCTGCGTGAGACCCCCTGGCTCGGCGGGGACGCGCCCAACTACACCGACTACCGCGCGCTCGCGGTCTTCCTGTTCATGGCGGCGGTGGCCACCACGCCGGTGCTGACCGAGGACGATCCCCTGCGCGACTGGATCGACCGCGGCTTTGACCTCTATGGCGGGCTCGGACGCCACCCCGGCCTGCATCCCCTGTTCGGCCTGAAGCTGCGCGACGGAGACCCGGAGCCCTTCAGCAAAGCCGCTGTCACCGGCGGCCTCGCCAAGCGCAACACCGGCCCCGACTCCACCCGCGAGGAGACCGAGAGGTTCCAGCAGCGGATGCGCGAGGCGGCGAAGGCCTGAACCGCCGCGGAAGCCGCGGCTCCCTGCTGCCCAACGAAGTCGCCCAGGCGCCCAAAATCGCGGCGCCGGCGCGCCAGATCAGGTCCGCGTCAGGCGTGGACTGGAATATTACGATCGCGTGAGATCGTACTACTGAATCGTTGGCGTGCGGCCGGGTTCAGGTTTGGGAGGACTATCGATGAGGGGCTCGTTCAGGGCGGCGTGCTTCGCTCTTGCGGCCGTGTTGTGCGGATTGGCGCTGGCGTCCTGCGGAAAGGCGCCGAGCCCCCAGACGGGGAGCGGCGCGCCCGCGCCCGACGCGAACCGGGTCTACACCGTGGCCTGGACCATCTACGCCGGGTGGATGCCCTGGCCCTATGCGGACCAGGCCGGCATCCTCAAGAAGTGGGCCGACAAGTACGGAGTCCGGATCAAGGTCGTCCAGGTCAACGACTACGTCGAATCCCTGAACCAGTTCAGCGCCGGCAAGGTGGACGCCGTCACATCGACCACCATGGACGCGCTCACCGTCCCGGCCGCCGGGGGCCGGGATTCCACGGTCCTGATGATCGGCGACTACTCCAACGGCAATGATGGCATCATCCTGAAGGGCTCGGACCGGCTGGCCGACATCAAGGGCCGGCCGGTGAACCTGGTCGAGAACTCGGTGTCGCACTACCTGCTGGCGCGCGGGCTGGAGCAGGCCGGGCTGAAGCTGCCGGACGTGAAGACGATCAACACCTCCGATGCCGATATCGTCGCCGCCTTCGCCGCGCCCCAGACCACCGCCCTGGTCACCTGGAATCCGCAGCTGTCGGAGGTGAAGAAGCAGCCCGGGGCCCATGAGGTGTTCGATTCCTCCAGGATCCCCGGCGAGATCCTGGACACCCTGATCATCGACACGGCGACGCTGAAGGCCAATCCCAACCTCGGCAAGGCCCTCACCGGGGCCTGGTACGAGACCCTGGCGCTGATGACCCGGGACGACGACCAGGGCAAGGCCGCGCGCTCGGCCATGGCCAAGCTCTCGGGCACAGACCTGGCCGGGTTCGAGGCGCAGCTCAAGACCACCCACCTCTATGTCGACCCCAAGGCGGCGGCGGCTTTCGCCACCGATCCCGCCCTGGCGACGGCGAGCGACCGCGTGCGCCATTTCAGCTTCGACCACGGCCTCTTCGGCCAGGCCGCGCACTCGGTGGACGACATCGGCATCGCCTTCCCCGGCGGCAAGACGCTGGGCTCGCCCAGCAATGTGAAACTGAGGTTCGATCCGACCTTCATGACCATGGCCGCGAATGGCCAGCTTTAGGGTGGGAGACTCGGGTCTCGGCGCGTACGGAGCGCGTGCGTGCGCCGCCTGCTGAACGTCAGGCCCGCGGGCGGCGGGCGAATGCTCCTGGGACTGCTCCCGCTGCTGGGGGTCGTGCTGCTCTACGTGATCAGCTCGAACGCCTGGCATGAGGCCAATCCCGGCGAGAAGATCCTGCCGACCTTCGGCGCCATGGCCGAACAGATGAAGGTCATGGCCCTGCAGGCGGACCCCCAGACCGGCGGAATCCCCCTCTGGCAGGACACCCTGGCGAGCCTGCGCCGGATGGGCCTGGGCCTCGCCATCGCCACCGCGACGACCCTGGTCCTCGGCATCCTGCTGGGCGTGCTGCCCCTGGCGCGCGCCGGCATTGGGCCGCTGGTGGCGGCGGTCGCGGTCGTCCCGCCCATCGCCGTGCTGCCGATCCTGTTCATCACCCTCGGCCTCGGCGAGACCGCCAAGGTCGCCCTGATCGTGCTGGGCGTGACGCCGTTCATGGTCCGCGACCTCGCCGGCCACGTCTCCGCCATTCCCGAAGAGCAGATCGTCAAGGCCCAGACCCTGGGCGCCAGCACCTGGCAGATCGCGCTGCGCGTCGCCCTGCCCCAGGCCGCTCCGCGGCTGATCGAGAGCCTTCGCCTGTCGCTTGGACCGGCCTGGGTGTTCCTGATCTCGGCAGAGGCCATCGCCTCCGACCAGGGCCTGGGCTACCGGATCTTCCTGGTCCGGCGCTACCTGGCCATGGACATCATCCTGCCCTACGTCGCCTGGATCGCGCTTCTGGCCATCGCCTTCGATCTCGGCCTGATCGCCCTGAACCGCCGCCTGTTCCCCTGGGCGCACCCGGCCAGGCCCCGATGAGCCCGATCCTCGCCTTCAGGAACGTGGCGGTGGAGTACGGCGATAAGGTCGTGCTCGAAAAGCTCGACGTCACTGTCGAGGAAGGCGCGTTCGTCTCCGTCGTCGGCCCGTCCGGCGCGGGAAAGAGCACCTTCCTGCGCCTGGTGCTGGGCCAGGAGGCGCCGACCAAGGGGGCCATTGAGCTCGACGGCAAGCGGCTCAGGCCCGAGCCCGGCCGGGACCGCGGGGTGGTGTTCCAGCGCTACTCGGTGTTCCCGCACCTGAACGCCCTCGACAACGTGATGTTCGGCCTGGACTGCAAAGGCTCGATGCTGCGCGGCCGGCTGCGGGGCGCGGCGCGCGCGGCGGCGCGGGAGCATGCGACGGCCATGCTGGCGCAGGTCGGCCTCGGCGGCGCGCTTGAGGTCTATCCGGCCCAGCTGTCGGGCGGCATGCAGCAGCGGCTGGCGATCGCCCAGGCCCTGATCATGCGTCCGCGGATCCTGCTGCTTGACGAGCCTTTCGGCGCACTCGACCCAGGGGTCCGCCTGGACATGCACGCCCTGATCACCGGCCTCTGGGCCGAGCACAGGCTGACCATCCTGATGGTGACCCACGACATCAAGGAGGCGTTCAAGCTCGGCACCCGGGTCCTGGCGCTCGACAAGCGCCGCCACGACGCCCAGGCCCCCAACCGCTACGGATCGACGGTGGTCTACGACTTCCCGCTGGACCAGAAGACCAGCGGCGAGGTTCCAGCGGAGCTGGCGAGGCTGGCGGCGAAGGCGTAGGCATAGGACGCGGCGATCCGCTCGCCTGCCTACCGCCCCGCGATATAGGCCCGCCATCCCCCCATGGCGGTGATGTCCTCGGCGCCGGCCAGGGCGCGGGGTTCGGCGACGAAGCCCTTGACGTCGGTCCCGTCATCCAGGGTCACCGTGCCGATCGCAAGCGGGGGCGGCACCTCGACGACGAAGCTGCCGAAGGCCTCGACGGACAGGGCGTAGACCTCCACCTCGATCGCCGCGCCGCCATCGCCGACGTGGACCAGCGCCGGCTTGGGCGGGGTCGAATTGGCCATGGCGTAGAGGCGATAGGCCGGCGCCGTCCTGCATCGCCGGACGAGCCGCGCGTCCCGCGAGGTCAGCTGCCAGTGCAGCGGCATGCCGCCGAGGTGCGCGCCCACCACCGCGAGCTGCACCTCCGTGGCGACGCCGTCGACGTCGAGAGGGGGAATGGGCGGCATGGGGGCGATCTCCTCATAGCGGCGGGCGAGTTCGAGCAAGGCGCGGTCGGCGAAGGCCGGGCCAATCAGGGTGACGCCGAAGCCGGTGGCGTTGTCGCGAAAGCCCGCGGGAAGCGCGATGGCGCTCATGTCCAGCAGGTTCACAAAGTTGGTGTAGCGGCCGAGGTTGGCGTTCAGCGCCAGGGGCTCGGCCAGCACTTCGCGCAGGCGGTAGGTGGTGGGCGTCGTGGGCAGGAGCAGGACGTCGACCGCAGCCCAGATCGCCTCGGCGGCGCGCTGGTGGGCACGCAGCTGGTAGTCGGCCTCGAAGGCCTCCACCGCCGAGATGGACCAGCCGCCCTGCAGGACGCCCCGGACCACCGGATGGATCGCTCCCGGATTGCGCTTCAGGAGCGCCTTGGCCGCGGCGGTGCGTTCGGCCACCCAGGGCCCCTCGTAAAGCAGCCGCGCGGCGGCGAGCAGCGGGTCGATGTCGACCTCGACAACCTCGCCGCCCATCGCCCTGACGCGCTCCAGAGCGACCTGGAACAGCCGCGCCGACTGGCCGTCGCCCAGGAAATCGAGCTGGTCCGGGCGCGGCAGGCCCACCCGGAACCTCTCGCCGATCGCCGCGGCGGCATCGGCCGGCGTCCGCCGCGAGAAGATGTCCTCAGGGTCGAATTCGGCCGTGATCTCGTCGACCAGCGCGGCGTCCGCGACGTCGTGGGTGAGGACGGTGATGCAGTCCAGGGAGCGGCAGGCCGGCACGAGCCCCCGCGTGCTCCAGCGCCCCTTGGTCGGCTTCAGGCCCACCAGGCCGTTCAGCGCCGCCGGCACGCGGCCCGAGCCTGCCGTGTCGGTGCCGAGCGCGAAGGCCACGAGCCCCGCGGCCACGGCCACGGCCGAGCCGGAGCTCGATCCGCCAGAGATGTAGGCGCGGTTATGCACCGCCGCGCAGGCCCCGTAGGGCGAGCGCGATCCCACCAGACCCGTGGCGAACTGGTCGAGGTTGGTCTTGCCGATCAGCACCGCGCCGGCGGCCAGCAGCCGCGCGACCACCGGGGCCGTCGCGTCCGGCCGGTAGGCGAAGGCGGGACAGCCGGCGGTGGTGGGCAGGCCCAGGACGTCGATATTGTCCTTCACCGCGAAGGGGACGCCGGCCAGGGGCAGTTGCTCGCCGGCCGCCAGGCGCGCGTCGATCGCCCGCGCCCGGGCCAGGACCTCGCCCTCGGGAACCCGTTCGATCCAGACCTGCGGCTGGACCGCCTCATAGGCGGCCGCGCGCTGAAGGGCCTGGCGCGCGACGTCGACGGCCGTGCAGGCGCCGCCCGCTACCGCCTGGGCGATATCGACGACCGAGAGGCGTTCGGGAAGCGCCATGGAATCCCCCTACCCCGCCGCCAGTGCGATCAGGGCGGCGCCTGGGGCGATGGCCTGGCTCTCGCGGGCGTAGACGCCGGTGACCACGCCGCTCGATGGGCTCGGGACATCGCACTCGGCCTTCATCGCCTCGATGACGGCGATGACCGCACCCTTCTCGATCCGGTCGCCGGGCTTCACCAGCATCTTCCAGAGGCTGCCGCCGAGCGGCGCTTCGATCAGCTCCGAACCTTCCGGCGCGGTTACGGCATCGGCGTCGCCAGCCACGGCGGGCTCGGCCGTCAGGGCCTCGACCCGGGCGAACTCCCCGCTCAGCTCCCAGGCGGCGCGCTCGCTATCGAAGGCGGCCTGGCGGCGCGCCTGGAAGGCGTCGATGCCGGACCGGTTGGCGGCGAGGAACGCGCGATAGTCCTTCAGCCGGAAGGTCTCGGTCTCGATCTTCAGTTCGCGCCGCCCCAGCGGGAAGTCCCGGCGCCATTCGGTCAGCTCCTCGTGGCTGACCGGAAAGAAGCGGATCTGGTCGAAGAAGCGCAGCAGCCAGGGCTTGCCTGCCTCGAACGCGCTGGTCTGGCGCCAGGTGTTCCACACCTGGATCGTCCGCCCGAACAGCTGATAGCCGCCCGGCCCCTCCATGCCGTAGACGCAGAGGTAGGCCCCGCCGATGCCCACGACGTTGGGCGGGGTCCAGGTGCGGGCGGGATTGTATTTGGTGGTGACCAGCCGGTGGCGCGGATCGACGGGGGTCGCCACCGGGGCGCCAAGGTAGACGTCGCCGAGGCCCAGCACGAGGTAGCGGGCGTCGAACACGATCCGGCGGACGTCCTCGATGGAGTCCAGCCCGTTGATCCGGCGGATGAACTCGATGTTGTCGGGACACCATGGGGCGTCATCCCGCACCGACTGCATGTACTTGTCGATGGTCTGGTAGATCGCCGGATCCTTCCAGCTCAGCGGCAGGTGGACCACGCGCGAGGGGATTTCGAAGTCGTCCAGCCCCGCGAGCCGGTCCTCCGCCGAAGCGAGGGCCTGGAGAAGGCGGTCCTGGGCCAGCCGCCGCGGGTCGTAGTGGACCTGCAGCGAGCGGATCCCCGGGGTGATGTCGATCACACCCGGCAGGGCCATCCGCTGCAGCTCGAGCATCAGGGCGTGGACGCGAAGCCGAAGCTCCAGGTCGAGCGCGATCGGGCCGTATTCCACCAAGAGATGCCCGTCGCCCTGGCGGCGGTAGACCACGCGCGGACGCTCGCCTTCGGCCTCCATCGCGCCAAGCACCGCACTCGCCGCGGGCGGCGGGGTCGGCGGGACGGCCGGCGGCTCGGGCATGGAGAGAGTCGCGACCAGGGCGTCCTGGTCAAGCGCCGCCTGGCGGGCGCCCGCGTCGTCCACCGCGTCGAAGCGGACCCCGTCGCCCGGCGCGATCTGGCCGACCTTCCACAGGTCCGCCTCGATCACCACGAACGGGCAGACGAAGCCCCCGAGCGACGGCCCGTCGGGGCCGAGGATGATCGGCATGTCGCCGGTGAAGTCGATGGCGCCGATGGCGTAGGCGTTGTCGTGGATGTTGGAGGGGTGAAGGCCTGCCTCGCCGCCGTCGCGCCTCGCCCAGTGCGGCTTGGGTCCGATCAGCCGGACGCCGGTGCGGCTGGAGTTGTAGTGAGCCTTCCACTCCGCCTCGCGGATCATGGCGATGTCGGCGGGGGTGAAGAAGTCCGGCGCCGCGTGGGGACCCAACAGGACGCGGATGCGCCATGACCTGGTCAAGGCCGGCCGGACGTCCAATGCGGCGGGCGGCGGCGGTTGCGACGCCGGATCGCCGGCCGCAGCGGGGTGCAGCACGTCGCCGGCGGCGATGGCGCGGCCGGCATGACCGCCGAAACCCCCGAGCGTGAAGGTCGAACGGCTGCCCAGATAGGCCGGCGTGTCCAGGCCGCCGGCGATGAGCAGGTAGCCGCGCAGACCCGCGCCCCGCACCCGCCCGATCTTCAGCGTCTGGCCGGCCGAGGCGACGAAGGGGACGTAGGGCTCGACGGGCGTCTCGTCGAGCCCTACGTCCCCTTCGTCGCCTCGGCCGGCCAGACGCTGAAGATCGGGCGGGTGCGGGGCGCGGGTCTGCGCGGCTACCTGCTCATCGCCGGCGGCCTGGACACGCCGGCCTATCTGGGCAGCCGTTCGACCTTCACGCTCGGGGGTTTCGGCGGTCATGCCGGCCGCGCCATCGCCGCCGGCGACGTGCTGCACCCCGCTGCGGCCGGCGATCCGGCGTCGCAACCGCCGCCGCCCGCCGCATTGGACGTCCGGCCGGCCTTGACCAGGTCATGGCGCATCCGCGTCCTGTTGGGTCCCCACGCGGCGCCGGACTTCTTCACCCCCGCCGACATCGCCATGATCCGCGAGGCGGAGTGGAAGGCTCACTACAACTCCAGCCGCACCGGCGTCCGGCTGATCGGACCCAAGCCGCACTGGGCGAGGCGCGACGGCGGCGAGGCAGGCCTTCACCCCTCCAACATCCACGACAACGCCTACGCCATCGG